>Ga0255096_1000299_pt1:2500-25979 | contig 25979 bp, 19 predicted proteins | sample Colum_Atlam_RepA_2_FD_188563 | JGI IMG/M metagenome (GOLD analysis project Ga0255096, IMG submission 188563) | Freshwater microbial communities from Columbia River, Oregon, United States - Colum_Atlam_RepA_8d | ecosystem: Environmental > Aquatic > Freshwater > River | place: USA... | reverse complement strand
CATCTGCTCCGCGATGGCAAAGACAAAACCCGGTCCGCAGGCAAAGACCGGATTCGCCTGTTCGAAGGCATTTTCGTCGGCAGACCAGTCAAACCGCCCGATGGCCGAGAAAAGCGCAGCAACCAAAGCGTCGGTCCGGTCGTCCTGCAGACCCGGCGCGCGGCAGCCAAGGCTCATCCCCGCGCCGACCAGTGCAGGCAGGTTGGGCATCACCCGGATCACCCGATCATGCCCGATGGCCGAAGTCAGGCGCGCCAAAGGCACGCCCGCCATGATGGACACCACAGGTGCCTTGGTCAGAATCGCCATGACCTCGGGCGCAAGGCCAGAGAAGCTTTGCGGTTTGACACCCAGCACCACAAGGTCAGGTGCCAGACCCTGAAGGGCTTCGGGCCGGTCAAACACATCGACCGCAGCGCCTTCAGGCAAAAGCGAACGCGCCCGCGCCACATCGGGGTCAAGCGCCACCAGACGCGCGCCGCCGAGGTGCCGCACAGCCCCACCGGCAATGGCAGCACCCATATTGCCGCATCCGATGAACAAAATGGTCAGCGCCATCCAAGACTCTCCGCTTCGTGCCAGACGCTTCTGCGTCACTGGATCGCACCTTGCAAAACGTATACGATCATGTCAAGTTGAATACTTGACGGAATGAACGGACCAGACCCAAGATGACTTTGCCAGACGACAAGCTTCACGAAGAATGCGGTATCTTCGGACTGATCACCCCGGATCAGGCGGCCCCCTATGTGGCTTTGGGGCTCCATGCCCTGCAACATCGGGGTCAAGAGGCGGGCGGCATCGTCAGCCACTCCCCCGGCGAAGGATTTCACGAGGTCCGCTCGTTCGGTCTTGTGAGAGACCACTTCACCAAGCCAGAGGTGATGGAGGCCCTGCCCGGCACCGCCGCCATCGGCCATGTGCGCTATTCAACCGCTGGCCCCAAAGGCAAGACCGCGATCCGCGACGTTCAGCCGTTTTTCGGCGAGTTTGCCATCGGCGGCTGTGCCATCACCCACAACGGCACCCTGACCAATGCCGTGACGCTGCGGCGGCAACTGATCGAGGGCGGTGCGATCTTCCAGTCCAGTTCTGACAGCGAGTGCATGATCCACCTGATCGCCCGCTCCAAGGCGACAAGTTTGCAAGACCGCCTGATCGCCGCCCTTTCGCAGGTTGAAGGTGCCTTCGCCGTGGTGGCGCTGACCGAAACCTGCCTCTTTGGCCTTCGCGATCCGCACGGCATCCGCCCGCTGGTTCTGGGCCAGATGGAGGGTGGGGCCTATGTTCTGGCTTCTGAAACTTGCGCCTTGGATATCGTGGGGGCCGAACATCTGCGCGAAATCCAGCCGGGTGAGATGGTGACGATTGAGAACGGCCGCCTGACCTCGTGCTTCCCCTTCGCCCCCCGCGAAAGCCGGTTCTGCATCTTTGAACATGTCTATTTCTCACGGCCAGACAGCGTGTTCGGCACCCAGTCGGTCTATGAAACCCGCCACCGCATCGGGCGCGAACTGGCGCGCGAAGCGCCTGTGGATGCCGACCTGATCTGCCCCGTGCCGGATTCCGGCACCCCTGCCGCGCTTGGTTTTGCCGCCGAAACCGGCATCCCCTTTGCGCTTGGCATCACCCGCAGCCAATATCAGGGCCGCACCTTCATCGAGCCGACAGAGCAGATCCGCAACATGGGCGTGCGGCTAAAGCTGAACGCCAACCGCGCGCTGGTGCGTGGCAAGCGGGTGGTTCTGGTTGACGACTCCATCGTGCGCGGCACCACAAGCCGCAAGATCAAACAGATGATCCTTGAGGCCGGTGCGGCCGAAGTCCACTTCCGCATCGCCTCGCCACCTACGGCATGGCCGTGCTTTTACGGGGTCGATACCCCCTCGCGCGCTGATCTTCTGGCCGCCCACATGACGCCAGATGAAATGCGCGACTGGATGGGCGTGAACAGTCTGGCCTTCGTGTCCATCGACGGGCTTTACCGCGCCGTTGGCGAAGCCGCAGGCCGCGCCCAAGCCCAACGCCGCTATTGCGACGCCTGTTTTACCGGCGAATACCCCATCACCATCCCCGCTTGAACCGGAGTCTCACATGTCCACCGATCCGCTGCTGCAACCCTTCCAACTGAAACACCTGACGCTTCGCAACCGGCTGATGATTTCCTCGCATGAACCGGCCTATCCCGAGGACGGCATGCCGAAAGGCCGCTATCGCGCCTACCATGCCGAACGCGCCAAGGCGGGCATCGCGCTGACCATGACGGCGGGCTCGGTGGCCGTGTCCAAGGACAGCCCGCCGGTTTTCAACAACATCCTCGCCTACAAGGACGAGGTCGTGCCGTGGATGAAGGCCATGGTTGACGAATGCCATGAACACGGCGCGGCTGTGATGGTGCAGCTGACCCACCTTGGCCGCCGCACCCGCTGGGACAAAGGAGACTGGCTGCCGGTCGTCGCCCCCACGATGGACCGCGAACCCTCGCACCGCGCCTTCCCCAAGCTGATCGAGCAATGGGACATCGACCGCATCAAGCGCGACTTCGCGGACGCAGCCGAGCGGATGAAGGCTGCAGGCGTCGACGGCATCGACTTTGAAAGCTTTGGCCACCTTTTGTCGCAATTCTGGTCGCCCATGTCGAACCACCTCGACACCAACTATGGCGGAAGTCTGGAAAACCGGATGCGCTTTTCCATGGAAGTGCTTGGAGCCATCCGCGAGCGTGTGGGCAAGGAATTCATCCTCGGCATCCGTTATGTGATGGATGAGGACACGCCCGACGGCTACGACAAGGAGGAAGGCTTCGAGATTTCCCGCAGGCTCAAAGCTTCGGGCCTTGTGGATTTCCTGAACGTCACCAAGGGCCATATCGAGACCGATGCGGGCCTGACCGACAACATCCCGATCATGGGCATGGCCTCGGCCCCCTTCCTCGACCTTGCCGGTGAGTTGCGGAAAGAAGTCCGCTTCCCGATTTTCCACGCCACCCGCATTCAGGACGTGGCCACTGCCCGCCATGCTATCGCGGCGGGCAAGGTCGACATGATCGGCATGACGCGCGCCCACATGGCCGACCCGCATATCATGCGAAAAATCCTTGAGGGCCGCGAAGAAACCATCCGCCCCTGTGTCGGCGCGAACTATTGCCTTGACCGGATCTATCAAGGTGGCATGGCACTGTGTTCGCACAATGCCGCCACAGGCCGCGAAGAGACGATGCCGCACGACATTCCGAAGGCAGCGGTAAAGAAGAAAGTTGTGATCGTCGGCGCGGGCCCCGCAGGGCTGGAAGCCGCCCGCGTGGCTGGCGAGCGCGGCCACGATGTGGTGCTGTTCGAGGCCGCCTCCAAACCCGGCGGGCAAATCCTGCTGACCGCGCAGAACCCGCGTCGTCGCGAGATGATCGGCATCATCGACTGGCGTATTGCCGAATGTGACCGGTTGGGCGTGCAGGTTCGCTACGATACATGGGCCGAGGCCGAGACTGTGCGGGATGAAGCCCCCGATGTGGTTATCGTGGCAACGGGCGGCCTGCCCCATACTGCGATCCTGCGCGAGGGCAACGATCTGGTCACCTCGTCATGGGACATCATCTCGGGCGATGTGAAACCGGGCCAGAACGTGCTGATCTATGACGACGCAGGCGACCACGCCGGCTTGCAAGCCGCCGAAGTCATCGCCAAGGCGGGCGGCAAGGTCGAGGTGATGACCCGCGACCGCGCCTTCGCGCCGGAAGTCATGGCGATGAACCTTGTCCCCTATATGCGCGAGTTGCAAAAGCGTGATGCAGTCTTCACCGTGACCTATCTGGTCGAAGGCGTGCGGCGGCATGGCAACCAGTTGGTGGCTTTGATTGGCAGCGACTACGGCGGCATCGCCAAAGAGCAGGTCCACGACCAGATCATCGTCAACCAGGGCACGCGCCCGAATGCCGACCTTTACCATGCGCTCCTGCCTTGGTCGAAGAACGGCGGCGAGGTGGATTACGACCGGTTGATCGCGGGTCAAGCACAGGCCGAAGGCGGCGAAGGTGAATTCCAGCTCTACCGGATCGGGGATGCGGTTGCAGCCCGCAACACCCATGCCGCCGTCTATGACGCGCTGCGTCTGGTCAAAGATATCTGATACGGCCGGGGTCCGGCTGCCAAAGGCCGGACCCCACTTGAGGCTTTAGGAGTGAAGAATGAAAGGCTATTGGCTTGTCCTCGGCACAGCGGTGACAGACACGGCGGCACAAAAGACCTATGGGGCGCTTTGGGCACCGATTGCCGCGAAATATGGTGCGCGGTTGATTACCAATGGCTCACTCGACCTACGCGAAGGCGAAGGAATCGCGCGGGCTCTGATGGTCGAATTTCCCGATGTCGCGACGGCGCGGGCCTGCTATGACGATCCCGACTACGCCCATGCCAAAGCTTTCGCGTTGGCCGCTTCGGATCGGACACTGCTGATCCTCGAAGGCGATTTCGTCTGAGGCTCTGTTCCTGAGTCCCGCAAAAAAACGCCCGCCAAGTTTTCTTGGCGGGCAGTTTGGGGAGCGTGTGTTCAAGTGCGGTTCTGGACGGTCCAGGTTGCAATGTAGTCCATCAGGGCGGGGTTGAGGCAATCGTAGGGCTCAAGTCCCAGATCCTTGAGCTGCGCGCGAACCACCGACATCGCAGCCGGATCGGTTCCTCCCTCGATGGCCGAAGAAACGAAGGCTGCGAAGCCTGGTTGCTGCCAACCCTTTTCTTCGAAGCGTTCGGGGTGGATAAAGTCCAACCCCTGGAACGGGTGTTTGCGCGTAACCGGACCATACATATGGACACCACAGGCCTTGCAAGCATGCCGCTGGATCAATGCCGAGGGATCAACCACCGCCAGTTTGTCGCCGTTTTCCAGCACTGTCACCTTGTCATGCGGGGCAACGGCAACGATGGAAAGGGTAGCACCCTCGGGCTTCCAGCACTTGGTGCAGCCACAGGCGTGATTGTGGGCGATCTGGCCCCCGACCCGCACGCGGACCGGACGATCGGAGCAGGCGCAAACCAGAGTGCCGCCGACGAAGTCCGGGGCAGTCGGGGCGATGCCATTGTCGATGGCGGGATGAAGTTTCAGTTGGCTCATTCATATTCTCCCTATGGCCGGAACTTGCCGGTCCGGCTCCGTCACGGGCGAGCGTGAACGCCCGCCTTTTCTGTCAGAACACCACGACAGCGCGGATCGACTTGCCCGCATGCATCAGGTCGAAGCCCTCATTGATCTTCTCCAGCGGCAGGATGTGGGTGATCATGCTGTCGATCTCGATTTTGCCGTCCATGTACCAATCTACGATCGTCGGCACATCGGTCCGGCCCCGCGCGCCGCCGAATGCGGTGCCTTTCCAGACCCGGCCGGTGACCAGCTGGAAAGGCCGGGTTTCGATGGTGGCCCCAGCAGGCGCCACGCCGATGATGATCGATTGGCCCCAACCACGGTGGGTGCATTCCAGCGCGTCGCGCATCACCTTGACGTTGCCGGTGCAATCGAACGAGTAATCCGCCCCGCCGATCTTGTCGAAGGGCGCCTTGGTCAGATCGACAATGGCTTGGACGACCGAGCCTTCGATCTCTTTCGGGTTGATGAAGTGGGTCATGCCGAACTTGCGGCCCCAGTCTTCCTTGTCATTGTTCAGATCGACGCCGATGATCATATCGGCCCCGGCCATTTTCAAGCCCTGAATGACGTTCAGACCGATGCCGCCAAGGCCAAACACCACAGCTTTCGCGCCGATTTCCACCTGCGCCGTGTTCAGCACAGCCCCGATGCCGGTGGTCACGCCGCAACCGATGTAGCAGATCTTGTCGAACGGCGCGTCGTCGCGGACCTTGGCCAGTGCAATCTCCGGCATCACGGTGTGATGGGCAAAGGTCGAACAGCCCATGTAGTGATAGATCGGGGTGCCATCCAGCATCGAAAAGCGCGTGGTGCCATCGGGCATCAGGCCCTGACCTTGGGTGGCGCGAATGGCCGTACAAAGGTTGGTCTTGCGCGACAGGCAGGACGGGCATTCGCGGCATTCGGGCGTATAAAGCGGGATCACATGATCGCCCGGCTTCAGCGATTTGACGCCGGGGCCGCATTTGACCACCACGCCTGCGCCTTCATGGCCAAGGATAGAAGGGAAAATGCCTTCGGGATCGGCACCCGACAGGGTGAATTCGTCGGTGTGGCAGATGCCCGTGGCCTTGATCTCGATCAGAACCTCACCCTCTTTCGGGTCTTCAAGGTTCACTTCCATGACCTGCAACGGCTGGCCCGCGGCGACGGCAACGGCGGCACGAGTTCGCATTGATTGTCCTTTCTCAGAGTTTCTGCGTCAGCTCGGGAAGAGCCGTGAAGAGGTCAGCGACCAGACCGTAATCGGCGATCTGGAAGATCGGGGCCTCTTCGTCCTTATTGATCGCGACGATGACTTTGGAATCCTTCATCCCCGCGAGGTGCTGGATCGCGCCCGAGATGCCGCAGGCGATATAGAGGTCCGGCGCCACGACCTTGCCGGTTTGTCCGACCTGCCAGTCGTTCGGCGCATAGCCCGAGTCGACCGCCGCACGCGAGGCACCGACGGCGGCGCCCAGCTTATCGGCCAGGGTCTCGATGATGGCAAAGCTCTCCTTCGAGCCCACGCCCCGGCCACCCGACACGACCACCTTGGCCGAGGTCAGTTCCGGACGATCCGAGGCCGCCACGCGGTCCTCGACCCAAGCGGAGAGCCCCGCCTCACCCGGGCCGGCCAGCTTTTCGACCGGGGCCGAACCGCCCGCACCCGCCGCCACGAAGGCTGCGGTGCGCACTGTGAATACCTTCTTCGCGTCGCCCGACTTCACGGTCTGGATCGCGTTGCCGGCATAGATCGGACGCTCGAAGGTCTCGGCGTCGATCACGGCGGTCACGTCGGACATCACCATCACGTCCAAGAGGGCCGCCACGCGGGGCAGGACGTTCTTGTTGAAGGCCGTCGCCGCGCCGGTGATGTGGGAATAGTTCCCCGCCAAGGAGACAACCAGAGCGGCAGTCGGTTCCGCCATCCCGTGGCAATATGCGTGATCCTCGGCGAAGATGACCTTCGACACGCCTTGCAGAGTCGCCGCCTCGACTGCAGCAGCATCGCCACCCAGACCGGCAACCAGGACATGGACCTCACCGAGGCGCGCGACAGCGGTCAGCGCCTTGCCGACCTGGTCGGTGGCGAGGTGGCCTTCATTCACATCAGCAATCAGAAGAACGACCATCAGAGCACCCTTGCTTCGTCTTTGAGTTTCGCGATCAACTCGTCGACCGAGTCCACCTTCACACCCGCCTTACGGCTCGCAGGCTCGACCGTCTTGACAACCGTCAGGCGGGGCGAGACGTCCACCCCGTAATCGGTGGCGGTCTTGGCGGCGAGCGGCTTTGATTTGGCCTTCATAATGTTCGGCAGACTGGCATAGCGTGGCTCGTTCAGCCGCAGGTCGACGGTCAGGACAGCCGGAAGGTTGACGGCAATGGTCTGAAGACCCCCGTCCACTTCCCGCGTAACAGTCGCCTTGCCGTCGGCAATGTTGAGTTCTGACACAAACGTACCTTGCGCCCAGCCAAGTAGAGCCGAAAGCATCTGCCCCGTCGCATTCATGTCATTGTCGATGGCCTGCTTGCCCGCCAATACAAGGCCAGGGGCCTCTTCCTTCACAACTGCGGCCAAGAGCTTGGCAACTGCCAATGGCTCAATATCGGTCTGAACATCGGCAGCCGCATCAATCAGGATTGCCCGGTCGGCCCCCATCGCCAGAGCGGTCCGCAGAGTTTCTTGCGCCTGCTTGAAGCCAATCGAGACCACGACAACCTCCGTCGCGATCCCCTTTTCCTTCAACCGGATCGCCTCTTCCACCGCGATCTCATCAAAGGGGTTCATCGACATCTTCACGTTGGCAAGATCAACCCCCGATCCGTCCGCCTTGACGCGAACCTTCACGTTGTAGTCGATCACCCGTTTGACTGGCACCAGCAGCTTCATTTCATTGATCCTGATTTGGCAATTGCGGGGCGAACAGGCATTTCACAACAGACCTGACTCTTCGGTAACAGGGGCCAACGTGCTGTCGGCTGCGAAACGTTCAAGCGAGAAGGCGCGGGCATAGGTGGGCAAATCCGCCCCCGCAATCCAGGCCGCAGCCAGTTCGCCGGAGGCGCAGGCACCCATCGTGCCGTGGCCGGAAAGGGCCGCAGCCATGAAGGCACCCTCTGGTCCCATCGGGCCGATCAATGGCCAATTGTCGGCTGTCCTGGTATAGAACCCGCCGTAATGGTGCATCTTGCGCGGCAAATGCCCGTAATAGGCCTTGAGTGCAGGATTCAGACGAGCCGCACCGCGCAGGACGATCTCTGGGTAGGCATCGTTCAGGGGCGGGGTCCAGGTCGGGTCTGACGGAGTGGTGTTGTAGGCCCAGCCAAGCTTGACCCATTGGCCGTTGTCACCGCCGTCTGGGCGACAATGGATGGCACCGGTCATCGGCTGCGCAAGCCATGCCATGTCGGGGTCGGACAAAAGGGCCGCGCGCTCGTCCTCGGTCCAATCGATGGTCTGGCCGTCAAGGTCGATGGAGAACGGCATGGAGCGCGAAATGACACCAAGCGTATCAGGGAACGCGATCTTCTGCTGGGCCACGTTGTAGACCGGCAAGGTGACGCCGAGCATCTTGGCGATCTCGCCTGCAAAGGGACCAGCCGCGTTTACCACGCGATCAGCTTGGAGGCGTTCCGGTCCTTCCTTGCCCGCGATTTCTACGGTAAAGCCTGGAGCTATGCCATTGACCGTCCCGGTTACGCGGCGCACACCGACACTTGCCAGATAATCCAGCATGAATTGGCCGAGTTGTTGGCCCGAGATATCACCGGCACGCCGTACGTGGATCAGATGGCAAAGGCTCGGGTCATAGTAGGGAAAATGGGTTCGGATCAGGCTCTGGTTGGACAGGATGTCAAAACCAGAAGGCGCGGTCTGCCAATCTGCCGAGATCGGCGGAGCATAGGTCGGCGCGCTGGCCCCGTCATGCTGACGCAGGTCGGCATTTCCGCCAAACGCGGCATGTATCTTGTGCAGTTCTGCACCGATATCCGGGGTCCGGGTGGCCAGCACATATCCGCGCCGTGTCATCGCGATCCGGTTGTCCGAAGCCCGGGCGATGTCTTCCATCAGGTCGATGGAACGCGACATGAACCGCACCATCGGTTCATGCGGCCACCAGTCCCGATAGTTTTCGCCGGATTGCGCGGAGGTGTAGGCCATCGGCTGGCCCTGATCGATCAAGACAATGTCGCGCGCGCCATGATTGCGGGCCAGATAGTAGGCGACCGCAATCCCAAGATTGCCTGCGCCGATGATTGCCGTGACCGTCTGTGAGGTCTTCATATGAATGTCTCGCTCATTTCGGGGGCAAGAGGGTGTCAATCATTGAATTGACGCCTGCACTTTTGGTATCCCTAACTGACATTTCGTATACGATTTGTTTTAGGGCTTCGCAAGCCCTTTGATGGCGACAATCAACGTCTCTTTGCACTTTCAAGCTGCGGGGGAAGGACCCTCCCCCCGCAGATCAAGTTGACATCAATTCTAGAGTACCGCCATAATCTTGCGCAAAGTAACCGTGCCCAGTAGCTGCCCAGCGGCATCAACCACCGTTGCAGCGGTCGCTGTGACGTCGGACAGCGACTTAACTGCGTCTTCCAGCATCATTCCAGAGGGCAGTTGCGGAAGGCCTGTTTCGCCAAGTGGCTCCAGGATGCTGTCTACTTGGATATAGCGCCCCCGGTTTACGTCCTTCACAAACCGCTCGATGTAGTCGTCTGCAGGATTGAGCAAGATGTCCTGGCTGTTGCCCTTCTGAACGATAGAACCGTCGCGCAGAATGACAATTCCATCGCCCAGCCGAAGTGCCTCATCCAGATCATGGGTGATGAAGACAATGGTCTTGTTCAATTCCTTCTGCAGATCCAGAAGCATGGTCTGCATGTCGGTCCGAATGAGAGGGTCCAGGGCTGAATAGGCCTCATCCATTAGCAAGATCGAGGAATCGTTCGACAAGGCACGAGCGAGCCCGACACGTTGCTGCATCCCGCCCGAAAGCTCCGATGGGAAGCGCATCTCAAAGCCCTTCAACCCGACCCTTTCGATCCAGCGCATACCGGTCTTTCGCGCTTCGGCGCCATCAACACCCCGAACTTCCAGCCCGAAGGTCACATTGTCGATGACTGTGCGATGCGGGAGCAGGGCGAACTTCTGAAATACCATCGCGGTGCCGCTGCGGCGGAACTCGCGCAACTCAGCGTCAGCCATCTCCAGCACATTGCGCCCGTCTATTACAATCTCGCCCGAAGTGGGCTCGATGAGACGGTTAATATGGCGGATCAAGGTCGATTTGCCCGATCCGGACAGACCCATGATGACCTGGATCTTGCCGGCCGGCATCGAGATGTTGATGTCATTCAGCCCGAGGATATGGCCGTGGCGTGAACCAAGTTCCTCTTTTGTCATCCCGGTTCGAACAGCATCAACGTATGCTTTGGGATTGCTTCCAAAAATTTTGTAAAGGTTGCGGATCTCGATCGAGGTCTCACTCATGGGTCGTCCCCCGATGCTTTTGCAGACGGCGGCCATAGGCCTGACTGATGCGGTCAAAGATGATGGCGATACCGACAATTGCGAAGCCGTTGAAGATACCTTGGGTGAAATACTGGTTGGCGATGGCTTGCAGAACATTCAGTCCCAGCCCCTGCACCCCGATCATCGAAGCGATGACCACCATGCCAAGCGCCATCATGATTGTCTGGTTTATTCCCGCCATCACAGTTGGCAGCGCTAGCGGCATCTGCACCTTCCATAGCTTCTGGCTGGGCGAGCAACCAAAGGCGTCGGCGGCCTCAAGCACTTCCTTGTCGACAAGGCGAATACCTAGATCGGTGAGGCGGATAATTGGTGGGACAGCGTAGATGACCACAGCAATGAAACCCGGCACCCGTCCAATACCCAAAAGCATCACGACCGGGATAAGGTAGACGAAAGGCGGCATGGTCTGCATAACATCTAGCGTTGCCTTCATCAGCCCGCCGAGACGACGATAGCGATTCATAACGATGCCCAGAGGAATCCCGATTGCGATTGAGAAGATCGTTGCAGTCATCACCAACGAAATAGTTTTCATTGCATCGACCCAGAGCCCGAGCAGTCCGATAACGGCCAAGGTTACAACTACGCCCGCGACTTCGGCCCACTTCCGCGCCGCGAACCAAGCAACGGCACCGGTTGCGATCACAATCAGCGGCCAAGGGGCAGAGGCCATCATGTTCTCGAAAAAGATCAGAACCTGCAGCAGAGGATAGAAGAAATCCTCAATAGATTGACCATAGCCCCGCGTCAGCGCCTTAAGGGAACCGTCAATGCCCCGCTTCATGGTCAACAGGACGGCAGGGTCCAGTTGCGGAAATTTAAGTAACCAGTCCATGCTCTCCCCCGGGGTTGATGGAATCTCCCCGCCGGAATGCCGGCGGTGTCTGTGATCTATAAGCAAAGCCGGAGGCTTCGGGTCTCCTCGAAGCCTCCGGCGATTTCGCGGCCTCTTTTAGAGCGATGCCTTGATCTTTTCGGCGACGTCAGCCGGGACCCACTTGGTCCAAACGTCAGGCATGTTCTGCAGGAACCACTTGGCGCCGTCCTCGCCATTGGCCTGGTTCTCAGTCATCCACAGCATGACCTGACCGACTTCGGCTTGGGTCCAGCTGCGCGTGCCGAAGTAATCCTTAACCGGCGGCTCCATGCGTTCGATGAAAGGTTGGCTCGCAAGAACGAAGGTATCTGCAGGCTTCCAGTAGTTCGGCTTCGGGTCGGGGCAGTCCTGCACCGTGGTGCAGCGCGCCCATTCTTCAGGGTCATGCGCCATCTGCAATTGCACCATCGGGTACTTCGCCAGCAGCGATGTCGGCGCCCAATAGGCGGCGATGAAGCCTTGCTTCTGCTCGTAGGCTTTTGTGATAGCACCGTCCAGTGCGGCTGCAGAACCCGAAGGCACAAGGGTAAAGCCCTTCGAATCAAGATCGAGAGCTTTGTAAAGCTGTGCGGTCACAACCGTATCGCCCCAGCCCTGCGGGCCTTGGATCACGCCGCCCTTGGAGGCGTCTTCCGGCGCCGGGAACAGTTCCGGGTGCGCAGCGGCATCTTCAACCGTCTTGATCTCAGGGTGTGCATCCACGATGTACTGCGGGATGTACCAGCCAGAGGTGGCGCCATCGCTGATCGCCGGTCCGATGGGAGCGATGCGATTTTCCGCGACGCCGTTCGTGTAGACTTCGCCAAGCAGGCTCGGAGTACCTTCCGGAACAATGTCCGGCTGTCCCTTTTCAACCATCGACGTGATGGTGGGGACGGTGTCGCCCGAAACCGTGGAGGCATTACAGCCATACCCGGCATTCAGGATCAATTTGTCGACGTTCGCCAGAACATCGGCCGATTGCCAGCTGAACACCGCCAGCGTGACATCACCGCATTCCGCAAATGCCGCGCCGCCGCTCAGCACGATGCCGCTGAAGGTCGCAGAAAGTAGCAATTTCTTCATTGAACGTCCTCCCAGAGGGGTTGTTTCTTTTTCCGGCGCCGGGACCCCGCCAACCGGCGAAGCAACAGCGTTTGTGCAAGATCCCTGATGCTTTCTGGTCCTGCGACGAAGTGAGCGTGGCATAGTATCCGATTCTGGTCAATTAGATTATAATAAATGTCGAATGTTAGTCGACTATTATTCGGATGGGCTGAAGCTGGGTCCAAGGTCGGACAGATCGAAGCGACCACGTCCGGTACGTTGCCAAGACAAGATGACATGCGTCGCCATTCTATACAAGCAAAACGTATCCGATTCTGTAAGATCGTGTTCTTTTCCTACTTTTGAAATACTTACGCCTTATTCTTAAGCGTCGCCGTCCAACGACAGCCTTCCCCCAACCTGCCCTACACCCAAACCCACGCCTGCCCGTTTTCAGCCGTCACTCTGAAAATCTGCGCCCTTGGGCACCCCTTGGGAGCTCTGTGAACACTGCCGTCGCGCAGGTCGAACGCCGCAAAATGCAAAGGACAGACGATGCGATACCCGTCGATCAAACCTTCCGCCAAAGAGGCGTCGGCATGCGGACACCTTTCTCCCACGGCAAAAAGGTGATGACCGATTCGGGTTACGACGAGGTCGCCAATGCGATCCAAAGTGATCTTTCGCAGTTCACGCTCAGCCAGTGGGGAGAATTTCCCCAGCAGATGCGGCGTCGCGCCTGCTGGCAAATTCTCATCCCAAGTGATGGGCTCTGGGGTGGCTTCTAAAGTCTCGTGTGAATTGGCATACTGGTGGACAAGCATGGGCTGGTCGATCCCGATGGCAAAGCCGTCAAATTCCCAGAAGTTGCCATCAGCTGCTGCCTGCTTCAAATCGCTCTCTGGATCAGGCAAGCCGGCGATGTGGAGCGTGTGGCCAAACTGATCCGACCAGAACCTGGGTAGAGACGGCGCGGCATTCTCGAGGCCCAGAATTGCACGCGCCGCTCGCGCAGCCTGGTCATTCGCGTTCTGCCAACTCTCAAGCCGCAGGCCGCGCAGCCCGGATTTTGTTCTTTGTCTTGATACATCTCCTACCGCGAAGACATAAGGATCACTCGTCTCACCGTTTTCGTTAGTTAAAACACCGTCGTCGCAATCCAGCCCCGCCTGCAAAGCCACAGGGCCTTTACTCTGACTCGGGCAGTGTCGAATGACATCCCGCAACTACACGTTCGCGCACATTACAAAGGCAGGCAGGGCACCGCTGGAGGCGCCCCTCGGAGTGAAAGTTTCTGGGCAGGTGCCCGTCGGTATTTCGGCCCCGACGAAGTCTAAACGTCTGCTTCATGAGTTTGATCTAATCGTGCTGCCGGAAAACATCGCCAGCACGTGTCGCTGCACAGGTAACGATCACGATTATACGGCCGTCACGATTTCTGCAAAAATGAAATTTTACACTGGCAATCTGTCGTTGCCCCAGGGACGGGCGTCGATTGGCATGGCATTGGAATGCGGGCTTTCTGAAAAGTCGGTCCTGATTACCAACCAGCTCGGTTACACCGTGCAAGATTTGGTTCAACACAATAAGGTGGCGTTCCGATTCAATGTCCTCCCGTCAAATTCGACCGCAGAGAGGCACGCGAAGAAGTGGTTCTCGACCTTCCGTTGAAGCGCCCATAGTGACTGGGCGAGCCGACCTCCATCGAATGTTATCACGGGAGAGCTGGCCCGTTCGCTGCCCGGCGTGCTTGCGCCATCCGCGTCGATTCTTCGCGATTTCGCGAACGACCGCTTTGCGAAGAGCACCACGCTGCATAGGTCGAGGCAGATCGGCGGCTGTGGACCGATCACGCCCGACATTCACTCTTTGGCCCAGATTTCGCGGCTTGTGAGAGTTTGGTAAAGGCAGCCGCCGCCTTGCCCAAGGAGTCGGCGAGATCACCATTTGCAATGAGACTTCTCATCAAGGCGACTTCTAGTTTGCCCTCAGACTGCGAGATGAACCTGGGACTAGGGGCAACCACGTTTTTCGTTGCTCGCTCAATCGGCGCAAACCACCGATCCTCATAGTACCGCACATGCCGCGCCCGTATCGGATACTGTCCTTCCGGCAAAACCAACACCTCATCCAACGGAAACCGTAGCAACTCGCTCGACGAAATCAGCGGCCGCTCCTCAGACCGTCGACTTACATTGGCGCTGTCCTCCAGCGCCCGGATGCGCGACTGACTTTCGGTAACCGCCGTGACGGTCGACCGCCCAAGGGCATTCGAAAGCACATCGGCCGTCCGATCATCCTGCGGCGTCATGTAGATCTGCACACCTGCGCCACCCTGCAGCGACCGCCGACCAGTTTCGCCATAGATATCATCCAGACCCGGAATCGTCTGGGAGATGATAAAGAACCGTCCCCCGAAGCTGCGGATCGTCTTGATCGAGGACAAAACAAGAGGCTGCCGCCCGAGCTGGTCGAACTCGTCCATCAGGAACATCACCGCATGCGGCTCATCCGGCCCGGGCTCCCTGCGCTGGAGTGAAGCGATGGCATTCGCGAAGAGGAGTCGCACGAGGGGAGCCAGGGTTTTCAGATGCTCCGGCTGGACAACGATGTAGAGGCTCTGCGGCTTGGCCCGGAACGTCGAGAAATCGAAGTCGCTGGCCGATGTCACGCGATCGACCGCCGGGTCGTTCCAGAGCTCGAGGCCCGAGCCTTGGATCACAGAGACATAGGCCCCGAGGGTCTTTTCAGGGACGTCGGCCATTTCTAGGAAGGTGCGCGAGACGATCGGGATCTGTGTGTCCTCGGCGATGGTGGTGTAAGTCTTCTTCTTGTCGCCGCCACCTGCCATGAGTTCGCCCGCATAGCCCAAAGTCGGCCGACGCTTTTCGATGGCATAGAGGCAGGAGGCGATGAAGAGGCGCTTGCCTGCGTTGAAGAAACTCTGCGCGCTTTCGCCCTCCGGGATGAGGAAGAGATCGGCCATCGAGTTCAGCGCCGTATACTGGCGCTCGGCCGAGGGCAGGGCGGCGATGCGGGCGAGGGGGTTGAAACGGTGAGAACCGCGCTCGTCGTCGAAGGGCGAGAAATACCAGATCTCGTTCTTCAGCCCGTGCTGCCGATGAATGGAGGTCTTGGCGAAGTTCTCACCCTTCACGTCCAGGATAATGCCCGACCCCGTGAAATGGAGCAGGTTCGGGATGACGAAGCCCACGCCTTTGCCGCGGCCGGTAGGCGCGATCATCATCGCATGGGGGAAGCGGTCAGGCGGGGCCATGACGAAGGGGGCGTCCGATTTCGGGGAGCCGAGCTTGCCGAAAATGAAGCCGTTCTGGTCAAGGCTGCCGATCATCTTGTTGCGCTTCAGCTCACGCCTGGTCTGGAAATGCGCGTCATCATACTGGTTGAGCCGCCCGCGATGGACGCCGGCGAGCCCGACCAGCGTAAGTGCAATCGTCACCGCACCGGTGATGATCAGCGCGCCCTGCAAGGTTGCGGGTCGCGCTTCCAAGTCGGCCCAAGGATAACGGATGAACCAGAGGCCCAGAGGGCTGAGTGTGTCGAGGTTCTCGCGGAAAGCCACGATCACATAACCTTCCACAATTCCGAGAACGGCTTCTGCGTGCTGCGGGTGAAAGCGCGGGGCCACCGGGATCTGGTGACCACCGTTGGCCACGCAGCGATGATATCGGCCGGCGAATGGATCACGGCGTCTGGCATCTGGCTGAACGACCGCACCCACGGGCTGCAGTTCAAGGCGCATTTCCTGAAGACATCGGCGCCCTCGACAGTGGATGGGATCGAGAAGTACCTCGGCTCCGGCATGATCCGCGGGATCGGGCCAGTCTATGCCAAGCGGCTGGTCAAGGCCTTCGGCAAGGATGTCTTTGACATCATCGAGGCCGCACCCGAGCGGCTGCGCGAAGTCACCGGCATTGGCCCCATGCGCGCAGCAAAGATCACGGCCGGGTGGGCGGATCAGAAGGTGATCCGCGAGATCATGGTTTTCCTGCACCAGCACGGCGTGGGCACGGCGCGCGCGGTGCGGATCTTCAAGACCTATGGCACGGATGCCGTGCAAGTGATGAGCGAGAACCCTTACAGGCTGGCCAAGGACATCCGCGGCATCGGGTTTCGTACCGCGGACACGATCGCCGAGAAGCTGGGGATCGAGAAGACCGCGATGATCCGCGTGCGCGCGGGGATTTCCTTCGCGCTGACCGAGGCGATGGGCGATGGCCATTGCGGCCTTCCCCGGGCCGAGTTGATCGGTCTGGCGGGCAAGCTGCTCGAGGTCCCTCCCCCGCTCATCGAGAGCGCGCTGGAAGAGGAACTGGCGGAAGAGACTGTGACAGCCGATCGCGTGGGCGACACGGAGTGCATCTTTCTGACCGGTCTTTATCTCGCCGAGCGGGGCATCTCCGAGCACGTGAAGCGCATCCGCGCGGGCGCCCTGCCCTGGGCAGAGATCGACGCAGACAAAGCGCTTCCCTGGATCGAGCAGAAGACGGGCCTCACCCTTGCGGCCAGTCAGGCCGAGGCGATCCGGCTGGCACTGCGCTCGAAGCTGATGGTGATCACCGGTGGACCCGGGGTGGGCAAGACGACGATCGTGAACTCGATCCTGCGGATCTTGGCGGCGAAGGCGGTGAAGCTTCTGCTCTGCGCACCGACCGGCCGTGCAGCCAAGCGGATGACCGAAGCCACCGGCATGGAGGCCAAGACGATCCATCGTCTGCTGGAATTCGACCCGAAGGCCTTTGGCTTCAAGCGCAATGACGAGAACCCGCTCGGTTGCGATCTGCTGGTCGTCGACGAGAGCTCGATGGTCGATGTGCTTCTGATGCAGTCGCTCCTGAAGGCCGTGCCCAGCACAGCGGCGCTGCTGATTGTCGGCGATATCGACCAGCTCCCATCTGTCGGGCCTGGCCAGGTGCTGGCCGACATCATCGGCTCAGGTGCCGTGCCTGTGGTACGGTTGACCGAGGTGTTCAGGCAGGCAGCGCAGAGCAAGATCATCACCACGGCGCATGCCATCAATGCCGGGCACTTGCCCGATCTTGGCAAGCCCGATGGCGAGGCGGATTTCTATTTCGTGCCGGCTGTGGATCCGGAGCAGGCCGTGCTGCGGATCGTCGAGCTCGTTTCCAAGCGCATCCCGCAGCGTTTCGGCTTCGATACAATCAAGGACATCCAGGTCCTCTGTCCCATGAACCGCGGCGGGGTCGGTGCGCGCTCGCTTAACGTCGAGCTGCAGGCCGCGCTGAATCCTGCCGGGGACAAGAAGGTCGAGCGTTTTGGTTGGACCTTCGCGCCTGGCGACAAGGTCATGCAGATCGAGAACGATTACGACAAGGACGTCTACAACGGGGACATCGGCATGATCGAGGACGTCGACCTCGACGACGGCGAGGTGGCCGTGAACTTCGACGGCCGCACCGTAACGTTCCTCTTTGGCGAACTCGACACGGTGGTCCCTGCCTATGCGGCGACGATCCACAAAAGCCAGGGATCGGAGTACCCCGCCGTCGTGATCCCTGTCATGACCCAGCACTACGCGATGCTGCAGCGCAACCTGATCTACACCGGCGTCACGCGGGGCAAGAAGCTCGTCGTGCTGGTGGGCCAGAAGAAGGCCGTGGCGATCGCGGTTAAGAACGTGTCAGGGCGTCGGCGCTGGTCGAAGCTGGATGAGTGGCTTGGCAGCAATCTGGCGTCCTAGCTGTTTCAGCCGTCGCGATCCGCTGCCGCAAGGGCCGCGATATTCCGCGCCAGCCTGTCGGCCATCAAGCCCGCAGAAAGCGCCGACCCTGCAATGCGCTGAAGCGCCTTCCGCGCCTGATCCACCTCGTCAAGGCGCGCAGCCGCGACCATCAGGTGCTCGACAGCTTCATCGATGTCGAGCGGGCTCGGCTCATACCGGCAGGATCAGCGAATAGTTCTTCGCATGCGCATCAGTATTCGCGACTAGGATGTTGAAGATGACCTGATCGAGCAGCGCCAGGGCATCGCTCGCGCTGACATGGCGGCCGGTTTCCAGCAGGGTCTTCAGATCGAGCCCAGGCAGCGTGCCGCGCTCGTATTTTCGGCCCGGGGGCAAGCCATTGGCCTGAGCAAAATCCTCTTGATGGAGGCGCAGGAGCTGGCCGCCCCGCCCTACCCTTCGATCATAGCGCAGCACACCGATGGCAGTTCGCTTCGACGACTGGAGGATCGTCGCCTGCGCAGCCTCGATGCCAATGGCCTGTGCCATGCGCAGGCACCAGACTTCGTTTTCGGTGATGCCGGGAAGGTTGGGATTATCCGGCTTCACGATCAAAGTGGACGGTGCCCCGTTCAGGGGGACGGCAAGCACGTCTCCCTCCTGCGGTAGGCGCAGCACAGGCGCGCCGTCCGGGCCAAGCACAGCGAGAGCAGACTTCTTTTGGCCACCCGCCAAGGACTGACGCACGCCCTCCTCACCCACCAGAAACGGCCTGCGACCGAGATCCTCGAAGTGGCGTTCCAACGCCAGACGCGGATCAGCTGTGTCGTAGAAGCTGGTGAGGGGTGTATAGGTCCAGAGCGCACGATCAGTTGCCACGCCGAAGGACAGGGCACCGGCTGTATCACCGCCAATCTCTGACAAAACGGCCAAAACGTCCGCCTGATCTACGCCGAGGGATCGCGTCAGAACTTGAAGCTGCTCTTCCTCTGGCAAGAGATTTGCAAGCCATGGGGAGATGACATCTGAGGGATAGGGCTCGGCTCGGAGCGGCATGGTGACAGACAGGGGAAACGCCCCGGCCGTCTGCAGCCATCGCTCGACATATCGCAAGGAGAGAGATCCATCAGCCGCAACATCGACCTGCCCTACCGCAAGGTCATCAAACCAGATCGGGACGGAGGCGGTCACTGATACTCTCCGAGATCATAGCCCCCGGATGGCGCCGGAGCGCTGGGCTCGGCCGTGTGAGAGCCATCCGCGATGATCGTCGCGAAGGGCGCACGCAACGCATCAGCGATCCGCTTCAGCGTTGTCAGCCGCGGATCGCGTTTGCCAGTTTCGATCAAGGACAAGGCAGGCGCGCTGATACCAGTCAGCCGGGCTAGCTGCTCTAGGCTCAAGCCCTGCGCCGCCCGGGTCTCGCGGATCCGGTGGCCGACATCTGCCAGCAGGGTCTTCTCGGCATCATCGACCATCTTCGCCACCTTACCTTTTTCGGTAAAGATACCATCAAGGCAGGCTCCACTCAAGATAGCTTATCTTTAACGGTAAGATCGCCGTCTCATGGCAGGATACAAGGCAGCTCTTATCGAATAAGGTAAGTGCCTCGAAGGTGCCCAACGGCCATTTTTGGACGGTTGAATGCCTGCGAATGCGGGCCGATGCACGCCAGTGCATGCGACTGCGGGCGAATGCAATTTTTCTGGTGGGGTGTTGATGTGGCGTTGATGTAAACGCGCGAATGCCGAAAGCGCCCCGTAGGGCGCTTTGCATGTCTTTGATAACACTATATTTATTGGTTGCGGGGACAGGATTTGAACCTGTGACCTTCAGGTTATGAGCCTGACGAGCTACCGGGCTGCTCCACCCCGCGACGCTTCCCGAGGGCTTTTTTTGTGCGATCGGGTGTGTTTTTTTTGAGATCGTTTAGAGAGATTGCTTCTTTCTAGGTTTGGCGGTGACCTACTCTCCCACGTCTTAAGACGCAGTACCATTGGCGCGACGGCACTTAACGGCCGAGTTCGGGAAGGGATCGGGTGTTTTGCTCGTGCTATGACCACCAAACCGAGGAAGAAGCAGGGCGCGTTTTTGTTTCGCGCCCCTAAACATCAGTGTTGTTCCAAGTTCTAGGCTGTAACCTTTGTTACAGCAGTGTTTGCTTTTGACGATCCATTGGGGTCTGTTAGGACCTTGCTGTTTCTGGATCAAATCAAGCCTATCGAGCAATTAGTACCAGTCAGCTGAATGCATTGCTGCACTTACACCTCTGGCCTATCGACGTGGTGGTCTTCCACGGCTCTCAAGGGAGACCTTGTTTTGAAGGGGGCTTCCCGCTTAGATGCCTTCAGCGGTTATCCTGTCCGAACATAGCTACCCAGCACTACCGTTGGCACGATAACTGGTCCACCAGTGGTCCGTTCACCCCGGTCCTCTCGTACTAGGGGCAACTCTTCTCAAGTCTCCTACACCCACGGCAGATAGGGACCGAACTGTCTCACGACGTTCTAAACCCAGCTCACGTACCTCTTTAAATGGCGAACAGCCATACCCTTGGGACCTGCTCCAGCCCCAGGATGAGATGAGCCGACATCGAGGTGCCAAACGATGCCGTCGATATGGACTCTTGGGCATCATCAGCCTGTTATCCCCAGCGTACCTTTTATCCGTTGAGCGATGGCCCTCCCACTTGGGACCACCGGATCACTATGACCGACTTTCGTCTCTGCTCGTCTTGTCAGACTTGCAGTCAGGCAGGCTTCTGCCATTGCACTCAACGACCGATTTCCGACCGGTCTGAGCCTACCTTCGCGCGCCTCCGTTACAATTTGGGAGGCGACCGCCCCAGTCAAACTCCCCACCATGCAGGGTCCCGGACCCGGATAACGGGCCGCGGTTAGATATCAAGAGTGCGAAGGGTGGTATCTCAAGGGAGGCTCCACGAAGACTGGCGTCCCCGCTTCGATGCCTACCACCTATCCTGCACATCACAATCCTGATACCAGTGCAAAGCTGGAGTAAAGGTGCATGGGGTCTTTCCGTCTAACCGCGGGTAGTGTGCATCTTGACACACAGTTCAATTTCGCTGAGTCCACGTTTGAGACAGCGGGGAGATCGTTACGCCATTCGTGCAGGTCGGAACTTACCCGACAAGGAATTTCGCTACCTTAGGACCGTTATAGTTACGGCCGCCGTTTACTGGGACTTCAATTCAGAGCTTGCACCCCTCCTCTTAATCTTCCAGCACCGGGCAGGCGTCAGACTGTATACGTCGCCTTACGGCTTCGCACAGCCCTGTGTTTTAAGTAAACAGTCGCCACCCCCTAGTTTGTGCCCCCCGCCCATACTTGCGTACAGACGGGGCCTCCTTCTCGCGAACTTACGGAGGCATTTTGCCGAGTTCCTTAAACGTGGTTCTCTCAAGCGCCTTGGTATACTCTACCAGTCCACCTGTGTCGGTTTAGGGTACGGTCTGATGGAGGGCTATTTCCTGGAACCTCTAAACGGCCCACCCAATCCGATAAGGGCAGACAATCTTCGAGATCCGTCACTTCCTCCTGGCCCACGAATATTAACGTGGTTCCCATCGACTACGCCTTTCGGCCTCGCCTTAGGGGCCGGCTTACCCTGCTCAGATTAGCTTTAAGCAGGAACCCTTGGACTTACGGCGAGAGGGTCTCTCACCCTCTTTATCGCTACTCATGTCAACATTCTCGCTTCTGATCTCTCCACCGGATGCCTTACAGCCCGGCTTCACAGAAAGCACATTGTCTACTTTATGTTTCGCGCTACCGCTGTGCTACTTGAGCGCAGTGATCCGCTTCAAACATAAATAGACAGCGTCCTATATCACAGAACGCTCCGCTACCACGTGCATTGCTGCACATCCTGAGCTTCGGCTCGTGGTTTGAGCCCCGTTACATCTTCGCCGCAGGACAGCTTATCTAGACCAGTGAGCTGTTACGCTATCTTTAAATGATGGCTGCTTCTAAGCCAACATCCTGGTTGTTTTGGCCGTCCCACATGCTTTCCCACTTAACCACGAATTAGGGGCCTTAGCTGCAGGTCAGGGTTGTTTCCCTCTTCACGACGGACGTTAGCACCCGCCGTGTGTCTCCCGGATAGTACTCTTGGGTATTCGGAGTTTACTTAGACTCAGTAAGGCTGTGGGCCCCCATCATCCATGTAGTGCTCTACCCCCCAAGGTATTCGTCCGAGGCGCTACCTAAATAGCTTTCGCGGAGAACCAGCTATCTCCAGGTTTGATTAGCCTTTCACCCCTAGCCACAAGTCATCCGGACCCTTTTCAACGGGTGTCGGTTCGGACCTCCAGTCAGTGTTACCTGACCTTCATCCTGCTCATGGCTAGATCACCTGGTTTCGGGTCTAATCCCACAAACTCATTCGCCCTTTTAAGACTCGGTTTCCCTGCGCCTACACCTATCGGCTTAAGCTTGCTTGTGAGACTAAGTCGTTGACCCATTATACAAAAGGTACGCCGTCAGGACTCATGGTCCCTCCGACTGCTTGTAGGCGTTCGGTTTCAGGTACTGTTTCACTCCCCTCGTCGGGGTGCTTTTCACCTTTCCCTCACGGTACTGGTTCGCTATCGGTCAGTAAGGAGTACTTAGCCTTCGGGGGTGGTCCCCCGATCTTCAGACAGGATTTCACGTGTCCCGCCCTACTTAATATGTCCTTTGGAGCTTCCTATACGGGGCTGTCACCCACTATGGCTGCACTTTCCAGTGCATTCTAGTCACTCTTCAAGGCTCGGCTGGTCCGCGTTCGCTCGCCACTACTAGCGGAGTCTCTCTTGATTTCCTTTCCTCCGGGTACTTAGATGTTTCAGTTCCCCGGGTTTGCTCTTAAACCCCTATGTATTCAGGGTAAAAGTACCTAGCTTACCCCATTATTCGCTGATCCGAAGATCAGAAATAACAGAATATCAGGTGGGTTTCCCCATTCGGACATCCATGGATCAAAGCCTATTCCCGGCTCCCCATGGCTTAACGCAGGGTATCACGTCCTTCATCGCCTCTTACTGCCAAGGCATCCACCAAACGCCCTTTTCGCGCTTGATTTGATCCAGGAAGAGCAAGGCCACGATCTTGCGATCCCGGCCACCTTCCTGGTGTCCCCCTCTTGGAAGGGGACGTGTCAAAAGCTGTATACTTACCCTCACCAAACATTCCCGAAGGAATGCGTGGCGGTT
>Ga0255096_1000295_pt1 | contig 26117 bp, 23 predicted proteins | sample Colum_Atlam_RepA_2_FD_188563 | JGI IMG/M metagenome (GOLD analysis project Ga0255096, IMG submission 188563) | Freshwater microbial communities from Columbia River, Oregon, United States - Colum_Atlam_RepA_8d | ecosystem: Environmental > Aquatic > Freshwater > River | place: USA: Oregon... | reverse complement strand
CGTGATGGTGGTCTTGCCCACGCCCGGGCCACCGGTCAGCACGGCAATGGGCTGCGAAAGCAAACCCAACACCGCTGTGCGCTGCAGCTCGTGGAGTTCGATCTGATTGCGCCGCTCGTGGGCCGCGAGTTGCTCGCGCGTGGCCAACGGTGTGACGCCAGCGGCTGTCAAAAGTTCTTTCACGCGCCGCGCCAGGCCCGCTTCCGAGGCCGCGAGCCACGGGATCCATACGCGTTGCTGTCCATCCGAACAGGCTTCGACGACGAGGCCTTCGTCGCGTTGCTGGGCCAAGGCGTCGATCGCAGCCATGGCTGCGGCTTCGGTCACCGCTTCCTTGACCAACACGCGCGTGCGCGCCACCAGCTCGCCGACCGTCAAGCAGGTGTGACCGTCATCCGCCGCGGACTCCAAAGCATGCACCGTGGCTGCTTGGGTGCGTCGCGGGTCATCCGCAGCCATCCCCGTGCCCAAGGCCAGACGATCCGCGACGCCGAAGCCGATACCGCGCACGCCGTGGGCAATCAGGTACGGGTTCTCGCGCAGGCGCGCCTCGCAGTCATGTCCGAATTTTTTGACAATGGCCGCAGCTTGGGACGGCCCCAGCCCGCCACCACGCAAGAAAGCATGCACTTGGTGCGTGCCCATGTCGGCCTTGACCGTGCCCACCAACATCTCGCGCAGCGCAGGCTTCAGCCCGCGCACCTCATCCAGGTACTCGGGTTGCTCGGCGATGGCTTGGAACGGATCGGCGCTGGGTACCTTGCGCTCCAACGCCTCGACGATGCGCCGCGCCAACACCTCGCCGATGCCGGGAAAGCGCTCCGAGGCCAAGTACCGCACTGCGCCCTCGGCTGTGGCGGGCGGCAGCACGAGGACCTCGTCGAATTCAAACTGCGGCCCGTGGGCCTTATGCACAATCCAGCGGCCGCGCATGTGCACCCGCAAGCCCACTGCGGGCTGGTCGATCTTGCCGACCGCGCTAACGAGCAGCGGCTCGTACAGGCCCGCGCTGGCCGCATGGCCATAACCCTTTTCTGGATGGACTCTTAGAACGCCGTACAGGGTCTCGGTCGAGTGGAAGGTGATGCGGTCAATCGTGCCGCGCAATTCCTCGGACCCTGCTGCTTGTCCCTGTGCTGTCCCGCGTTCGGCCACACACGGCAGGATGGCCTCTGGAGCCCGCCGTTTCCAGCGCACATCTTGGCTTTGGGGGCTTCATCCGCTAGGCTATTCGCCCCTCTGTGCGGGAGACCACCTAGTCCGGTGGCCGGCGCAGGGGCCACACAGCACATCGAATCCGCGTCCGAAGGAAGTACAGCGAGTGATCAAGGTCCAGATCCGTCCGAACGAGTCTCTCGAAGCCGCCCTGCGTCGTTTCAAGCGTCAGTGCAACTACGGCGGCGTGTTCCGCCTCGCCAAGGCCAACACTTGGCATGAGAAGCGCTCGGACAAGCGCCGCCGCGAACGCCGCGAGCGCCTGCGCAACATCCAAAAGGCCACGCGCAAGAACCAGCCGAAGACGGGCCTGCGTCGCAAGCGCACCGTCGCGCGCAAGCCGCGTACGAGCTGAGAGCTCTTCACGCGTGTAGGCATGAGAACCCGGGCCGCTGTGTGCTCGGGTTCTTTGCTGTCTGGATTTAGGTCATGGGGCTCTACGGCAAAGAACGCGATCTCTCCCAAGCGGCCACCGAGGTAGTCCTCGCTGTGGATGCTTCGGCCTTCGGTGAGCGTCACGATGAGTTCGAGATGCGGCTGGATGCGTTCTTGGCTCATCACTTGTCGTGGCGTTCGCGGTCGTCGGTGCAGGATCTGATTCGCACCGGCTTTGTGTTGGTGGATGCCAGCACGCCTGACAAGCCGCGCGGCACGGGGACACCTGTCAAGGAAACCAGACCGGCTCGCCGTGTGCGCCACGGGTCCACGGTGGTGGTGGTGATCCCCGAGCCGTTGCGCGCGCAACCGACGCGCGCCGATGCAGGCGGTGTGAGTGTGCTACATGAGGACACGGCGGTGCTGGTCGTGGACAAGCCTCCCGGCATGCCGGTGCACCCGAGCGGCCGCTACTTGTCGGACACGCTGATCCAGCGCGTGCATGCGCTGTACGGTGCGGGCTATGAGCTTGAGCAAGGTGGTGCGCCGCGCCTGTGCCATCGCATCGACAAGGACACGAGCGGTGTCGTGGTGATCGGGCGTCATCCCGAAGCGCACATGGAGGTGCGGCGCCAGTTCGAGGATCGCGAGGTCGAGAAGGAGTACCTGGCGCTCGTCTACGGTGTGCCCGAGCGCGATGGTGGCGTAATCGACTATCCGATCGGCCCTTCCAAGGTCAGCCGCATCGACTTGAAGATGGCGGTGTTGGTCGAAGGCGCGCCGTGCCGCACCGAGTGGCGCGTGGTCGAGCGTGCGCGCGACTGCGCTTTGGTGGCGTGCAAGCCGATCACCGGACGCCAGCACCAGATTCGCGTGCACTTGTCATCGATCGGGCATGCGATTGTGGGTGACAAGCTCTACGGGCCGGATGAGATGCTCTTCGAGAAGGCGCTCGACGGCACCTTGGATGAGCGCGACATGGAGCTGTTGGGCTTGTCGCGCCAAGCGCTGCACGCGCATCGCATCGTGTTCAAGACACCGGCTACCAACGAGCGCTTAGAGGTGTGCGCGCCGTTGCCGCGTGACATGGCGGACTACTTGGACGAGCATCGCTAGCGCGCACACGCCCAGCGCCGACCACGGTGTCAGCAGCTTCCAAGTGGCCAGCGCGAGGCCGGTAGTCGCCATGGCCAGCATCATCATGGTGCCCACCATGTCGAGCGGTGCCTCGACACGATCGGGCGCAACGGAGAGCGGCAAGTTCGTGACACAGCGTCCCCACAGCGCGTGCAGCAAGTAGAGGCACACCAGCATGGAGATCGGAATGGTCTGCAGCGCGCTGGTGGCTTCGCCGATCGAGCACGCCACTACGGCGATCAACGCGTACAGCGGCACCAGCACACGCACATAGAGAGCCTTGAGTGCACCGCGCGCGATGGCCTCGTGCGTGGTGGGCGCTGTGTCGAGGATCCAGCGCGCTTCGTGCCCGCGACTGCCAGGTACTTGTGACAACAAGACTGGCAAGTAGGTCACAGGTGCAAAGGCCAGCAGAGCCGCGATGCCGCCACGCAGTCGCGGGTCTTCGTCTTGTAGGCCGAGGTACAAGAACGCGAGCGGAATGCCGAGCAAGGGATAGACGCGCAACACGAAGTCGCGCTCCTTGGGCAAGGCTTCGTAGGTGAAGGCAAAGCCTGCGCGTTCGTCGTCGCGCACCCACGTCCGCACCAGCAACGCGCGCAGCGGTGCCAGCAACGCATCGAGTGGCCCGCTGTGCACACCGCGTTGGGCGCGAGCAGGTGCGATGCACAACAACGCCGCGCCGGCCAAAGCAACGGCCGTCAGCGGTTGCCACAGGCCGCCAGCGGAGCTGAAGGGTTGGGCAAACCACGCGCTGGGCGTCCATGCGATCCAGCCGTGTGCCGCGTCCATGTCGCGCAAGGCGCTGATGTGGCGCAGGCCCGCCACACTGCCGACCACGACCAAGCCCATCACCGCGGTTTGTAGCACCACCAGCAAAGCTTGGGCGCGCGCGCCAAGCGCAGCGTGCAGCGCCAGCAACAGCGCGACCAAGAACGCTGCTTGCGCAAGTCCTGCCCCGACCAACAGCGCGCGCAGGTCCCATGTCCAACTGTCTGGCGCCAGCAACGCCAGCGGCACCAAGGCCGCCAAGGCCAAGATCCAGGTCAAGCCCACGATGGCGAATGCGCGTGCCAAGCGCACTTCGACGGCGCGCACAGGTTGCGCCTCTAGCCATTCGCGTGCGGGATCATCGCTGACGGCGCCGGCGTGTTCGCCCAACAACGGCAAGGCCGTGAAGGCCAGTGATACTGATAATGCGGCCCACGCATAGCTCCACACGCCGAGAGCATCGCTGACCAACCAGCCTAAAGCGGCCGCCGCAGCGCCTTGGGCGATCAAGGGCGCCACGGGCCACTCACCGCCGGCCAAGCGCGCCGCCAGCAAAGCGCGTGTCAAAAGTACTAGACGGCGCAGCATGTCCAGTTTGCTTAACGGCCCGCTTCTTGCACGCGAATGTAGCGGCCCAGAGCCACGAGTCCGATCGGTGCAACGCTGGCGGTGACGGCCACGAAGAGCCACATGGTGGCCGAGTCACGCGGGCCTTCCGCCGGGCAGTAGCGTTCCAGCAACGCACCCGAGAAGACGCCGATCAACAGCTTGGCCAGCAAGAAGGGGATGTACGACAACGCCGCGTACGAAGCCTCTTGCCCTTTGGGCGCGATCGCGGCGGCGTACTCATACACACGCGGCGAGTAGAAGGCCTCGCCAATCGACAGCCCGATCACGAACAGCGCGATCATCGGATAGTACGGATGCACAGGGCCCTCGAGGCCCAAGTACCCATGCGCGATGGCGCTGCCAAACCAGCCGTCGGCGAGTCCTTGGAACCAAGCGGTGGGCAAAGCCATCACGAACACCGAGGCCGCAGACACCACGCCGCCGACGATCACCATGCGATAGGCCGAGTAGCGCTGCGTCAGCACGCCCACGATCGGCACCATCACAATGATCAAGATGCTGTTGATGGCCCACAGCCGACCAACCGGTGCGCCAGGTCCCAACTCGCGAATGCCGAACTTGGGGTACACATAGTACATCTGCATGAAGATCAGCTTGAGGAACGCGATCATCAGCAGGAACGCCAACAGGCGATAGAAGCCTGGCTGCTGCAACAATCCACCAAACAAGCGCCGCGTGTCGCTGGCGCTGGTGCGCACAACGCTCCACATCGCACTCCACAGGTTGCCACCGCTGGCGCGCTGTGTGCTTGGTGTGATGACCACGCCATCGTCGGTAACTTCCACGCCTTCGCGCAGGAACCACACCACCGGCAGCAAGACCAACTCGATCGCCAAACTTGCGAACAACAGGGTGCGGTAGGTACTGAGCTCGGTAGCGATCAGCGGCAAAGTCAGCGTGCCTTGCTCGCCCATGCCGCCGCGCACCCAGTCAAAGGTGAAGCCTGCGATGAGGAAGCCCACATTCATCATCGCGTAGAAGAGTGAGAAGGCGAAGCTGCGCTGCTTGGTCGACGAATAGCGGCGCACAGCCGCCACCAACACCGGCGTTGCCATCGCTTCGCCAATGGCCAGCGGCAACAGGCCCGCACCAATCACGATCTCGGGCGTGGTGCCAAAGACCATGACCGCGCGCGCCAGCACACACAGCACGACCCCGAGGAAGAAGGTGCGCTTGAGTCCGATCGCATCGGTCAGCGAGCCGACCAACACTGTGCCCACGGTCATGGACAACGACCACGCCAACACCACGCCCGCGGCTTCTTTGTCCGTCCAGCCGAAGTCGGCCGACAACCACAACACGAGCGTGGAGTTCAGCACTCCGTAACCCGCGACGGCGAGCAGCTTGAGCGCGAACACCAACCACAGCTCGCGCGGCGCTCCTTGCAGCGCGGTGAAGCGCGTCCAGAAGCCTTCGCTGTGCTGGGTCGTTGCGTTCGCCATCGTTCTAGCGAGTATGGCAGGCAGCTAGCTCGGTACAATCACCAGCTCGATGGACCTCTTTGTCCCTGGGCCGTGCGGCCCTCTGGAAGCCAAGCTGTGGGAGCCGCCGCAGGGCGCAGCGACTCCGGTGGTGGCTGTGTTCTGTCATCCGCACCCGCTGTACGGCGGCACGATGGACAACAAGGTGGTCTTCCGCGCGGCCAAAGGCCTCGCCGAGGCCGGCATCCCGACCTTGCGCTTCAACTTCCGCGGCGTGCGCCGATCCGCGGGCGAACACCATGGCCAAGGCGGCGAGGCGGATGACTTGGGCGCGTGCCTCGATTGGATGGCCGCGCGCTACCCGCACGCCCAGCTGTGGGCCGGCGGCTTCTCGTTCGGTTCGCGCACCGCGGTGCAGCGCGCGCTCGTCGACCAGCGCATTGCACGCTTGGTGCTGGTGGCGTTGCCGGTGCGCGCCTTTGATGTGCGCTACTTCGCCGGCGTCCAGCAACCGGGTTTGGTCGTCATGGCCGATCGTGACGAGTACGGCACCCTCGCCGAGCTGCGCGAGCAATTCCCCGTCCTGCCCGCCGGATTTGAAACACAGGAAGTCGCCAACTCCGGCCACTTCTTTGATGAGACCGGCCATGAACTCCAAGCGCGTGTGCGAGAGTACGCCGAACGCCAGCTGAAGGACCTCCAGTGACCAACGCCCCGACCAACCACGCCTCCGCCGAAGCCACCTACCCGAAGGACAAGATCCCGGCCATCCGGCGCTTGATGATGCCGCGCGACACGAACGCGCTCGGCACGATCTTCGGCGGTGTGATCTTGTCGGAAATCGACTTGGCGGCCGCGATCGAAGCGCACCGCTGGCACCCTTCCAAAGTCGTGACCGTCTCGATGGACAAAGTCGAGTTCAAGCAGCCCGTATTCACCGGTGATCTCGTGTCGTTTTTCACCGAGACCAAGCGCGTGGGGCGCTCCTCGATCACCGTGCATGTGTCGGTCTGGGCCGAGCGCCGTTTCGGCGGCGGCAGCGCCGTGCATGTCACCGAAGCCGACGTGACGATGGTGGCCGTGGACGACAATTTCAAACCCACGCCGGTGCTGCGCCCGAACGGCCCGAGCGCTTCTTGAGCACATGCAATTCCGGAGTGCCCTGCGATGCATTTGAAAATAGGACAGAATTTGGTTGACCGATAGCGGGAATTGGCTTTAGCTCACCGAATCGTGGCCATTTAGTGAGCCGGGGTTGCCCCGGATCTAGTTGGCTGACTCGGTAGACTTTTCTGGAAAATGGGACTGTGGCATGTCGATTAGCGTTCTGAGGCCCATAGCCTTCTCCGTATTTGTGCTTGTCTCAAGCGTTCGTGCCGGTGAAAACGGCTGCCAGCCCCCTGATGGCACCTACACATTCAAGCGGGGAAATCCACCAAGTGGTTCCAATGCGGGTGCGGGCAAGTTTGATGCTGGGGCCCCAAGCACTCTAACCGTTAATCCAGGTCCGGCTGAGCAGGTTTGGGTTCTCGGAAGCGATGGGCAGTACCGCCCGCAGCCAACCGATGGTCGAAGCATTTGTTTCCATGACGGATCGCCGATCACGTACGAGTACAAATTAGATGGAGATGTAGTCTCCACTGGGTACTTAGGTCCTTGAACTGTTCTGCGCCAAGAGTTTGGCTCACGGAGGATTAGCTAGGTGGTTATCAACCGAGCTGTCTACGGCAGGATTGCGCTCGTGACTGTACTTTGCGCAGTCATCGGACTAGCGCTGTGGAACTCCAGCCCAACATCCATTACGGGGCTTGGTAGCTCAGAAGCTGCCATTTCATCGAGCGCGGTCGATGGTCCAGGGCTGGCGGACGCTGGCCAGCTCATTGGCGGGCCTGCCCGGACCCCAGCCAATCACGACGTTGATTCGGTTCTCGACAACGCCCTCAGTGTGTTGAAGGGGCGTGTTCTGGATGAGCAATTCCACACCCCTGTGCTTGCAGCCATTCGACAAGGCCAAATGCAGGGGACGCTTTCGCAGTCGGAAGGGCAGTTTGTGTTGCCGTTGGATGCGCAGCAACCGCTGCTCATTTCGGTGGAGGCTGAGGGCTACCAAGATCGCCGAATTGACGTTAGCGAACTTGACTTGACGCAACCACAGGAGATTGTCCTACGGCCTGTTGCCACCGCAGCGCTGTCCGTACGCTTTGACGATGGACGCCCCGCGACGGATATGACGGTCTCGTGGAAGGCTGCGGTCGACACGCCGGAACGTGGACAGATTCGGGATTGGATGCTCTCTCGCGGCCATACCTCCGGTCGTGTGCATACAAGTCGCACGGATGACAACGGGTTGTGCAAGCTCGCAATCGGCACCCCCGTGCTTGCGACGATTCAAGCAGCCGAGGGCTACACGCTGCGCACGGTTAGGTTGCGGCCCGGTCAACATGTCGCGCTTGTCCTGCCTGTGCAGGTCACAACGGTGCGACTTGTAGACGCGGATAGTCGCGAACCCATGGCTGGCATGGAGCTTGACGTGTGGTTTCCTGCGGATCCGCTGGCAATGTCGCAGGCCATCACCAGCGACTCGCAAGGTCTGATGGCCTTGCGCCCGAGTTCCTTTCCTATTCTGCTTCGGCGTCCACGCTCTCAACTGTGGCAAGAGGAGCTCGTTCCGCTCTCTGCTGGCTTGTCTACCGCAGGCACCGGTGGGGCGATCGAGACCATGGTGAGCATCGATCGCGATCCTGGCGCTGGCGAAGTTCTTGTTGGTGTACGGCCATGCAGAGGTCGGGTGCGCTTGGTGGATTCGGTTACTGGCTTGCCGGTGGACGCGCCCGTGCGCGTGACCGTGCGCAAGGCTTCCTGTGCTTTGGATGGCCTCAAGGTAACGGCGTGTACGTTGACGACGGCGCGCTCTGCTGCGGAGAGTGCCGATGAGGTGTACGCTCCAGTCAACGGGCTCTTGACGCTGCCCTGTGTTCTTCCTGCTGCGGATGCGGGGGCCACTGCCGCGCAACCCCTTGCGGTTGTGATTGCGGTGGCGGGCTATTACCCGTGGGTGGGGGAACTGAATTCGCTTCCATTGAGTCGCGACGCGGGTTTGCACGAGGTGCAGCTCCAACCTGCCGTAACACGTAGCTTGAGGATCGTGCACGCCGACGGCACGCCTTACCGGCAAGCGGTGCGGGTGTATGCGGCTCGCGGTGACATGGTGGTTTGGTCCGATAGAGGACGGGTGGACGGCCTCCATGGGCCCATGGATTGGTTTGGGGGAGACCTGCGGCTCAACCTCGGCGAGGAGAGGAATTGGACGCACACCATCCAGCAGAGTGAGCTCGTCGCAAAGGAAGAGGTTGCGGTCGTTGTTGTCGGTGATCTGGGGACAATCACAGTGCGCGGTATTCCCGATGGCTATCCCGCGTACCGACTCTGCGCCAAGTTGGGAGTGGGACTCGGCGGGACTGTCTACAGACCTTCGCGGTTCGACGCCGGAAGCTGCCATTTCGAGGGTTTGCCATCGGGCAGCTACATGGTTGGTCCTGAGGCGTGGGTGCTCGGGGCGGAGCTGCAGTCGATGGCCTTCGAGCCCAAAGAGGAGCGTGGCCTACCACACCGCACGCGTGTTGAGGTGCGTGGCGGTCAGCAGTCGTTGGTTGACTGGATCTCGTATTGGAGTATCGGAGTCGAGGTAGGGGGTCGCGTGCGCGTCATTGGCACGCGAGACTTGCAGCCGCTGGTCGTGCCGTTGTATGGGACCGCCGATTCCAATTCTCGCGCCGAGGACGAGACCGGTATTCCGCGCATCTCCTTTGGACGCCGTGCGGCCCACCTCCCGCTGGATGAGACAGGCTCCTATCGGCTTGCAGCAATGGAACCGTTGCCATTGCTCTTAGTGGTATGCGTGGCCTATCCGGGCCCATGGGGGACGGTGCAGGGATTGCAAATCGTGGCGACCCTGATGCCAGGCGAGTCCATGGATGTTCCAACGGGCACGCTGGAGCTACGGGGTGAACCCGCGAATGATCAGCCGCCCATCAGCGTGAAGACTGCCGTCGAGGCGAGTTCCCTGCGCATCCCCGTGGATGCGTCGCATTTGACTCGGCAAGGCAAATTGCACGTGGGAAGAACGCTGGTCTGGGAGGGAGTTCCGACTTCGGTCTCTACAATCCAGCTCAATGACAAGCGTGTTCCGATTGTGCTGAAGGCGGGTGAGACCACAATCTTGACGGTCAACCTGCAGACCTTGGCGGCGAGTCCAGTGGCCACCGGCCCAGCATCGAGAGAACCTGCTCCTAAGTGAGGTGGGATTCCGGCCGCGTGCCGAGCAAGAGCAGGGCTCGCGCGCGGGGGTCTTCGGCGGCGGTCAGGGCGCGGAAGACCTCTTCCAGCGTGCCTTCGGTGCCGGCGCGCCGGCGCAGTTCGTCCAAACTGCCATGTGCGGCCAAGCGACCTTGGATGAGGACGGCCAGGCGGTCGCAGACACGTTCGGCCACATCCAACAGGTGCGAGGTGTACAACACCGCGCCGCCGCGATCGGCCCACAAGCGCAGAGTTTCCTTGATCATGGCGGTGGTCGGTGCGTCCAAGCCGTTCAGAGGCTCGTCCAACACCAACAACCGTGGTCTGGGCAGGATCGCACAGGCCAGTGCTACCTTTTGGCGCATGCCACGCGAAAAGGCGCCTACCGGATCATCGGCCCGTGGACCGAGCTCGAGGGCTTCCAACAGGCGTTGGGCTTCGGCTGCGATGTGAGCTTCCTCCAACCCGTGCAGCCGACCAACCAGCGCCAAATGGCTGCGCGGTGACAGATTCGGCCACAGGGGAGCCCCATCCGGCACGAAGGCCAGCTTGCGCCGCGCGGCCAGAGGATCCGTCGCGACGTTGACACCGTCAATGTGCACCGTGCCCGCAGTGGGGGCTTGCAGCCCGCACAGGATGCGCAGCGCGGTGGTCTTGCCAGCGCCATTGGGGCCCAGAAGGCCGGCCACTTCGCCCGCGCGAATGTCCCAGCTCAGCTGGTCCAGGGCCACCCGCTCGCCAAAGCGGCAGCTGACGCCTTCAAACCGTACGAGTGCCGCTTCGCTCACGGCCAGTCCAAGTCACGCTGTGGGGCGCGTGTAGATCTGTTCGCCAGTGACGATGTGGGCCGCGATGCCCGTCTTCTCGGTCACTTCGGCAGCGATCTCGGTCAGGCGCGTTTTGGCCGGGGCCTTGGTCTTCTTGCCCTTGGCCTCGACGGTTTGGATCCAGACCTCGCGCGGCTTGAGCTCGCCGACCTTCTTGATCCAAGCCTTCACTTCGGTCTCGCTGCTGGCATCGACCTCGCCACGCGGGACGCGCGTCACGATGATCAGGTTCGAAAGCCCCGTCAGCATGCCGCAGGCCGTGGCGTAGTCCGCCGGCTTGTGTCCCGTTGCCGCGGCGTAGGACTTGGCCGTGCCGTATTCGAAACGCGCGTACACGCGATCGTAGAAGTTCAGCAGGCGCGGCATTTCCGGCGTGAGCAGTCCGCAATCGGTCACCAAGGACAATTTGGCCTTGGAGAACCACTTGTTGCGCAGCTCGCGCAGGTTTTCGGTGATCGTACGGATGTCCGGGTGGGCCGCCGGATCCTGCTCGCTGCCGTAGACGACGATGGACTCGACCTTCTCGCCCGACTTGCTGATCCGGATCAGGTGCCGAGCCACCGTGGTCACCACGACGGAGGCACGCGGGAGGCGCACCTCGCGGCTGACGGCGAGGGAGCGATCCAAAGACCCCAAATCGATCCCCACAGCCGTATTGAGGCGGTCGGATTTGATCGGGCCCGAGAAGATGGGGCAGTCCGTCACCAGGATGGTGGGCTGCGGTACGACTTCGGTCATGAGTTCCTTCACGGCGGGCGGTCTGCCGTACCAACGGCAACGCCACACCGAGGCGATCAAGATACGCCATGGGAGGTGTGGTTCCTAGGCTGCAGTCTGTAAATCGTTCTTGACACATGGCTCTGTGGTCTTCGGTGTTGCTAGTCGTAAAGCATTATTTGTAAGTCATTTAGATTCGCTAGTTCCAACTGCTTCGGGTGGGCTATCAGGGCACCAACTTCGGCTGCAAGCCAAGCACAGTCCAGCCCCCGCCAGGCCCATGCGCAGTGGGTGTTCCGCTGCCAAGCGCAGCCAACGCACCGGCCATACTTGGCCGGGTTCCTCGACCCATACCAGGTCGAATGCCAGCACCGCGAGGCTGGACGCCACCCCTATGGCCACCGCCCGTAGCACCATCCTGCGGGCAGCATCTTCTGTGTTCATGCGGGCTCCTCCCGCATGCCTGACGAACGGCGAGGACCCTGCGTCCCCGCAATCCGCTTTTTAGCCGATCAGCTTCGTTACCAACGCATCCAAAGGCTGCAGCACCCGCTCCCACGCGTAGCGCTCCTCGACCAAGGCCCGCCCGCGCGCCCCTAAGGCTTCCGCTTCGAGCGGATCCTGCAGCAAGCGCACCACCTCGTCCGCAAAGTCCGCCGCCGTATCGCGCACCAGCAGGTCGCGCCCCGCCACGCATTCCACGCCCTGCGTGGCGGAGGTGGTCCCGACCACGGGCACGCCGCAGGCCATGGCTTCCAAAACCTTGTTCTGGATCCCGCGCGCGATGCGCAACGGGGCCACCGACACTGCCGCGGCGTGCACATAGGCGCGCACATCCTCGACGCGGCCGGTGACGGTGACGCCTTCGATGGCGGCCAGACGCTGAACCCGCTCGACCGGTTTGGAGCCGACGATGGTGAACCGCGCCGCAGGCACGCGCTGGCGAATCAAGGGCAAGATGTCACGCGCGAACCACTCCACACCGTCCACATTCGGCTCGTAGTCCATCACACCGGTGAAGACGAGCTCGGTCTCCCTACGCGCCTGGCGATGGGGGCGGAAGTAGTCGAGGTCCACGCCATTGCGCAGCACCAGCGAATCCACACCAGGGATGTAGCGGGCGAAGACCTCCTGCTCGAGCGGGGTGCACAGGATGCTGGCATCAAAGGCTGCGGCGATGCGACGCTCGAACTCCAACAAGGTGCGCGCCTCGCGAGACCACAGCCAGCGCATCGGGCCGTGGCTGCGCGCGGCGTATTGGCGCCACTTGTCACTGTCGAGCTCGGCAAAGTGCATCACGCGCCGCAGGTGCGCATGGTCCAACAAGAACGCACCCATCGAGGAAGAGTACGCGTAGGCCACATCGGCGCCTTGGACGGCGCGGTCGACTTCTGCCTGCAAGCGCGACGATCCATACACACCAAGTGTGATGGGCTTGGAAGTCAGCAGCAGCGGTAGCGCGCGCAGCTTTTGCGTTCGCGCATCCCACGGCACCGTGGTGATGCGGTAGCCCTTGGCTCGCAAAGCCTCGGCGGCGAGTTCGTCCTCGCGGCCGTGGGCAAAGGCAAGCGTGTGCACCTCATGTCGACGCCCCAGCCGCTCGAGCAGCCGCCAAGTCGTGATCTTGTCGCCGCGGTCAGGCGGCCACGGCACACGCTGTGCAAGGAAGACGATCTTCGCCACGAGTCAGAGGCTAGCGCCTGTGTGTGTAGCTTGGCCACAGTACAGCTGCCAGCGACCCAAGGAGTCATGGTGTTGGATGGTCAAGCCCGCCTTCTCGATGGCGGCGCGCGTCGCCCGATCATGTTGCATGGGCACGCCGCTGAAGACGAAGTGTCCTTGCGGCGCCAGTAGCTCCCGCAAAGCCCGGGCGTGCAGTTGGATGATATCGGAGTAGATGTTGGCCACGACCATGTCAAAAGGACCTGACGGCGCGACCTCGAAGCCGCCGTGGGCAAAGGTACAGCGCTCAGCGACCTGCGCGCTGCGCGCTAGTTCATCCGCGCATGGCTTGGAGTGCGGGTCGATGTCGAAGCCAAAGACCTCGCGTGCTCCACACAAGGCCGCCGTGACCGCCAAGATGCCGGTGCCAGTGCCCGCGTCGAGGACGCGCGCACCCGGTTGGCAATAACGCTGCACCGCGGCCATGCACAAGCGTGTGGTGGGATGACGACCACTGCCAAAGGTCGCGCCCGGCTCCAAGCGCATGACCAAGTCGTCAGGCCGCGTGCGCGACTCGCTCCACGGCGCCAGCACCGCAATGCGGCCGACGCGGAATGGCTTCCAGCTCTTCTTCCACGAGTTGGCGTAGTCCTCGGGCGGCAGCGGCTTGAACAGCAACGGCAAGTTGCGCAACTCCTCGGCTCCCGTGGTGTCGGCCAAGGTCTCGAGCACGCTGCGGATGGTCTGACGCAGCTCCGGTGTGTCAAGTGTACTGGACACAAAGGTGCGCACCATCTCGCAGCCTTCGGGCACGGGATCTGCGGCCAAGGACGAGCGCCCGAAGGCCACCGTGGTGCATTCATCGAGCGCGAGGGCTTCGGCCACAAGCTCTTCCCAACCTTGCGGCACCACAACACGGATTTCAGTCCAGCTAGTCAGGCTCAAAACGGCAACTCCTCGTGAGTGAGGTCAGGCGGTGGTTCTTCGTCGCGCGCGGGGCGTTTGTGTTCTAGCGGGCTGTTGACCGGACCTTGGAAGGGCAAGTCCAGTCCGCGACGACGAATGTCCGCCGTCAGGCCCATGAACGCAAACGCCTTTTGCAAGCAGAGCTCAGTCGAGCCGCGCACGAACTGCGCGCCCGCACCGTGCGCATCGTTGGCTGCCAAGGGCAACTCGCGCAAGAAGTCCTTGTGCTTGGGTTCCAGCACGCGCTGGTCGAGCAAGTACACCACGCCGCGGTCGCTTTCCCGGCGCATCAAGCGCCCGAAGCCTTGACGCAGCTTGGCGAGCGCCCGCGGCCGGTAGATCTGACGGTTCTGTTCGTTGAAGCCCAAGGCTGCGCATTGCGCTTGGTGGTAACGATCCGGCACGCCGAAGGGCAGCTTGACGATGACCAGATGTTCCAGCGTTTCGCCCGGGAAATCCGCGCCATACCAGAAGGTGTCCACGCCCATCAAAGTGGCGTCGACGCGCGACCGGAACAGCTCGGCCAGCTCTTCCTTGGCCGAGCCACGCATGCCTTGCCACAACAACGGCAAGCGGCGTGCGCGGAAGAAGCTCTGCAGGTCCAAGCCCACGCGGCGCACATCGTCGCTGCTGGTGAACAACACCAACAGGCGGCCGCGGGTGCGCTCGGCCAAGTGCGCCAGGAAGCTGCGCACATACTCCAAGAACCGGTCTTTGCCGCCTTGGGCCGCGGTCGGCGCGTCGGTGGGCACGCAGACTTGAACGCGCGCATAGTCGAACACTTCGGCGGCTTGGTGCGTGCGCAATGTGTGCGCCACGCGCATCTCTGCGGTGCGCGGCTTGAGCGCGGTATCGATGCCCAAGTACGCAATCGAGCTTTCAAACGAACCGCGCAACCACGTGGTGGCCGAGAGGAACACCGCGCTGTGCAGTTGCGGATAGTACAGGTCGCCGAGGTACTCGTTCGGCAGCAGCACACGCGCCGCCAGCACACAACGGCGCGTGCCTCCGCGTTGCTCGATCTCCACATCGTAGAAGGTGCGCGCTGCAAAGCGCGGTGCGCCCTCTTCGATGGGAATCCACGCTCGCACGGTCTCGACTTGCTCGGCCAACTCCACGCGCGCCAAGTCCAAGTTGCGGCGCGTGGCACCGCTGCCGCCGCTGGGCATACGACCAAGGTGCTCGGCCAAGGCTGCCAGAGCCGCATCAAGCTCGTTGCCGGCTTGCTCGAACTGCACCCGGGCTTCGAGCAACTCGGCCGATTCCTCGGCGTGATCAACGATCCATTCCTTGAGCAGCGAATGCAGATCACGCTCCGTGCGCCCGCGCGCGGCTTCAATGCGCCACGCATCAAACGCGGCCACGCCGACCACCAAGCCGGCATACGCCGTGCGCACACCGCTCCAGCCTTCGTCGGCGATCTTCAACGCCTCGGCAGCGTCTTCATCTGCAAAGCAAAGTTGACGCAGCCTGTCGAGCACTGCACGCGGTTTGCCGCGGCGCGCGGCGGCCGGTTGGCGCAGGCGCGCCAACAAGGCCGGAATGTCATCCAGCGCCAGCATGCGGCTCCACACCGAATGCGCTTGTTCGTGCAGGTGCTCACACTCGTCGAACACCAGCACGCGGAAGAAGTCTTGACGCGAGAGGGCGAAGGCCTGGTTGACGATCACTACATGACTGCGTTCGGCCTTCAGACGCGCGAGTTCCGCTCCGCAGGCATCCTTGTCCACGCGCCGTAGGCAGCAAGCCGGCCGCGCGCGCGAGGAACGCAGTGTGGACTCAAAGGTCTTGGCATAGGTCTCGTTGTCCTCCAGCGGCAAGGGCGCGCGCGTAGGCAAGCGATCGAGGTCTGCATCCCCATCCGTCAGCGCGAACAGCGCCACCTGTGTCCACGCCAACCATGCTTCGGGCGCTTCGTCCTCCGGTGGCGAGTGGCGAATCGCACGCCAGCAAGCGTAGTTCTCGCGGCCCTTCAACACGGCCACGCGTGGCAGAGCCGGCACACCGGCTGCGCGCAAGGCACCCAGCGCGCGCGGCACTTCCTTGTCCCACGCTTGTTCTTGCAAGGCGCGCGTGTAAGTCGCCAAACCGATGCGCAAGTTGTGGCGCGCCGCCCACAACATCGAGGGAATCAAGTACGCCAGCGTCTTGCCGGTGCCCGTGGGCGCGTGCATCAGCAACAACTCGCGCTGGCCTAGTGTCAAGGCTACTTGACGGGCGACTTCGTGCTGTGTACGGCGGTGGGCGCGGCGCGGATCCGTGTTGGTTGCGGCAGCAAATGCGCGCGGCAAGTGCACTTGGAATACATCGTCTAGGCGCGCCATGTCCTCTTCATGGAACGCCGCGCCTTCGTCGGGTGGTTGCGGTGCCACCGGCTGCAACTCACGCCAGCGCGGTGCATCATCACTCGCTCGCGGTTGCACCGCATCGATCAAGTCCTCGAGCGCAGCGTCATCGCGCGCCATGCCAGCCAACACGCCGTCCTTCAGCGCAGCAAAGGGCAGTTCGCCGCCGCCGCTCCAACGCTCGGGCCTATCGAGCACCGCAATCGCGAGCCGCAAGCGCGCCGCGGCGCGTTCATCAGGGCCTGCAAAGCCGCGCCAAGCCGCCACCAAACCATGCACCGCCAAGTGCAGCACTGCTTGGGGCAAGGCGTGGATGCGTTCGGCCAAAGCCAACAAGGCGGCCCGCACTTGCTCGCAGGTCAACGCGCGGCGTTCGCCGCCCGCCAAGTCCGGCACCAGCTCTTCGCGGCGCAAGGCCAAACGACCCGGCAAGAACAGTGCAGCCACGTCCGCCACGCCGATTGACGCAGGTTGCGGCCTCTCCGCTGCATGCGCCTGCCACCAGGCATCAAAGGTCTCGGAGTCCGAGGTCAGCACGGTGCAGTCTTCTACAAAGTCCGCCAGTTGCGCGAAGGCCAGAGCGGCCGTCGGTGCGCCCTGCAACATCGGCCCGGTGATGCCGTACTCGTGGGCCATGCGCGCGCTGGCCGAGGCATCGCTGCCCTCGAACGGCTGGCATAGCGTCTCGAAGTGCTCCCACGCGGCCTCGGGTGAACTGCGCTTCAGGGCTTCGAGCTTGAACAGCCCATCCAGCGCCGTGTCCGGTCCCGTGGCCCACAACACGACAAAGGCCGTGCGCTCGAGCGGCGGCGTCGGCGGGCGGTCAGTGGTGCTAGACACGCGGATCACCCGCCGAGGGTAGCAGCCGCGGGCGCCTCCCGCGGTCACCGACTTTGGACTTGGATCCGGTCTTGATCCCAGATCCTGCCTCGACGGGCTTGCGCGGCACTTCTATACTGTTTGGCCCGGAAACCCTTCCGCAAGTCCCCCGAGAGCGGTCCTGCCGCACCCCGCACGAGCGATGGAAATCACCGATATCAAGGTCGACGGTTATGAACGCGTGGCGCGTTGCATCGACAAGGCCTCGGGCCTGCATGCAATCATTGCGGTCCACGACACCACGCTCGGCCCTGCCTTGGGCGGCCTGCGGATGTTGCCGTACGCCAGCGAAGACGAAGCGTTGTACGACGTTCTGCGCTTGTCCAAAGGCATGACTTACAAGTCGGCTGTGGCGGACACGGGCCTCGGTGGCGGCAAGTCGGTCATCATCGGCGATCCGAAGACGAAGAGCCCGGCGATGTTCCATGCCATGGGGCGCTTCGTTGATGCCTTCGGCGGTCGGTACATCACGGCCGAGGACATGAACATCGGCATCGCGGACCTGGAAGAGGTGCGCAAGACCACCAAGCGCGTGACGGGTCTGTCGCGCGAGTCGGGCAGCTCGGGCAACCCGAGCCCGTACACCGCGATCGGCTGCTTGCACGGCATGCGCGCCATCTTGGAGCAGTTGGAAGGCAAGGTGGACTTCCATGGCAAGCACATCGTGATCCAAGGCGTGGGCGCGGTCGGCGGTCGTTTGGCGGAGCTGCTCAAGAACGAGGGCGCCAAGATCACGATCTGCGACATCAACGAAGAGCGTGTGGCTCAACTCGCCAAGCAACACGGCTACGCGACCGTTGCGGACAAGGACCACCTCGATGTGGCTTGCGACATCTACGCGCCCTGCGCGCGCGGTGCCGGCCTCAACGACCAGACGATCCCGCGCCTCAAGTGCCGCGCGATTGGCGGTGTCGCCAACAACCAACTGCACGAGACGCGCCACGCACGCGACCTGATGGCGCGCGGCATCTTGTACGCGCCGGACTATGTCATCAATGCGGGCGGCATCATCAATGTGTCGATCGAGATGTTGCCGGGTGGCTACAACGAGCCGGCAGCGTTGAAGAAGGTCGCGACGATCTACGACAACCTGAAGAAGGTGTTCGAGATCGCCAAGGCCGAGAAGATCACGACGCATGACGCTGCGACGCGCTTGGGCGACCAACGCATCGAAGCCGGCAAGAAGGCCAAGGCCTCCACCGTTCAGGTGTGAGCTAGGGGTCAGCCGTGCGCAGGATCTTGCCTCTGATCCTGCTGCTTGTGCTTGTGCCAGCCATTGCGACCGCCGTGCTGCTTCTAGGAAGCGGCGGCGGTCGCGTTGCTAAAGGTGCACAGCCAGGTGGCTTGGTGCGCGGTGTGGTGCGTGCGACGGGCGGCATCGTGTTGGAGGCCGAGCCGGTTGAAGTTGTCGCTGTGAACGCGCTGGGTGTCGAGCAACCGCTCGGCGTGCGCACGCGCACCGATGCTGAAGGTCGTTTTGCGTGTGACTTGCCAGCGGTCGAAGGCGGCTATGTCGTGCGGTTTGGCGGCGTGCAAGGCGTGCGCGAAGACCGCCCGTTGTCGTTGATTGGTCGCGAACCCGGCGAGGAACCGGCGGAATGGACCGTGGTGCTGCGTCGGGCCGCCAAGCTGCGCATTGAGTTGCCGCAAGCGGTGCGCGGGCGCTGGCTGGTCGAAGGTATGACGGTGGGCACCGGACTCTTGGGCTTCGGCAGCGCACCTTGGCGCGCGGAAGGCGTCGTTGATGGTTCCGCTGTTGATGTGCCTGGTCTGCCGCCGATGGACGCTCGCGTCCTTGTGCGCGCCGAGGATGGCACACGCTGGGAGTGGCAAGTCACCGTGCCTGCGGCGGGTGTGACTCTGCGCGTTGACTAACGCGCAGCGGCCTACTTGCTTTCGCGCGTGAATTCGAAGCGGCGCGGCGTGCCACCCTTCATGTAGCCGGTGGTGGCTGTCAGCGCGCCATTCGCGGAGAGTTCGTACACGATGCGCTTGGGGTAGTCGTGGCGCGGATTGTCGAACACGGCGCGCGAGGGGCTCAGCTCGGTGAGCACAAACTCGGTCGCGGTCTTTCCGCCCGGTTGCGCGATGTACACCAGCCCGCCGTCGCGCTCGACGATGCGCAGGTACTCGAAGCCGACCATCTTGCCGCTGGCGTTGACCGTGCGCGACACGGCGAGCAGCGCGCCGCCGCGCGGCGGACTCCAACGCTCTTCGATCGAAGAGCCCGAGCTACGTGTCCCGATCCAATCGCCCGCGAGCCACGCGAGATCGCCGATCACTGCCTTCGCCGGCGTAGGCAGCGGGATGTCCTCGGCGTGGCGGTACAACCCGATCGAAGCCGAACCCGCAGGCGGGTCCACCATCACCGTGACCACCAGCCCTTCGGGCGTCGGGCGGAACGACCTGCGGATCAGCTGGATGCCTGAGCCTGTCTCGCCCTTCGGCCGCTCGAACGTCACCTCGTACTCGAACGCGCCGTCCTTCCAGCCGCCGCGATAGCGCGCGATCTTGCCCTCGTCCGGACGTTCGGTGACGGAACCGTCGAGCGCGACGCGCACATCCTTGTGTCCCGAGCCATGCCCGTTCAACACGATCGCGCCGTCTTCTACGCGCAGCGAGAACTTCGAGGCCATCGGCGCGCTGAGTTGTTCGAGCGTGCGGCCCGCGGTGCGGTCCTCGACGTAGATCCATTCGCCGTCCACCGCGCGCACGGGGTCTTGCGCCGTGGTCTCTTGACTCGCGCCCTCAAAGGCCGGTGCCAGCGAGACAGTCCCGATGATGGCTAACGCCGCTGCCAACCAGATGTGTACGCGCATGCTTCCGTGCCTCTCGACTCGAGATCTGTGGGGCATGCATCGTAGCTGCCGCCTTGCCTCAGACCTTTACGCCACTCGCGTGGATCAAGGCGATGAGCTCCCAGGTGGGCCCAATGGTCGACAGCTCCGGCATTACGGCTGCCAAGTCGCCGTGACGCCGTTCGTGAGGTTAAACGCACTCGCGGTGCAGAATGCGGCCGAGTTGCGGTACCACGCTTGGTAGTGGCGCACTTGTCCAGCCTGCGTTACGCCGCCGCGCACGGAGATCGCCAAGTCACCGGTGGAGGGATAGAGCGAAGCCCCGACGATGTTGGCCTGCGTGCCTAGGCGCACGACGGTGCCGGCAACGCAACGCAGGCCGTCGCCGAAGGCTGCCTGCACTTGCGCAGTGCCTTGGAAGTACAAGACGGGCGCGTTTGGCATCCCCGAGCCGCGCAGTGCGAAGGTGTCGTTCGACAGGCGCGCGGCGCCCTGTCCTTGCAGCAGCGCACCGGCGGCGTTGACCGAGCTCGCACAGCCGCGGCCTTGCGCGCCGTAGTTGCCGCACGGGCACGCTGCGCCGCTGCCATCACCAAAGCAGAACGACGCTTGGAACGAGGGCGTCGTGCGGTAGGCGAGCACATTGGCGCCAACACCCGCCACGATCAACGTGCCGTCGCTGGCGATCGCGGGCGCGCCGATGTTGATGTTCGGGACCGCGACGCTCCACCGCTCCGTCAAGTCGGCATTGAAGCTCCAGAAGCGCCCGTTCGGAAAGCCGCCGTTCGACACGAACACCTTGCCCATGGCATCGACGCCGAGGCGCGGCTCCCATGTGTCGGCCACCAAGGTATTACTCGTGTGGAGCAACGCTCCGGTGGCGCCATCGACGCGCTCGATCTGGCTGGCCTGGTTCAACATGTACACGCTGTTGTCGGGTGCCACGGCGAACTCGCTGGCGTAGCAGTAGCCCGCCGGACGGTTCCAAATCGGCATGAGACCAGAGCCCGTGTCGCGGAACGCGAACATGAAGTCGACGGCAGCGTTGTTCTGCACGCGCGGCAGATAGACGGTGCCGTCGAGACCCACCATGGGCGTCGTCTGGTGCAGGAAGCCGTTCATCGTCGGTCCGGTGTAGACCTGCACGCCCGTGTTGGCATCCCAACGCCGGATGGCATGGCCTCCGCCCACGACTTCGGCGGTGTAGAACGCGTCGCCGTGTAAGGCGCCGCCGCAATGGCCGCTGACCGATCCCACGCGCGGGCTTGTCCACATGGTCTGCCCAGTCGCGTGGTCGAAGCGCCAGATGCGCGAGTAGGTCGAGACGATCGGATCGCCATTCGGCGCGAACACGACGCCGTCGTAAGCGCCGCCGTTCTGCGCGTCAACGCTCGTCCATAGAGTGGCTCCCGTCGCGGAATCGAGGCAATGCAAGCGCGCGGACACGCTGCCGCCATTGCCGCTGCGCGCGGCGTAGACGCGACCGTCCTTGACGCCCGCGATCCATGTCGTCCAATCGCCTGCGTTGGCTGGGATGTTGGCGGTCCACAGCTCCGCTCCCGTCGCGAGGTCTTGGCACACGATGGGCGAGCCGATCTGTTCCGGCGGGAAGCCCGTTTGGCGCACCGTGTAGACGCGTGAACCTTCGATGACAGGCTGCCAGGCGATGACCGATTGGCGGCCACCGCTCCAAGCGAGTGTAGGGGCCTCGGGGCCCACGGCCGGTGTCAAACCGTCGCGACGGGCGTTGCCACCGTTGTTTGACCAATCGCGCGGTGCGGCGTTCGCGATCGGACCGACGACGAGCAAGGACAGCAGGAAGATGTTGGGTAGAGAAGTGGCGGCCATGACCCATCCAAATCTACCATCGACTAGCGATCCTTGCAGAGGTCGGTCGCGACGGGAGAACATAGGGACTCGGTAGGACTTTGAACGGCTCGCGGAAGAACGTCTCCGAGCCTACCTGTCGAGGCTCGGTCCGGGTACGCGCTGGAAATCCGCAATCCCCGCCTTGCCGCGCCGTCACGTTTCGCCTATACGCCTCCGGGTGACGAAACCCGCTGGGGTACCTCAGAGACGGCCATCCCCAGCTCAGCGAGTACAGGGTGGAACTCCCCGCGAGAGCGGGCCAGCCCGAGGCCGGAGAGACGCTGATCCAAATCAACCTCTCGCCCTCGAACCGGGCGAGATCATGACGCGCGACGAGCTTCCGCCGCGCCGGCTCGTGCTCGGTTGCCATCGCTGGCCCGAGGACGAGATCGAAGCCTACATTCGCGCGCTGCCGCGTTTCGATGCGGTGGAGGTGCGGGCGTGACGAAACAACGACTCGCCGACCTCAAGACCGAGTTCGAGATGACTCAGCAAATCGTGCGAGACCTCGAAGCCGAATGGAAAGAGCGAGGCAAAGAGAGCAAGCGCTGTAGCGACAAGTACAGCTCGCTCCTGATTGAGCATCTCTCCGTTCAGGGGGTTGACGCTCAGGACGACAACGACGTGGACCTCCTGCTCGTCGCCGAAGCCGTGACGACTGCCCGAGCGTTGCTGGTCGATGCGAAGCAGGCGGAGGGGAAGGCGTTTTCCAGCTACACGCGGGCGGTCTCGCGCTCCAACGCATTGCGCGCGACTCTCCGGGCAGTGGAGTACCTCGCCGGGCGGGAGGCGTCGCGATGACCTTCACGAAGTCCGACGAGTCGCCGATGCCCGACTATCGCGCGTCGATCGAGTCCCTCCAGAAGTGGCGAAAGGGAGGGCCGTGGGTCCTCGTCGCGCATCGTAAACAAGAGACCTAAGCATGCGCCGCGAGGATTCGGCTTGCTGGTGTCGATGCACCTAGGCTGGGTTGGGCAGGGACTGGATTCGACACGCTTTTGACGATCTGGTGTCGGGTGGGCCGCGAAAGCCTCCATATGAACATCACCCAATGCACTGTGGCGATCTCCATTCTTGGTCTGCAGGCGTGCAGCTCCACTTCGGCACCCCGTGGCGACTCGGGCTTCTATGCGCGAGCCAACGCGGGGTACGGCACTACGCTGGATGGCGCCTTTGACCCAGTAGGTGGCGAGGCCGACGGCGAGTACACAGCGGGACTCGTCAGCGGCGGCGCCCTGGGTTACGAGTTCGATAGCAGCTGGAGTATCGAAGCGGACTGGACCTATCGGAGGGGCGAGATCGACTCGATTGGCACCAACGGCGCGGTGGCCACCGGTGGCGATTATGCGTCGGTCGCGGCGACGGCGAACCTGATCTATAGCTTCGAGCGGCAAGGTGACTGGCGACCCTATGTCGGCGTCGGCTACGGGTTCTTGCAGGAGATCGACGCCGATCTGCAACCTACGGGCAACGAGGTCAGCGATCGCGGAGCTCCTGCGTATCAAGTGTTTGGCGGCGTAGGTTGGCGCGCGAGCGCGGAGCTCGAGGTGACGATGGAAGGTCGCTACTTAGGTACGAGCGGAGTCGAGCTCGAAGGTGGAGGAGCTTCCTTCGATGCTGACTACGAGAACCTGAGCGTGCTGCTGGGGCTGCGCTGGTTGCCGTGAGTATCCGCGAGGCGCGTTAGGGGCTGACTGCGCGCACTCGCGTCTCGAAGTCGATCTGCACGACAAACATGCTTCCATCTAGGCCGGATTCCAGCCGCCAACCAAAGCGCGCACACAGTTCGCTCGCGATTTGAAGTCCGAATCCGAAGCCCTCGACGGGGGTCTCGTGCGCGGGTTGCATCGAGTGGTTCGCGATCATGAGTCGCGAACCGTCGAGCTCGACCCGCACGGATCCATCGCCGTGTGCCACAGCGTTACCGAGTATGTTGCCTACGATCACGCGTGCAAGTCGCTCGCTGCCAGTGATCGAAGCATTCGAACGCCGTTCGAGCTTGATCTTCACGCTTGGGCCTGCGAGTGCTACGCGCTCTGCGACGAGTCGTTCGACCAGCGCTCCTAGGTCGAACTCCTCGTCGTCCAAACCCGATCGTGCGTGATCGGGCTCCCGTGCCAGCCACAGGAAGGCCTGCACGAGTTCGTTCATCTCTACCAACGCGCTGTCGATGCGTCGATGCAGCTCTTCGCGTCGTCGCGTGTCGGCTTGCGGTTCTGCACGCAACAGTTCAAGCGCGCCGCGCGCAGCAGCGATTGGTGTGCGTAACTCGTGGCTGGCGTCGCGGGTGAACCGTTGCTCGCGCGCGATCATCGATCTCAGGCGCGTGTCTGCTTGGCGCCACAAACGCGCGATGCGTCCGATCTCGTCGTCGCGTTGCTCGGCTGCCGAGCCTTGTGTCGCGGTTGCTTCGGAGCCGACCAGCTGCTCGAGGTCGACAAGTGCAGCGAAGAGTCGTCGTGAAGCCAGCAGTCCCACGATTGTCGCTGCCATGGCCAGTGCGAAGCCGCCGCCGATGGCTCCGAGGTAGCGCAGGCTCCATGGCCCTTCGAGCGCTTCTAAGCCCGTCAAGTCGTACAGGAGCCACCATGCGGGAGCGCCGTCGGGGCCAGGCACCGCTTCGACGATTAGCTCCGTCGTCGAGAGCCCCGGCAGCGGATCGTCATTGAACTCATGTACGCCGGGTGCGAGCGAGTGCAGGAACGCGGCCAGCTCTGGCGGTTCGCGTGACAAGTCGCGCACGACCCGCGCACCGGGAGCATCGAGCGTACCCTCGGCACCTTCGCGCTGCGCGGCCTGCGCACGCAACCGCTCAAGCTGATGGGAAAAGACGGTGTCTTCGGTGTCGAGCACTAGGCGCGGCACGACCCAGGCGTACGTTAGTGCCAGCGCGATGCCAAAGGCGGTGATGAGCAGGCTCAGTCCTCGTCGCAGGCGGGGCGGAGAAGTCACTGGCTCTCCTCACGCGCGAGGCGAAACCCGATGCCGCGCACGGTGTGCAGCAACGGCGGCATGCCATCTTGGTCGATCGCTTTGCGTAGGGCGTAGATGTGCGAGCGAAGTACGCTGCCTTCGGGTGAGAACCCGTCCCACAGCACGCCTTCGAGTTGCTCGCGCGTTACGACGTTGGGCGAAGCGCGCATGAGCTCGCGCAAGATGCGCAGGCCCACGCGATTGAGAGTGAGTGGGCGTCCTGCTCGCTCGACGCGCACTTGACCGAGGTCGTAGCGTAGGTCGTCGACGACCAGCACATCGCGCTCGACACGCGTGGTGCGCCTAGATAAGGCGTTCAGCCGCACCAACAGCTCTGCGCCTTCGAACGGCTTGACGAGATAGTCGTCCGCTCCAACTGCGAAGCCTTCTAGCTTGTCGTCGAGTGTGTCGCGCGCGGTCAGCATGAGTACGAGTGGGCCCGCGCCGCGTTGCGCGCGCAGCCTACGACACACTTCGATTCCGTCGAGTCGTGGCAGGCCTAAGTCGAGGACAACCACATCATGGTTGCCCGCGAGCGCGAGACGGAGTCCGCTCTGCCCATCGATGGCAAGGTCGACCTCATGCCCAGCCTGCTCGAGCTGTTCGGTTAGGTTTGCGTGGAGCGAAGGGTTGTCTTCGATCAGGAGGATGCGCACCAGCTCATGGTACGGCGCAAGCGCGAGCTAGGCGTCGCGTCGCCGTACGCTCGCTTCGATTCCACTTACAGTCGACGCGGAATCGACACGGGCACGCGGCCGCGCGCGCACATAGTGACGCGCATGCAACTCCAACTCCTCCTGTCGTGCCTCGCCGCCTCCAACGCCGGAATCAGCAATCAGCCTGACGCGGGCATCTCCTTCCCACACTTGGCGGAAGCGGCCAGCCCCCAGCAAGTGGAGCGAACAGCGCTCGTTCCTTTGCCTTCGGTGCTCGACTTCACGCGCGGTGGTGGATGGGGCGTCGCGCTAGGGCTTGGCGTCGAGTACGAAGCCGCCTACGACGGATCGGACGAGTACGAGATCGAGCTGGACCCGGCAGGCGCTATCCAGTGGCGGAGCGGGGACCACATGGTCTTCTACGAGGGCACCGAGCTTGGTTGGCGTGGAGTTGTCGAACAGCGTTGGTTGTTGCAGGCGGGTTTGCGCTACGAGGACGGCCTCGATCCCTCCGACTCTGAGGATGGCGCGCTGGACGGGATTGAGAAGCGCGACTCGCACTTGACTGGCTTCTTCGAGG
>Ga0255096_1000294_pt1 | contig 26122 bp, 27 predicted proteins | sample Colum_Atlam_RepA_2_FD_188563 | JGI IMG/M metagenome (GOLD analysis project Ga0255096, IMG submission 188563) | Freshwater microbial communities from Columbia River, Oregon, United States - Colum_Atlam_RepA_8d | ecosystem: Environmental > Aquatic > Freshwater > River | place: USA: Oregon... | reverse complement strand
ACCTGCGACCACGCTGTCAGACGAAGCAAATGCTTTGGCCGCCGCAGAACCGGCAGCGGAACCCTCTGTGGCTGCGCCCGCCGCAGAGATGGACCCTACCACAATCGCCGCAGGCACCCGCCTTGTTCAGCTTGGCGCTTTTGACGATGCCGATGCTGCGCGGGCCGAATGGGCGAATTTGCAGACGAAATTCCCTGAACTGATCGGGGCAAAGGCGATGGTTGTGCAATCGGCGCAATCGGGCGGCCGCACCTTCTTCCGGCTGCGCGCGCATGGCTTTGCCGACGAAGATGAATCGCGTCGGTTCTGTGCGGCGCTTTTGGCCGAAAACGCCTCTTGCATTCCGGTTTCGCAGAAATGATCGGCCAAGGGGCCGCGATATTTGGCTGTGAAGGTACGGTCTTGGGCGCGGCAGAGCGTGCTTTCTTCCGCGATTTTGACCCCTTTGGTTTCATCATCTTCGCGCGCAACGTCGAGTCAGTCGAACAGCTGCAACGACTTACTGCCGATCTGCGCGATGCGGTCGGGCGGGATGCGCCGATTTTGATCGATCAGGAAGGCGGGCGGGTGCAGCGTTTGCGCGCGCCGCAGTGGCGCGAATGGGCGCCGCCACTTGATACCGTTCAGCGCGCCGGGGCCAATGCCGAAAAGGCGATGGCGTTGCAGGCGATGATCATTGCGTCAGAACTGCGCACGGTGGGCATTGATGCCAACTGCGCGCCAGTGGCCGACATTGCGGGGCCGGCGACGCATCCGTTCTTGCGCAACCGCTGCTATGGTGACGATGCGCAGACAGTGACCGCCATCGCCCGTGCCGTTGCCGAAGCCTATTTGCAGATGGGTGTGCTGCCCGTTGTCAAACATATGCCCGGCCACGGGCGTTCGGTGAACGACACCCACCACGATTTACCAACAGTTACCACCGATCAGGCGACGCTTCGCCAGACTGATTTCGTGCCGTTCCGCGCTTTGGCAGATTTGCCGATGGCGATGACCGCGCATATCGTGTTTTCGGCCTATGATACCTTGCCTGCGACGCAGTCGCTCGCGATGATCAAGGTGATCCGCGACGATATTGGCTTCAACGGCTTGTTGATGACGGATGATCTGAACATGCAGGCGCTGTCTGGCACTTTGGCAGAGCGCACCGCGCGGTCGATGCGGGCGGGGTGTGATATTGCACTGCATTGCAAAGGCGATTTGGCAGAGATGGTTGCGGTCGCCGCTGAGGCGGGGGCGATGACAGACGCCACGCGGAGCCGTGCCAAAGCCGCTTTGGCTTTGCGCCACGCGCCGAAATCCGTTGACATCGCCCAGCTGGAAGCCGAATTTTCGGCACTGCTTGGCGAAGGTGCGCATGGCTGACAGCGAACCAGAAGAGTGGAGCGCGGCAGAGCGCGTCCCCGCAGCCGAACGGCTGGCGGGCGAAGCGTTGATCGTTGATGTTGACGGTTTCGAAGGCCCGCTTGACCTGTTGCTGACCTTGTCGCGCACCCAGAAAGTAGATCTGCGCAAGATTTCCGTTCTGCAATTGGCTGAACAATATCTGATCTTTGTGGAACGCGCCCGCGCGCTGCGGATCGAGCTTGCTGCCGACTATCTGGTGATGGCGGCTTGGCTTGCCTTTCTGAAATCCCGCCTGCTGTTGCCGCCAGAGCCGGGCGAGGCCGGGCCTTCGGCAGAAGATCTTGCGGCGCATCTGGCGTTTCAGTTGGAACGCCTGTCGGCGATGCGCGAAGCCGCGGCGCGGTTGATGGGGCGCGATCAATTGGGGCGCGATTTCTTTGCGCGCGGCCTGCCCGAAACCATCACCCGCCGCACCAAGATCAGCTATGAAGCGACCTTGCTGGATCTGATGCGGGCCTATGCGCGTATTCGCACGCGCGACGAATTCCGCCCCTATGCCTTTGATCGCAAAGATGTCTACACGCTGGAAGACGCGCTAGAGCGGATGCGCGGCCTGCTTGGCTATGCCGGCGAATGGTCGGATTTGACCAGCTTTATGCCAGACGGTTGGGATGCAAGCCCGGCGCGCCGCCGCTCTGCCACCGCCGCACATTTTGCCGCCATCCTTGAACTTGCCAAGCGCGGTCAGGTGCATATCAAGCAAGGCGAAACCTTTGCCCCCCTGATGATCCGCCGAAGAGAGGGATCGTGACCGAAGAGCCCATCGAAAAAAGCCTGTTCGAAGCGCCGCCCATGGGCGAGCAAGAACGCATGGTCGAAGCGATCTTGTTTGCGTCAACCGAGCCGGTGACGCTGCGCGAGTTGGTAAGCCGCATGCCGCATGGCTGCGACCCGGCAGAGGCATTGCTTACGCTGCGCCGCCGCTACGAAGGGCGGGGGGTGAACATGATCAAGGTCGGTGACGGCTATGCCTTTCGCACCGCTGCCGATTTGGGTCACCTGATGCAAAAGGAAACCGCCGAACAGCGCAAGCTGTCGCGGGCGGCAATCGAAACTTTGGCAATCGTTGCCTATCATCAGCCCGTCACGCGGGCAGAAATTGAAGAAATCCGGGGGGTTGCGGTGAGCCGTGGCACTGTGGACCAACTGTTGGAACTGGATTGGATCCGTTTGGGGCGCCGCCGGATGACACCGGGGCGGCCGGTGACTTTTGTGGTGACCGACCATTTCCTGGATCACTTCGGTTTGGAATCGGCGCGCGATTTGCCGGGGCTGAAAGAGCTGCGCGCGGCTGGGTTGCTGGACAGCAGGCCGCTGCCGGGGGCGTTGACCACGCCATCGGATGAAGACGAAGTTGTCAGCGGACAAAGCGAGTTGTTTGAAGATTGAGGGTGTGATGGACCGTATCATTCAGATGTTTCTGAATAAATTACTTAGCCGATTCATGAACACTGCCATCAACAAGGGCGTTGATTACGCAGCGCGGCGCGGTAAGTCGCCGGATCAGTTGACTGGCGCGGATCACGACCAAGCGCGGCAGGCCAAAGACGCGCTAAAACGTGCAAGACAAGCCGCAAAGTTGACCCGCCGTATCAAGTAACAAAAAGGCCCGCCAAAGCGGGCCTTTTTTAGTGTCGGTTGCCCGGTATCAGCCGCGTGCGCGACGGCCGCCACGACGGCCCGAGGTTGCCTGCGATGCTGCGGTCGAGGCTTCGGCAAAGGTCATGCCGCCTTCGACAGCTTCGATCACCTTGGCGAAACGGATCCACTCACCGCCGTTGGCGTCGTGGTTCATCAAGAAGTTGGCAGCGCGAATAGCTTCCATTTCAACCTGACGCACCGGGTTCATGATTGCCGAGGTCATGCCAGCGCCAATTGCCATCGGCAGGAACGCGGCGTTGATGCCGTGACGGTGGGGCAGGCCGAACGAAATGTTCGACGCGCCGCAGGTGGTGTTGACGCCCAGTTCTTCACGCAGGCGGCGCACCAAAGCAAACACTTGCTGGCCGGCCGAACCCATTGCGCCTACCGGCATAACCAGCGGGTCGACAACAATGTCATGCGCCGGAATGCCGAAATCTGCTGCGCGCTGCACGATTTTCTTTGCCACGGCAAAGCGCACATCGGGGTCTTGGCTGATGCCGGTGTCGTCGTTCGAAATCGCCACGACCGGCACGTTGTATTTCTTTACCAGCGGCAGAACCAGCTCCAGACGCTCTTCTTCGCCGGTCACCGAGTTCAGCAGCGGGCGGCCTTCGCAAGCCATCAGGCCAGCTTCCAGTGCGCCGGGAACCGACGAGTCGATGCACAGCGGCACGTCAACGGTTTGCTGGATGATTTCGATCAGCTGCTTCATCAGCGGCGGCTCGACAAAGTTGTTGTCGGCATAGCGCGGATCTTCAGCCATCTTGTTGGTGAAAACCGCGCCCGAGTTCACGTCAAGCACCGTCGCACCGCAAGCAACTTGCTCGATCGCGTCTCTGATCACGGTTTCAAAGTTGCCAGCCTCAAGTTCTGCTGCCAGCTTTTTACGCCCGGTCGGGTTGATACGCTCACCGATGACGCAGAAGGGTTCGTCAAAACCGATGACGACAGTTTTCGTTTTGGATTCAATGACGGTACGGGTCATTTCTAAACCTCTTTCTTAAGCGTTTGCGGGAACGCCAGCGGCGCCGCCATTTTCAGTTACCCAAGCGGCGTTGGTCTTGATGCCACCCAGCGGGAAGAAGTGAACCTGTTCGATGCCGAAGTCAGGGTTCTTTGCTTTATGTGCCGCCAAGGCGGACACGAATTCCGTCGGCTCGTAGGGCAGCAGCAGTTTGGTCACGTCCATCGCGCGCTTTTGCAGCACGCGCAAGCTGGCGCCAACGCCGCAAGAAATTGCGAATTTGATCAGCGTTTGCAGCTTGGCCGGGCCAGCCACACCGATATGCACCGGCAGTTTGACGCCTTCGGCAGCCAAGCGGTCGACCCATGCGATCACCGGATCGGCTTCAAAGCAGAACTGCGTGGCCATCGCCATCTTTGCATCGGTGCGTTCGGAAAACGCGGTTTTCCAACGCGCGGCTTCCATCACCATCCGGTCAGAGCCATCGGGATCAATGTCTTTGTTGCCTTCGGGGTGGCCAGCCACGTGCAGACGGTCAAAGCCGTCAAACGCGCCACTCTCCAGCAGCTGCATCGACGAATGGAAATCACCAACCGGCGACGCCACACCGCCCGCAAGCAGCAGCCCTTGCTTCACGCCCGCTTCGGCCTTGTAACGCGCAATCCAGTCGACCAGCGTTGCCTTGTCTTTGATGATCCGCGCCGGGAAGTGCGGCATGACATCAAAGCCTTCGCCAGCGATACGCTTGGCGGTTGCAACCATGTCTTCAATCGGCGTGCCGTCGATATGGGCGATGTAAACGCGCGTGCCTTTCGGCAGCAAAGCGCGGAAATCTTCGACCTTCTCGGCGGTGCGCGGCATCACCTCGATCGAGTAGCCCTTCAAGAAGGCTTCGTTCGCGTCGGTGTTGGTCGCGGGCTTGGTGTCTTTGCGGAAAAAGCTAAGGGCCATGCGGGCCTCCCTACATTGGCTTAGGCTTGCGCCCAGCCTTCAGCGTTGATCAGCGCTTTCAGGCGCTCGGTGTCGTATTCGGCTTCCAGTCGCGCCGCTTCGGCAGCAGCAATGGCGTCAGGTTCCCCTTCGACTTCATAGGGGGCGGCTTTGCGCCATTCAGCAAGGTAATCATCGGCGTCTTTTGCGCCGATTTTCATTGCGCAACGGTCGATCGCCTGTTCGAAGCGCTCTGTCAGTTGCACTTTTGAACCGCGACGGCCTTTGCCCACAATCACCTGGGCCGGGATGTCACGCCAAAATACCACCGTAACGTCGGGCATAAGTTGATTCCTTTGACTGGTCTTGACCCTGTTCTAGTCGCCTATCCGCGACAAGCAGGGTCGGTTTTCGACATGGCACGCGCTTGATGCGACCATGCGCCTAGCTAGCCTGAATGTCGCAACCAGACCAGTCTGCCAAAGCACAGAAGTTTTCATCATTTGTATGAAGCTATGATGACTCTAGCAATCAGAATTAAGCCGCGCCGGGGCAGGGCGCTTGCCTCTTTCGGGTAACAGGACTACGCTGATCCCAACCACATATGGAGGGCGGATATGGCGCCCGAGCGTCCCCGGGGGGCGGACGCGAAGAAACTTGCGGTTGAAACGTCAAATGGCGTTTCCCGCGATACTGACCCGTCGGCTCCCCCCAGCCTTGGGTCCGAGCGGCTTTATGCTGCGGTGGATCTGGGCACAAATGCGTGCCGCATGCTGATTGCCCAACCAAAGGGCAGTCAGTTTGTGGTCATGGACAGCTTTTCGAAGACTGTTCAGTTGGGCGCGGGGCTGGAAGCCTCGGGTCGGCTTGGTCGTGCCTCGATGGGGCGAACGATGCAGGCGCTTCGCATCTGTCAAAAGAAGATCGAACAGCACGGCGTGACGCGGATGCGCTTTGTGGCAACCGAAGCCTGTCGGCGCGCCCGCAATGCCAAAGAGTTCATGCGGCAGGTGCGGCGTGAAACTGGCTTGGTGGTTGAAATCATTCCGGCCGAGGAAGAAGCCCGGCTGGCGGTGATTTCCTGTGCGCCTTTGGTCAACCGATCAACCGAACAGTTGTTGGTGGTAGATATTGGCGGCGGGTCGACCGAACTGGTCTGGATCGACCTTTCGGCAGTGCCGCCGGAAGACCGGCCAAACTCTATCATGCGGCTGCATCGCGGCTTTCAGGCCGAGCCCGGCGGCGCGCGGGTGGTTGACTGGATCTCGGTGCCGCTGGGTGTGGCGACATTGAAGGACCAGTTTCAAGACGTCGAAGATGATGCCGCGCGCTTTGCCTTGATGAGTTGGTTTTTTGAAGAAAACCTTGCGTCCTTTTCACCGTATAATTCGGCGCAAAAGCGCGAGGGCTTTCAGATCATCGGCACCTCTGGCACAGTAACCACGGTGGCGGCCAGCTATCTGGGTTTGCGCCGCTATGATCGCACCAAGGTTGACGGGTTGCAGATGACATCGGACCAGATTGACAGTGTTATTCGCGAATATCTGTCTTTGGGGCCAGAAGGCCGTCGCACCGATCCGCGGATTGGCCGCGACCGCCACACCCTGATCATGTCAGGTGCGGCTATCCTTCAGGCGCTTATGCGGATATGGCCAACAGATCGCCTATCGGTGGCCGATCGCGGTCTGCGTGAAGGCTTGTTATATGCACAAATGAGCGCCGACGGCGTATTGGAAGACGGACCCTACGAATGACCGAGAAAACACCAACCAAAAACACCTCTGGTCGGGGCCAGCGCGACCTGCGGGTGCGTGTGAAAACGGCAAAGGGCCGCAAACTGTCGTCGACGCTTTGGCTGGAACGGCAGTTGAATGACCCCTATGTGATCCGTGCCAAGAAAGAAGGCTATCGTGGCCGGGCTGCCTATAAGATCCTTGAACTTGATGACAAGTTCGAATTCTTGAAGCCGGGCGCGCGGGTGGTCGACCTTGGCTGCGCACCGGGCGGCTGGTGTCAGGTGGCGGTGCAGCGCGTCAATGCCTTGGGCGATAACCCGAAAAAGCCGATTGGCACCGTGTTGGGCGTTGACTTGCAAGAGGTTGAAACCATTGCCGGGGCGCAAATTCACCAGTTGGACTTTCTGTCCGACGAAGCCGACGCCTTGGTAAAGGGCTGGCTGGGTGGGCGCGCCGATGTGGTGATGAGCGACATGGCGGCGTCGGCCTCTGGTCATAAGGGCACCGACCACTTGCGGATTATTGCCTTGGTCGAAGCGGCCTTGGCCTTTGCCTTTGATGTGCTGGAAGAGGGCGGCACTTTTGTTGCCAAAGTGCTGGCAGGCGGCGCCGAAAACGAGATGCAGGTGCTTTTGAAGAAGTCCTTCAAAAAGGTCGCCAACGTCAAACCGCCAGCCAGCCGCGCCGACAGTTCGGAAAAGTTCGTGGTTGCGCAGGGTTTCCGTGGCAAGCCTGCCGATATGGAATCCGATGATCCGCGCGATTATCTGTGATTTTCGCAGGAATGGCTGCGCTGTGGCCCTTCCGTGCGATTGAAAAAACAAAAGGCGCCCCATCGGCGCCTTTTTGCTTAAAGTCAGAACTCGTTAAGCCAAAAACTGCTCAGCCGCCCCAACTCCGAACCGGACCGCAATCCATATGGACAAAGTTTGAACCGTAATAGTGGCCAACGCCACCTGCCGAGCAGGCCTCTGCCGCCTTTGCCATTTGCGACACCGACCGCGACTTTAGCCGCAAGTCTGCCGCCATCCCCTTCATGTGCAGCGAATTCTTTGCCACACCTTTCGAATGTGACCGCAGCATCGCGTTGGTCGCAGGGCTGCGATAGCCCGACAGCAGCATGTAGGGTTCTTTTACATCCAGCAAACGATGCGTTGCTGCGATGATGTCAAAGTTGCGCGGATCCATCTTGACGATTTGATCGTTGCGCCAATCACGCATGAAGTGATTGATTTCCTTGACAACTTCCGGGATATACTCGCCTTCGATCCAGTAGATCGTGTCGATGCTTTCCCCGGTGCGGCCTGAATACATCCGAACACGCCGAATGTCGCCCGCGCCTTTCAAGAGACCAAACGCGTTGGAGTAGGTCGGGGCCGCGATGACCGCAGTCGCCGCAAATACGCCCAGCAGCCCACGCCGCGTGATCCCGTTCGAAACCGTCTTTGCCATTCTATGTGCCTGTCCCGTAGCTCGTCTTTGACCGCCTAAGGCGACGGTTCTGGTGTTCACTTCATCCCCAAGTGCCAGAACCTTATGACACAATCAGAAACGAAGCCAAAGTCCAGAATGGCCGCCGCGACTCAGTCTGCCGGAAATAGGCAAAAAATTGCTGAAAATGCCGTTGCCAAGTGCGGAAATCCGCAGGTGGTCTGCCCGTGGCCTTTATGCGACATTCGCGGCACAACCTGACCTTGGGTCAGTATTTTCAATGATTTTAGATGCTAAGGTCGGTTTACAGTCGCGGCAATTTGGCCGAAGATTTCTTTTCGTTGGTGCTGCGTTTTTTCAAACATCAGGGATTGATTGTGCAAATCTGTTGTTCCGCCCTTCTGCAGATTGTTCCGCGCAGCCTGTCACTGGGGTCTGTGCTGGCGGTTTCGCTGGCTTTCGCTGCGCCTGCCTTTGCAGATTCGACAGCGTTCACCCGGTCTTTGGCAGAGGCGGTCGCGCAGGATGAACCTGTTGCGGTGTTCTATCGTGCGTCGGGCTATCATACGCTGTGGACTGGGCCGCAAGACGTGGCGCGCCGTCACGCCTTGATCGAGGCTTTGACCAAAGCCCCTTTGCAAGGTTTGCCCGCTGCCCGCTATGATGTGCGTGCTTTGGTTAGCGCCGCGCGCTCTGCTGTCACCGAAGGCGACCGTGGCCGGTTAGAGGCCGCGATGACCAAGGCCTTCTTGTCTTATGCCACCGACGTTTCCTCTGGCGCGCTGCAGCCCGCCAAGGTTGATGGCGGCATTCTGCGCGAGATTGATCGACCGAAGCCGGCGGACCTGTTGGCGCAACTGGTGGCCAGCCCGTCGCCATCGGCTTATCTGCGCGGGCTTGCACCGCATGCGCCAGAATATGCTCGCCTTGTGAAGGAAAAGCTGCGGCTGGAAACCGAACCGGCGTCGCTTGTTGCGATTTCTGCCGAAAAGCTAAGCCCCAATGACAGCGGCGATCAGGTGATTGCCCTGCGGGATCGTTTGGTTGAACTTGGCTATTTGGGCCGCTCTGCCACCGCTGTTTATGATCACAAGCTTCAGCGCGCCGTGCAGCGGTTCCAGTTGGATCAGGGGCTTGCTGCCGATGGCGTTGCAGGCCAGTCGACGATTCATGCGCTGAATACGCAACCGCAAGATCGGCTGAAATCGGTAGTTGTTGCGCTAGAGCGTTTGCGCTGGATGGGGAACACCGATCTTGGCGCGCGCCATATCTGGGTCAATCAGCCCAGCTTTATTGCCCAGATCGTCGATGACGGCCGTGTCACCTTCCAGACCCGCGTGGTGATCGGCAAAAACGACCCCGACACCCGCAGCCCCGAATTTTCCGATCAGATGGAATATATGGTGGTCAACCCTAGCTGGGGTGTGCCACGGTCGATCATCGTAAAAGAATACCTGCCGATGCTGCAAAAGAACCCCAATGCGGTGGGGCATTTGCAGGTGATCGACGGGGCGGGGCGGGTGGTGCCGCGTGGTGCGGTGAATTTTGCGGCCTATACTGCCTCTAGCTTCCCGTTCGGGCTGCGGCAGCCGCCGTCTGACGGCAATGCCTTGGGGAAGGTGAAGTTCATGTTCCCCAACCCCTATAATATCTATTTGCACGACACCCCCGCCAAGGCGCTGTTTGCCAACGAAATCCGCGCGTTCAGCCACGGCTGCATTCGTTTGGCGGACCCGATTGATTTTGCCTACACCCTGCTGGCAAAGCAAACGACCGACCCCAAAGGCGTGTTCCAAGAGCATCTGGATAGCAAAGAAGAAAGCTCTGTTTCGTTGGACGCGCCGGTGCCGGTGCATCTGGTTTATTTCACTGCATGGCCCACCAAGACCGGAATGAGCTATCTTCGTGATGTTTATGGCCGCGATCAGCGGTTATTCGACGCGTTGGTAGACGCCGGGGTGGTGCTGCCCGAGGTTCAGGGCTAAATCATCGGCAAACTGCCGGAGGATGCCATGGCCCACACGATCCGCGATATTGCCACCGCCTTAGGGGCGGAAGCCGCTGGCGATCTTGATTTCGTTGTCACCTGCGCCTCTGAACCTGCGGCCGCGAAAGCAAGCGATTTGGCTTTGGCGATGGACCCGCGCTATGCCGACGGCTTGGCGAAGGGCGCGGCGCAGGCGGCTATGTTGTGGCCGGGGGCGGATTGGCAAAGCCTTGGCCTGAAAGCAGCGATCTTTGCGCCGCGTGGGCGTTTGGCGATGGCTGGCTTGACGGTCATGCTGGACCCGGGGCCGGCGATTGCGGCTGGCATACACCCGATGGCTTTGGTCGATGCCACGGCGCAGATTGGCGAAGGTGCAGCAATTGGACCGTTCGTGGTTATTGGCGCTGGCGTGTGCATCGGTGCGCGGGCGCGGATTGCAAGCCACGTCTCTATCGCCGAAGGCGCGCAGATCGGTGATGACGCACTGATTTTGCAAGGTGCCCGCATTGGCGCCGGTGTTCAAATTGGTCACCGTTTCATCTGCCAACCCGGCGCGGTGATTGGCGCTGACGGCTTTTCCTTTGTAACGCCGGAAAAGTCCGGGGTTGAAGAAATTCGCGGAACCCTTGGAAAACGCGATGAAATTCGCGCTCAAAGCTGGACGCGTATTCATTCACTTGGCGCAGTGACGCTTGGCGATGATGTTGAGGTCGGCGCGAATGTGGCGATTGACCGCGGAACCATCCGCAACACCTCGATCGGGTCGGGCTCCAAGTTGGATAATCTTGTCCATATTGGTCACAACGTCCAAGTTGGCCGCGATTGTCTGCTATGTGGTCAGGTTGGCATTGCCGGGTCTGCCAAAATTGGCGACCGCGTGGTGATGGGCGGCCAATGTGGGGTGAATGATAACATCTTTGTCGGTGATGATGTGATCTGCGGCGGCGCGACCAAGGTGTTCACCAATGCCCCCGCTGGCCGGGTTTTGCTGGGTTACCCTGCGGTCAAAATGGAAACGCATGTGGAAATTCAAAAGGCGCTGCGGCGCTTGCCACGGTTGGCGGCGCGGGTGGCGGTGATTGAAAAATCCATATCCTTGTTACCTGACGCTGATTAATCTGCAGGCTGCGGAATAGGGAAGACCAATGACTGTAGAAGACAGCGTCATCGCCATCATCGCCGAACAGACCGTGCTGGACATTTCTGATGTGGGTTTGGATAAATCGCTTGAAAGCCTTGGCATCGACAGCCTTGGTCTGGTTGAAGCCATCTTCGCCATCGAAGAAGCGTTTGATATTTCGGTTCCGTTCAATGCCAACGAACCGTCGAAGTCAGACTTCGATATCTCATCCGTGGCGGCAATCGTTGCGGCGGTTCAGGCGCTGATTGCGCAAAAATCTGCATGAGGCGGGTGGCAATTACCGGCGCTGGCACGGTGAATGCGCTGGCGCAAACGGTTGCAGGCACTTTCGCGGCCTTTGCCGAAGGCCGCTCTGGCATTGCAGAGTTGGATATTCGCGACAAAGACCGCTTGTCGATCAAGATCGGTGGGCAGGTGAAAGATTGGCAGCCAGAGGCGCAGTTTTCACGACAAGATCTTACGCTTTATGATCGCGCCACCCAGTTTGCGGTTTCGGCAGCGCGGCAAGCGGTTGCACAATCTGGCCTGACCTTCGGCGGTGATCTGGCCGACCAAGCGGGCGTCATTCTGGGCACCGCGGCGGGCGGGCTTGGCACTTTGGATGACAGCTATCGCGCGGTTTATGCCGAAGGGAAAAATCGCGTGCATCCCTTTACCGTGCCACGCCTGATGAACAACGCGGCGGCGGCGCATGTGTCGATGGTGCATGGCTTACGTGGGCCTAGCTTTAGCGTCGCGTCGGCCTGCGCAAGTTCGAACCACGCTATGGGGCTGGCGTTTCAGATGGTCCGCGCCGGGTCGGCCCCGGTCATGCTGACCGGCGGTGCCGAGGCGATGCTGTGCTATGGCGGTATTAAGGCGTGGGAAGGCTTGCGGGTGATGTCACCCGATGGCTGTCGACCGTTCAGCCTGACCCGAAACGGCATGGTGCAGGGCGAAGGCGCTGCAGTTTTTGTGTTCGAAGATTATGATCATGCCGTGGCCCGCGGGGCGGATATACTGGCAGAAGTTATCGGCTTTGCCATGAGTTCGGATGCCTCTGACATCGTTATGCCGTCGCCGCAGGGGGCGGTTCGGGCAATGCAGGGCGCATTGCGCGATGCAGGGCTTAACTCCGAAGACATCGGCTATATCAACGCACATGGCACCGGCACGGCCGCCAATGACCGAAGCGAAGCCACTGCAATCCATACGGTTTTTGGCGCGCATACCAAGGCTTTGCCGGTATCATCGACCAAATCCATGCATGGCCACCTGATCGGCGGCACCGGTGCGGTTGAATTGCTGGCCTGTGTGATGGCCCTGCAGCAAGGGCTTATCGCGCCCACCATCGGCTTCGAAACCGCAGACCCTGAATGTGCGCTGGATGTGGTGCCCAACACGGCGCGTCAGGCGCAGGTCGAGGTTGCATTGTCAAACGCCTTTGCCTTTGGCGGGATGAATGCTGTGCTGGCATTGCGGCGCGCAAAATAAAAAACCCTGCCGAAGCAGGGTTTTTACAAGGTCAAAGCGTCGTGCGCTTATTTCGGTTGGGTCGCGGCAACGGCGTCGATACCCGCGGTGAAACCCTTCAGCGAAATGTCCAGGTTCACTTTCTGGTCAGGTGCGCCAGCCGGAACGATGGTCATCGTGGCGATGTTGCCTTTTTGGAACTGCGCAACCTCGTCAGCGGTGAAGCCAACACGCGCAACGCAGCCCAGTTGGGCGCAGAAGGTGAACGGGTAGATCTTCGGCTTGGCGCCGTCGATGGCGATCAGCAGGTTCGCAGTCAGCAGGGTTTCCAGCGGCGCGATGATGGTCGCACCTGCGGCAGCCTGGCCACCAGCCGGCAGCGGGAACATGCTAAGTTCAGCAACATTGTTGCCGTCTTTGTCTTTCAACAGTTGGTAAAGCTGGCAAGGGTCAGAGCCGTCTTTGGTTTTGACGCAGCGCTGCTCCCAAGCTTCAAAGTTGGTCAGCGTATAGGTCTGGCCAACTTCAGCGGTTTCTTGGGTCAGCGGTGCAGGAGCGGCGTTTGCGTCGGCCCCCATGTTCAAGCCATCGGCGGTCGGCGCGTCTGCTGCCGCCGGAGCAGTCTCTTGTGCCAAGGCTGGCAGGGCGAAACCGGCAATGGCCAAACCGAACGACAAAGCAAGCGAGCGGGGAAATTCTGACAACGACATTACTGTCTCTTCCTTGGTTGTTTGCGCGTCGCTTAGCACGGGCAAAGCCGCAAGTCAGGTAAGAAAAACGTATGTAGCACCGGTGGATGCGCGAAAACCTGCTGATCTGATCATGCAAATGAAGCCATGGTCGAAAAAGGAAAAAGGGCCGGATAGCCGACCCTTTTTCAACTTTTTTTATGCTCCCTGTCGGACTGGCCGACTTGTGAGGTGGACGCTACGGCGGTTTTATCTGGGCGTCAACAATATTGTTACATGCCGCAGCCCCTAAAAATCATTTAAAAATGCCGCGCCATTTGGGGGGCGGTTTGTCTGACGGGGCGGTGGTCAAAACCGGTGCGAACAAAGGTCTTGGCCGGTGCTGCAAGACTGCCACCCGCAGGTTAAGAATGTATTTTACCTGTAAACGCAGCTGTGGAACAACCGTGCGTAGAACCGGAAGGGTGATCAGATGAGTGAGACGATTTTTGTGGGTGGCGGCGGCGAGGCTTATGGCGTGCCGCAGACTTTGCTGTTGAAATATGGCAACCGGCACGGGTTGATCGCCGGGGCGACTGGCACTGGCAAGACCGTGACGCTGCAAGTCTTTGCAGAAGGGTTTTCTGCCGAAGGCGTGCCGGTGTTCATGGCCGATGTGAAAGGCGATCTTTCGGGAGTCGCGGCCGCAGGCTCTGCTGATAACAAGCTGCACGAGGCGTTTTCGAAACGGGCGGCGACAATCGGCTATGATCTGCAGTATCGGGCTTTTCCGGTGACGTTCTGGGACGTGTTTGGCACGCAGGGGCATCCTATTCGCGCCACGGTCGCCGAAATGGGGCCACTTTTGCTCAGCCGCTTGCTGGAATTGACCGAACCGCAAGAAGGTGTGTTGAACGTCGCCTTCCGATTGGCCGATGAACAGGCGCTGCCGTTGTTGGATCTGAAGGATCTGCAAGCGCTGTTGACCTTCATCGCTGAACATGATTCCGAAATTTCGGCCCGCTATGGTCTGGTTTCCAGCACGTCGGTGGGGGCCATTCAGCGCAGGCTTCTGGTGCTAGAGAATCAGGGTGCCGTTCAAATGTTCGGCGAACCCGCGCTTGATCTTGCCGATTTGATGCAAACCGATGCGTCGGGCGCCGGGCGGATCAACATCCTTGCCGCTGACAAGTTGATGAACAGCCCCAGGCTTTATGCCACCTTCCTGCTGTGGCTGCTGTCAGAGCTTTTTGAAGAACTGCCAGAGGTCGGCGACCCAGATAAGCCCAAGCTGGTGTTCTTCTTTGACGAAGCGCATCTGCTGTTCAACGACGCCCCCAAAGCACTGGTGACAAAGGTTGAACAAGTTGCTCGCCTGATCCGGTCAAAAGGCGTTGGCGTCTATTTCATCACCCAAAACCCGGCCGATGTGCCAGAGATGATTCTGGGTCAGCTTGGCAACCGTGTGCAGCATGCGTTGCGCGCCTTTACCGCCAAAGATCAAAAAGATCTGCGCATGGCTTCGGAAACCTACCGGCCGAACCCGCGTTTTGTCACCGAAGATGCGATTCGTGATGTGGGCACGGGCGAGGCTGTGACCTCATTCCTTGAAGCAAAGGGTATTCCCGGCGTGGTGGAACGCACGCTTATCCGTCCGCCGGCGTCGCAACTGGGGCCAATTGATCCAAACCTGCGGGCGCAGTTGATGGCCGCCGATCCGCTGCAGGCCAAGTATCAAGCCACAATTGACCGCGACAGCGCCTACGAACGTCTGCGGGCAAAGGCCGAAAACGCCGCGCAAGAGGCTGCAAGTGATGCAAACCGGCAGCAAGGTGCCGATGAAGAATTTTCAAATGCACGCCGCTATGGCGGGAATCGTCGTGATCCTGTAGTTAAAAGCGCCAGCGACTCTAGCCGATCAGATTCGATTGGCGAGGCATTTGCCAAGAGTTTTGCTAGAAGTTTGGGTTCAAAGACCGGTCAAGCCGTAATCCGGGGTGTGTTGGGGTCGCTTTTTCGCAGCCGTTGACAAGATTGAGCCAACGCGTTGCCATATTTCAGCAGCAGACTGCCAAAATCTGCCTGTGATTATTGGGAAATGCCATGGCTATTACTGCCGCCGAGCAATATTTGCTTGAACTTATTAATCGTGCGCGTCTTGATCCGGCGGCTGAAGCCGCGCGTTACGGCATCGACCTGAACGCGGGGCTGGCGCCGGGTCAGCTGAGCACGGCGTCGCGGCAGGTGCTGGCGCCAAATGTGCTGCTGGAAAATGCGGCGATCAAACATTCACAATGGATGATTGCCGCCGATATCTTTTCGCACACCGAAACCAATGGCAGCACGCCCGGTTCGCGCGCGACAGCGGCGGGATATGTGTGGTCGACGGTTGGCGAGAACATCGCCTGGCGTGGTCTGATAACCACCGTCAACTTTAACACCATGATCGATCTGCAGCATCGTGATCTGTTTCTAAGCGCCGGGCATCGGGTGAACATCTTGAATGGTGCCTACAAGGAAATTGGCATCGCCCAAGAAGGCGGGCTGTTCCTGTATGGTGGCAAGAATTACAACTCTTCGATGATCACCGAACTGTTCGGCACCAGCGGGTCGAAGGTGATGTTGACCGGCGTGGCCTACACCGACACCGACCACAACAATTTCTATACAATCGGCGAGGCTAGGGCGGGCGTCAGTTTTGCGGCGCAAGGGCTGTCAACCGCAACAGCCGTGGCGGGGGGCTATACGCTGGCGCTGACCGCAAATGCCGCCGTTGCCGTCACCGGCACTGTCGGCACGACGGCGTTTTCCGCGACGGTTGATATGTCGAAGGGCAATGTGAAGCTGGACGTGGTTGACGCCAAAACCTTCCTGACCTCGGGGAACATCACGCTGGGAACCGGTTTGCACAATGTGACGTTGCTGGGGGTTTCCGGGCTGACTGCTGTCGGGAACGGGTTTGCGAATATTATTACCGGAAATTCCGGCGGTAACAGCATCAACGCAGGCGCGGGCGCTGACGTGGTCAACGGCATGGCTGGCAACGACACCTTGCTTGGCGGGGCGGGTGCCGACACGGTCAACGGCGGCCTTGGCAACGACCGCATCGATGGTGGCTTCGATAGCGACCGCATGTATGGTAATGCAGGCGCGGATGTCTTTGTTTTCGCAGATAACTTCGGCCGCGATGTTGTTTCTGATTTCAGCGTTGCGGCGTTGGACAAACTGTCGCTTGATGATCAGATTTGGGGCGGCACAGTGATGACGGCGGCGCAGGTCGTGTCAAACTTTGCCCATGTTGTCGCGGGCGGTGTCACGTTTGAATTTAGCGCCAACGAGGCCATCACCCTGACGGGGCTGACTTCGCTTTCCGGCCTTGCCAACGCCATTCAGATCGTCTGAACAGGGCGCAACTTAAGCTGGGTAATCCGGTTTTCGCGGCGCTGCGAAATTTCAAAGCGGAAGCCGTGAAACAAGAAAACTTGCCGTTCAACCGGGATCATTTGCGCTTCGTGGATCACCAGACCCGCGATGGTGTTCGCCTCGTCATCCGGCAGATGCCAGTCCATCGCCCGGTTCAGGTCGCGGATCGTCATGGCCCCATCAACGATAAAATCGCCCGACTCGGTGCGCTTTAGCAAGGAAGACCGCGACACCACGTCAAATTCGTCGGTGATATCGCCAACGATTTCTTCAAGAATATCTTCCAGCGTGATCAAGCCCTGCAACGCACCATATTCGTCGACCACCAAGGCAAAATGCGTCCGGCGTTTCAGAAACTCGCGCATCTGTTCATCAAGCGATGTGGTGTCGGGGATGAAGTAAGGCTTCATCGCGACCTTCAGAATATCAAGCGCCTGCAAGCCTTCAACAGCACTACCGTCTTCACTGCGCACCAACCGATCAACCTCGCGCACCAGATCTTTGGTGTGGATGACGCCCAGAATATTTTCTTCTTCGTCACGAAATACCGGCAGCCGCGAATGCGGCGAGGCCAGAACTTGTGTCACGATTTTACCGGGCGGATCGTCGGCATTGATCATTTCGATCTGGCGGCGATGGCGCATGATTTCATCGACCGCCCGGTCTGCAAGATCCAGCGCGCCAAGCAACCGATCACGATGTTCTTTTTCAACAGCGCCGCCCGAATGGCCCATGGCGATCGCACCGGCGATATCGTTGCGCAGGGCGATCTGCTGATTGTCGGCATGCCGCGCTTCGTCGGGTGAAATGGCCAAGCGATGGCCTATGCCAGTCAAGGCGCGCGTTACAGGTGTAATCGTGGCCGCAAACACCTGTGTAAGCGGCGAAAGCAGCACCAAGGTGGCTTGCGGCTGGGGCAGGGCAAGCGCCTTCGCCAAAAGGCTGATGACCGCAATCCCCAGCAAACACAGTGCAAAACTGGCGGCAAGGCCAAAACCCCGTTGCGTTAGCAGGGCCATTCCCACAGCAACAAATCCAAGCCGCGCCAACAACCCGGCATGGCGCAATGCCGTCATGACCACGGCTGCCGAGTCGGCTTGACGGCTCGCTAAGCGCGACAGCACACCTTGGGTTGGCCTAAATCCCTCTCGCGTTACCAACGAAAGGGCGACCCCTGCCGCCGCAGTTGCAGCAATGCCGGTGCTCGCGATGAGTGCCAAGGCGGGCAGCCAGATGGATTGCGATATGAGGTCGGGCATTGATCAGCGTTTCTGGGCCAAAGGGTGGTGGTTCAGCACCAATTGCTTCAATTCCTCGTCCAGGACATGGGTGTAAATTTCTGTCGTTGCCACGTCTGCATGCCCCAGCAAGGTTTGAATAACCCGAAGATCCGCGCCCCCCGCCAGCAAATGCGTGGCAAACGCATGCCGCAGCGTGTGCGGCGTAACCAAAGCCGGGTCGATACCGGCTTCTAGCGCGATGTCCTTGATCAGCAAATAGAAATGCTGCCGGGTTATATGGCCATCTGCGCCGGGGCCGGGAAACAGCTGTTTTGAATAGGGTCTGCCCGCCCGATGCGCGGCATCATCCAATTCATCGCGGCACGACAGCCATGCCCGCAGCGCCGCCCGCGCCGGCGGCGAAAGTGGCACCATACGCTCTTTGTCGCCCTTGCCTTTGACAAGGATCATCTTCGGGTCGCCACGCACCGCTGCAACCGGAAGGCCGACAAGTTCAGAAACCCGCATTCCGGTGGCATAGAGCAGTTCGACCAAGGCACAATTTCGCAACCGCTCTGCCTCGTTGCGACCCTTGGTTTTGGCCGAGGCCAACAACCGTTCAACCTGTTCAAGGCTTAGGGTGCCGGGCAGGCGTTTGCTTGCACCCGGCCCCTTTATCCGCAGCGCGGGGTTTTCGCTGCGCCAGCCTTCGTCATGCGCAAAGCGGTAAAGTTGGCGAATGGCAGAAAGCCTGCGCGCGCGGGTGGCTTTTGAAAGCCCCTGCGCATCGCAAAACACAAGATACGCTTCGACATCGGCGCGATCAGCAGTGGCAACGCTGCGGTTTGCCCGGGCCAACCACGTCAAAAAATCTTTCAGATCGCGGCCATAGGCAAGTTGTGTGTTGCGCGCAGCCCCCATTTCCGCCGCCTGCGCGTCCAGAAACCCCATGATCCACAAGTCTGGGTGCGCCGGGGCTGCCATCTAGCCCCGCCGTTCCAAGATCATCAGCTGCAATGCGGTGCGCCGCGCCACATCCTCCAAACCCAGCTTGCGCAGGATTGACAGACCTTCGGTCACTTTCACCAACTCTCCGGTCAGACCGGATTCGATGCGCAGCATGGCTTGCAAAATTGCTTCGCCAATCCGCTTTTGCGCTACCAAATCGGCAACGTCTGCAGGCATTTGCGGGTCAGTAAACGCCGGCGCAATCGCGCGCGCCATGCTGTCAGGGGCCGTCAGCCCTGCGACAGAGCCGCTGGCCAATCCGGCAAGAAACACGTTGCGCGCGTCCTTTGCCCTATTGTTGCGCTTTGCCAGCTTCTCATAATCGGTCGAAATCAGCCCCAGTTCATAGACAATCCGCGCGGTATCGCCGCTAACCTGCAATTTTGACAATTGGCCGGCAAACAGCGCTGCAAAGGGCACCTCTAACTCGGCATCTTTCATCCGCGCATAGGCCAGTGGCAGGCGCTGTTCGATTGTTGGCACGTCGCCCTTGCTCAGTGCTGCATCAAAGCGCTGAAACGCATCTGCCCGATCCCAAACCCCGCCCGAAGCGGCAGGGGCGTTATCGGTATAAAGCCCCAGCAGCACGTTGGGCGGAATTGCTCCGGCGCGGCTAAGCCTCTCTGCCGCTTCGATCTGCGCCTTCCAGCCTGCACGATCCGACAGGTCGGCATGGGCGAAGGCGGGCGGCAGCGTTGCCGTGGGCAGCGGTTCGCCCAAAGCATCATAAATGCGCCAAATCAGCGGGGTGATTGGCATTGGTGCTGCGGGCATCGGTTCATCGCCGAACTGTTCGGGGTCAAGAAACCGCGACAACAACAAATCTTCGGTTGCGTCGGTATTGCCCAGGGCTTCGGCGGTGCGCAGGGTCAGCGCGGCGGCGTTCCAGTCGCCCGCGCGCGCCAGACAAAACACCCGCGTCATCAGCGTTGGCGCCAGCCCCGGCGAGGTTTTCAGAACGTCGCAGGCGGTGTCTTCTTCGCCGGTTAGCAAGGCCACGTCGAAATCGCGGCGAAAAATCTCTGCCGAAGCAGAGGCACCTGCAACAGCAATCAACGCCTGCGCCTGATCCAGCGCGCCCATCGCCAAAAGCTTGTCGATTCGGGCAAGCAGCAAATCGCCTTTGCCACGCGAATCCGCAGGCGCTTCGGCTTCGGCCAAAAGCAGGGTGATCAACAACGATTGCAGCGCGGGCACGCCTTCGGGGTTAACCTTGGTCAGTGCCGTTGCGATTTCGGCACTTTTGCCCATACCCCAAATATCATGCGGAAACCCGGTTACCGCAGGTGGCAACAGCCCGACCGCATCAAGCGATGGCCCGCCCAAAACGGTCGTCGCAACCGTGTCCGGTATCGCCCCCGTTGAAACCCTTGGTTCGTTCGCCATCGGCGGCAGGTTTGACCGCGAGCCGTTCTGCGAAGGTGGTTCGTTGGACACCGACTCAAGCGGTGGCAAGCTGACTTCGCCTTGCGCCACTGGGGTTTTCACCGATTCCGACAACCAGTCGATTGCCGAAAGTGGTTTTTCCGCCAATGCCGTTTGTGGCAAAAGCATCGTCAGCGCCAAACCTAGAAAGCCAAAGGCAGGCTTAGTCGGCATGCAGGGTCACCGGCAGTTTGATTTCTTCGGCCACTGGCGACAGGTCGGCCATGTAGGCATAGCCAATCAGCCCCAGAAACCCAAGAACCGCCAACCCCAACACCACTTTGATCAGACGCCCCATGCCCGCTTCGTCCTATGCTTTGCGTCGCCAGTTTAGCCCGGAGACTGATTTCTTGTTTCTTCGCTGCAACGCCCCGAAGATCTGCCGTCGAATATATATGGCATTTACGCCAAGTTCACGCCATTCAAGGAAGAAAGATTTGCCTTGCGCGGGGTGCTGCCAAACCCTTTCACGTCAAGGCATATAGGGAAAAACATGGTGCGGCTTAAAAAAACCGTTGTGATGGTTGGAATGATGGGGGCGGGCAAGACCGCGGTGGGGACCGCCCTTGCGCGATTGCTTGCGGTTCCGTTCCTTGATTCGGATGAAGAAATTGTTCACGCGGCGGATCGGTCGATTGCCGAAATCTTTGAACGCGACGGCGAAGCCTTCTTTCGCGCCCGCGAAACAGAGGTGTTGAACCGCCTGCTGCGCGGCACGCCTTGTGTGCTTTCAACCGGTGGTGGCGCGTTTTTGTCACAGACCAATCGTGCGCTGATCCACGATGCGGGCATTTCGGTTTGGCTGCGGGCCGATCTTGAACTGTTGTGGCAGCGCGTGCGCCACAAAGCCACGCGGCCGCTTCTGCGTACCGCCAACCCGCGCGAAACGCTGCGCGGGCTTTACGACGCCAGACTTCCCTTCTACCAGATGGCGGACCTGACCGTGGATTCCCATTCTGATCTGTCGGTCGAAGACATGGCGCAGCGCGTGGTCGAGGCTTTGGCCACCCGCGCTGACGTGCTGGAAAGGACGCCTGAATGACTTTGGATGTGGTCAATGTCGCACTTGGCGCGCGCAGCTACGAGGTGCGCATCGGTCGGGGGCTGATTGCGCAGGCGGGCAAACACATCGCGCCGCTGCTGCGCCGTAAGAAGGTCGCGGTGATTACCGACGATACGGTTGCCGCGCGTCACCTGATGGATCTTGCCAAGGCGCTAGAGCAAGAAGGCATCGTGATGACGGCGCTGACCATTCCGCCGGGTGAAAGTTCGAAAGGGTGGGAGCAGTTTGCCCGTTCGGTCGAATGGCTGCTGGAACAGAAAATCGAACGCCGTGATGTGGTTATCGCCTTTGGTGGCGGCGTTGTTGGCGATTTGGTCGGCTTTGCCTCGGCTGTGCTGCGGCGGGGCGTGCGCTTTGTGCAAATCCCGACAACTCTGCTGGCGCAGGTCGACAGTTCGGTTGGTGGCAAGACCGGCATCAACACACCACAAGGCAAGAACCTTGTGGGTGCCTTTCACCAACCCAGCCTTGTTTTGGCCGATATTGACGCCTTGGCCACGCTGCCGGAACGCGATTTTCTTGCCGGCTATGGCGAGGTGGTGAAATACGGCCTGCTTGGCGATGCCGCCTTCTTTGATTGGCTGGAAACCAACGCGCCTGCTATGGCGGCAGGCGACGCTGCTTTGCGCCAATATGCCGTCAACCGTTCGGTTGAAATGAAAGCGGGCATCGTCAGCCGCGATGAAACCGAAGAGGGCGAACGCGCGCTTTTGAACCTTGGCCACACCTTCTGTCACGCGCTTGAAAAAGCGACGGGCTATTCGGATCGGCTTCTGCACGGCGAAGGTGTGGCAATCGGCTGCGCCTTGGCGTTTGAACTGTCGCAGCGCATGGGCCTGTGTTCACAAGAAGCGCCGTCTCGGGTGCGGGCACATTTGCGCAGCATGGGAATGAAGACCGATATCGCGGATATCGCCGGCGATCTGCCAAGCGCAGAGGCACTTTTGGCCCTTATGGCGCAAGACAAAAAGGTTATCGACGGCAAATTGCGTTTCATTCTTGCCCGTTCGATAGGCGATGCCTTTGTCGCCGACAGCGTGCCGTCTGATCTTGTGCTTTCTTTGCTGACCGAAGCTTTGTCGTCGCGGCGGTGAATTATTCGCTTGCGTAATTGTGTTGGCCCATCTCTGATGGGTCAAAATCACAACGGCAGGAAAGACATGCCGACCCAAGAAATACCGGTCCGCGACAGACCAATCGCAATACGCGTCAGCAATCTGCGCAAGTCTTTTGCACAGCACGAAGTCCTGAAGGGCGTGTCTTTGACGGCGCGCGAAGGCGATGTTGTTGCCATTATCGGCGGATCGGGGTCGGGCAAATCGACCATGCTGCGCTGCATCAACTTTTTGGAAACTCCCTCTGCTGGGGGGATCGAAATTGGTGGCGATGCGGTAAAGATGAACGCTGACGGCACGCCGTCAGACCGACGCCAGATTGAACGCTTGCGGCAATCCTTGGGCATGGTGTTTCAGAACTTCAATCTTTGGACCCATAAGACCGTGCTGGAAAACCTGATCGAGGTTCCGGTGCATGTTCTGAAAATCCCGCGCGCCGAGGCCGAAGCGCGGGCGCGAAAACTGCTTGCGCGGGTGGGCTTGGCCGAAAAGGAGGCCGCATATCCGGCCTTCATGTCGGGCGGTCAGCAACAGCGTGCGGCAATTGCGCGGGCGCTGTGCATGGAGCCGCGCGCCATGCTGTTTGACGAACCCACCTCGGCGCTGGACCCCGAACTGGTGGGTGAAGTGCTGCAAGTGATCCGCGCCTTGGCCGATGAAGGCCGCACGATGATCCTTGTCACCCATGAAATGAAGTTCGCCCGCGAAGTCGCGAGCCACGTCATCTATCTTTATAACGGTCAGATCGAAGAAGAAGGCCCCCCCGATATCCTGTTCGGGGCGCCGAAGTCTGAACGGCTGAAACAGTTCCTAAAAACCGTGGGTTAACCCGGATACTTAAACCAACATGTGAGGATACCAGATGAAGAAGATCGCACTTGCCGCCGCTTTGGCGCTTTCCTTCGGCTCTGCCGCGCTGGCACAGCAGGTAAAGGTGGGCATCGCCGCCGAACCCTATCCGCCGTTTGCCGCCCCTGATGCTTCGGGCGCCTATACTGGCTGGGAAGTTGATATCATTGGCGCCGTTTGCAAGGCCGCAGCACTGGATTGCGCCATCACCCCGGTGGCATGGGATGGCATCATCCCGGCGCTGACCTCGGGGCAGATTGATATGATCATGGCGTCGATGTCGATCACCGATGAGCGCCTGAAAACCATCGATTTTTCGGACAAGTATTACAATACTCCGACGGTTATCGTTGGTGCCAAGGGCGTTCAGATGGATGCCACGCCGGAAAGCCTGGCTGGCAAAATCATCGGTGTGCAGGTTTCGACCATCCATGAAGCCTATGTTCAGAAGTATTTCGCGGCGGGCGCTGCCGAGGTGAAAACCTACCAGACCCAAGACGAAGCCAACCAGGATTTGGCGGCAGGCCGCATTGACGCCACACAGGCGGATTCGGTGGCAGAGCAGGCGTTCCTGGATTCCGAAGCGGGCAAAGCTTGCTGCGAAATCAAAGGCACCGTCGCGGATGATGCCGAAATTCTGGGCAAGGGCGTGGGCGCTGGTTTGCGCAAAGGCGAAGACGAGCTGAAGGGCAAGATCAACGCCGCCATCAAGCAAATCCGCGAAGACGGCACCTATGATGCGATCACCGCGAAGTATTTCGCGATGTCGATCTACGGCAACTAAATGACGGCTTTTGGGGCGCTTGCCGCCTCTTCGCTGGATCTTCTGGCCTATGCGCCCCCCGGTTGGGGGGCGACTTTGCTTGCCGGGTTGCGCAACTCTGTCCTGATCGCGTTCGGGGCCTTTGGCCTTGGGCTGGCGATTGGTATTGGCGGGGCGTTTGGCAAGCTTTACGGCGGCCCGATCACGCGGGATTTGCTGGCGGTCTATACCACCATCGTCCGCGCGGTGCCGGAGTTGGTGTTGATCTTGTTTCTTTACTACGCCGTCACCGGGGCGGTGAACGAAGCCTTGCTGCTGTGGGGCTATGAGCGCATCCAGATTTCGGGCGTGGCTGCGGGCATTGCCGTGTTGGGCGTGGTGCAGGGCGCCTATGCGACCGAGGTGCTGCGTGGCGCGATTTTGGCGGTGCCGGTCGGCCAGATCGAAGCGGCGCGGGCGATGGGGATGCCGCCGGTGTTGCTGGCGTGGCGTATCGTTTTTCCGCTGATGCTGGCAAATGCGATCCCTGGGCTGGCGAATTTATGGTTGGTGGCCACGAAAGACACCGCTTTGTTGGGCGTGGTGGGTTTTGCCGAACTGACCAAGGCGACGCAGCAGGCGGCGTCGACCACCAAGGCGTTCTTCACCTTCCTGACGGCGGCGGGGCTGCTGTATCTGGCGCTGTCGTTGCTGTCGACGGTGGTGTTCCATCGCATCGAGGCTTGGGCGCGCAAGGGCCAGAAGCGGACGGGGGGCTAAGATGCGCGACTGGTTACAGCCGCACCGGGTGGTGCTGATTGGGTTGGCGGTGGCGCTGGTCTTGGCTTGCGCGTGGTTTCTGCGCTGGGATTGGCTGGCAGAGCCGAAGTATCAGCTGCTGATCGTGCAGGGGATCTGGCGGACGCTGTGGATTTTGGTCGTCACCATGGTGATCGGCATGCTGCTTGCGGTGCCGCTGGGGTTGGCGCAGGCGGCGGGGCCTTGGTATCTGGCGGCACCGGCGCGGGCGTTTTGTTCGGTGATCCGGGGCACGCCGTTGTTGTTACAGCTTTGGCTGCTGTATTACGGGTTGGGATCGTTGTTTCCGTCGATCCCGGGGCTGCGCGAGTCGGTGCTGTGGCCCTATTTGCGGCAGGCTTGGCCCTATGCGGTGGTGGCGCTTTCGCTTTCGGTGGCGGGCTATGAGGGCGAGGTGATGCGCGGCGCGTTCAAGGGCGTGCCGCATGGCCAGCTTGAGGCGGCGAAGGCGATGGGGATGCCGCGCTTTACGATGTTTCGGCGGATCTGGTTGCCGCAGGCGCTGCATCGGGTGCTGCCCACTTTGGGCGGCGAGACGGTGTTGCAGTTGAAAGCGACGCCGCTGGTGTCGACGATCACCATCATGGATACCTATGCGGTGGCGGGGCGTATTCGGCAGGACACCTTTATTGTCTATGAGCCGCTGCTGATGCTGGCGGTGGTTTATATGGCGATTACCGGGCTGATCGTGCTGATGTTTCGCTGGTTTGAAAGCCGGTTTCCCAGCAAATCGGCGTGATGCGGGCGGCGAGTGTCGCACTGGCGGACAGAATTTCGGCTATTGCAAATCAATGGCTTACGGGGTGCGCATTTACCTTGTGTTAAGGGTTGCGCGCAAAGCTAAGCGTTGCGCGGGTTGGGGTGGCGCTGCCTTCGGCGAGGATATTTGGGCCAATGTGAAAGCGCGGGGCCGGGGCGTTTGGGCTTGGGGTGTCAGTTGCCGCCGAGGCGCAGGCGGGCGAATAGCACGCAGCCTTCCAGACCGTTTTTCACCGCCGCTTCGTTGCCGCGGCGCAGCCAATCCAGCCAGAGGCCGTCAAGCGTGGCCATGATCATATCGGCCACCACCGGAATGCGTTCGACGGCATAGGCGGCGGC
>Ga0255096_1000289_pt1 | contig 26715 bp, 21 predicted proteins | sample Colum_Atlam_RepA_2_FD_188563 | JGI IMG/M metagenome (GOLD analysis project Ga0255096, IMG submission 188563) | Freshwater microbial communities from Columbia River, Oregon, United States - Colum_Atlam_RepA_8d | ecosystem: Environmental > Aquatic > Freshwater > River | place: USA: Oregon... | reverse complement strand
TCTGAGAAGTATCCAGCTCTTCGATACCCGCACCTTTCTAGCTGTTACCCGCCAGCCGTCATCATCGTTGTTGGCACGCATCGCCCTACTGGTGTCGGCCACTGCCGATGGCTGGCTGTATGCGATCCTCATTCCGATCCTTTTGTTGGCCAAGCCGCAGTCTGCGCGTGAGTTGTTGCAACTGGCGGCGACCGCCTTCGTTTTTGAACGCTGCTGTTACTTTGTATTGAAAAACACCTTCCGCCGTAATCGTCCGCAGCAGGCTCTCGCCGGCTTCATGGCGGCGATAAAGCCCTCTGACCGTTTCAGTCTCCCCTCCGGCCATACATCAGCGGCTTTCCTCTTTGTCACGCTGCTCTGCATGTTCGTCAGTCCGCTGTTGTCTCCGCTCTACCTGTGGGCCGGTGCTGTGGGTGCTTCACGCGTGATTCTCGGCGTGCACTTCCCGTCCGACATTGTCATGGGCGCGGCGCTCGGTACTTCCATCGGTTTCAGCGTAATCTGAGGTTCCCTCCATGAAAATCCTCTTTGGTGTCCAGGGCACAGGCAATGGACACATCAGTCGCGCGAGCGCGATATATGAAGAACTGAAAGCGTTTCCCGAAGTCGATGTCACCTGGCTCTTGAGTGGGCGAGAACGTGAGCGTGGCTGCGGCGCCATCAAGAACTTCGAGTGGAGGCAGGGCCTCACTTTCATCAGCGAGAACGGCAAGATCAACCTGCTGAAGACAGCACGCCAGAACAACCTCATGCAGTTCTGGCGCGATGTAAATTCGCTGGATCTGAGTGGGTATGATCTTTTGATCTGCGATTACGAACCTGTGCTGGCGCACGCCGCGCGCAAGCGTGGATTGCCAACAGTCGGCATCGGTCACCAGTACGCTTTCCGCTACGACATTCCGCTGCGCGGTGCCAATCCGTTCGTGAAGGGGCTGATGAAGGTGTTTGCACCAGCTACCAAGAGCGTAGGGCTGCACTGGCATCACTTCGGCCACCCCATCCTGCCGCCGATAGTCGACTTGCATATGCCGGCTGTACCGCCGGTGGTGCAGACCAACAAGGTGATCGTCTATCTGCCGTTCGAGAATCTCGCAGCGATCCGTGAGCTATGCAGACCGTACAATGACCATCAATTCTACTTTTATCATCCCGACGCCAAGGATGGCGACGAAGGCCATCTGCACTTGCGCGCCATCAGTCGCGATGGCTTCAAGCAGGACTTGCTGGGTTCGGGCAAGGTCATCACCAACAGCGGTTTCGAACTGATCAGCGAATGCCTGCAGCTCGGCAAGGCCATCCTTACCAAGCCGCTGCATGGCCAGTTCGAACAACTGTCGAACGCCGAAGCACTGGCACGCCTGAAGTACGCCACCGTCATCGATTCGCTGCAGTCAGATGTGGTCAAGAACTGGCTGCACCACACGCCACCTGCAGTCACTGTGAACTATCCGAACGTCGCCAAAGCCCTGGCCGCCTGGATAGCCGGCGGTTGTCGCGAAAGCGAACAGGAACTGGCAGCGGCTCTCTGGAAGTAGTGCTACAAGCATAGACAGCCTGTATAGCGAAACCCGGGAGCGCAAGCTCTCAAGCCTGCACAAAACCAAAAACAGGCTAACCCACGCCAGGACACACCGCTCCAGATAACGCAGTTGACGACAGCCCTCGCAGATCAGAGACTGCTGGTCTCTCACACCAGTACAGCCATCAGGCCCGATGCGAACGTTCTTCAAAGTGTTGCTGGCTGTGCTTGCGGGCACTTGGGCCTTCTTTTTTGAATACCTGCCGCCGTTCAGCAAGGTTCGCCTTCCCTACGACATGGATGGCTATCACTTCCCGCTGTTCCAGTACGCCTTTCTCAGTCTCAAGCAGGGCGTGCTTCCGCAGTGGGACCCGAGCATCTATGGTGGTGTCAGTTTTCTTGCCAATGTGCAGACAGCGCTGTTCTATCCGCTCACATGGCTGATGTTTGCGGCGTCGTGGAGCCGGGAGCAGGTCTCGTACGACGCGTTGCAGATGCTGCAATTCCTGCAGGTGGCGCTGGCCTTCACGCTTTGTTACCTGTGGCTCTCACGGCGCCAATTGAAACCCCTGGCCTGCGTGTTCGGTGCCGGGGTGTTTGCTTACTCCGGCTACCTGTGTACCCAGTTGCAGCACTTCGGCCTGGTGGGCACCTATGCGTGGATGCCGTTGGCACTGTGGGGCATCGATGAAGCGGCTGAGCAGCGTTCATGGAAGCCGCTGTGGAAGGTGACGCTGGCGGCAACGCTGGCGTTTCTTGCCGGTTATCCACCGACATGGACAGTGTTCGCGGTGATGGCCGGCACCTACGCGTTGCTGCGGCTTGATGTGCGCAGTGCGCCACGGCTGGCGGCCGGTGTTGTGGTGTGCTTCGTGGTGGCCCTCGCCATTTGCGCAGTGCAGGTGCTGCCGGTGTGGGAAGCCACCCAGTTCCGTGCGCCGGAGAATCGCTATGGCGGCGGCTTCAAGGATCCGATGTTCTTCCTCAACTATGTAGTCCCCAATTACTACGACTTTTCCATCAGCGCGCCCGTGCAGCCGCTCGGCGGCAATGACCTGTTATACCTCGGCGCTCCCGGCATCGCCGGTGTAGTGCTGGCACTGTTCGCGCGGCGCTGGCGCACTATGTTGCCGCTGGCAGGTATGGTGGTTGTTAGTCTCGTGTTCGCCATCAACCCTTTTGATGTGGTGTGGGTGTTGGTGAAACAGTCAACGCTGCTGACCGACCTTGTGCGCGACTACTATTTCCTCACCGGCACCGCACTCGGACTTGCCGCGCTGGCAGCACACGGGCTTGACCACGTGCTGAACTCGCCAGGCAAGCAGGCACCGCGCTGGTTGTTGCGACTGAGCTTGCTGCTATTGGCGCTTTGGGCTGCATTCGACCTCTGGCGCTGGGTCACCGACGACTTTGCCACTGGCTGGGCCTCGCTAGCTGATACTGGAATTGCGCTGGCGCTTTTCAGTCTGGCGCTGTGGGTGCTGCGTGGTGAACGCGGTGCAACACGCACGTGGGTGGGCCTTGCACTGGTGCTGTTCGCTGCGGTGGACTACAAGGTATTCGGCACCAGTAAACGCTTCGATGCCTCGCCGGGAGCGGCCATGGTCTATAGCATGAGCGAGTTTCCGGCGATGGATGCTGAGGCCTTCAAAGTTCTGATGCAGCCGTCAGACTACCGCATTGCGCTGCATGACTACGGTCCGCCGCAAAGTGCGCTGCGTCAGGTGGGCTGGCGCTCGCCGCAGGGCTTCGATCCGCTGCTGACGCGCGAGTACCGTGCACTGGGCGAACGTTATGGTCGCTGGTACGACGATCGCGGTTTCGCGTTGGATCTGCTGCGGCCGCAATCGATGCATGTATTCGGCGTGCGTTACGTGCTGCTGGGTTCGCCGGCGCCGGACTATGCCGCCTTGCGTGACAATCCGGCGTTCCGGCTGATAGGTGGTGATGAGCAGTACTACAAGGTGCTGGAATATCTCGACCCGAAGCCTGTCTATCAACTCGAAGGTGGCCAGATCACGGTACTGAATCGCGCCGCCGATCATCGGGCGCTGACGATTGCTTCCGCCGCCGGCGGACTGCTGACCTTTGCCGAAGCCTGGTATCCGGGCTGGCGTGCGCTGCTGGATGGCAAGCCGCTGCCGATCGAACGCTGGGAAGACGCATTTCAGGCCGTGCAGGTTCCTGCCGGCGCGCACACGGTCGAGTTCATCTACGCCGAGCGGTTGCTGCCGCTCGGTGGTCTGATCAGTCTGCTTGGTCTCGTGCTGTTGATGCTGCACGTTGTTGCAGGTAGCGCTGCCGCTTCGCAGGTTTCAGCGCCTGCAAATCAGTCAGGCACAGGCCGTCGATACAATCCGTGAAATCAGGGTCAATGCTGAACGCCAGCGTCTGGAATCCGCCTTGTTCGAACAGCGCCGCATACTGCCGATACAGCACAGGAATGCGCAAACCCACGGTGCTGAAGCTGTCCTGCAACAGTGCGAAGGCGGCCTGCTGATCAAGCCCGTGGTACTTCAGCCGCAAGCGCTCGCTGCGAACAGCAGTCGTCACAAACGGATTCAGCGTCGTCACCAACTGCTGCTGCGCCGGATAGTAGGTGCTGTAGAAATACACCAGCTCTTCACCTAACTCCTGCGGATAATCGGCGCTCATCGACACCGGGCCATAGAGATAACGGATATCGGGCCGCGTGGCGAGGTAGGCCCCGAGCCCTTGCCACAGATAGTCGAGACTGGCTTTGCCCTGGTACTTCGGATGCACAAAACTGCGACCGAGTTCGATGCCTTGTTCGATGTAGGGCAGGAAGTCCGGTGCAAAGCGGTACAGCGTGCTGGTATAGAAACCTTCAGTACCGAAACGGCGCAGCAGGTCGGCACCCTCGGCCAAGCGGTAGGCTCCGGCGATCTCGAGCGCTTCGCGGTCCCACACCACAAGATGACGGTAGTGGCGGTCGTAGTGGTCGAGGTCGCGGCGCTTGCCGGTGCCTTCGCCCACACGACGGAAGGCCAGCTCGCGCAGACGGCCGATTTCGCGGATCACGGCAGAATCAGCTGACCAGTCGAACAGGATGATGGCGTTGTTGTCGCGCGTCAGTCCGAGCAGTTCACCCTGTTTGAGTTCCTGCTGCAGTTGCTGGCGGCTTTCGGCATGCGCAATCGCCCGCTCGGTTTCGAAACCGTGTTTGCCCGGCTTTGCCAGTTTGTAAAGGTGGCGGCGCAGACGGGCGACCAATGTGCGGTCCTGCAATTCTTCCGAATACAGTTTTTTGGCGGCGATCATTTCGCCGATGTGGAAACGCACTACCTTCGAACGGTGTTTGAACAGCTCATCGGACAGCAGCATCGTGCTGGCCGGCTTCCACAGCATCGAGGCGCAATAGAACATCAGCGAGTTGCGGGCTTTCACCAGCACCGGCAGCACCGGAGCTTTCGCCTTGCGCGCAAAGTGCAGAAAGCCGGGGCGCCACAGCGAATCGCTGACGCCCAATGGACCAGCGCGAGACACTTCACCTGCCGGGAACACGATGACAGCGCTCTCTTTCTCCAGTTCTGCCAGCACATTGCGATAGCTGCGCAACGCGCTGCCGCCGCCCATGTTGTCGACCGGAATCAGCAAGCTGTCGAGCGCGGTGAAATTGCTGAGCAGGTCGTTGGCAATGATCTTGACGTCGCTGCGCACTTCGCCCACCAGCTTGAGCAGCGCGAGACCATCGAGCGAACCTATCGGATGGTTGGCGAAAATGACAACGCGGCCGCTGTCCGGAATGTTGGCGCGATCACTGGCGCTGACCGTGTAGCTGAAATCCAGGTATTCGAACACCCGGTCTATCCAGTGCAGGCCGTGGGCATCGGCGTTGGATTCGAGGAAACTGTTGATCTCGTTTTCATGCAGGATGTGCCGCAGGAAATCAAATGCAGGTTTGCGAAACAGCAGGGGAGTAGCGGCCAACTGCGGGAATTTGGCGGAAACAGCCGCTTCAACATTGATCATGGTTCAGGCTCGTAGCGGAAGTTTCAGCGGAATTACGTTGTCGTTCTCGGCAGTGACCGGCTGCTGCGCCCAGTGCAGGATGTGGATATCACCACGTTCGTCCTCGGCCAGCGCGGTGCAGCTTTCCACCCAGTCACCGCAGTTGTAGTAGTTGATGCCGTCTATCTGTGTCTTCTGTGCGTGATGGATATGGCCGCACACTACGCCGTCGTAGCCGCGTTTGCCGGCTTCGCGCGCCACCGTGTGTTCGAAGTCGTAGACGAAGTTCACGGCCTGTTTGACCTTGTGCTTGATGGCGGCCGAAAGGCTCCAGTAGGGCAGATGCAGCCAGCGGCGCAATTGGTTGAACCAGCTGTTCGACCACAGCAGGAAGGTGTAGCCGGCATCGCCGAGCAGCGCCACCCAGCGATGGTGGCGGGTAACACCATCAAAGGCGTCGCCGTGGATGATCCACAGGCGTTCACCGCGCTTGGTGACGTGCGAGGCTTCGTCGAGTACCGCAATGTTGCCCATCAGGAACTGGTGTTCGGCGATGTAGTCGCGCAGGAATTCGTCGTGGTTGCCGGGAATGTAGAACACCTGTGTGCCCTCGTTCTCGGACTTTCGCAGGATCTGGCGCACTACCTTGTTATGTTCGCTCGGCCAGTACCACTTGCTGGTGGAGATACGCCAACCGTCGATGATGTCGCCCACAAGGAACAGCTTGTGGCAGGTGTTGGCTTTGAGGAAAGAGTGCAGTTGGGCGGCCTTGCAACCGCTGGTGCCGAGGTGAACGTCAGAAATAAAGATGGTGTTCCAGCACTTTTTCTCCACGAGTCACCTTCCTCAATCGCTGCAGACGGTGCGCACGATAGGGATTCAGCGTTAACTCCTGATAAAAAATGCTGGTGTATCCGGCAAAGTTTCAGTGTTGATTTACTTCGTGGGTCCAAAGCTGTCAGCCAGCGGGAAATTGCCTGGATATGGCGCCCAATTCGGCACTGCCCGTGTTGGTGGCACGTAGTACATCGCCGTGTAGAGGCCACGCAGCTTGCCGCCGTCAATATAGAACACATCGCAGAAATGATTGCGGCGTTTGGCATGGCCCGGCTCACGGATGAAGAGGGCAGATGCCACTACCACCTGTTGCTCGACGTCGATCACATGCCAGCGACGGGCGGTCACATTCTGCACGTTGAAACCGTTGCTGCCGCTGCGGCAGTCGCTGAGACCGTCAAGACCGCCGTCGTTCAGGCGTTCTGGTGGCAGCGGATTGCCGACGGTTTTCTGTCCGTTCTCTTCGCGGTAGCAGCCGGGATGGGCAGCCACAATGTTGGGGTTGCGATCGACCACGTAGTCCCAATAGGAATTAGTAATGTATTCCAGTTCCTCCCGCGTGCTGCGTTCGGCAGCCGGCACAGTGCGCACCAGTGGAGGGTTGCCGTTGGTCAGGTACTCTGCGTCCCACAGCGTGTTGCCATCAACACCATCCACGCCTTTGTCTGCTTCACGCCCGACCCACCATTCAGCCTCGGTGATCTGGCGGTTGACGATGTGCAGTCGCACAGCCGTCACCGCCAGCGGACCGTTTTCAACCAGCGTGCCGTAGAACACCGCGTTCTGTGTCACTTCATCGTAGTACTGCCGCTGCATGGCCCCCAGCGCCGTCACGCTTTTCCACAGGCCTTCGCCACGCGGCTGCACTACATCGTTCTCGGTATGGCGGTAGATGGTAGCCAGGGGTGCCTTGGCGGGATCGTGTGTTACCAGCGCCGCCAGATAGCTGTCCACCACGCCTTTCATGCAGGCGCGGTCGCAGGGTTGTTGGGCGAGGGCAGGGACGCTGGCGACAAGGGCCAGCAGCAAGGGGGCAACAGTGGATAGGCGCAGGCTGGCCATGGGATTCTCCTCTGGAGGGTAAGGGATGTTGTTATCGGTGGCGTCTCTGAATTCTCAGTGCTGGGGTGCCCGAAGGCAAGCAAGGGAGAAAATCATGGTTAGCCCCCACAGCCTTTGGGTATCATTGAGCGTGTACAAACCCGCTGAAAAACGAGGAATACATGGCAATTCTGGCGATGGCCGATCTGGATCTGGCAGGCAAACGCGTCTTGATCCGGGAAGACCTCAATGTGCCGGTCAAAAACGGCAAGATCGTCAATGACGCCCGCATCCGCGCCGCACTGCCCAGCATCAAGCTGGCATTGCAGAAAGGTGCCAAAGTGATGCTGATGTCGCACCTTGGTCGCCCGAAAGAAGGCGTGCCGATGGATCAGCAGCCAGATTCGAAACTGGCACCTGTGGCAGCGCATCTGTCGCAATTGCTCGGCAGCGAGATCAAGGTCATGCCACAGACCTTCAGCGCAGCTGATTCGCAAGGACTGCAGGCCGGCCAGTGTGTGCTGCTGGAAAATGTTCGCTGCAACGTCGGCGAGAACGACAACGCCGATGCCATTTCGCAGTATTACGCGTCGCTTTGCGATGTCTTTGTGATGGACGCCTTTGGCACCGCGCACCGCGCGCAGGGCAGCACGCATGGTGTTGCCAAATTCGCTGCGGTGGCCTGTGCTGGTCCACTGCTGAAAGCCGAACTCGACGCCCTTGAACGCGCACTCAGCAAGCCGGTGCGTCCGCTGTTGGCTGTGGTCGGTGGTGCCAAGGTATCGAGCAAGTTGCAGGTGCTGGAATCGCTGGCGCAGAAAGTCGATGCGTTGGTCGTCGGTGGTGGTATCGCCAACACTTTTCTTGCCGCTGCCGGCAAACCGGTGGGCAAGTCGCTGGTCGAACCCGACATGGTTGAGCAGGCGAAGAAGATCATGGCGCAAACGCATATTCCGCTGCCGATCGATGTAGTGGTGGCGAGCGAGTTCAAGGAAGACGCCACGCCGACCATCAAGAGCGTTGATGCGGTGAACGCCGATGACATGATCCTCGACATCGGCCCGCAGTCAGCCAAGGCATTGACCGATGCGATTGCCAAAGCCAATACCATTCTGTGGAACGGCCCAGTCGGTGTGTTTGAGTTCGCCAACTTTGCCAAGGGCACCGAGGCGGTGGCGAAGGCGATTGCCGCCAACAACGGCTTCTCGATTGCCGGTGGTGGTGAGACGATCACGGCCATCGAGAAATACGGCATCGAAAACGATATTTCCTACATCTCCACCGGTGGCGGGGCTTTCCTTGAATTCGTGCAGGGTGATGTGTTGCCGGCCGTAGCCATTCTTGAACAGCGTGGTTCGAAATAAACCTGTTTCACTTCATTCCGCATAACAAAGGTACTTCTCCATGGCACTTATCAGTCTGCGTCAACTGCTCGACCACGCCGCCGAACACAACTACGGCATCCCCGCGTTCAACGTCAATAACCTTGAGCAGGTACGCGCCATCATGATGGGCGCCGATGAAGTGAACAGCCCGGTGATCCTGCAGGCCTCGGCCGGTGCCCGCAAATACGCCGGCTCCAACTTCCTGCGCCACATGATCCAGGCCGCGATTGACGAGTTCCCGCACATCCCGATTGTGATGCACCAGGATCACGGCACCTCGCCGTCGGTATGTCAGCGCTCGATCCAGCTCGGCTTTTCATCGGTGATGATGGACGGCTCGCTCGGCGAAGACGGCAAAACGCCGAAGGATTACGACTACAACGTGCGCGTGACCAAACTCACTGTTGAAATGGCGCATGCGTGCGGCGTGTCGGTGGAAGGTGAGATCGGGTGCCTCGGCTCGCTCGAAACCGGTATGGCAGGTGAAGAAGACGGCATCGGCGCTGAAGGCGTGCTTGATCACAGTCAGTTGCTGACCGATGTCGACGAAGCCGCGAGCTTCGTTGCCGATACTGGTGTTGATGCGCTCGCCATTGCTGTCGGTACCAGTCACGGTGCCTACAAGTTCACTCGCCCACCAACAGGCGACATTCTTGCCATCGGTCGCATCCGTGAAATCCATCAGCGTTTGCCGAACACACATCTGGTGATGCACGGTTCGTCGTCGGTACCGCAGGAATGGCTGAAGATTATTGATCAGTTCGGTGGCCAGCTCGGTGAAACCTATGGTGTGCCGGTGGAACAAATCCAGGAAGGCATCAAGAACGGTGTACGCAAGGTAAACATCGACACCGACCTGCGTCTCGCCTCCACCGGCGCTGTGCGCAAGTTCCTGGCCGAAAACCCGAAAGAGTTCGATCCGCGCAAATGGCTGATCCCGACCATCACAGCCATGAAGGGCATTGTGACCGATCGTCTGAAACAGTTCGGTGCTGCCGGCCAGATCTCGACCATCGGCAAGGTGTATTCGCTGGAAGAGATGCAGACGCGTTACAGCAAGGGCGTGTACAAGTCGAAAGTGGCTTGAGCAATCTTGTCTGGTGAGGTGCTGCGCTTGCCCGGCACGGTCGGATCAAGCTGCTCCTCACCTCGCCCTCCTGCAACGTTCTTTACCGGCGCTGCGGAACTCGCCGGAAATCAGCTTCGCCGCTTTCCGGCTCAGACAGTCCTCGCGCTTTTTCGGTAAAGACCGTTGCAGGAAAAGCGGCTCGAAGTTCGTCACTGCTTGATCCGACCGTGCCGGGCAAGCGCCGCACTCAGGCTAGCGTTTTGGCTTCAGGGTTTTGACGCCACTCTCGGTGCCGAGCAACAGTACATCCGCAGGCCGCAAGGCAAACAAACCGTTCGTCACTACGCCTGCGATCATGTTCAGCTCGGTTTCGAGCCGGCGCGGATCGACGATGCTCATGTTGTGCACGTCGAGAATGATGTTGCCGTTGTCGGTGACTACACCTTCACGATAGGCCGGGTCGCCGCCTAGTTTGACGATCTGGCGGCCCACATGGCTGCGCGCCATCGGGATCACTTCGACCGGTAACGGGAATTTGCCGAGCACTGGCACCAGCTTGCTACCATCGGCGATGCAGATGAATTCGCGCGCCACTGCGGCCACGATTTTTTCGCGTGTCAGTGCGGCGCCGCCACCCTTGATCAACTGCAGATATTCGTTGGCTTCATCGGCGCCATCAACATAGACATCCACCACGCTGACGCTGTTCAGCTCCACCACCGGAATTCCGTGTGCGCGCAAACGTTTGGCGCTGGCTTCAGAGGAGGCGACGGTGGCGTTTATGTCGTGTTTGATCTTTGCCAGTTCGTCGATGAAAAAATTGGAGGTGGATCCGGTGCCAACGCCGATCACGGTATCGGGGCGGATCATCGGGCTGATGTAGTCGAATGCCGCTTTGGCAACGGCGCGTTTCTGGTTGTCTTGGCTCATGGAGTGATCCTCAAGTCGTTGCCGCTTTATACCATGCCTGATCGGTAACGATGCCGTGCAGCGGTACGTCCCATGTGGCGGTGTCGAGTGTTTCCACCCGCTGGCATTCATGCGCGAGGCCCAGCAACAGTGGGCGAAGCCGCAGGCTATGGCGCAGAAACGCGAAGGTGTGATCGTAGTAACCCTTGCCCATGCCGAGCCGGTTGCCTTGAGCGTCGAATGCCACCAGCGGCAGCAATACCAGGCTGAGTGCGCGTGGCGGGCAGGCTTTGCTGCGCACCGGTTCCGGAATACCGAAACGGTTGCGACTGTCGAGGCGACGTCGCTTGTCAGCAAGGCGGAACGTGAGTTTGTCAGCGCCGATACGGCTCATTACCGGCAGATAACACCGCTTCCCGCGCCTCTGGGCTTCACGCAGCAACAGCTGCGGCGAAATTTCGCCATCACGCGCAATGGTAAAAGCGATGCTGCGGCTGAAACGGAATGCACTGGTAATCGCAACCCGCCGATACAAGGCTCGCGCTGCCTTGATTTGCTGGAGGTTGGAGAGGCTGCGACGCAATTGCCGCATCTGCTTGCGAAGGAGTTTCTTGCGCGCCTGGATATCGGCTACTGAATTTACGTCAGTCATTCAGCGAAAAATCCAGCGAGATCGATGTGATGCCAGCTAGTGATTCAAACGTTCGTCGTGGCGGACGCCACGACTTGTCGGACAGATTGACCGCAAAAAGGACGCCACGACTTGTCGGTTCGATTGACATAAAGAAAAAACCCCGGGGTACCGCTGTCGAAACAGTCCTGAACCGATCGGTTCAGGTGGTGGCCAGTCCAGCGCATCAGGCTTTCCGTTGGCGATACACGAAGGTATCGCTGAACAGACATGCACACCGCGCCATTAGGGCTAAGCCTCCGGGTTTAAGATATCGGCTCAAGAACACTTTCAACTGGCAAATATCCCAGGGAGTGATCGCATTGTACTCCCGCAAATGTGCAGGAGTGCAAAAAATTTTTCGTGAATAAATCAGGATGTGCTCAAGCAATGCGTGACAGGGCACAGAGAGTATGTTCGGTGTGAATGTAGTGCTGATCAGATCTCGATCTGTCGTACTGCGACCAACGCATTATCGATTTTTTTCTCGAGTTGCTTGATGTCGCGCACTGATGCCACTTCATGCGTGCTGGCTTCCTGCGACAGCTTGAGGAAGTCGTGCGTTACGTTAAGCGCAGCGAGTACGGCGATTTTGTCGTAAGGCAGCGACGGACTGCGAATGCGCATCTGTTCCATCTGTTGATCGAGATAGCGTGCGGAGCGGCGCAGCGCTTCTTCTTCTTCGGGCGGACAGGCGATCTGGTAGTCGCGGCCAAGGATGGTAATGGTGATGGATGGTGCGGCCATTACAGTTGTCCTTCTGATTGGATCGTCGATGATCCCTGTTCGATGGATTTGAGCCGGCGCAGTACTTTTTCCAGCCTGGTGCGGGCAACCTGCTGCTTGCCGAGGAGGGTTTCCTTTTCATGGCGCAACTGGTTTTCCCGGTCGCGCAACAGTTGGTTTTCCTTTTTCATGTCGCTGCACAGGCGGATGAGCTCATCCACCTTGTCTTCGAGGGCTTTGAAATTGTTATTGCTCATGGATAGTCCATGCAAAGTCATGCGGGGTGCATGCGTCGTGTACAGAAGTCATTACCACTATAAAACGCTGAAATTACAGGGTCAACGACAGTGTTGTTGCAGTGGAATCTGAACAATTTGTGACGCTGCCCGTGCAAGTGAGAAGGTTGGCCTGCCAGTGGTATCATCGCCGCGAACCATGCCAGTGAGCCCTCCATGAGCCCCGATTATTCAATGATGCAGCAACTGCTCGTCAGCAGTTTGCCTGAGTACACACCTGCCGTGCTGCACGGTACCGTCACCGGCCTGCTGAGCAGCGGTGCGCCTGATATCGACGAGGAAGACGTCGCTACGCTGCTGCAGTGCGAATTCCCGCCGGTGATCGGGCGCTTGCTGGAAATGCTGATCAGTAACACGCGCGAGCAATTGCAGGAGCAGGATTTCTCTTTCCAGTTGCTGTTGCCGCAGGATGACGCAACGCTCGCTACCCGGGTCGAGGAGTTGGGCCTGTGGTGCGAAAGTTTCACTGCCGCATTTTCCGCGGGTTTTGTGCAATCCGAAACGGCGCTGGGTAGCGAGGGGCGCGAAGCACTGACCGATATTGCCCAGCTCGCCGCGCTGGTGGATGAGGCCGGCGATGACATGGAAGACCAGGAAGAAGACTACATGGAGTTGGTCGAATACGTGCGCATGGCTGCGCTGACACTTTATCAGCAGCTCAGTGGCCTTGATGCCCAGGCTGCGATTGCGCCGATGCAGCCGCCGGCCGGCGATGACACCGTGCTGCACTGATTCACTGTTTCCAATTCTGATCTCTGACCGGACATTACATGCCAATTTCCCTCAAAGAGTACCAACAGCGCCGCCAGGACTTGATGAACCACATGGAGCCGAACAGCATCGCGATTCTGGCGTCTGCCAATCCGATTCTGCGTAACGGGGACAGCGAATACCGCTTCCGCCAGAGCAGCGACCTGCACTATCTCACCGGTTTTGACGAAGCGCACGCTGTGCTGGTGCTGGTGCCGGGCCGCGAGAAAGGCGAGTGCCTATTGTTCTGCCAGGAGAAGGACCCGCTGAAGGAGCTTTGGAATGGCCGGTTGCTCGGGCCCGATGCCGCGATCCTGCAGCTTGGCGTCGACGATGCATTTCCGATCACCGACATCGATGACATCCTGCCCGGTCTCATCGAAGGCTGCGAACGCGTCTACTATGCAATGGGCAAGGACGAACAGTTCGACCATCGCGTCATGGAATGGGTGAAGGTGGTGCGCAAGAAAGTGCGCAGCGGTGTGCATTCACCCGGAGAGTTCATGGTGCTCGACCATCTCCTGCACGAGATGCGGTTGATCAAGTCAAAGGCCGAGATGGACCTGATGCGCGAGTCTGGCCAGATTGCGGTGCGCGCGCACAAGCGTGCGATGCAGGTCTGCAAGCCCGGCTTGTACGAATACCAGGTCGAAGCCGAGTTCATGCACGAGTTCTTCCGTTCGGGCTGCCGGGCACCGGCTTACACCTCGATTGTCGCCGGCGGTGCCAATGCCTGCATCCTGCATTACAACGAGAACAACAGGGTGCTCAATGATGGCGACTTGTTGTTGATCGATGCCGGCTGCGAGTTTGAACACTACGCTTCCGACATCACGCGTACGTTTCCCGTGAACGGCAAGTTCACGCCGGAACAGAAAGCGATTTACGAACTGGTCTTGAAGGCGCAACTGGCGGCAATTGAACAGGTGAGGCCAGGCAATCACTGGAACGACCCCCACGACATTACGGTGAAAGTGCTTACTGCTGGTCTGGTGGAGCTCGGTCTGCTGCAGGGCGATGTCGACAAGCTGATCGAAACCGGCGCCTACCGCGACTTCTATATGCACCGCGCCGGCCACTGGCTTGGCATGGATGTGCATGATGTCGGCGACTACAAGATCGACGGCAAATGGCGCCTGCTCGAACCCGGCATGGTCCTCACCGTTGAGCCAGGCCTCTACGTGGCGGTGAACAACGAGAAAGTCGAACCGCGCTGGCGCGGTATCGGCGTGCGCATCGAAGACGATGTCGCCGTCACCCGCAGTGGCTACGAAGTGCTGACTGCCGGCCTGCCGACGACGGTAGCCGAAATCGAAAGCTTCATGGCTGCCAAGTGATACCGCAACACGCTCACTACGACGTCGTCATCATCGGCGCCGGCATGGTAGGAGCCGCGTTGGCCTGTGCCTTGACGCATGCTGGCGCGCCGCCGCTCAAGCTGTTGCTGGTCGAAGCCAGCCGCGTGCAAACCGGTAAGGCTGAGCAGCCGGGCTTCGATGCCCGCAGCACGGTGCTGTCGGCCGGCACCATTGATTATCTGAAACAGTTGGGGTTGTGGCAGGCCATGGCACCAGCAGCCGCTGCCATCGAACACATCAAAGTCAGTGATCAGGGGCATTTTGGGGGCGTGCGCATGGCCAGTGTCGAGGCTGGTGTTGCTTCACTCGGTCACGTAGTGGAAAACGCGGCAATAGGGCGTTCGTTCAACGATGCGCTGTTGCAGAACCCCTTGCTGGACCTGTGCAGCCCGGTGAAGGTGACTGCGCTGGTACCGCATGTCGGCGGAATGCAGTTGGCGCTCCAGGCTGTCGAAGCTGATGCCGCGCCAGCGACGGTTACTGCCTCTCTGGTAGTGTTGGCCGAAGGCGGTCGCTCGGGATTGGCGCAGACTCTTGGCATCCATATCAACCAGAACAGCTACGGCCAGCGTGCCATCATCGCCAATGTGGCGCTGTCGCAACCGCATCGCGGCATCGCTTATGAGCGTTTTACCCCCAAGGGGCCGTTGGCGTTGCTGCCACTGACGCCGCACAGTGGTCGCCATCGCATGGCACTGGTATGGACCCATCCTACGGACGATACCGATGCAGTACTGGCGTTGGCGGATGCTGATTTCCTCACGAGCCTGCAGAAAGACTGTGGCCAACGCGCTGGCACCCTGCTGCATGTTGGGCAGCGTGTCAGCTACCCGCTGACTTTGCAGGTGGCTGAAGAACAATACCGTCCTTCGCTGGTATTGCTGGGCAATGTGGCGCATACCCTGCATCCAGTAGCGGGGCAGGGCTTCAATCTGGCGCTGCGCGATGCAATGGCACTGGCGGCCAACGTGCGGCAGTCGTTGCGTGATGGGCAGCGCGTTGGCAATGTCACCCGCTTGCAGGCATGGTGGCAACAAGTACAACAGGATCAGGCTCGTACGATCGGATTCAGCGACGGTATGACGCGCCTTTTCTCCAACCCCAATACCGGCCTGTCCTTGCTGCGCAAGGGTGGTATGGCGGGGCTCGAACTGTTGCCGCCACTCAAACGTCTGTTCATGCAGCAGGCGCTCGGTTACCACGCCCCGTCCGTACGGTTATAGCGATGGCAGCGTCCCTGCTTGCAGATATGCAGCAACTCGAACTGTCACTGCTGCACACGGATTTTCGTGCAGACCCGGCCGCACTCGAAGACTTGCTCGCCGCCGATTTCGTCGAAGTGGCCCCCAGTGGGCACATCACCTCACGCGCTGAAGTCATCGACTGGTTGCTGCAGAAGGATGCCGCCGATCGTTGGCAGCTCAGCGAGTTCCACGCAGCCGAACTGGCCAAGGATGTGCGCATGGTGCGCTATCACGCCGTACGCAGCGTGCCGGCGTCTGCCAGCAAGGGCGCCCGGCATGTTTCGCTGTGGCGATTCAATGCCGCCGGCCAACACTGGCAACTGTGCTTTCACCAGTCGACCAAATGGACAATCTGACCCACAGTCTTATCGGCGCCGTTGTTGCCGAAGCCGCCGTGCGTTTTATCCCGGTAGTGAAATCGACACTGCCGGCCAGTACGCGCCGTACCTTGTACTTCTCGCTGTTGGTGCTGGGCAGCAATGTCCCCGACCTTGATCTGCTCTATACCGGTATAGGTGGCGACAAGCTCAGCTACATGCTGCACCACCGCGGTCATACGCATACGTTGATCGGTGCCATGCTGATCTCGGCACTTATGCATGTCTGCGCGCTGGGCTGGCTGCGCTGGCGTTCAATTGCATCAAGTTCGGCAGACCGCCGCTGGCTCGGAGTGTTGGCCGTGCTGGCGCCGCTGCTGCATATCGGTATGGACGCTACCAACAGCTACGGAGTGCACCCGTTCTGGCCGCTCGACAACCGCTGGTTTTACGGCGATTCGGTCTTCATCATCGAGCCGCTGTTCTGGGTGGCGGCTGCACCGCTGGCATTGTTGTTACAGAGCAGACTGGCGCGTATCGCACTGTGGTTTGTGCAGTTGATTGCCGTCATATTGGCTTTTGGCAGCGGGTTGGTGCCGTTACCGCTGGCCTCTACCCTGCTGCTGTTGATGGCTGCGCTGTTGCTGCTGGGATGGCGTGCCAGTGCGCGCAGTGCTGCTGCCGGGAGCCTTGCCGCCATTGCCGGTGTAGTGGTGATGTTCCTGGTTGCCGGCCACATGGCAGAGCGCCAGATCAGCACCGTGACAGCAGTGCAATTCCCGCGCGTCAGTCTGCTCGACAATGTGTTGACGCCATCGCCGGTGAACCCCTTTTGTTGGGATGTCATCGTGGTTCAACTCGATCAGGACTCCTACACGTTGCGACAAGGCACTTTCTCGCTGGCACCGGCATTGTTGCCGGCATCAGCGTGCCCCAAACCGAGCGCCAACGCCCAGACCACCGCGATGCTCACGCCGGTAGCAATAGCCAGCAGCGACAGCCTGCAATGGCAGGGTGAAGTAGTGATGTCGCGGGCCGGCCTGCAGACGTTGACGGGGAGCAACTGCGAAGCCGCTGCCTTCGCCGTCTTTGCCCGCGCGCTGTTGATAACCCGCGAGCAGGATCGCTGGATGATCGGTGATCTGCGCTTTGACCGTGAACCAGGGCCCGGTTTTGCGGAACTTCTGCTAGATGCCAACCCTGCAGTCTGCCCCGGCAATATCCCGCCGTGGACGCCTCCGCGCAGCGATCTGCTGCGTCAGAACTGATTCAAGCCACCTATTGCTGTTGTCATGAATACGGGTATCCCGCGTTGACTGCACAGTACGACCTGACTGAATGGTGTTTTACCGCGTGCGCTCCAGCGTGATGCGGCCAGTAGGCGGAGGCGAGAATGGAGATTGTTTGGATAGGTAGGCTTCAAGGGCTTCCACATCGCCGCCGGCGGGCGTCGGATCGGTAGCGGCCATGAATGCAGTGAAACCATCGCCGCCTTCGGCAACAAAATTGTTGGTTGCGATTCGGTAGTGGCGTTCTGCCTGCAGAGGTTCACCGTTTATCGTGATTGAGCCAGGCACGACTTCCATCGTCGATCCCTGGCGTTGCCAGCGATAGCGAAATCCGTGAGACACCTGCAGGATCAAGGCTTCTTCGCTGTCGAATTGTTGTTGCAGCACTGCTTCGATACCGCTGCCAGTCAGCGTCACTACCATAAGCGTGTTGCCGAACGGCTGCACGGAAAACAAGTCTGCGAAACGTACCGGGCTGGTGCTGGCAATATCGGCACGTAGACCACCCGGATTCATGAAAGCAATTTCTACCTTCTCACCCGTGTTGAGTTCGGCGGTGGCGAGCATTGCGTCGGCAATCACATCGCCCAGTACGCTCTCGCCGGCAGCGTTTCGATCACGCGTCAGCGCTGTGGTAATAGTGCCCACTTCTCGCTGCATCATGGGTGCGACCAACGTGCGGTAATTGTCGACAAGTGCTGCAATGGAGGGATCTTCTGCTACGGTGGCGGTTGCCACCACCAGTGTTTCAGCACTGGTGCCGATTACATCACCACTGGCACGGTCCAATGTCATTGAAATGTCGGTCAGTTGGGTGCCGTACTGGCCGGCCGAAGTCAGCAGCACTCCATCGACATTGCACTGGTAAGCGCGATGGGTATGGCCACTGACCACAACATCCACCGCATCATCCAGTTGCGGCAGTATGGCGGTGATGGCGCCGCTTAGGCTGGCACAGTCAGCAGGACCATTAACGGTAAAGCCTCCTTCATGGATCAGTACGACAATCGCTTCTATCCCTTCATTGCGCAACCTTGTCACTTGCTGGTTGATGGTGGCGATCTCATCGCTAAACTGCAGTCCTGTTCGCGAACTGGGGATCAGCAACGACGGCGTGGATTCAAGTGTCAGGCCGATAAAGCCGACATCGACGCCATCGAACTCGCGGATGGCGGTGGCAGGAAAGAGAGTGTTACCGGTCTGCTCTTCGATGACATTGGCAGCAAGATAGCTGAATCCTGCACCTTCATAGGGTATCGGCCCCTGACAGCCGGTAGCGGGATGACAGCCGCCATTCTGCATGCGGCGCAACTCTGCGGCACCCTCATCAAACTCGTGGTTGCCCACCGCTGATAGTTGCAATCCCATTGCAGTGAGTGCCTGCACTGTTGGCTCGTCATGGAAACGCGACGACAGCAGCGGACTACCACCGATCAAATCGCCAGCGCCAACCATGATTGAATGCTGATGCGATGCCCTGCGTTGTTTCACCAGTGTTGCCAGTCGGGCAATGCCCCCGCTCGGAATATTGCGGGGACCTTCCGCTGGCGGCGGCAGTATCGGTGGCAAACCGGACGTTGGTGTTTCCAGTGTGCCGTGCAGATCATTGATGGCCAGTAGCTGGACTTCGACGGTCCCAGCCGGCGGGTTCACACTGTTGCAGGCAGACAACAACAGTGTGAAAGCCGCCGGGCCGAACTGACATGGAAGCCCACCACGCTTCATCAGAAGCTCAGTTGCAGCGATGCACTGGCACTGCGTGGAGCACCAATCGAGAGATTGGGCAGTGACGGGGTGAAGCCCGGCAGAGCTACTGCGCCAGTGGTGGAAGAGATGTTGCCGAAAAACTCTTCATCGAACAGGTTGTAGACGTTCAACTGCGCACGCAACGTCGAACCGCTGGCGTTGACCGGGAACTCGTAGGCAGCATTCAGATGCACCAGCGCATAGGCATCAACCATTGCATCGTTGAGGTCGGTGGTGAATCGCTCGTCAACCCACTTGCCTTCGACGCCGAAGGTGAGGCGGTCAATGGGTTCCAGTTCCAGTCGCAAGCCGTAGGTCCATTCCGGCGTTTCGACGAACTTCTTGCCGGCTGTCGGCAAGGTTGTTGTCGCGCTGATCGGCAGGTTGTCCTTGAGTTCGCTGTCATTCCACGATGCCATCGCGCTGACTGTCATCCAGTCATTGGCAGCCCAGCCAATCTGGGTGTCGATACCGCTCAGGTCCACGTCACCAACGTTGCGATCGACCGAGAATCCGAGTTCCTGGTCAAAGGACGAGACGATGCGGTTGGAGTACGCCGATTGCCAGTAGGCTGCTGAGGCGATGATGCTATCGCCCTGCAGACGCCAGCCGATATCGTAGGAATCGGTTTCTTCCGGATCCGGATTGGCGCGTGCAATGGTGCCGTCGGCCAGTCTGCGTGCGGAATACAGGTTGTCGGTCCGTGGTGATGACAAACCACCAGCATAGGAACCGAAGAGGGACTGTGTGTCAGTCAGGGCGTAGGTAAAGCCGATGTTGGGCAGCACCTGCTCGAACTTGACTGTTCCCGCAAAGGGAGGGATGTATTCAGTAGTTGCCGTGGCAAGCCGCACATTGCCGTTGGCCAGTGTGGCAGTAGGGGCCTGCGTGGTGCACAACACGTTGCCGGATGCATTCACCGTATAACAGAACTGATTCAGTTCACGTTTGAAATAGGGTGCACGCAGACCGAGCGTCAGTTTCAGCTTTTCGTCGAGCATGTCGGCGCGGTACTCCACCGAGAACTGGTTCAGTTCTGCAATCGAGAAGCGGTCGCGGCCACGCAGGTAGCTGCCATCGGCGGTCATGGCCTTAAGACCATTGCGCCCGCCGAACACGTCATCGGGATCACCACCACTGGTGAGATGGCCGAATTCGCCGGTCTGGCGATGTTTGCCATAGTCATAGGCGTAGGCAAAACGCAGCAACTGGGTTTCAGAGATTTCCCAGATCAACGAGGCATTGAGGCCGAGGCGGCGGGTGTTGGTGGTGTTCGGCGTGTAGAAGCGTACGCTGTCGAGAATGTCGCCATCGCTGTTGAGGTCCCAGCCGGTCAGCGTAGTGTTACCGGTGACACGACGGTCCACGTTGGTGCCGGGGGTTTCGTTCATCACGGTGGTGCCACCGCCGTTGGCCAGCACGTACTGCCACGATGGATCAACTGTAAGCCGCACACTATCAGTCAGATTCCACAGCGAGCTGATACGGATGTTGCCGGTGTTGGACGGATTGATGCGCAAGTTGTAGTAGTTGGTGCAGGCCGCAGGGTTGGCTACGTTGTCGTTGGCGGGCAGTGCTGTAGTACCGGGTACCAGCGTGGCGTTGTCGTCGTCGCGCACGCCAGGTGTAGGAGCGTCACGTACACAACTTGCATTGTTGTCGTAGTCGCGGCCGAACTGTGCCCACTGGGCTTCGGTGGCATTGCGGAAAAAATTGTTGCGATTGCGGTTGTAATGCATCGCCACGGAAACGAAGTTGCCGTTGTCGAGTTCCTGGTGGACGCGCGCGTTGAATTGGCGCTTGAACATGTCACCAGGGCCCTTGAACTTGTCGTTGTCCGAGTAAGAGCCTGCTACGAAAGCGCGCGTGCCCCACGGGCCGAACGCACCGCTGTCGAGCATCAGGAAGTAGCGCTGGAAGCTGTCCTGCCCGGTGGAGACCGACAACAGTCCACCTTTTTCGCTGTCCGGCAAGCGGGTGCGTGAGTTGATGGTGCCACCAATGGCAGACGCGGTAGGACTATCGACATCGGTAGTGCCGAGGTTCACATCGACACTCTGGATGATTTCAGGATCAATCTGCTGGTTGGTGAAAATGGCGTAGTTGCCGGTGTCGTTGAGCGGGATACCGTCGAATGTCAGTGAAACGCGTGAACCGTCGAAGCCGCGCAAGCGCAGGTTGCCGCCGGAGCTGCCATAGGCATCATTGTTGGTGAAGTTGAGGCCGGGCACCTGATTCAGTGAATCCATGAACGTCTGGCCGGAGCCATAGTTTTTCAGCATGTCTGCGGTGACAGTGACGCGCGACTTGGCTGCGTCCTGCGCGGTAACCCCAGCCATGTTGAGAGAGCCTTGGCCTGTAATGACGATTTCTTCCATGCCTTCGGCGGCCAGCGTGCCAGTGGATTGTGCAACCGCTGATTCGGCTGCGCTCATTGCCAGCAGTACAGCCAGTGCAAGGCGCGAGATCGCGGGTGTGGTAGTGGTGTGGCGGATAGCAGAGATTCTATTCATCGTTTTGGCCCCGTTTGTTTGATGTCAACCAAGGCGGCACATTAGGGTGCAAGAATTAACAAGGCATAAAATCCCGGTAAATAACTCTGCAATCTGTCGTCAATTTTTCGAGGTTTCTGTAAAGAAGCCAAAAAGAACAATTGCCGTGATCCGGGGAAAGACTGCAAGACGTGTAAGGACCGTAGGGATCAGAACGTCAGGCTAGACGCTGCAGTGGATGGGCTGCGCGGGGAATGCAGTTGCCTTGAGGCGCTATCAGTGCAGGGTGGAGCCGGGCGGCACTTCGTCAGCGTGCTCCGGATCAAACAGTGCAGCGACTTCGACAGCATTGAAAAGGTAGCGCTCCTGGCAGAACTCGCAGTCCACTTCGATCTTGCCGTCGGTCTTCAGGATGTCGTCGGCTTCCGCACGGCCGAGCGTCAGCAGCGTGCGTTCCACTTTGCCGCGGCTGCAGGTACACGAGAAGTTAAGGCTCTTCGGTGCATGCAGCATCACCTGTTCTTCATGGAACAGACGGAACAACAAGGTTTCCGGCTGCAATCCCAGCAGTTCGCTGGATTCCAGCGTGGCTGCCAGCGTGTTGATACGGTTCCAGTCTTCGTCACGCGCCTGTTCGTGCAACTGGCGGTCGAGTGAGCTTCGGCTATCGGGCAGTTGCTGAAGGAAGAAGCCGGCGACACACTCGGGTGTTGTCACGAGGCGGAAAGTTGACGGCAGCTGTTCAGATTGCAGGAAGTATACGTTGAGTGCGTCGGCCAGCGTCTGACCTTCCAGCGCGACCAGGCTCTGGTACGGATCAGCACCCTTGGTGAGCACGGTGATCACAATGCGGCCATCGCCAAACACATGTTCCAGCGAGCCATCCGGCACCAGGCCTTCCCAGCGCGCCAGTCCACGCACAGTGCCATCGCTGGTTACTTGCACCACCAGTTTCTTCAGCGGGCCGCTGCCCTGTACCTGCATAATCATGTTGCCGTCGAACTTGATGGTGGCTGACAACAGCACCACGGCAGCCATTGCATTGCCGAGCTGCTGCCTAACATTGGCGGGGTAGTCGTAGCGCGCAAGCACCTGCTGCCAACTGCTGTTCAGGTAGACCAATTCACCGCGGATATCGAGGTGTTGGAAGTTGAAGCGCAGCAGTTGATCGTGATTGGACATGTGAAAGGGCCATTTACAGCGTTATCGCCATTCTCTCCCTGCTCCCGGCACCATACAATAGCGACCACTTTCTCGAGGATTACCCATTGTTCACCGAACTCGGCCTGCATGAGCGTTTGCTCAAGGCGCTCGAAAAACTCAATCTTGTCACGCCGACTCCGGTGCAGGAGCAATTGATCCCGATTGCCATCGAAGGCCCTGACGTACAGGTGAGCGCGGAAACCGGTAGCGGGAAGACCGCTGGCTACTTGCTGCCACTGTTGCACCAGATGCTGGAACGCCCGTCGCCGAAGAGTGCCACCCGCGCATTGATCCTGTTGCCGACGCGAGAACTCGCGCACCAGGTCGACAAACACTGCCAGGAGCTGGCGTCATTCACTCAGATCAAGAGCGGGCTTATCCTCGGCGGTGCGTCGTTCAATGAGCAGAAGGCACTGATCCGCAAGAATCCTGAATTCATCATCGGTACGCCCGGTCGCATCCTCGAACACGTGCAGCAGCACTCGATTGAACTGGCTGAACTCGAGTTCCTCGTGCTCGACGAGGCTGATCGCATGCTCGACATGGGTTTCCGCGATGCTGTGCTGGAAATCGTGCGCGCCTGTCGGAAGGAGCGGCAGACTTTGTTGCTGTCGGCCACGCTGGTGCATGCCGGCATCGGCAGGATAGCCGACGACGTGTTGCGCACACCGGCCATAGTCGAAATAGGTACCCACCGCTCGGCGCACCAGAACATCACCCAGCAGCGCATTCTTGCCGATGATCCTTCGCACAAGAATCAATTGACCAACTGGCTGCTGTCCAACACGCCCTTCGATCGCGCGCTTATTTTCACCAATACACGCGAACATGCGCAGACTCTCGCTGCTTTCCTCACAAGCCAGCGTGATCGCCAGAACAGCAAGAGCAAGGACACTGCCTGGACCAAGGCAGCAAAGAACTCTATGAAAATCGGCCTCTTGCACGGCGAACTCGATTCGCTTGAACGCAAGCGCATCATGGGCTTGTATCGCACCGGCGGGATTCGTGTGCTGGTAGCAACCGACATCGCCGCACGCGGTCTCGATATCAAAGGCGTCAATCTCGTGATCAACTACGGCATCGCCCGCTCGGGTGACGATTACGTCCACCGCATCGGTCGCACTGGTCGTGCGGGTGAAAGTGGGCTGGCGATTGCGCTGGTGTCACCGCCGGAATGGAACACTTACTGTAGCATCGAGCGTTACCTCGGCATCACCATGGAGCCGCGCACGGTGGAAAAACTTGAAGCCAAATTCAAGGGACAAGTGAAGAAGATCGGTGGCAAGAGCAAGGACAAGAAGGGCGCCAAAGACAAAGACGGCAAGGACGGCAAGGGCAAGAAGAAGCCAATACCCAAGGCGGAAACGCGTCACAGCTTCAAGAAGAATATCGGCAAGCGGCGTGCCCCCAGTGCCAAGCGCGAAGAAGTTGACGACAAACCCGCAGCCACCTCCAAGCTCGGCGATGGCACCGGCATGGCGCCAGTAAGGCGCAAGGTCAAACCCCAAGCCGACTGATCGCAACTACTCGAACCAGCGCCACACCATCTCGGCGTAGAAGAAGTCCGAGTCATCGACGGTGCTGCTGGTTGCAGCCAATTGCCGTTCCTGGGTGAAGTTCCCGTGCAGGAACGACGAATAACCCAAGGTGGCCTGCACATGCTTCAGCGGACTGAAGCGCACGCGCACATCCCAGCTCTGTCCCATGTCGCTGCCGCTCTTGCCGCTGCGATCGCGGTTGGCTGCCGTGCCCCCCAACAAATTATTGAAACGGTCAGTAGTGCTGGCAAGGCGGAACCAGTTGTACCCGGCATCGACGCGAACACCATTGAGTGGCTGGAGCTCCACTTTCAATTTCGGTGCACGCACGTTCTCGAAAATCACATAGTCATCGGCTGACCACGGCCGCGCAAAACCAAAGAAGCGTTCGAAGCGGTCGTTGCGGTTGTCGATGGGATTCTCGTCACCGCTGGCATACCCGTAGAACGCGCTGACACGTGGCTTCCATGGATGGCTGTTCCAGCTGTAGCCAATTTCTGCGGTCAGCGATTCGCCGTCAACGCGCTGGCCGCCGTCGCTGCCGTGTTGCTCCATCAGGCTCACGTCATAGTTCACCGCAGTAGCCATGAGTCGGCCGTATACGCGAAGCGCCGGCGCGAGAATGTCGCGTGCGCGAAATGCCGTAGCAGCGGTCGCCTCCTGTTGCAGGCGTACGAAGTGCGGCTCCAGCGTGATCGCGGGCGACCACGGCCGCCAGTGTGCAATCACCGCATCGAAACGTACATCAAGGTTGGGTTTATCGACATCCTCCAGCAGACGAGTGAGCGGGTGCAGGCTCCAGGCTTCGAGTGCCCAGTCGTTGTTGTCGCTGCCGAGCTGCACACGCAGGCCTTCAAAACTGTTGGTGGTGTTGCGCCATTCGTTGCGTGCCACCAGTCGCCGGTCGAGCGCTTCGAACGCCATACGGCCGGCACGTATTGTCAGTGGACGCGCATTGCCGCGCGGGTCGGCGCCAAGCACATTATCGAAATGCAGCTCGGCATAACCCTGGATGAATTCCATTTTGTTGACGTCGCGATTGTCGGGCGTGTAATGCGTCGCACGTTCGCGTGAATCGGTCAGCTCGAACGCGAATCGCAGCGGGTCGAACACCTCCTTGATGCCCACCCAGGCACGCGCGCGCAACAGTAGCGGCTTATCGAGATCATTGGCATCCGGCCGGCGGATATCGTCATCGCGCCACTCGTAACGTGTGCGGTATTCAACACCGGCGTCGAGCCAGTTCAGTGAGTCTTTCTTCAACGCTGTGCCGACATTCTTCACGTAAGCCGGCGGATCGGTTTCACGCTGGGTGCCATAGGTACCCGGCTCCACATAAAACGAGCGTGGGGCGTCGGCCGCATGCGCGGCGGCACCGGCCAGCAGCAGGGCCAGCAGCGGGAATGACGGCAACAGTCGGCCGTAAACGGCGATGCTGTGCTCGCCGTTGTTCCAATTACGTTTGAGCATGGGATCAGCCTGTCAGGGAGCGTTCAAACAGTTTGAGGCGGGACGGCAGCAAGCGTACCTGCTGGCCCGGTTGCAGTGCCAGCAAGTCCACGTCATTTTGTGCCAGCTCCACCTCGAAATGCTGGCCTTCGGCACTGCCGCTGCCATCAAGTTCCACCCGGCTTTTCAGGCCGAAGGTCAGCACCCGCACCACGCGGGCGCCCAGGCCGTCCGTGGCTGCAGGATCAGTAACGATGCGGAGTTCATGCGGCCGCGCAAAAGCGAACACTTCATCGCCGGGGTTGAAGCCGCCGGTCGCGTGCGGCACGGTGGCATCGCCTACCTGCACGCCGCTTTCGTCGACACGGCCGTGGAACAGGTTCACTGAACCGAGGAAACCGTACACAAACGGTGTGGCAGGATGGTTGTACACCTGTTCCGGTGTGCCGATCTGTTCAATGCGGCCTTTGTTCATCAACACCACACGGTCGGCTACTTCGAGCGCTTCTTCCTGATCGTGCGTGACGAAGATCGAGGTGATGTGCAGTTCGTCATGCAACTTGCGCAACCAGCGGCGCAGTTCCTTGCGCACCTTGGCGTCGAGCGCGCCGAAAGGTTCGTCGAGCAGTAACACGCGCGGTTCGACAGCGAGCGCACGTGCCAGCGCGATACGTTGACGCTGGCCACCGCTGAGCTGCGCCGGAAAACGATCGGCCAGCCAGTCGAGCTGCACGAGGTTCAAAAGTTCGTGCACCTTGGCGGCGATGGCGCTTTCGCTCAGGCGCTGGGCGCGCGGTTTCATGCGCAGGCCGAAGGCGACGTTGTCGAACATCGTCATGTGCTTGAACAGCGCATAGTGCTGGAACACAAAACCTACCTGACGTTCGCGCACATGCTGCGACGAT
>Ga0255096_1000288_pt1 | contig 26741 bp, 21 predicted proteins | sample Colum_Atlam_RepA_2_FD_188563 | JGI IMG/M metagenome (GOLD analysis project Ga0255096, IMG submission 188563) | Freshwater microbial communities from Columbia River, Oregon, United States - Colum_Atlam_RepA_8d | ecosystem: Environmental > Aquatic > Freshwater > River | place: USA: Oregon... | reverse complement strand
GCAGGTCATGCGTGACGCCTCCACACTGCTGACGCCGGGCCCGAAACTGCAGCGCCAACTGCAACAGGTGCAGGAATTCATCGCTCGCATCAAGGTGCCGGTGAACGTGACAATACAATCCGATGGCCTGACGAATGTGACGCTCAATGGCGTATCGCAGCTGGGTCTCATCTCCAGCCAGACCCTCAGTCTCGCGCCGGGCACCTATGTTGCCGTCGGCGTACGCGAAGGGTACCGCGACGTGCGACAGGAAATTGTCGTCGGTCTTGATGGCCAGAGTGTCCAGGTCACCGTGGCCTGCAACGAAGCCATCTGATCGCGAACCTTGTGGAAACAGCATGTCTGACCAGAACAAACGCCCCAACGATTCCTTCGCCGACGACGAGCCGATAGTCGCAGTCGATTTTGCGCCGTTGCAGACCGAACGCCAGGGACTGCGGCTGCCGGTCACGCGTACCGGCGTCATCGTGGGCAGCGTGTTGCTGGTGTTCGCCAGCATCAGCTGGTTTGTGCTGACAGCACGCTCGGTGTATTTCGATGTAGAGCCGGCACCCGATGCTGTCAGTGTCTCGGGTGGACTCGCCGTAAAGATGGGACAGCGTTTTCTGATCCGTGAGGGTGAGGTCGCTGTCACCGCCTCTGCTGCCGGTTATCACGACTACACCGGCACTGTGACGATTGGTGAAGACGCGATACAGACCTTTGCAATCGACATGGAGCCCTTGCCGGGCTTTCTCGATCTCGACACCGGTGGTGTCAGTGGCGCCGAAGTCGTTGTCGATGGCACCGTGGCCGGCACCACGCCATTGAAGCAGCTGGAACTGACGGCAGGTGAACATCTGCTGGTGCTGCGCAATCCACGCTACGAAGTGCTCGAAACCAGCGTCATCATCGAAGGCCGCTCCACATCACAGAGCCTGTCGCTCGAATTGGTGCCGGCATGGGCCGATGTTGGCTTCACTACTACGCCTGCCGGCGCTACCGTCACGATTGATGGTGCAGAAGTGGGCCAGACGCCACTGACAACTGAAGTGCTGGGCGGCAATCACGAAGTCATCGTCAAGCTGGCTGCACACAAAGCGTGGACCAATCGACTGAGCGTCACTGCACGCGAGAACATAACAGTGCCACCGATCACGCTGGAGCCGGCTGACGGTCTTGTCATGCTGCGCTCGGCACCGGGCGGCGCCAACGTCACTGTCGACGGCACCTTCCGCGGCCAGACACCGGTCGAGCTCAGTCTTGCGCCGGGGCGCAACCACAACGTGGTGTTCTTCCTCAACGGCTACCAGGAGGCGAATCGTTCGGTGCGCACCGATGCCGCCGATGAGAGCACGGTTGCAGTAACCCTGGAGCCGATCACCAGCAGTGTGCGCATCAGCGCCACACCGGCTGATGCCGAGCTCTACATCAACGGCCAGCTGCGCGGCCGCGCCGACCAGGAGATCGAACTGCTGGCTGCAAGCCAGACCATCGAGATCCGCAAGGACGGTTATGTGCCCTACAGCACGACTTTCATCTCCCGCCCCGGTCTCGCACAACAACTCGTGGTGAGCCTGAAAACGCTGGAGCAGCAGCGACAAGACAACATCAAACCGGAGATCGCAGTCAGCGGTGGTCTCAAACTTAAACTCATCTATCCAGGCAATTTCACTCTCGGTGCATCACGTCGCGAAGCCGGGCGTCAGGCCAACGAAGTGCTGCGCAATGTCAGCCTCACCAAACCGTTCTACATGTCACTGACAGAAGTGACCAATGACCAGTTCGCCCTGTTCGACATGGAACACAGCTCCGGTGTTGTAGAAGGCCGCACGCTGGCCAACCCGACACAGCCGGTAGTGCAAGTGACGTGGGAACAAGCCGCCATGTATTGCAATTGGCTCAGTCAGCAGGAAGGGCTGCAGGCGTTCTATGTAGTCGATGGCGACAAGATCACCGGTGTCAACGCCGACAGCACCGGCTACCGCCTGCCAACGGAAGCCGAATGGGACTGGGTGGCACGCGTCAACGGCGATCCGGCTTCGCTGCTGCGTTTCCCGTGGGGCGCTGAACTGCCACCGCCGGCAAACCAGGGCAACTACGCCGACATCTCCGCCGGCAACTTCCTTGGCCGTATCCTGCTTGATTACGACGACGGCTATATGGGTACGGCCCCTGTCGCCAGCTTCCCCGCCAACGGCAACGGTTTCTACGACATCGGCGGCAACGTCGCCGAGTGGGTGCATGACTGGTACGGCACTGTTGGTACCGTGGGTACCGAAGTACAGCAGAATCCGCTGGGACCAACGAGTGGGACCTATCACGTGATCAAGGGCTCATCGTGGGCCCACGGCACAGTGACGGAGCTGCGGCTATCGTTCCGCGACTATCACAATACGGCGCGTGACGATGTAGGGTTCCGTGTCGCACGTTATCTGGGAGAGTGAGATGAAACGCCTCAGTGCCTGGTTGCTGTTTGCACTGTTGCAGTGTGCGTCACCAGTACTGTTCGCCGCTGAACCGGAAACACCAGCTGCCAACGGGCCTGAGGACACCACCTCTCAAACAGCCCCGGCAGCAGCCAGCACCGAAACCACTGGAGAAGAAGACGCAACACCCGGCACGATGGCCGCCGATGATACTTTCGTACCAACGGTCGAGATTTCCGAGGATCTCTCGGTCTCCTTTCCTTCTGATATCTAAACCGGTAATTACCGGCAGCCTGCGAGAACCCGCTACCCGTGACGCCACATCTGATAGAAATCCAGGACCGCAGTATCTGCATCCGCAACGCCGGCGACGTCGTGGCGCGCAGTCCCGGATTTGTCAGCATCGCCGGCGACAAGCCGGTGTTCGGCGACGCTGCATTGGAACAGGCACGACTGAATCCGCGCTTCAGCTTCAATCACTTCTGGTCACAGCTCAGCCTCGATTCGTTGCCCTTCAAGAGCAAGCACTTCCGCCACACTGCCGACATGGCCTACAGCCACCTCGACAGCATGACACGCCCGCTAGGTATCGAGCATGGTGCAGTACTGGCGGTGCCGAGCAATTACACGCGTTCCCAGCTCGGTGTATTGCTGGGGTTGATAAAGCAGTGCGCTTTCGAGCCGGTGGGACTGGTCGATCTGGCGTTGCTGCAGGCCGCAGCCAGCAACGCCAACGACTGCATTGTAATTGATCTGCAATTGCACCAGGCCGTGTTGAGCCGTTTCGTGCGCAGCGGCGGCCACCTGATAAAAGACCGCGTCGTGCCAGTGCCGTTCGCAGGCCTGCTGGCTCTGCAGGATGCGTGGATCAACATGGTCTGCGAAGAGTTTGTGCGCCAGAGCCGTTTCGATCCTCGCCAGAATGCGGAAGCAGAACAGTATGTTGCCAACCACTTGCGGCGCTGGATGGCGCAAAGTGCGAGCGGACTGGACATGCTGGCGGAAATCAATCTGAAAGGCAGCGTGCATCAGGCACATCTGACCCACGAACAATTCGAGTTGCGCGTACAACCACTGTTCGCGCGCATCAATGCCGAGCTCAACGAACTCCGGCATCCGGATTCAGCCCTGCATGTTGCAACCAGCCAGGTCGGCCTGCCCGGCCTGATGCGCTGCATTCCGGCGTTGATAGCCCTTGATGACGACCTGGTGGCGGCCAACTCGCTGCAACACCTTGGCGCCATCAAACGCCCGGGTGACAACCTGCAGTTTGTCACCCGGCTGCCGCTTGCCAGCACCGCTGCCACTACCGGCACCGCCAGCGGCGTGCAGTCACGGATTCCGACACATGTAGTGCTGCAACACCGCGCCATTGCCCTGCCCGCCGGTAAACTGACCTTCGGCACACCGGCAGTGGCAGCGGGTAGTGCCCGCATTGTCCCGGTTGATACTTCCCTGTTCTCCGGTGCTATCTCGCTGCAACGCGGCGCCCGTGGCGTGCTGCTGGAATTGCAGGGGACTACCAGCGTGCTGTGCAACGGCAAGCCAGCGGCGGACGGCCAGACACTGTTGATCGGTGATCGCCTTCAACTCGGCGACACCAATGGTCTCGAACTGCAGATGATCGTTGTGGAGCAAGCCACATGAGCGGCGCCACCGGCGGCGGCAAGAAGAGGACGGTCGATCCGATCAGCATGTCGTTCCTCGACGTGATTTCCTGCGGCTTTGGCGCGGTGATCCTGTTGTTCATGGTGATGAAGCATTCACCTGATACCAACAAATCTACAACTGACGCCGGCCTGTTGGCCGAAGTGAACCTGCTGGAAGAGGAAATCCTCGACGGTCAGCAGCGAATGGTGCGCACACGCAACACACTGTCGGATGTCGATGACAGGCTCGCTACCGCCCGCGGTCTTGCCAGTCGCATCCAGCAGCAGCTCGATCCGCTGCGTGCGGAGTTGATCCTTGCAGAAAGCGACACCGACTCCGAAGAAGAAACCATCGCCCAGCTGAAAACCGAAATCGACACACTCGAAGCCGAACTGGCAAAACTGCGCGCAGAGGAGCAGGAACGCTCGGGCAACAACAGTCGTGCCTTCATCGGCGAAGGCAACCGGCAGTACCTCACCGGCCTCATACTCGGCGGCAATAGAATCCTGATCCTGGTTGATACTTCTGCCTCGATGCTCGACAACACCATCGTCAACATCATCCGCCGCCGCAACATGAGCGACGCAGAAAAGATCAAGTCACCCAAATGGACGCAGGTGCGCAAGACCGTGGACTGGCTGACCGCGCGGTTGCCGCCTCCAAGCCAGTATCAGGCATACACATTCAGCAACGAGGTGCATTCATTGTCGCCAGGCACAGAAGGCACCTGGCTGGAAGTGGCTGACGAGAACCAACTGAACCAGGTAGTGGAAAACCTCGGCACCACCATTCCTGCCGAAGGTACCAATCTGCAAAACGTGTTTGCCGCCATCAAGAATCTCAGCCCGCAGCCCGACAATATCTTTCTAATCACTGACGGCCTGCCCACGCTGGAGAACCGCGGCGACGCCAAGGGGCTTGTCACCGGCCGTGATCGCGAGCAGATTTTCGAACGCTCACTCAAGGACTTGCCTGAAGGCGTACCTTTCAATGTGATACTGCTGCCACTGGAAGGTGATCCGATGGCGGCCTCGTTCTATTGGCAGCTGTCGGTGAATACCGGCGGCTCGTTCCTTACTCCTTCGTCCGACTGGCCCTGACCCATGGCAAGAAGAAAACGCCCGGCGGATTCCTTCACGATGTCGTTCCTCGACATCATGTGCTGTGGCTTTGGCGCCATCATCCTTCTGATGATGATTTCCAAGGTATCTCCGGACGACAACAAGCCCTCTTCACTGGAAGTTTCCGAATCGCCCGATGGCGGCGTGGTGCTGGACCTGCAGAAACAACTGTTCGAGATACGCGGTGAAACCAACATCATCAACCGCGACCTCAACGCCAAGCAGGAGCAGCTTTCAGACTACGACCTGCGCATTGCGCGGCTCGAAGCCGAACTGGAAGAAGTGCAGCGCCGGCTAACTGCACGCAACAGCGAGGCCATGAGTACTGATACCGAAGCCGGCAAACTGGCCCTTGCCCGCCAATCGCTGACCGATGAAATGAAACGCCTGCAGGAACAGATGCAGGTGTCAGCGCAGTCGGATTCCGTGGGTGGCGTGCCGGTGGACAGCGAATACGTGGTGTTCGTCATCGACACCTCCGGCTCGATGTTCAACTACAGCTGGAACCGCCTGCTTGAGGTGGTGACTGAAACGCTGGAAATCTATCCGCAGCTCAAGGGCATCCAGGTGATGAACGACGAGGGCGACTACATGTTCACTACCTACCGCGGCCAGTGGATCGAAGACAGCCCGGCGCGCCGTCAGGCCATCCTCACCCGGTTGCGCACATGGAACCCGTTCAGCGACAGCAGCCCGGTCGAAGGCATCATTGCCGCCATTCGTGAGTTCTATGACCCGGACAAGAAAATCAGCGTCTACGTGCTGGGTGACGATTTCACCGGCAACTCGATCCGGGATGTCATCAACACGGTCGACCGCATCAATACCGAAACCGCCACCGGCGAGCGCTTGGTGCGAATCCACGGCATCGGCTTCCCCGTACAGTTTGCGCAGCCACCGCGTTACCAGGCTACCGGCCGCCGATTTGCAGCGTTGATGAGAGAGTTGGCCCGTAAGAACGGTGGCACATTTGTAGGTCTCAACGATTTTTACTGAAACTTGTTTTGCGGCAAACAAAGCGGAGTACTATTGAGCCATTCCCGTCTGTATGGACACCGGGGACAATGCAGAACCAGAGCCGGACAAATGCCGGCCCGATCAAGGCAGGATGCCAGGCAACCAATGTGATGGACTAGATGACAACGGTGCAATGATGACCAGCTTGCTAGCACTCCTTTCAGGCCTGCATTCCCGCCTCAAACAGGCTATTGCGGGCGCCACTGTTGTCACGCTCGCCGCCTGCTCGGCCAGCACGATTATTGTTGACGGCTCCTACCCCTCTCCGCTCGTACGCAAACTGCCGCTGACCATCGGCGTTTACTACCCGGAAGCACTGCGCAACTTTGCCTACACCGAAATCGACGACAACTCCGGCAAGGATCAGTACATCGTCCAAAGCGGTAACTCGCAGCTCGAGCTATTCAACACCGTGCTGCCTGCCTTGTTTGAAAATGTGGTGATGCTCGACTCGCTCGACAATGCCAACAGCCAGAACGGCATCGATGCCGTATTCGTGCCCGAAATCGCCGAATTCCAGCTGGGCCTGCCGCAGAAAACCAAACTCAAGGTCTACGAGATCTGGATGAAGTACAACATGAAGCTGTCGAAGGCCAACGGCGACTACATCGCCGACTGGGTCATGACAGCCTACGGCAAGTCGCCGCAGGAGAACATGCAAAGCGTCGACAGCGGCGTGCAGGATGCTGCAGTGGTGGCCATGCGCGACCTCGCCGCGAGTCTGACACTCGGTTTCACAACGGTACCGGAAGTCAATGAATGGCTGAAAGCCAACAACTATGTGACGGAATGAAGCCATCCGGCCGAAGCTTGATAGGTGCGGTGCCGCCAATAAAAATGATGACGAAAAAGCGGCAAGGGGTGAATCGGGAGTTGCCATGTACAGCGTGTACAAATTGATAGTAACCCTGCTGGCTGTAACAGCGCTCAGTGCCTGTACTACTACGGAAATCGACGAATTCCGCCAGGGAACCACCAGTCTGACTGCGGGCGAGAGTATCGTCATTCTTGGTCGTCGCCAGAACAACAACTATGAGACCGAAGGCAACTTCGTGCAGTGCGTTGCCAACATTGTAGGCTCCGGCAAAGACGGCATCACCGTGGTACCCGAGCAGGAATTCCTCGATGCCATGTTCCCATTTTTTGAACCACGTACGGCGCCGATGCGTACGGCCCACCTCAAAGAGCTGATGGAAATCGATCAGGCCAAGGAACGCCTGGCCAAATACGGCATCGAATACATCGTGTGGCTCGACGGCCTCACCCAACGCAGTCAGCAGGCCGGAACCATCTCGTGCACGATAGGCCCGGGCGGCGGCGGCTGTTTCGGCTTTGGAACGTGGCAGGACGATTCCAACTTCGAGGCCGAAGTGTGGGATCTCGACACGCTGGAGTCAGTGGGTTCAATCAGCACCGATTCCGTCGGCCAGTCCTACATGCCGGCGCTGGTGGTACCCATCCCGCTGATCGCAAGAGTTGAAGCCAATGCCTGCAATGGTCTTGGCAATCAATTGAAGCAGTTCATCGCCGGCAAAAACTGACCACTCAGTTCCTGTTCAGCAAATGGGTGTCAGAGTCATAATTGCTGGCCCCATTGATCAAGCCGTGGAATTTCTTCTGCAATTATGATTCTGACACCTGACTCGAAGTTCGTTTGCCGCCTGGCCAGCCGTTCGCTGCTGATGGCACTGCTGCTGGCCGGCTGCGCCGCCAATCCCACGGGTGGCGCCAATTTTGTCTTGATGAGCGAGAAGCGCGAGCTGGAAATCGGCAAGGAAGAACACGAGAAACTGCTGCAGAACTCGCAGGTCTACCAGGATGCCAAACTGCAGGCCTATGTCGAACAAGTCGGCAAGAAGCTCGCGGCCATTTCGCACCGGCCAGAACTGGAATACCACTTCACGATCATCGACAGCCCCGATATCAACGCGTTCGCCTTGCCTGGCGGCTATGTGTATGTGAACCGTGGACTGCTCGACTACCTCACCACCGAAGCCCAGCTCGCTGCCGTACTCGGCCACGAGATCGGCCATATCACCGCACGCCATGCCGTACGGCAGAACACAGCCGCCAAAACATCGACTGCATTGAGTGTGGTGACAGTACTTGCCACCGGCGTGTCATCGCTCGGCGAAACCGCCAACCTGTTCGGTGGCGCACTGATCAGTGGCTACGGCCGCGAAATGGAGCTGGAAGCTGACGGCCTCGGTGCCGAATACCTTGTGAAGGCCGGCTACGACCCGAATGCGATGGTCGAAGTGATCACGGTGCTGAAGAACCAGGAAGACTTCATGAAGAAGACATCCAACAAGGCGCCGGCCTACCACGGCCTGTTCGCCTCCCACCCGCGCAACGATACCCGCCTGCAGCAGGCGGTGAAGCAGAGTACTGCGGTCCAAGGCACCCAGGCGGCGGTAGTCGATGCTGCTGCGTTCCGCGAGGCTACCACCGGGTTGCTGGTGGGGCCTTCATTGCAGAACATGACCGGAGCCGAAGCCCGCAATCGCTACTATCAGACACTGCTCGGCTACACGATGGTGCTGCCTGATGCTTGGACCTTGGAGGAGACCACCACCACGATGACAGCGAAAGCGCCGGAAGGCGCCGAAGGCTTGCTGAAGGTGGAAGCACAACGGCTGCAACAGAACGTAGAGCCACGACTGTTCATACGTGACGTACTGAAAATTCCCGATCTGCAGCAAGCCGAAACGCTGCGTCAGTTTGGGCTCGATGGCTACACCGGCCTGCACCCCACCACTGAGGAACGCATCGCCGTGGTGTATTACAACCATCGCGCCTTCGTCATCACCGGCAACTCAAATAATGAGGCACTCAAGACGGCGCTGCTGGCCAGCATCAAGAGCTTTCGTCCTATCGCCCGCAACGAAGGCGTATTTGCTGACCCGATGAAGATCACGTGGATCCAGGCCGATGGGCGCACCCGTTACGCCGATCTGGCCAAACAAACACGCCTGACCGATGCACCAGAAGACATGCTGCGGCTGATGAATGGTCACTACCCAACTGGTGAACCCCAAGCCGGCCAGTGGATCAAAGTGGTCAACTGAGTCGGCCACATGACCGTCCAATCATAGGTGCCGGCGGCTGCAGTACTTCAGATCTCGCCGGCAAGACGCATTGCCAGGATGGCCAGAAACACCATGACCGCACACAGACTGAGCACCAACATCGTAAAATTTCGCTGCAAGTTACCCACGAGCATTCTCCCTTTGTATTCGATGACAGATGCAGTATCCGCAATGGCTGCTCCGACGGCCTTGATGCCCGTCAATGGTTGTGAAACTCACCTCGCCGGTACCGGCGTGTGATGCACCCCTGCCCTCACTGTCACCAGCCCACGTTTTCCTCGGCCCGAAAAGCCCTGCTGCTGTGGGCACAGCCAGGGCCCTGCAGTGCATGCTACAAGCCGGCCTTCCTGCCGATCCGCAATGTCATTACTGCCATGCTGGTGTGGACACTGCTGTGCTGGCTGTTGATTGCTACCGCCATCTACATGCGCAACGTGCTGTTCCTGTTTGGCGGAATACCCGCAGCCATGCTGGTGATCGACAAATGGCTGATTCAGGCACCGCTGATAGCGCACACCAACGCTGACTGAAATCCACTGATGTAAGCGTCGATAGCATCCAAGAATGCTGTCGTTCGTCATTCCAATGTGCGGCTACAATGCTTGAGCCGGCGCCGCGCTCGCCGCTCCGGCATTTTTTGCGATGGCAATTCTTATCATTTACTGCCTGATTCTTTTTGTAGAGCTCAGGACTTTTTGTCAAAGAATTCGCCTGCATTGTGGAATGCTTTCATCATATCCGCGATGAAGTCAGCTATTTTTCCTCCGGGATCTTTCACACAACCCCAGGAGAATCATTATGCTTTTGAAACTCAAACGCCGACCGCTCGCACTGCTGATCAGTGCAGCGCTGCTGTCTACTACCGCTGCTGCCCAGCAACAAACGCAAGCCACGCAGACGCCTGCAAACCAGTCCAAGACCAACACAGCGGTCGAGGAAATCCTTGTCGAAGGCAAGGCCATTGAAAAAGGCGTATCGGCACTTGCCGTTGACGTGGCCCGTTACGGCACCCAGGTACAGGTTATCAGCGCCGATGAAATAGCTACCGGTGGCTTTACCAACTTTGGCGAACTGGCCGCCGGTTTGATCCGCGGCGCCAACATCGGTTATTCGCCGGATGAAGGCGAATTCACAATTCGTATCGATGGCGGCACTGACCGCGACACCTTGTTGATGCTCGATGGCATACCGACTTTCGACCGCGGCACGCCACTCGAAAGCCTGTGGGGCGCTACTGCGCTCGACCCACGCATGATCCAGAACGTCGAAATTTTCCGCGGCGGCCAGAGCCTCTATTTCGGTGGCAACGGCGGCCTTGGCGTGGTGAATGCCATCTACAAGCGTCCGGAAGCCGGTGACGAATTGAAAGGTGAAGTCGGCTTCTATGCCGGTGATTTCAAAACCCGCGAAATGTACGGCAACGTCGTCACGCCGTTGTTCGGCACCGACAACCATTACCTGATGCTGTTCGGTCGTACCTTTGAAAACGAGGCGCACAACATCTTTGATGAATCGACCTATGTCGACAACGTGCTCGCCCTCGGCGGCCATCATGAGTTCCCGTACAGCTACAACTCGCTTGGATTGAAATACCTGTGGGTCATCAATGATGTGACCGAGTTCCGCGTGGGCTACCAGTGGAGCTCGATTAACTTTGAAGATTCGTTCCCGAGCACCACTGTCTATACACCGAACTACACCGACTTCCCGATGTTCGAAGCCAACTTCAAGACCAGCTTCAGTGACAACCTCGATTACGAAGCCGAAGCCTATTACACAGACCCGCGCCTGAAGAACACCGAGTTCCTTGCACGCGTCTGCGGTATTCCACGTTTGCAGGATTTGCCGGCGAGCGTGCAGACAATTGCCCGCGCGCAGGGCATCACCGCATTCAAGACTGCCACCCAGTTTGAAACCTTTGCGGCCACTGTGCCCGGTCTGCCAGCGGGTTGTGTGACTTCACCCTACTCGATTCTTGGCGCCACCAACGCCACGACTTCCGCCAAATCCGGCATCTATGTCGATGGTCAAGGTCGTCAGTACGGCACTCTGGCGAATCCATTCCCGATTGGAGCTCCGATCGGATACGCGATCGAAAGCATTTCGGGTTTCGGTCTTGGCGCACCGGTGAAAGGTGTGGGCGACGCCGACCAGGCCACCGCAGGCTATGTCGATTACGGCTTCAACAACCGTCTGAAGTATTCGTTCAATGACAATCTGCAAGGCGTTCTCGGTCTGCAGAACATCACCTATCACGACAACTCCGACGTTGTGTACGGCATGCTGCGCGACAAGGTGTCAAGCAACGGCCTCTATGGCGAAATCCGGTTCAGTTCAGATGCCTTCATCCAGACCAACATCTCGATCGCAGGTCGTCAGGATTTCAACAATTCGTTTGAAGACCAGTCGATCTGGAAATACGGCATACGTCAGGATCTACCAGCCGGTTTCTATGTGCGCTCCAACGGCGGCACTTCCTATAGCGCGCCAACCGTAGCGGAAGCCGGCTTCATCAAAGGTCGCGTCAACAACCCTAATCTGGAAACCCAGCAGGTTGAAAGCTACAGCTTCGGTGCCGGCATCGACGGTGAAGCCTTCGGCGGTACCTTCAACATCGAAGTAGGCGCATTCGACACCACCATCGACAACCAGTTCGGTTCGTCGTCGCTGCGTAGCGTGTGCATCAATTACCCGAACGTACGTCCGCAGGATATCAACCCGAACGTTATCGTCCCTACCGAGTTCTGTAACTTTGCGCTCGCCAGCGGCCTGCCAGACACCACCACCACTACCTTCAACCTGATTACCGCGCAGGACATCAGCGGTATGACAGTCGATGTGGCATTCGACTTCGACAAGTGGCAGGCGGATTTCACGTTCACTGACATGGAGTCACTGGAGCCGAACCCGATCTACAACCAGAAGGCGATCCTGGATCACGTCGGCACGACTCTCACTACGATTGTCCCCGGTGAAGCCGGCTCTGCCCGCACTCGTCAATCCGGTGAACGTGCCGAATGGTCGGCGTCGTTGTTGCTGACTTACACGCCCTCCGAACGCTGGGTGTTCTCGCTGAATCCTAAATGGCAGGGGCCGGAGTGGAACTGGGCACCAACCGGCGCGGCGCGTCTCGTTGATGCCAGCGGCAATCGTGTTGTGAAGGATGAAAACTTCGGCGACTACTTGGTGGTGAATGCGTCGGTGCAGTACTTCATGGGAGAGAACATGGAACACCGCTTCCTGCTGCGCGCGGTCAACGTGCTCGACGAGGACTATTACGAGCGTGGCGGCTTCGGCAACCAGCAGCTTTCGCGGGCCGGTGCCCGTGGCGAGCTCGGCCTCAACGACTCCAACTACTACTACCCGTACGGCTGGAACGGCAAACCGCGTTCCTTCTGGGTGCAGTACCAGTACTCATTCTGAGGGGAATACCGACATGAGCGTTGATCGTCGCAAGTTTGTTTCCTGGACGCTCGGGGCAGGCGCCGGCATTGCTGCCGGTGGTCTGCCCCTGTCAATCCAGCGCGCACTGGCTGCAGAGCCGGCGGTGGATACTGGCACTATTTCTGACATCAAGCACATTGTGATCCTGATGCAGGAAAATCGTGGCTTCAATCACTACTTCGGTACGATGCGTGGTGTGCGTGGCTTCGGCGATCGATTCCCGGTACCGATGGAGAACGGCAAGCCCGTATGGTTCCAGTCGAACGGAGAGCGTGAGATTGCGCCGTTCCACATGGACCCCAAAGCATTCAATGCGCTGCTGGCACCGAGCACGCCACACAGCTTTGCTGATTCGCAGGGCGCGTGGAACCAGGGCAAGTTCGGTCAGTGGCCGCTGTACAAGCATGACAATTCGATGGGTTATTACACCCGCGAAGACATTCCTTTCCAGTTCGCGCTGGCGGAAGCCTTCACGATCTGTGATGACTACCATTGTTCGATCACTGCCGGGACCGATCCGAACCGCATCACGTTCTGGGCCGGTTCCAACTTCAACCCCACACTGGCAAAGCAAGGCATCAACTGCACTGACGCTGATTCAGAGCCGGACAACCTGCGCTGCTGGATTGCCAACCCGGAGAAGGATATCTGGCCGGTGCCCGGCTACACCTACAAGGACTCGGCGTTCGAATGGCCGACACTGCCGGATCTGTTGCAGGCCGCCGACGTGACGTGGCGCATTTACCAGGACCCGAACGACAACTGGACCGGCGCGATGAACGGCTGTCTCGCCTTCGCCAGTTTCCGCAATGCGCAGCCCGGTTCACCGATCTACGAACAGGGCATGTCGCACTGGACGCTGGAGCAATTGGCCGAAGATGTAATGAACGACACGCTGCCTGCGGTGAGCTGGGTGTTGCCACCGCGGGAGTTCTCTGAACATCCGGGCGCTCCCTCAAGCCCGCAAAAAGGCGGCTGGTACACCGAGCAAGTATTGAATGCACTGACGGCGAATCCGGAAGTCTGGAGTCGCACCGTGTTCCTGCTGACCTTCGACGAGAACGATGGACTTTTCGATCACCTGCCGGCGCCGGCACCACCGTCGTACAACCTTGATGGAACGCTGGCGGGCAAGGCTACGCTGTCACTCGATGGCGAGTACTTCTCTGATCCCGAACGGAAACACATCGACCCGCGTGACACCACGTCGGGCAACGTGCGGCCGTTCGGCCTCAGTGCACGCGTGCCGATGTATGTTGTGTCGCCATGGAGCAAAGGTGGCTGGGTGTGCTCGGAAGTGTTTGATCACACCTCGCTGGCGTTGTTCTTTGAAAAGCGCTTTGGTTTCACAGTGCCCAACGTGAGCCCGTGGCATCGTGCCGTGTGTGGAGATTTGACCAGCGCGTTCGATTTCAGCGGCGGCAAAGACGCAGCATTCGCGGCGTTGCCGCCAATGGACAACTACGCAGCAACCGACGCCGAACAACGGGCACGCGGACCTTATGTAGTGCCAACTCCGCACCAGCCACTGTTGCAGGAACGCGGAACCCGGCCCTCACGTGCGCTCGGCTATGAACTGCACACTGAGCTTGCATCGACTACTGACTCAACGCTGACGCTGGAATTCCGCAATACAGGCAGCAAAGGCGCGGTGTTCCACGTCTACGATCGCCTGCATCTGGACCGGATACCACGGCGCTATACGGTTGAAGCCGGCAAATCACTGAGCGACAACTGGGATCTGACCGGCGACCAAGGCAAGCATGACCTGTGGGTCTACGGCCCGCATGGTTACGTGCGTGTATTCCGCAAGCTGGACGCCAGCAAGGCGCTGCAGTGCTCATTGTTGTATCAACCGCAGCAACAAAGTGCAGTACTGCAGATTACCAACGCGACGGCTGAGTCCTGCCAGGTAGTAATCTCCGACGAAGCCTACGGCAACGGGCCGTGGACAGTCTCGCTGGTACCCGGTCAGGTAAAGCAGCAAGCGATAGACCTGCGTGCAAGCAGCCACTGGTACGACCTCGCAGTTCGGCTTGATGGCACGGATGCGTTGTTGCAGCAATTTGCAGGACGCATGGAAACCGGCCAGCACGGCGTCAGCGATCCGGCATTGGGAACTTGATAGGAAGACATAATCATGAATGCAGCAAAATACAAGACGCTGGCTTTTGCCATGCTGTTGGCTACTACCCACAACGCACTCCCGGCAGAACCGGAAGCACGCTGGTGGAAAGGCAATACCCATACCCACACCTGGTGGAGCGATGGCGATACGCCGCCGGAGCTGGTAGCGAAGTGGTACAAGGAACACGACTACCAGTTCCTGGTGCTGACTGACCACAACATCATGCAGGCAGGCACTGAGTGGTATCCGATCGACGACACCCGCCGCTCGGTGACGCAGATCCAGCAGGCCTATGACGAGTATGTACGCACCTACGGCAATAACTGGGTAGAAACCCGCACTGTGGCCGGCAACCGCGAAGTGAAGCTGAAAACACTGGATGAATTCCGCGCGTTATTCGAGGAAGCCGGCAGTTTCATTTTTATCAAAGGCGAGGAAATCACTGACTCATTCCACACCCACTCCATCCACATGAATGGCGTGAACCTGGCAGAGTTTGTCGCGCCTGCCGGCGGCAGCAGTATCGCCAACACGATCCAGCGCAATGTGGATGCGGTGGTGGCACAGGGTGAGCGCACCGGACAACCTATGTTCATTCACCTCAACCATCCCAACTTCCAGTACGCCGAGACTGTCGAAGACTTCCTGCAGGTAGAGAGCGCTGCCGGTGACGGCTTCTTCGAGATGTTCAACGGCCACAGCGGCGTCAACAACTACGGCGATGCGTTGCACGAAAGCAGCGAGCGCATGTGGGACATCGTACTTGCCAAACGAATTGGCGAGTTGAATCTGGAAGTTTTTTACGGCGTGGCAGTGGACGATGCGCACGAGTACACGGTGTGGGGCCTGGGCGAAGTAAATCCTGGCCGTGGCTGGCTGATGGTGAAGTCGCAGTGGCTGACACCGAACAAGATCACTGAGGCAATCAAGCGCGGTGATTTCTACAACAGTACCGGTGTCACGCTTCAGTCGCTGGAAATGACCGAGGCTGGCATCTCGCTGGATATCGAACCGCAGGAAGGCGTGCAGTACCGTGTCGAGTTTGTTGGCACTCTCAAGGACGCCGACTTGTCACCCACTACCGAAGCAGCGCCAGAACACGAGCATGCTGGCAGTACCGATCATCTGCACGACACAATCACCCGCTATAGCGCTGATATCGGGCGTGTATTGAGTGAAACCAGTGGCACACACGCCGAGTACACGCTGCGTGGTGACGAACTCTATGTTCGCGCCCGCATCATCTCGACCAAGCTGCATCCAAATCCGTTCGCGGAGGGGGATGTCGAAATGGCGTGGACGCAGCCGCTGGTGGTGAAGAGTCCGGGCAAGTAACAAGGTCGGGGATTACAGGCCATCCTGTCGTCCCCGCACTGTCGCGACGAACTACTGCTCCAACTGCTGCCAACGCAGAAACAGGGTTTCCAGTTGCTGCTGCGCGGCCGTCAGCTTCTTGTAGACCGGCTCGGTTTCGGCGCGGGTCTTCTGGAAGAAATCCGGTGCTGCCACTTGGGCCTCCAGTGCAGCGATTTCTTTTTCGGCCTTTTCTATCTGCAGCGGCAACTGTTCAAGTTCACGCTGTTCCTTGTAACTGAGTTTTGGTTTGGTCGCTGCGGCAACCGGTGGTGGCTCCACCGGCTTCTGCTGTTTGTCGGTGATCTGCTCCACCGCAATTTCATTTTCGCTGGCGAAACTGCCGCCCTGTCGCACCCAGTCGGCGTAACCGCCCACATAACGCGCCACCTTGCCCCTGCCCTCGAACACGATGCAACTCTGCACTACGTTATCGAGGAATTCGCGATCATGGCTGACCAGCAGCAAGGTGCCTTCAAAGTTCAGCAACAACTCTTCCAACAGTTCGAGTGTTTCCAGATCGAGATCATTGGTCGGTTCGTCGAGCACCAAGAGGTTGGCGGGTTTGCTGAAAAGCTTGGCGAGAATCAAACGATTCTGTTCGCCACCCGAGAGCGCTTTCACCGGCTGACGCAAACGGTCGGGCGTGAAGAGGAAATCCTGCAAATACGAAATCACATGGCGCGATCGGCCGTTGATCTCAATGTAGTCGCTGCCTTCTGCAAGGTTATCGCGGACGCTTTTTTCACCGAACAACTCCGCACGCAGCTGATCGAAGTACGCCAATTCGAGTTTGGTACCGATCTTGATCTTGCCTGACGTAGGTTCGAGTTGGCCCAGCAGGATTTTCAACAGCGTGGTTTTACCTGCACCGTTGGGGCCAAGCAGGCCGATCTTGTCGCCACGCATCACGCGCGTGGAGAAGTTGCGGATGACGCTGCGCTGGCCGAACGTGTGCGTGATGTTTTCCAGATCCATCACGATCTTGCCGCTGGCATCGGCACTGTTGAGCTGCATCGACGCCTTGCCTTCTACATTGCGGCGCGCGTTGAATTCTTCGCGCATGGCTTCGAGAGCACGCACCCTGCCCTCGTTGCGTGTGCGGCGTGCCTTGATGCCCTGGCGGATCCACACCTCTTCCTGCGCCAGTTTTTTGTCGAACTCACTGTTGGACTTGGCTTCGGCGTCCAGCTGCTGATCGCGGAACTCGAGGAAGCGGCGATAGTCGTGCTGCCAGATGCGTAGTGCACCACGATCAAGTTCGAGGATGCGGTTCGACACTGCCTGCAGGAACGAACGATCGTGCGTGATGACCACAACAGCGCCGCGGTATTCCTTCAATTGTTGTTCGAGCCACTGGATGGCGGGTATATCGAGATGGTTGGTCGGCTCATCGAGCAGCAATACATCCGGCTCGCTGACCAGTGCGCGTCCCAGTGCAACGCGCCGTGCCCAGCCACCGCTGAGTTCAGCCATGGTCTTCTGTGCCGGCAATTGCAGCACCGAAATCACGCTTTCCACTTTTTGTTGCACGCTCCACGCGTTCTGCGTGTCGATCTCGCGTTGTACCACTTCGAGCTGCGCCAGCACCTGGTCGGTGGGTTCCTGTTCGATCAGGTGGTGGAACTGTTTGATCAGCGCGGCAGCACCGGCGAGACCGTCGGAGATGTAGTCGTACACACTCTGGTCGGACGCCGGCGGCAGTTCCTGATCGAGGTAGGCCACGCGGATTTCCGGCTGCTGCCAGAGCTCGCCGCCATCAGCCTTGATCTTGCCGCTGAGAAGTTTGAGGAAGGTGGATTTGCCGGCGCCATTGCGACCGAGCAAACCCCAGCGCTCGCCGGGCTGGATTGTCAGTGACACGTGGTCGAGCAGGACATGCGTGCCATAGGCAAGCTGGATATCGTTGAGGCGGAACAGCGGCATCGGGAAAGACTGGGGACCGGAAAATGGAATTGAATGGTTACAATGCGCTGCAATTCCACAGCGGTTGCGCTGGGGCTTCGCAGAGCGTTATGGCGTTATCGAAAGGCGGCAAGCATATATGAATTCACCGGCACATTCCCGGCAGCGCATGATCGTCGGCATCAGCGGCGCCTCCGGGGTCGTTTATGGCATCACGGCCCTCAAACAGTTGAAGCTGCTCGGCATCGAGACGCACCTGGTGGTCAGCAAATCGGCCATTGTCACCCTCGCCCATGAAAGCGACATGAAGTACGCCGAGCTCTGCGCGCTGGCCGATGTGCACTACCAAAGCACCGATATCGGTGCTGCCATCAGTAGCGGCAGCTTCCGCACGCTCGGCATGCTGGTGGCGCCCTGCTCCATCCGTACGTTGGGCGAGATCAGCACCGGTGTTACCTCCTCTCTGCTCAGCCGCGCTGCCGACGTAGTGCTGAAAGAACGCCGGCGGCTGGTATTGCTGGTGCGTGAAACCCCACTGCACGCCGGCCACCTGCAAAGCATGCTGAACGTGACGCAGGCCGGGGCGGTGGTGATGCCGCCGGTGCCTGCCTTTTATGCGAAGCCGGAGACGGTGCAGGACATCGTCGACCAGACCGTGGGCCGCGCGCTGGACCTGTTCGGGCTCGACAGCGGCATTCAGCGCTGGGGCGAAGCCTGATTTACATCATTTGTGCCTTATTACTACTTATTAGCGGTTCTATTGAGCTTGTTTCTATTTTGTGCAGCAATTCATAACATCATATTTGCTGTTTACACACCTTATTTGAAGTAATTACACTGGGCCACCCTTCTCCAGCGTGGCCACCATGGACGTCTACCAGCAATTGAAACAACGCCGCAAGGCGCTCGGGCTGCAGCAGGCGGCCTTGCAACAACGGGTTGGCATCAATCAGCAGCAATACCAGCGCATTGAAGCCGGCGGCAATCCGCGGCTGGATACCTTGAGCCTTTTGGCGCAGGGGCTGGAAGCCGAGCTGCTGCTGGTGCCGAAGGAAAAGCTGGCGGCGGTGCAGGCGGTGCTGGCAGATGAATCCTCTACCCTGCCCGCCGCTCCCCGCCCTGCCAATGCTGTTGCTCCGCTGGCGCTGGCCGACGACCCCTGGGCCGGCCTGCTCGGCCAGCACGCCCGCTGACGCTGCATCATGGCCAACACCGCCCTGCCGGTTTCACTGAGCGTGCTGCAACTGCAGCTGCACGGCAGCGTGGTGGGCCATCTGCTGCGTCAACCCAGTGGCGCCACTGCTCTGGTGTTTGACCCCGCCTGGGTCAACGCTGCAGACCGCTGCACCCTTACCCTGTGCGGCACGCCGCTGCACCCGCAGCACAAGGCCTTGTTCAGCCGCCCATGGTTGCGCGGCGAAGGCCTGCATCCACTGCCGGCCAACCTGCTGCCGGAAACCGGCTTGCGACCTGCGCTGCAGCAGCACCTGCAACTGCCGGTCGATGACGACTTCCTGCTGCTTGCCGCGCTTGGCGCTGCGCTGCCCGGCGGCTGGCACATCCGCCCACTTACTGCCGATGCAATTCCACCCGGTGTGCTCGATTTCAATGCGCGGGTCAGCATTGTTACACCCACTCCGGTGTTGCCAGCAGGCCTGCGCGCCTTTGCCGGTAGCCAGCCGAAGCTGGTGACTACCGCACACCAAGTGCTCAAGCTGGCGACCACACCGGGGCAAACCCGCAATCAATACAGCGCGCTGCAGCTGGCTCGCATTGCCGGTGTTGATTGCGTCGATCACACCTTGGTGCCCGCAGACAGCACCGGCACCTTGCTGCTGCCCGCTGCTGTAGCCGATGAGCCCGTGCTTGCCGTGCAGCGCTTTGACCGGAGCAGCGACGGCCTGCCCATCCACAGCGAAGACTTTGCGCAGGTACTGTTCAAGCCGCCACATGAAAAATACAACCAGTGCGATGCCGCGTTGCTCGGCCGCTTGCTGTATCGCTACACGCCGCACGGTTTGAAGAACGTGCAGGAATTCGCACGCCGCTTGCTGGTGAATGTGCTGCTCGGCAACGGCGATCAACACCTGAAGAACTGGAGCCTGCGTTACCCCGATGGCCACAGCGCCGAACTGGCACCAGCGTACGATCTGGCCTTCACGCAAGCGCTCGGCATCGCCGAACGGCCGCTGGCTATTGCTGGTTGCCGCGATTGGTATGCGCTGGAGTTCAGACATTTCGAGGAGTGGAGCAGGGCAGTGGGCGTGCCATGGCGCGTGATTCGCCCAGTGTTACTCGACAGCGTGGAACGCGCTCGCACACTATGGCCGGCGGCGCTGGAAGCATTGCCGATGGCGGAAACCGACAAACTGCTGCTGCGGTATCACTGGAAGAACCTCGGCAAGAAACTACAGTACGGCTTGTGAAAAGCCGCGCAGTCTCCGCCACGACAGTGCGACAATCACGCCATCGCCCCGCAACACCGCAGGACCTCCAATGACAGACTCCCTCATCTCCACGCTGCAACAGCAGATGCGCCAGTTCAGCCGCGAGCGCGACTGGGACCAGTTCCACACGCCGAAGAATCTGGCGATGGCGCTCACCGGCGAAGCTGCCGAGCTGCAGGAAGTATTCCAGTGGCTGACACCGGAACAGTCGGCGCAGCTCGATGCAAAACAGCGCGCACAGGTCGAAGAAGAAGTGGCCGACGTGTTGCTGTATCTCTGCCGGCTGAGTGACGTGCTGCAGATTGATCTTGCTGCGGCAGCGCTCGCCAAACTCAAACGCAACGCCGAGAAATATCCAGCTGATCTGGTGCGCGGCAGCGCAGCCAAATATCACGAATACCGGAAAGGGTAGGGCGCACCTATGTTGTCCTATCGTCACGCCTTCCACGCCGGCAACCATGCCGATGTGTTGAAACATCTGGTGCTGGTGTCCACGCTGCACTACGCCACCCGCAAAGCGTCCCCGCTGTTTTATCTGGATACCCACGGCGGTGCTGCGCTGTATTTCCTGCAGTCGGAACAGGCACTGATAACGGGTGAAGCCGCCAACGGCATTCGCAAACTCGATTTTGCAGCGCTCAGTGCCAGCCTTGATGATGAGTCCAAGGCCGGGCTCGAACTCTACGCCAGCACACTGAAACCTTTTCTTGCGCGCGCCACTTATCCCGGTTCGCCTTTGATTGCTGCCAGCGTGTTGCGCCGCAACGATCACCTGCACCTGTGCGAACTACACACGGTGGACTTCCAGTTGCTGCAACATCACACCGAAGGCGATCCACGTGTTATCTGCGAACGCATCGACGGTTACGTGTGTGCAATGGCGCAACTGCCACCGGTGCAGAAACGCGCAGTGGTGCTGATCGATCCGTCATACGAAGTGAAGGATGAGTACCGCAAAGTGGTGCGGCTGGTGGCCGACATCTACCAGCGCATGCGCTCGGCGCAGATTCTGCTGTGGTATCCGGTGGTGGAACGCAGTGATGTCGAACGCATGATTGCTGCGCTGCAACGCAGCGAAGTGCGCGATCTCTGGCAGTTCGAACTCGGTATCGCACCCGACCAAAGCGGCCACGGTCTGACTGCCAGCGGCATGCTGGTGGTGAATCCGCCCTACACACTGCCAGGCCAACTGCGCGCCGCACTGCCACTGATCCAGCAACAACTGGCGCCAGCCTACGGGCACTGGATTGTGAAGAATCTTATCGGCGAGTAGGAGAAGCAAAGGGGTCGGAGATACTTGGTGGCAGAGCTGGTTGTGGCTGCAGGAACGAGTCGACCAAGTTCCTCCGACCCCTTTGCTCGGCCCCAGGTCATCATTGCCGGTGTTGGTGATGCGCTGGCGTTCATCGGTGTAGTACTCTGCTGCCGGATTGCGATGCAGAACCTTTGCGTGCGCAGAATTTTCTCCCGTAGTTTCCAAGGATTGTTGCAATGGACTACACCAGCCTCTGGTGGGGACTGATCTTCGGTTGCGTTGGCTACGGCTATTTCAGCTATGGCAAAAAGCAAAAGCGCACAATGCCTTTTGTTTGCGGCATCGCGCTGATGGTATTCCCCTATTTCGTCAGCGCCACGCTGTGGCTGGCGCTGATCGGCCTCATACTGATGGCGCTGCCGTTCGTGGTGCGCTACTGAGCTGCAGTGCATCACTCAACGCATTCTGCCGGTGGTAACTGATCACCAGATGTGACTTGGCGCGCGTAAGCCCCACGTATAGCCGCCGCACTTCTTCATCCACCGGCGCGGCTTCTTCAATGCGTGCCGCCGGGATGAAGGTGCTGTCGAGAATGATGACACGATCAAACTCCAGACCCTTGCTGCTCGGAATCGGCATCAGGCTCACACGGTTTTCATCGGGCCGGTATTTCTTTTTGTTGTCGCTGCTGGCCAGCCAGAAGAACGGTATGTCGGCCTTCTTCAACGCCTTCGCCATTGCGGTGCCGGCATGCCCGCCGGGATACAGAATGGCGATGTCGTGCCAGGCGATGCCTTTGTTCTGCCAGACCTGCAGACAATGCAGCGTGAAGGCAACCTCTTCATCCAGTGAGGCCAATGACTTGATCAGCGGCGCATCACCCGAGCGACCGGCATCTTCCGGCCGCACCAAGGGGATGTCGTGTTCAGTCTGCGCAAGGAATTCGCCGGCGAAGTCATAGGCAAACTGCAGGATTTCTCGGGTGTTGCGGTAGTTCAGCTTGAGTATCGTGGTGCGGCCCTGGGCCTGGATACCGACACTGTGCAGGCTGAAACGCGGTCGTTTGGCGTGGATGTCCTGCGTGTCGTCGTACAGCAGCAACAACGAATTGGTGGCAGGGTCTACCATCTGCGCCACCAGCTTCAACCACTCGGGTTCAAACTCCTGGCCTTCATCAATCAGCAAAGCACCGTACTGGCCTTTCGGAATCTGCCCGCGCTCAACACCACTGATCACCGACAACACCTGCCGCTCACGATAGCCGCTGTCTCCACGCAGCATCGGCACGTGGTAGGCGCGCAGTTGTTCGCCGCACCATTCGTGGAAATGGTAGACCTGCACCTTGGCGCCAATTGCCTTGTCTTCAACGAACAGCCGCAACCGTGTGGCCAGCGTGGGGTTGAAGCACAACACCAGAATCGGCTGGTGCAGTTCTTCGGCCAACTGCAGACAGCGGTAGCCGAGAATCAAGGTCTTGCCGGAACCGGCGACACCATGGATGACACGATGACCCTCACCCAGTCCGCGCGCCAGCTGCTCCTGTTGCAGATCGAGGATGTTCATGAGCTCTGGCAATTGTTCGCTGAGCACCGGAGGTTTCACATCAAAGAAACCACCCTGCGTGGGTAGCCTCAGCTCGGGGAACAAGTGCCAGCGCAGCCTGTCAATCTGCGGCAGACTGAGTTTGCGCGCAGCGTGCTGGTTGAACATGTTCCACAATCGCGTCTGCAGCTGTTCGGCGTCGACACTGTCCAGCAGATCTTCTTCATACAGCACGCGCTGCACAGGCAGCAGCTTTTCCGACAAGCCTTCCGGCATTCCCTGCAGCAGTTCTGCCTGCGTAATGTTGGTGAAAACAGCACCGTGACCGACAGGAAACACCAAACGTTCAGCCTGATGGCCGGCCCGCATGCGCAATTGCGGGTCCTGCAGCAAACGGTTCACCACCTGCATCGACTGCTGCCTCGCCTGCTCAAGCGGATTTGCCACAGTACGCACACCGGTATCGGTCAGCAGCGAAATGTCGGCAGCATGAATGTCCTGCAGTTGCTCCGGCTTCCAATCGCGCACTTCAAGAAACAACAGACCACGTGCCGGATGCAGCAGCATGAAATCGGCATAACGCCGCTGCTTGCCCAGGGGGATGTCGTACCAGATGAGATAGTCGTCCTCCAACAGGTCGAGCAAGCGCCGCGCAAAACGCTTCTCGCCGGCCGTCATTTTCGGCAGGCAGGTGTTGAGGGAGGGGATCAGTTGGGCCATGCCGATTGATGCTCAGGTATCAGGCTTTCGCCTGTTCCGGGGCATACAGGTGTTGCTGGAACCCGGCAAATACTTCGCGAATCTGCACGACACTTCCAAGTTCCGCAACAGCATCTGGTATCGAGTGGTATTTCAGCTCGATCAGTTGCGGCAGCTTCTCCTGCGCCAGCTCACTCACGCCTTGGCGGACATAGTGGTCAAGCACGAAGCGAAGGAATTCCTGTTGGCGGTAATCGTAACCAATGAATAGTTGGCCGTGATGCCGCTCAACGCGTTCTGCCCGGGTGAGCGTTGGCAGTGCGAAGGCTATGTAGGCGAGCACATCAAACAAGTCGCTTTGCTCGGCGTCGATCAGGCGGCTGATTTCCGTCAGCTGCTCCTCTCCATATCCTTTGTCGTTCAGCCCATCCAGCAAGGCCTTGCGTGTATCAGGCCGCCCCCACAGGGCGCGCAACTCATCCTCATCCTTGAACAGTGCTGGCAGATCGCCAAACAGCTTCTCAACAAACTGTGCCGCAGAAATTGGTGTGCCATCGGGGCTCCAAAAGCTGGTTGAAGTCATGTGTTGAATGGAGCGTTCCTTGCCATCTGCCAGTTTGATCTTCAGCTTCTTCCTTGGAGCACACACACATGGTCGTTCGCCGCACTCAGCGCAAGGCTCAGGCAATTCCTTCTCGCAAATGCAGGGGCGCTGATTACACACCTCACAAATTCGAGCAGGGCGCTTTTCGCATTGGCATGGTGACTGGTTGCAGGTAGTACATACCTCTGGCTCGATCGGCTCGCCGTCCCACTCGGGATCGTTGAAATGTTCGTAGGCCTTCACGAAGTCATAAATCGTGAAGTAGTCCTTGCCATCGAACAACCGCGTGCCGCGCCCGATGATCTGCTTGAACTCGATCATCGAATTCACTGGCCGCAGCAACACGATGTTGCGCACGTTGCGCGCATCCACGCCGGTGGAAAGTTTCTGCGAGGTAGTGAGAATGGTGGGAATGGTTTTTTCGTTGTCCTGGAACATCCGCAGAAAACGATCACCTTCAGCGCCATCATCAGCAGTCACACGCTCGCAGTAGTGCGGATCGCTGCTGGTTTTGAGCTGGTTGATCATGTCGCGCACGGCAAGCGCATGCTGCTGGGTGGCACAGAACACCAGCGTCTTCTGGCGCTGGTCGATCATACCCATGAACAACTTAACGCGGTAACGCTCCCTTTCAGCGATCTCGATAATGCGGTTGAACTCCTGTTCGGTGTAGCGCCGGCCTTGCTCCACTTCGCCAGCCAGCACTTCATCGTCTGGCGTGAACACGTAATCGTCGAGTGTGGTGGCGATCTGTCGCACCTTGAACGGGGTGAGGTAGCCGTCGTTGATGCCTTCCTTCAATGAATAGATGTACACCGGCTCGCCGAAGTAGGCGTAGGTGTCTACGTTCTGTTGGCGCTTGGGCGTAGCAGTAAGCCCCAGCTGCACGGCTGGTTTGAAGTAGTTGAGGATGTCGCGCCAGCTGCTCTCATCGTTGGCACCGCCACGATGACACTCGTCGATGATGATCATGTCGAAGAAGTCGGGCGGGTACTCTCCAAAATTGAAAGCATCACCACCAGCATGCTCAGCATCATCATGATGATTGGTAGTCATGAAGGTCTGGAAGATGGTGAAGAACAGGTTGCCGTTCTTCGGTACCCGCCCCTTCTTGCGGATCGTCTCCGGATCGATACGCACCAGCGCGTCTTCCGGAAACGCCGAGAAGCTGTTGTAGGCCTGATCGGCGAGGATGTTCCTGTCGGCCAGAAACAGGATGCGGGGCTGCCGCGCAGGCTCGCCGCCACTTTTCCAGTCCTTCAGGTTCCAGCGGCTGTGGAACAGTTTCCACGCCAGATGAAAGGCGATGGCGGTTTTGCCGGTGCCAGTGGCCAAGGTCAGCAGGATGCGATCCTTGCCGGCGGCAATTGCTTCGAGCGTTTGGTTGATGGCGTTGTGTTGGTAGTAGCGCGCCTGCCACTGGCCACCGTTGTCGTGGAAGGGCACGGCACCAAAGCGTTCGCGCCAAGGCTTGGATTCGCTGAAGGCTTCGGCCCACAACTCAGCCGGCGCCGGGTAACCACCCACATAACCTTCGGCACCGGTTTGCATGTCTACCCGGTAGAGGCCGACGCCATTGGTGGAGTAGGCAAAGCGGGCTTGCAGCCGCTCGGCATAGCGCTTGGCCTGGGCCAGGCCTTCGGTATCCGGCAGGTCACGCCGCTTGGCTTCGATCACCGCCAGCTTCTGGCCTTGGTAGAACAGCACGTAGTCGGCAATGTCCGGCTTGGCCCGCTTGCCGGCCCCCTGCAGCCGGCCCAAGGTAATGACTTCTCGCCGAATCCGGCTGCCATCCACCACGCCCCAACCAGCCGCCTTGAGGGCGGGGTCGATAAGTTCGGCGCGGGTTTCGGCTTCGTTCATGCCCTGTTTCCCTGTTCAATCAATACCCAATCAAGAAAGTTGCGGCATCCCTGATTCCGTAACTTGTTGATTTGTCTAAGTTCTGTGGATGCTACCCGATCTGGCGGCCCCGATGAATCAAAACCTGATCAAGAACTTTCTTGCAGGTGTTGCCTGCTCAAGGCGCTGAGACAAGCCCTTCCTGAACATCCGTTTGATATACCCATGTAGTACCCC
>Ga0255096_1000283_pt1 | contig 27126 bp, 24 predicted proteins | sample Colum_Atlam_RepA_2_FD_188563 | JGI IMG/M metagenome (GOLD analysis project Ga0255096, IMG submission 188563) | Freshwater microbial communities from Columbia River, Oregon, United States - Colum_Atlam_RepA_8d | ecosystem: Environmental > Aquatic > Freshwater > River | place: USA: Oregon... | reverse complement strand
ATCAACATGCCCATCCATCAAAGCCTGTGCATCCAATGCCTGACAGCGGCGGTGTTCTTTGCCATAACCGCCGGCGCCGAAGGCAGCCTGATGCCGAAAATGGACGGGCCGTTCCAATTCGGCGTCGCGTGGCTGGTGCTGTTTTCGACCTTCTTTTGCTACACAGTCTATTACCTAAGCCTGCGCCTTTACCCAGCAGCCCAAGTCAGCAGCGCAGTTTACCTTAGCCCACCCGTCACCATGCTGTGGGCTTGGGCGATGTTCGGCGAACCGCTGACCGCCATGATGTTCGCCGGATTGGCAGTCACCCTTGTTGGCGTGTGGCTCGCCGCATCGGCCGCAGACACCAACGCGACAGGCCACTGACTTTCTTGCATTAGTCATCCAAACCGGTTGGGAACTCGATGGGCTGCAACATACGGCTGATGCGCTGACCTACAGTTAAAGCGAGCCCAACCAAGGCACACCGCGCCTCCACGGCCAGTCACATCGGCCCGGATGCCCCCCTTGCCACCTGCGCCGATCCCATCAAAGTATCTTGACAGGTCGAGCAGCCAGACCGGGTATCCGTTCCAACGGACCTCAACAGTCTCCGAAAAGATCAAGCCCCCACTGCAAGATAGCCGTCGACCACACCAGCTATAGAGGCGGCCCCTCAGACCGGATGCAGACTATTTGCTCACCAGCATACCCCAAGGCAGTTCATTCCGGCTTGATCTTCCAAATAGTGCTGTTATTTCAGCGCTAACGGATGGGTGGCCGAGTGGTTTAAGGCTCTAGTCTTGAAAACTAGCGTGCGGGGAACCGTACCGTGGGTTCGAATCCCACCCCATCCGCCATTCCCGTACAAAAGTGGGCACCACTTGTGGTGCGTCTGGCCTCAGGTTGACAACATCCCGGAGGCGTCTCGCATCGATGTGTATGCGGATTGTCGTAGGCCCAACCTCGATGGCATCAATTACTTTGCGAAGGTAACCTCTGCGAATTTCGTTTGGCTGGTCTACAATGTTTTTTCGCATAATCTTGATGAAAGAACCAATGTTCGCCTCAGATAAAACGAACTCTGGTTTTACAGTATTCTTCATGTTTTCAACCGCCGCTTTTGCATCATCACGCGTTCGGCGTGTCAAATCTATTCGATCTTTCAGTGTCGGATCTTCAATATCTACGACACCTTTCTCGATTGCGATGTACAGACGCTGTAGGCGATCATTTGCCTGCTGAAGACTCTCAATGAACTGCATCAACTTTTCTGCTGATTTTCCAGCCTCTACGTCTTCTTTCGCACAAACTGACGATATCAGTTTGGAGATCTTAGATTGCGTGAGCAGATCATTTAAGATTGCATTGAGAACATACTTGTCGATCTCTTCCATCGGCGCATGGAAGCCAGTGCAACCTTTATCGCCGTTTCGAATTTTGGCAGAGCAAGAATAGTATTTATATCGCCCGCCTTTTCCTGTCGTCGTCGTCAACCCACCGCCACAATTGGGGCACTTGACGAGACCTGAAAGCAAAATGGGTCCAGTAACCAACCGCGGCGGCAGCGCTTTAGGGTTGCGATCAGACAGTGTCTTGCCAACAGCCTGAAACACATCATCAGGTATGATTGCTGGAACAGGAACTGTAACGGCATCGTTAGCTTTCGAACGGCGACCGTACACATATCTGCCATTATAAACAGGGTCAGTCAGTAGTCGATAGACTTGGGCCGAACCCCAGTAACTGCCCAAGCGGGTACGATATCCGTGCTCGTTCAGCCATTCCGTCGTTCGTTTTACCCCCTTTGGGCCGGACGTACCGTCACCATGTTGATACAGGTCAAACACCAGTTCGACGATTGCGGCTTCTTCTGAATTGATTGCAAGTTTCTTCTTGTCTCGCGAGCCTCGACGCTCTGCTACGACAACCTTATAACCAAAGGGGGTAACGCCTCCCGTATGAAATCCCTGAGCAGCATTTTCGCGCATTGTTCGGCGGACATGCTTTGCTGTTTCCTCAGACGAATACTGATCGAAAAGATTGATAATATTCCGAATCATTTTCCCGGTAGGAGAGTCCTCAATGTCCTGCGTCAAGCTAACGACCCGAACGGACTGTTTTGCCAAGTCGCGGAGTTGAGACTCGAATTCAAAGGCATCGCGGAAAAATCTACTGAACGAATGCACCATAATGACGTCGAACGGAGGCGTCACGCCCTTTGTCTGTTCAAGCATTTTTTGATATTCTGGTCTGTTATCTGTACGGCCGCTGCGAGCGTCGACAAATTCAGACACAATCGTCCACCCCAGATCTGCGCAATGTCGGGCCATAGCCTTTCGCTGATCAGGAATGGACAGATCTCGAACAGCTTGCGGGCCGGATGAAACGCGCATGTAGAGTGCGACCCGTGGCACAATTTCATTTATATCTGATTTGTTTTTCATGGATCTCTCAAAAAGCTAACAGTTCTTGCCTGAACGAAGCATAGTTAGATGAGGATATATTGGCCGCTTTTTCAGATTGAGAAGCCGTTATGCGTCGATTTTTCAAAAATTAATTTCTTGATAAAGTATTGATAACGATTACTTTCTCTAAGGTACGACGCCTACTTGCCTACAAACTGATGTCCGTAAGTTCGGGCAATTGACCCTCCATTAAGGATCGTCCGGCGCGCGCCGCTATCGCGCATTCGGAGATACTATTTGGCTAAGAATACAGGTGCTTTATCGGCGCTGATTGAGCGCTGGTCATAAATTTAACGGCGATGGTAAAAACTGCCCACGGCCAAAGTCGGGGAGAAAGACACTTGGCACACCTCAGCACCAGAAAAACCTGTCTGAAGATCAGCACTTCCGTGTAGGCTGGCGTCTGGTGAACATTCAACACACCGATCCCACGACTGAGCGCCCCTCCAACGCCGCCATCCGCGCTTCCAGCTCAGTGACCTCCAGCGTGCGCCTGTAGCTATCCACCAGCGCCATGACCTGTGCGCCCTCGGTTGGCGTCAAGTCACCCACTGACACCGCTTCCAGCACGGCTCCGGCGGCCTGTGCGGCATCATGTGCAGTGACCATAGAGGGCAACGCAAACTGGACGGGGCTGTCCTTGCGAGGCGGTGCCAGTCGGTCAAGGCAAAGCCGCAGCGCCACGCTATCGCCCGCCAGAGCCAAGTCCACGGCCTTACGGCTCAGTGCTTCGGCTTCGCCTTCCAACAGCGCCAGAACCGCCTGCGTGGCCTTGTGGCGCGCTCCCTTGGGCCGTCCGGCATTGCCGGTCGCGAAAGTGCCATCCGTATTCCTGCCGTTCATACGGGAAGCCTCCGCAGGTTTTCTTCAAGCAAGTCCAACTGGGCGAGGGTCATTTGGTCGATGCCGACCGCCAGCCACAGTGCCAGCACCGCAGGGTCGAGGTCGTTGGCATCGACCATCTCTGCCGGACCATGCGCTGGGCGGCGGGCTTCAAGCTTGGAAAGGCGGCGGTGAAGGGGCGTCATACATTATAGTATAACACTCACGTATTCGCTGATACACTCGTGTCGTCATTTGGAGGCCAGTTTTAAGGTTCCCGATAGTCCCTTGCTCTTGCGTGGTGCAGCAGGCATCCGCCACTTCGCGAATAAGAACGTCGTTTAGAAACTGCGCCGCAGACTGCGAAAGGAACAAGGGGCATTGCTTGACGTCGACCTTTTGCTCTTTTGACCAAGCCTCGATCCGACGCATCAAGCCGTTGTGTCCTTCCCCCGCAAGGTAGACCACGGGGCCTGCCAAGACTTTCCGCCCATGAAATCCCGCGCCGGTCGCCACGGATATTGCTCTCAAAAGACAGGAACGAAACCGGGACAGGGCCAAAAAGGCCGCCACGCCTGACTGGAAAACACGCTCACGTCCATCGTCAACCGCCACAAACAAAGCCAGATCGACGACCTACTCCCATGGAATTACGCCGCTAAGGTGTGATCAGAACAGCGCTTACAGATCACGCGCAGGCCCGCAGTGCCATGACCAATTCCACGACCCGAGCCGCAGGCGTGGCAGCATCAAGCCGCACCGTCACAGGGCCAATAACCAGATCAATTGTGCCAGTCACGATGGGCGGCTCTGATGGATGTGTCACGGCCACCGGCTGTGCGAACTCCGCCCCGGCCACCTCCGGCACAACCAGCTTGCCCTTTCGCGCCAGCGTCCGCCACGACGACAGATGGTTTGCCTTAACCCCGTGCCGCTGCGCAACCTCGTTCACCGTGACACCCGGCACCAGCGTCTCGGCAACCATCCGGCCTTTCGCCTCATCCGACCATCGCCGCTTCGCTGCCGGAGCCACCAGCAGCACCACAAACCCAACGGCCTCCATACTGCGCGCCCGATGGACTCCCACTGACACCTCCCGTGTAAATCTCCACCGAAGCGCAATCGCAGCTTACAGATTCAGCAGGAAGGTGGGGTCAAGACAGCGCTTACGCTACCCCCCTTTGAAACAAAAAAGGCCCCGTCAGGGACCCTATTTCAAGTTTGCGATATACATCTATGGACGTCTCTCCCGTTGCAAGGGTTCCGTCGAGCCGATCTGACCGTTTTTCCTAGGTTGCGAACATCTATCCGGCGTCACCGGATTTCGGTGCGCCCACATGGGAATTCCGCGTGGTGAGCCTCGACAAGTGGTCGGCCTCAGAGTGGACCATTATAAAAGCCAGGTTCCTCACACACCGGATCTTGCCGGTCCGTCACATTTCTTGGATCTCCTTGCAATCCTTATCCCAGCCTCAGGTTGCGGGCTGGAATTCCATGCTCTTTCGCAGCATCGCCCAGATGATCCGGGCGTTCTTATTTGCCACGGCGACAATCGTTCGGTTGACGCCCCGCCGTTCGCGCAGCGCATTGATCCATCGGCTGAGCGCGTCAGTCTTGCGTGCGGCAACCCGCACGACGGATCTGGCGCCGTGCACCAGCAAGGTTCGCAGGTGCTGATCGCCGCGTTTGCTGATGCCCATCAGGATCTGTCGGTTCCCGCTTGAGTGCTGCCTGGGGACGAGACCCATCCAAGCCGCAAGATGCCTGCCGTTCTTGAACTCGGCGCCGTCGCCGACTGCGGCGATCACGGCCGTTGCGGTTTTGGGACCAACACCGCAGATGCGCGCGATGCGCTGGCAGGCGGCGTTTGACCGGAAGACCGCCTCAATGCGGCGGTCGAAAGCCTTGATCCGCACATTAATCTGATCAAGGAACTCGTAGAGTTCGGCAATGATCTCGCGCGTCATCCCCGTCAGACCGTTCTCAAGATCAGCGATAATCATCGGGATGGCGCGCCGAGCTCGGCTGATCGAGACGCCGATGGTGACCCCGCGGTCCAACAGGAGGCCGCGCATCTGGCTGAGAGGTGCGGTGGGATGGTTCACCAGACGGGTGCGGGCGCGGTGAAGCCCTTGGATATCCTGCTGCTCTTCGTTCTTGGTCGGCACGAACTTCATGTTCGGCTGGCGCATCGCGGTGCAGATCGCCTCGGCATCGTTTCGGTCGTTCTTCTGATGCTTAACGAAGGGCTTCACGTATTGCGGCGCAATGATCCGGACCGTGTGGCCGAGCCTCTCAAACTGACGCTGCCAGAAGAAGGCCCCTGTGCAAGCCTCGATCCCGATCACGCAACGCTGCAACTTTGCCAATTCCGGCAAAAGCTGATCCCTTCGCAAACGCTTGCTGATCAGCATCCGACCTTCATGATCCGCCCCATGCAACTGGAACACGCTTTTCGCCAGATCGATACCCATGAATGCAATCGCCATCTTCTCCTCCCATGTTGGCCGCATCTCGCGACCAGCGTTGCTGTTGGTGGGAGAGACGTCCATCCCATTAAATGGCGGAGGGAGTGGGCCTGGCCGCCAACTCCCTCCGCCACTTAAGCCATTGTAATCATTAGCGCGGACGTGAGCTCGAAAGTCATCTGGTTAGAATGAATCTGGGAACGAACACTGCCCTTCTGTCAATCCTGCAAATAGCCATTGGGATTTGCGGATTGCCAGTTCCAGGTAGTCCTGCACATGTCGCGAACATCAAGCTTGGCCTTCCATCCGAGAAGGCGCTCTGCTTTATCTACAGCCGCCAGACTGCGGGCCACATCACCATCGCGGCGTGGTCCAATTTCATAGGGCACAGCTCGCCCTGACGCATGTTCAAATGCTTTCACCATCTCTAGCACTGTAGCGCCTTGGCCGGTCCCGACATTAATGGCCTCGCACCCCGTGGAGGTCGCAGTAAACTCAATAGCTGCCAAATGTGCCCGAGCCAGATCTTCGACATGAATGTAATCACGCTCGCCTGTTCCGTCACGCGTGTCGTAATCATCGCCAAAAACATTCAAGTGTTTCAAACACCCAACGGCGACCTGGGAGATGTACGGAACGAGATTGTTCGGAATACCATTTGGGTCTTCGCCGATGCGGCCCGAAGCATCCGCTCCCACGGGGTTGAAATACCGTAGCACTACAGCACTTGCGTCCTTCCAAGATGCAGCCCAATCGCGAATAATTTCCTCAATGAAATACTTGGTACGGCCGTACGGGTTTGTCGGCTGCAGGGGGTGGTTTTCATCATAAGGCAGATATTTGGCCTCGCCATAGACTGTAGCAGAAGAGGAAAATATGATCCGGCGGCAGTCGTGCCGTTGCATAGCTTTCAACAGCTCGATCGAACCAGAAACGTTCTGGGCATAATATTCGAGCGGCTTTTTGTTGGATTCCCCGACAGCCTTCAGCCCTGCGAAATGGATAACGGCTTCGGGTCTGAAACCTCCAAATGCTTCACGCAGCTTGCCAGCGTCTTGAATATCACCTTCGCAGATCTCGAAGCCTGCATTTGCAAGCTGTTTGACGCGCCTCAGCGCTTCAGGGGAGCTGTTTGAATAGTTATCAAATACGAGGATATCATGGCGCTCGCGCAGCAGCTGCAGCAGCGTGTGGCTTCCAATATAGCCTGCTCCGCCAGTAACCAGAATTTTCATTTGAGCTCCGCCAATCTTTTCAATGGTTCGCGATGGATAGCCTGTGAGGCCCCAGCAATTCAACGCGTTGCTAAACGGCCCGCAGCTGATCCGCCCCTACCGCGACCCGCGTCTGGCCGCCCATGATCTCCATCAGGACACAAATGCGCCGATCAGGCGCGATCTTTTCCACCTCTGCCACGAAATGGGCAAAGGGCCCCTTGGTCAGGGTCACCTGATCACCAGGCTTCAGGAGCTTCGGCGGCAGCAACTTGCCCTTCGCGTCGCAGCGCAACATCAGCTGCGAGACCAGGTCCAGCGGGACCGCCGTCGGTTCTTTGCTAAAACTCACCAGTCGCGTTATGCCATAGGTCGGGTTGACGGTGCGCCAGAACCCACGGGCCACATCGAAGGCCACGAAGATGTAGCCTGGAAACAGAGGCCGCATTGCGGTGACGAACTTGCCATTGCGCTGGCGCGTTTCATCTTCCATCGGCAGAAAGGTTTTGAAGCCTTGGCGCTTGAGGTTCTTATCCGCGATGTTGGCACAGTTCGGCTTCAGCTGCGCCAAAAACCAGATTGTGCCGCAATCGTAGAATGTCATCTTGCAACCTCATTAAAACTCTACCGCTCACATATCGCTCGAACTTGAACAGATGCAAGTCAGCATTTCCAGAAGGTGTGTGACATTTTGACAAAGATGGTGGCGCGCCCCGCCCTCAGAGCATTGATATAATGAGATAATCCAGCACTAGCAGCTTGATACCCTTCACCACTCACGCAAACGTCCGACCGACTTTAAGACGGATCGGAGGCTGAGTTGGACGGGAGTCGCGAGATTACCGAGTTTCGGGCGGGGCAATATGTGCGCATGTCGACGGAGCATCAGCAGTATTCGACGCACAAGCGGTTGATCGAAAAGCGCCGCGAAAAGGGCCCGAAAACCGGTGGCGATCGCCCTAAGCTGCCGAACTCGGATGCGGGGGGGGGGCTGCTGCTCGACGGCAATTTGCGGGTGCTGGCGCTCAAGGAATTGGGCCAGGACGCGGCTCCGGCTGTTGATGGTCGAGAGGTTGACGTTAAAGGCGCGCGCCAGCCGCTCTTTGCTGACACATTTGTCGATGGCGCGGCACAGCATGTAATCTTCTTGCACCGTCGAAAGGCGGCTGATCCGGTGGTTGTAGGTCTAGGTCTCAAAATACTTGGCGATCAGGCAGGGATCAACCTGCTGCATGGGATCTGCCCCAAGGCGGCGGAACTACTGCAGGATCACCAGTTCACACCTGATGTGACCCGGCATCTGCGCAAGATGAAGGCGGCTCGGCAGATCGAAGCGGTCGAGTTGATGATCGCCGCGAACACGATCACGGCCGCCCATGCCGACGCCCTCCCGAAGGCCACGCCGCCGGAACAGCGCACCGACAACAAACCACCGCAGCCGGAACAGCCGAAGGGCGATCCACTGGAACAGATCGTCAAGCTTGAGCGCGAGATGAACCAGGTGCAGGAAAAGTACAAGTACGCTGAGGAAAACTACGAGCCTGAGCTTTTGAACCTGGTCGTCGCCAAGGGCTACCTGAAAAAGCTGATGGAGAACGAGGCTGTCCGGTCCTACGTGGCGCGACACGCGCCCGAGACCCTTGAGCCGTTCGAACTGGCTTTGAACACGGTCAGTATGGAGGAAGCGGTGGAACAGCCCGAGCGGGAAGATGGGCCGAGCGCTGCCGAAGCGGCAGCACAACCTCAACTGGCGAAAGACGACAGTGGCGCGACGTCTGACCTAGGAAGGAATGGCCAAGTCTAGTGATGGGCTCGACCCCGGGTCAGATTGCAGAAAACTTGCTAAATTGACTCATTGACGAGCGACATGGGGCCGAGTCTCGTGAGTCAGCTGCCACGCCCCGCTCCGTGCTGACGAAGTCGTTCAGTTATGAGCTTTTCACATGTTCAGGCTATCTGTTGGTGGCGCTGTTGAAGGCCCGCCGATGTCCTTAGAGTGAGTGAGGTTGCTCTCTGGTTCGGCCTGCACACGTGGGTTGGTGGCGACTTCATAGCCAATAGAGACGAAAATTCCTTTACAGTCCTTATTTCTCCCTTGTTTGCGCGCGCAGCATTTGCTACCGCTCTGTATTGAACGATGTAAAAATTTCTCATCATCACCCTCGCATCCAATAAGGCGCCCTGCGGGCAGTCCTTGTGCGGTAGCCTGAGAAAAACCCTAAATGGCCAGCAAGCGCGCCAAGCTGCAGGAAGACACGCATTTTCGCGTGCTGCGCATTCTTCAAGAAAACCCTGAAATGTCCCAGCGGGAGCTGGCTGAGGCGGTCGGAGTGAGTGTGGGCGGGATGCACTACGTGCTGAACGCATTAATCGAAAAAGGGCTCGTGAAGTTGGGGAATTTCACAGCGGCGGAAGACAAGCGCCGATATGCCTACATTTTGACGCCGAATGGCATCGCGCGGAAGGCTACGCTGACGCAAGCGTTTTTGGTCAAGAAAATGGAAGAGTATCAGGCGCTCAAGGAAGAGATCGAGGCGCTTCAAGTCGAGCTGAATGCCAGCACCGCAAGGAAGCCGTCCTGATCGCAATCAGAACTCACTTGGGAGCCTATTTCGGACGGAAAACGACGAGTTACTGGTCGGTCAGAGATTAGATGCTTGCGACGTCCACAAGAAAAAAGCTTGAGGATTAAATGAAAAAAGTATTGCTGGTATTTGGGACGCGGCCAGAAGCCATAAAGATGGCGCCAGTCTATGAAGCACTCAAAGCTGCCCAAGGTCTTGATGTGCGCGTGGCTGTCACCGCCCAGCACCGCGAAATGCTGGACCAGGTTCTGCGTCTATTCGGGATCGAACCCGAATACGATCTGAACGTGATGAAACCCGGTCAGGGACTCACCGAGATCACCGCAGCGGTGCTCGCCGGGCTTAAGCCGGTGCTCGAAGAGTACGCGCCTGACTTGCTGCTGGTGCACGGCGACACAACGACCACGCTTTCGGCCTCTCTCGCAGCCTATTACCAGCAGATCCCGGTGGGCCATGTCGAAGCGGGCCTGCGGACTGGTGACATCTATTCGCCTTGGCCGGAAGAAATAAATCGTAAGCTTACCGGTGCCATCGCTCGGCTCCACTTCGCCCCGACAGAAAGAGCCGCCTCAAACCTAAAATCAGAAGCGGTGCCGACGGAGCGAATTTCCATCACCGGAAATACGGTCATTGACGCATTGCTTGAGGTGGTTGAGAGGCTCGAGAAAGATCCGAAGCAAAGCGCGGCCTTCGACGTGGAATTTGGGATCGACCCGACCAAGCGTCTGATCCTCGTGACAGGGCATCGTCGCGAAAGCTTTGGGGGCGGCTTCAAGCGTATTTGCACTGCACTTGCCACGCTAGCGCAGCGGGAAGACCTCCAGATCATTTATCCAGTGCACCTGAACCCGAATGTCAAGGGACCTGTGGAGATCAGCCTTGGTGAGCTTGAGCGTGTTAAACTCATTGCGCCACAGGATTACCTGCCTTTTGTGCATCTGATGCGCCGCGCAGACGTAATACTGACCGACTCGGGCGGAGTGCAAGAAGAAGCGCCGTCGCTTGGCAAACCGGTGCTCGTTATGCGTGACACCACAGAACGACCCGAGGCGGTAGACGCCGGGACGGTCAAGCTGGTGGGTACTGACGCCGATCTGATCGTACGAGAAACGAGTAAGCTCCTCGACGATCAAGCCGCATACGACGCGATGTCGCGCGCGCACAATCCCTACGGCGACGGGTTGTCCTCTCAGAGGATCCGCGATGCCGTTTTGTCATTTCTTACGATCAACCAGGATCAGCAATAATGCCTGAACTCCCTTTCAAACGCATTTCCGTCATCGGGCTGGGGTATATCGGCCTACCGACCGCTGCCATGTTCGCCTCGCGTAAAGTTAAGGTGGTAGGTGTCGATGTGAACCGGCATGCCGTCGACACAATAAACCGAGGTGACGTTCATATCGTTGAGCCTGATCTCGATATGGTAGTGCGCGCGGTAGTTAGGGAGGGCTATTTGCGGGCCACCACGGTTCCTGAACCCGCCGAGGCCTTTCTGATCGCGGTCCCCACTCCCTTCAAAGGCGAAAACCACGACCCGGACCTCAGCTTCATCAAGGCGGCGGCTCGCGCCATCGCGCCGGTGCTGGAGGCGAGCAATCTGGTGATCCTGGAAAGCACATCACCGGTAGGGGCCACCGAGGCCATGGCAGGCTGGCTTGCAGAGGCCCGCCCAGACCTTAGCTTTCCCCAAACGGCCGGTGACGGCTCTGACATCCGCATAGCGCATTGCCCCGAACGGGTTCTGCCCGGCAAGGTGATGCAGGAACTTATTACCAACAACCGCGTGATCGGCGGCATGACGCCAGCCTGCTCGGAAGCGGCAGCCAGCCTCTACCGCGCCTTTGTCACCGGCGAGTGCGTGGTCGCCTCCGGGCCTCGCGTTGCGGAAATGGCAAAACTCACCGAGAACAGCTTCCGCGATGTCAACATCGCCTTCGCCAACGAGCTTTCGCTGATTTGCGACGCGCTAGGCATGGATGTCTGGGAACTCATTCGCTTGGCCAACCGCCACCCGCGGGTGAACGTGTTGCAACCCGGCCCCGGTGTGGGCGGGCACTGCATCGCGGTCGACCCGTGGTTCATCGTCTCCTCGGCACCAAAACAGGCGCGGCTGATCCGCACCGCACGAGAGGTGAACGATTACAAGCCCGGTTGGGTGATCGAGAAGGTCCGCGCCGCTATCGGGGCGCATTTGATGGACAACCCTGGCCAGACCGCCGCCGAGGTCACCCTCGCGATCTACGGCCTCGCCTTCAAACCCGACATCGACGATCTGCGCGAAAGCCCGGCTCTCGAGATCGCGCGGGCGCTGACGGCAGAGCATGCCGGGCCGGTGCTGGTGGTCGAACCCAATATTGACACCCTGCCCCCGGGCCTCGACAGCGCCCGCCTTGTCGCCCCCGAGGCGATCCGCGCCGATGTCCACGTCATGCTTGTCGACCACAAACCGTTCAAGGCCGCCCCTCCGCCGACGGGGCGTCTCGTGGATGCGCGGGGGGTGTGGGGGTCTTGATCACCCGAAGGCCTTCGGTGCCAGCCAACGAACAGGCTCAATCGCTGTGGGAAACCGGACGTGAGTAGAGCCACCGCAATTGCCCGCAAGACAACCGGAGGAATCTCCCGCAAGGCTGCCGTGATCGCCTTTACCAACGCGGTGGTCTCGCGGTTCATGATCATCGCGCTAACGTTTCTTGGCGCACGCTATCTGTCGGCCGATCAATTCGGGGTTTTTTCACTAATCATGGCCTCCGCGAGCAGCGTGGCCACCTTGAGCGGCGTCGGCGTCGGCGTGGTGAACAACTCGGCGGCATCGCGCCACTATGACGATGACCCTGCATTCGTGTCGGCTGTCTTCACCGGAATGCTCGCGATTTGCCTCATCCTCTCCCTGGTCTTTGCCCTTGTATTCCTGCCACCAGTCGCCGCGATCGACAGCGGATATTCCAACCTGAAGCTCCTCGGCATCCTCTATCTCGTCTCAGCATTAATGACGGTTGCAGCTGCCTCCGAGGGGCTCGCGTACGGGGTGCGCCGCACCGGAACGATGCTCGTGGTTTCGCTCATCGTTCTGGCCATCGCTCCCGCTGCCAGTGCCTGGTTCATGATCGCTGGCGGACTGACCGGTGCGATTGCAGCCCTGTTGCTGTTCAGGGCGCTCCAATCCGGCTTGCTGTTCGCCGCATTGATGAAGACCACCAAGGTGCGAGTCATTCCGATCCGTGCCTGGCCGGATCGCGAGCGTGTGGGCGCTGTGTTCGTCGGTACGAGCCTGCCGCTCGCCGGTGCCGCGGTGCTCGCCGCTCCGGTTACGACGCTGGCAATGTTCCTGCTGCAGCAACAGGCCGGATCCGCGCAGGTCGGCGCCTTTGCGCTGGCCTACCAGGTGTTCTTGATGTTGGTCTTTCCGCCCGGCGCGATGGGGCATTTCCTGCTGTCACATCTCGCGGCAAAGGGCGTGAACCCACGCGCCATCCTGCGCCGTGTACTTGGTTATCTCGCCGGATATGGGGCGCTCGGCTGGGCTGTCATGGCAGGCGCAACCTTCCTTATGCCGCTGCTCACACCAAACGTTGCGGTCGATTTCACGCTCATGGCGACCTTTGGCGCGACTGTGCTGTTCTATGCCGTGTCGATCGGTTTCAACAACTATTGGTCATCGATCGGACGCGCGCGGATGGTGTTTTATGGTCAGGTCGCCTGGGCGGTCCCGATTGTCGTGGTTACCTTTTTTGGCGCGGCGCAATTCGGGGCCCTGGCGCTTGCCGCGGGATTCTTGCTCGGGTCTCTGGGGCAGCTGTTGATGCATACGGCGATCTTCTCGATGCAGGTCTCGAGATGATTAGAATTTCTAAAGACCGCTCTACAACTAACTTGGTCTGGAAATCATTCTATGTTCTGACGTTTTTCGCAATCTACTTTCTGTCGGAATATTTACTCTCTTATTACATATATGGGGACCAATTCTATTACATTAATTTCTATTACGCATTGCGCAGCTCGAGTGTCGTTGAGGTGCCAGTTATACAGTATTCGAACACTGGAAGTGCGGAGCCTTTTTACGGATATATGATCTGGCTTGCCTCGAACGCTGGCCTCGAGAAAACACCGCTCATGGCTGGAGTCAACGGACTTTTTGCTGTGCTCGTAGCCGCTACAGTACGAAAATTGGGTGGCAGCATTGCGCTGGTAGCGATAATTTTTTCTAACTACTACTTCATTGTTCTTATTACCGCAGCAGAGCGCCTGAAGTTTTCTTATATCGCGTTTTGTCTAGTGATCTTGGCTGGTGGTTCCCTTGGGAGAATCCTCTTCTTTTCAACGCCTTTGATCCACTTTCAATCAGCGTTGACAGTTGCGTCATTCGGCTTCGCAAAATTGGCTGATGCACTAGCAGATCAAAGAAAAGGGCTAAACTGGGGTCATATAAAAGGCCTTATTGGATTGAGCGCGCTAACCGTATTTGCGTTGCTTGCCTTTCTTCGGTTTCAAGAGAGAATACTTGGAAAGTTCCAGTCCAATTCAGAGTTGGGGGAAGGTATTGACGGGATTTTCCAGATTTCTGTCTTGGCAGCAGCATCAATTTTGATATCCCGCAAAAAGATCGAAGCAGTTCTCTTTTTCCTGCCTTTGGTTCTCTTAGCTGCAGTTTTGGGAGGATCTCGGGTCAACATGATTGGCTTTGTGATCCTGATGTACATAGGTCTTATAAATAGGAGAAGCCTCCACCCAATTCTGCTAGCTCTCTATATTTACTTCGCGTACAAATCTGTTGGATTCATAGAAAATATTTTGATGTTTGGTGTTGGATATGTTTGACCGAGCCTTTTCGATGAAGGATTGTGGTGCGAACATTATAGTCAATCTCGTCCCGCCCACTGCGGGCGGCGGCTTGCAGAACGCCGTGTCTCTGGTGATGGGCATCGCGGGCAATGAGACCCTGCGTCGCCAGTCAATCATCGTCTGTCCGGCAGGTGGCCCTGTTCACCTGGCCTGCAAAGAGAACGACATGAACGTTGCGCCCGTGCGTGCTGGCCTCACTGGTCGGATATTGTTCGAGTTCGGTGGCGGGATCCGCATCGCGCGACGTCATGGTGCCAAGACGGTTTTCACCTTGTTTGGAAATGCCCCGCTTGTTTCGCCCGGCCTCTACCGCATTTCCGGCTTCGCGTTGTCGAACATTCTGACACCCGAAATCGATTTCTGGCAGGATCTCCCGCCATCGCGCCGCTTTCTGAAAAAACTGAAAGACGTTATCCGGCTCTGGTTGGCGCGGCGGTCTGACGAAATCATCGTAGAGACGGAATTTCTCGGTCAACGCGCGCGCACTGGCCCGTTTCGCGACCGCATTGTCCATGTTGTGAAGATGGAGCCCAGCGCAGCGGTGCTCAAGGCACTGACCAACAGGCCGCGAAACGACCGGAGAGGCCGGCTGCGATTGCTCGCCCTCACTGGACCTCACCCGAACAAACGCCTGACGGCCATGGCGCCCATAATGGCCCGGCTTGCGGCCCTGCGTTCGCGACGGGGAGGCACGCTTCCGGAGTTCGTGATATCAATCGACGAAACGCACCCGCACGCCAAGTCCGTTGCCGCAGCGTTCGAGGCCGCAGGGGCACCGCCGCCCCGGTTTCTCGGAAAGATAGCGCCAAGCGATGTGGCCGCGCAGCTTCAAGCGGTTGACGGCATTGTCAACATCGCGCGCCTTGAAAGCTTCTCCAACAACTGGGTCGAGGCCTGGGCCGCCGGCCTGCCCCTGATCTCTACCGACGCGGATTGGGCGCGCGCCTCTTGCGGCGAGGCGGCGATCTATGTTGACCCCGAGCAACCTGAACAAGCCGCTGAGAGAATATACACGGTGTTTTCCTCACCGGAGAAACTCGCGGCACTAGCACTCGCGGGTGACAGACAGCTATTGGAACTGGGCGCGCTCGGGAGCAAGATCGAGCGCTATGCCCAAGTCCTCATGCGCACCGCGGAAAGGAGTTGATATGAAATATGCATTGGTGGTGACGGCGGAGACCATATCATATCTGCTGTTTCTTCTTCCGCGGTATCGCCTCCTGAACGGTTTGAAGTCACTTTATCTGAGAATTGTTTTCGGTGCCAAAGTCGGGAGACGGATCGTCTACTACCCAGGCGTCTGGGTGTTCACCGGCCGCAATCTTACGCTTGGCGACGATGTCGATCTGGCAAAAGGCGTGCTGATCACTACGGGTGGCGGAGTATCGATCGGTGACCGCACACTTGTTGGATACGGCACATCGATCCTCTCCGCCAATCACAGAATCCCCGAGAAGCCCGGCCGAATCTTCGATGCGTGCCACGAAAAGGCAGCGGTAACGATCGCCAACGACGTCTGGATTGGTGCCAACTGCACCATTCTTCCAGGCGTGGCAATTGGCGAAGGGGCGGTGGTTGCCGCGGGAAGTGTTGTAACCAAAGCTGTGCCACCATTCACGATGGTCGCCGGTGTCCCTGCGCGCGCGATCAAGGAACGCAAATGAAACAAGTCCTCCAGAACCTCTCCACCGGCCAGTCGGAACTGGTCGAGGCGCCCGCCCCTCAAGCCCGCAGCGGGAGCCTCTTGATCGACACCACCGTATCGCTCATTTCCACCGGTACCGAGCGGATGTTGGTCGATTTTGGCAAGGCCGGGCTGCTCTCGAAGGCCCGGCAACAGCCAGAGAAGGTGCGCCAGGTTCTCGACAAAGTATCGACCGACGGGTTGATGACCACGGTCGACGCCGTTCGCTCCAAACTGGGCCAACCGGTGCCGCTTGGCTATTGCAATGTCGGCATCGTGCGCGAGAGCGGCGCGGCGGGGTTCCGCGCAGGGGATCGGGTGGTTTCCAACGGCAAGCATGCCGATGTCGTGCTGGCGCCGAAGAACCTCGCCGCGCGCATTCCCGACGGCGTGTCAGACGAGGCCGCAGCCTTCACCATTGTCGCCTGCATTGGCCTTCAGGGGATCCGCCTTGCGCAACCCACACTGGGGGAGGCATTCGTGGTGACCGGCGTTGGCCTGATCGGCCTGTTGACCGTTCAGATGCTCCGTGCCCAGGGCTGTCGGGTGATGGCGATTGATTTCGATGCCGACAAGCTGGAGCTTGCGCGAGGCTTCGGCGCCGAGACCTGCAACCCCGGTGCCGGCGAGGATCCCGTGGCAGCAGGGATGGCCTTCAGCCGGGGGCATGGCGTGGATGGCGTGATCGTCACAGCCTCGACCAAGTCGAGCGATCCGATCACCCAAGCGGCGCGGATGTGCCGCAAGCGCGGCCGCATCGTGTTGGTGGGGGTGACCGGGCTCGATCTGAACCGCGCCGATTTCTACGAAAAGGAACTGTCTTTCCAGGTGTCCTGCTCCTATGGCCCGGGCCGCTATGACCCGGCCTATGAGGAGGGCGGGCAGGACTATCCGCTGGGCTTCGTGCGCTGGACCGAGCAACGAAATTTCCAGGCCGTTCTGGACATGTTGGCTTCGGGCGCGCTGGACGTCACGCCGCTGATCAGCCACCGGGTGCCGTTTGTCGAGGCCCCACGCGCCTATCAGCTATTGTCAACCGACAAGGCCGCGCTGGGGATCCTGCTGACCTATGAACATGCCACCGAGCCGCGTCATGTGCGCAGAGTGGCCTTGGCCGACACTCCCGTCGCGGCCTCGGGAAAGGCGGTGGTCGGGTTCGTCGGAGCGGGCAACTACGCCTCGCGCATGTTGATCCCGGCCTTCAAAGCCTCGGGCGCGACCTTGCACAGCATCGCGTCGGCGGGCGGGACCAACGCGGTAGTGCATGGACAGCGGACGGGCTTTGCGCAGGCGACCTCGGACACCGACGGGCTGATCGCCAACCCCGAAATCAACGCCGTGGCCATCGTCACACGGCACAACAGCCATGCCCGTCTGACCGCCCAGGCCCTACGCTCTGGCAAGCATGTGTTCGTCGAAAAGCCCCTGGCTCTGACGTATAAGGAACTTGAGGATGTCAAAGCGGCTCATGCCGAAAGCGGGAAGCACCTGATGGTCGGCTTCAACCGCCGCTTCGCCCCGCAGGTCCAGACGATGAAACGGCTCTTGGGCGCCGTGGCGGCACCGAAAAGTTTTGTCATGGTGATGAACGCGGGCGCGATCCCCTCCGATCACTGGACGCAAGACCCGGCGGCGGGTGGCGGGCGGATCATCGGCGAGGCTTGTCACTACATCGACCTCATGCGGTTCCTTGTCGGGGCTCCGATCACCTCGGTTCAGGCCCGGCGCATGGGCGACACGGATGCCGAGGTGGTGACCGAGGACAAGGCTTCGATCACACTCGGGTTCGAGGACGGGTCGTTCGGAACTATCCATTACCTCGCCAATGGCGGTGCCTCCTTTGCCAAGGAACGGGTCGAGGTCTTTGCCGCCGGACGCACCTTGCAGCTCGACAACTTCCTGAAATTGCGCGGCTTCAACTGGCCCGGGTTCAAGAAGCAGAACCTGTGGCGGCAAGACAAGGGGCAGACGCCCTGCGCGGCGGCCTTTGTCATGGCGGTCGAGGCGGGCGGCGCAGCGCCGATTCCGGCAGCTGAATTGTTCGAGGTCGCCAAGGTCACCATCGACGTGGCCGAGATCCTACGCGTCCAGGCATGAGCCGTCGCCTGACACAGGCTAGGACCTACGCCCGGCTGGGTCCAACCAGCATCGCGCGTGTTGCGGCCTATCGGCTGGGGTTGAAAAGCGGACTGCATCCGGTCCGGCGGCTGGCGGCATCCGTGGCGCAGCCGCCGTTCTTTCGGGCCGTTGACGCGCCCAGTCTGAAAGCAGACCCGAACCGTGCCTGGGATGACAGCCTCTGGTGGTTCGGCTGGCACAGAGTGTCGCGGCCCGATGCCACGCCCGATTGGTTAGCCAACCCGTTCTCCAAGACGGTCCAACCCGACGCCACCCGTGACTGGTGGCGTATCCCCGATTTCGGCACCGGGGATATCAAGGGGCTTTGGGAATTGTCGCGGATGGATTGGGCCGTCGCTTGGGCGACGACCGCGGCGTGTGGCGATGCTCCGGCTCTCGAGCGCTTGAATCTTTGGCTGGCAGACTGGGCCGAGCACAATCCACCCTACAAGGGACCAAACTGGAAATGCGGGCAAGAGGCGTCGATCCGGGTGATGCATCTAGTTGCGGCGGCTTGGGTGTTGGGACAGGACCAAACGCCAGAAAATGGCCTTGTAGATCTCCTGCGCGCGCACTTGCAGCGCATCGCACCAACCATGTCTTACGCGATCGGTCAGCAAAACAACCACGGCACGTCCGAAGCCGCCGCATTGTTCATTGGCGGCAGCTTTCTGGCGGGCCACGATCCCCGCGCCGACGCGTGGTCGCGCAAGGGGCGCCGCTGGCTGGAAGAGCGCGCCGTCACCCTGATCGAGCCCGATGGCAGTTTCAGCCAGTATTCGGTGACCTATCATCGGGTAATGCTAGACACATACTCACTGGCCGAGGCGTGGCGCTGCCATCGCGGCCTGCATGAATTTTCTGTGCGGCTCAAGGAACGCCTTGCGGCGGCGACGAACTGGCTTTGGACCATGACCGATCCTGAGACCGGCGACGCGCCTAATATTGGTGCAAATGACGGGGCTCGGTTGCTACACTTGACGGACAGCGACTATCGGGATTTCCGTCCGTCGGTCCAACTGGCGGCGGCTCTGTTCCAAGACCAGGACGCCTTTGGCCCAGGACCCTGGAGCGCGCCACAGCGTTGGCTCGACGTGCCGGATGGGCAGAGCGCTGCGCCGTTGCGCAGCGCCAGTTTCGACGATGGCGGCTATCATGTGTTGCGCACGGGGCGCGCCATGGCGTTGCTGCGCTATCCGCGGTTCCGCTTCCGTCCCAGTCAAGCGGACGCTCTGCACGTCGATCTCTGGCACAACGGGATCAACTTACTGCGCGATGCGGGAACGTATAGTTACAATACCGAGGGGGCCGACTGGTTCGCCGGCACGGAGGCACACAATACTATCGAGTTCGATGGGCGCGACCAGATGCCTCGACTTGGGCGTTTCCTTTTTGGAGACTGGCTTAACGCTGAAGCTATTGAGCCTGTTTTGGATGATGGTGTTAAGGCAATTGCAGCGGCCGCATACACAGATGCCCGAGGTGCCCAGCATCACCGGGCGATAATCGTGAGCGCTGGATCCTTGATTTGTCGGGATACGATAACCGGCAATTTTGAAGAGGCATGCTTGCGTTGGCGCTTGGCACCTGGCGAATGGCACTTTGAAGGTGACATCGTCCGCAATGGACACCACTCGATTGCGATTGAGTTCGATGGCGGGCCGATCTCCCCGACACTCGGCACGACAGCGGAATCTCGCTACTACCTGCAGAAAACAGAGATTCCAGAAATCTCGGTCAAGGTAAGCCGACCGGGAGTACTCGTCACTAAGGTTAATTTCTGATCATGCATGTTCTTTACTTTCACCAGCATTTCTCGACGCCGCAGGGGTCCGCCGGAACGCGCTCCTACGAAATGGCCCAGGCCCTGGTACGCGAGGGTCACAGCGTAACGATGGTCTGCGGCAGCTATGCGCAAGGCAAGACAGGCCTGAGCACACCGTGTGAAAACGGGCGTCGGCGCGGCGTTGTCGACGGGATTGACGTTATCGAGTTCGATCTCAACTATGGCAATGACATGGAGTTTACGCAGCGCCTCAGGGTGTTTGCCAAGTTTGCGCTTGGCTCGCTCGGGGTCGCGCTGCGGGAGCCTGCTGACGTTGTGTTCGCGACGACAACCCCACTAACCGCTGGCATTCCAGGCATTTTTGCGCGCTGGCTGACGCGCAAACCCTTTGTATTCGAAGTCCGGGATCTTTGGCCGGAATTGCCCAAAGCGATGGGCGTCATCAAAAGCCCCGTGGTGCTTTGGCTTATGTCCGTGCTGGAATGGGCTTCGTACCGGTCGGCGGATCGCCTCGTGGGCCTTTCTCCAGGGATTGTTGAAGGAATTGCAGCCCGAGGCGTGGATAAATCGCGGATCGCCATGGTGCCAAATGGTTGCGATATGGATCTATTCTCAACGCCCGAAGCGGCTTGGCGGCCGGACGGCGTGCAGGATGATCAGTTGCTCGCGATTTTCACGGGAACACACGGGAACGCGAATGGCCTGGATGCTGTGCTCAACGCAGCGGCGGCTTTGAAAGAGCGCGGGCGTGAGGACATACGGATCGCCTTGGTTGGGCAAGGGCGAGAGAAGCCGAAGCTGAAAGCGCAAGCTGAAGAGCGTGGCCTCGACAACGTGCTATTCCTCGATTCGGTCCCGAAAATAAAACTCTCTGGGTTAATGGCAGGTGCTGATCTCGGGCTGCAGGTCCTTCGTAATGTTCCAGCATTTTATTATGGAACATCTCCGAACAAATTCTTTGATTACATATCAGCCGGCTTGCCAGTTCTGAACAACTATCCGGGCTGGCTGGCAGGTCTGATCGAAGAAACCGACTGTGGCTTCGCTGTGCCGCCTGACGACCCGGCCGCCTTTGCAGATGCTCTGATTGCGGCAGCTTCGGATCGCGAAGCGCTCCGTCAGAAAGGGGTCAACGCGCAAGACCTTGCAAAAACTCGGTTTGCACGTGCGAAACTGTCGTCCGACTGGGTTGAGTGGGTGACAGGAGCCTCGCGTTAAACTTTAAGGCAAGTGGCTGATCAATTGAAACGATGCGATAGATGAAACGTATTATTGACATTCTTGGAGCCAGCTTCGGTTTGCTACTGTTGTCGCCGGTTCTGGCGATTGTGGCCTATAAAATCCACCGCGAGATGGGCTCGCCCGTGCTATTCCGCCAGACCCGACCCGGCCTCCGCGGAAAACCTTTTCGAATGGTCAAATTCCGCACAATGCGCAATGCGATTGACGCGGATGGCCGCCCTCTTCCCGATGCCGAGCGGCTCACAAAGCTCGGACAATTTCTGCGCGCGAGTTCTCTCGACGAACTGCCCGAACTGTGGAACGTGCTCAAGGGCGAAATGAGCCTCGTCGGCCCACGCCCATTATTGATGGAGTATCTACCGCTCTATTCACCAGAGCAAGCCCGCCGCCACGAAGTGCGCCCCGGCGTCACTGGCTGGGCGCAGGTGAACGGCCGCAACGCGATTTCTTGGGAAGAGAAATTCGCGCTGGATGTCTGGTATGTGGACAATCGAACTTTGGTTTTGGACCTGAAAGTCATTTGGCTGACCATCCGCAAAGTGATCAAGCGCGACGGGATTTCAGCGGCAGACGACGCAACCATGCCAAAATTCAAGGGCAGAAAGCCGTGACGCGCCTGATCGGGGTTTATGGCGCGTCTGGATGTGGACGAGGGATAATGCCGTTGCTTCGCGCGCAATATGCCGATGCGGACCTCGTATTCATCGATGACGGGTGTGCTCCCGGTACTGTGAACGGACATGCCATTCTCGATTGGGATGGGTTTCTCGGTCACACCGCGCCTGAGAAGCACGTGTGCCTCGCGATTGCCGACTCTAAAATACGTCAGTCTTTGGCGGAGAAAGCGGCAGGCGCTGGCGTGCCCCTTATTGAAGCAAGAGCCGCTAATGTTGTTGAAATGGATGATGTAGTGACCGGAGAGGGTGCCTGTCTTTCACCTTTCGTGACCCTGACCTCGAACATCCGCATAGGCCGCTGTTTCCACGCCAATCTTTATTCCTATGTCGAGCATGATTGTGTGATTGGCGATTTCGTCACCTTTGCACCAGGCGCCAAGGTGAACGGAAATGTAACGATTGGCGATCACGCCTATGTCGGCTCGGGTGCCATCATCCGCCAGGGCGTCACAATCGGCGCGGGAGCCATCGTCGGCATGGGCGCGGTTGTCACGCGTTATGTCCCGCCCGGTGTCACTGTCATCGGCAATCCGGCCAAACCTCTTATCAAGGACTGATCCATGCGCGTTTTCCTCTCCCGCCCCCACATGTCCGGCCGCGAAGAGGCGCGCGTGGCAGAGGCCTTTGCATCGAACTTCGTGGCCCCGCTCGGGCCCCAACTGGACGCCTTCGAGGCCTCCGTGCGCGACTACCTCGACGCGGACGTGCATTGCGTCGGCCTATCCTCCGGGTCCGCCGCCCTACACCTAGCCCTGCGCATCGCAGGCGTCGGCCCCGGCGATGAGGTCTGGATCTCCTCCATGACCTTCGCGGGCGGCATCTTCCCGGTTAACTATCTCGGTGCCGCCCCGCGATTCTTCGACCTCGCCCCAGGAAGCTGGACCATCGACACGGCACGCCTCGCAGAGGAACTCGCCAAAGCCGCTACTGAGAACCGGCTGCCCAAGGCCATCGTTCCGACCGACCTCTACGGCCAGTCGGTCGATCTCGACACGCTGGAGAGCCTCGCGGCGCAATACGGCGTACGCCTGATCTGTGATAGTGCCGAAAGCCTCGGCGCCACCTACAAGAACGGCCGCAAGGCCGGCACAGGCGGCGATGCTGCGATCCTGTCCTTCAACGGCAACAAGATTATCACCACCTCCGGCGGCGGCATGCTAGTAACCCGACACAAGGCCTGGGCGGACGAGGCCCGTTTCCTTGCCACGCAAGCGCGAGACCCTGCCCCGCACTATGAGCATTCCACTTACGGCTACAATTACCGCCTCTCCAACATCTGCGCCGCGATTGGCCTCGGACAGATGGAGGTGCTCGACGACCGCGTGGGTCGACGGCGCGAGATTTTCGCACGCTACGAATCCGCTCTCTCCCGCCCTGGCATTACCTTCATGCCCCAACCCGAAGGCCTTAAATCGACTCGCTGGCTCACGGCTTTGACAATCGTCCCGACCGAAACCGGCATCACGCGCGAAGACATCCGCCTGGTGCTGCTGGAACACGAGATCGAATCCCGCCCGCTGTGGAAGCCTATGCACATGCAGCCGCTTTACGCGAATTGCCCCTACCACGGCACTGGCGTCGACGAGCGCCTTTTCGCCAATGGCCTCTGCCTGCCGTCGGGTAGTGACATGACCAACGAGCAGCAGGACGAGGTAATCGAACGGGTAGCAGAACTGCTCAACTAGCCGCGTTAGAAGCTGGACAATGATCGGTCATTCATGAAAGTTTCTGTCGTGATTTCGACCTCCCGTACCACCATCCCCGTCAAATGCCATACAGCAGCCAACATGATGCCCATATTGACGGCAAACTCGTTGGCGCAGCTCTGGTTGAAGAATTCCCCCTCTAGGAACATGCAGGACCCCTTGCAGAGCTGAACGACGGGGCATGACATGTATTTCGCCCCCTTATTTCCCATATCCCATCCCCACCCAAACACTTAACATCCCACTCTCATCCGTGATCTTCCACTCGATCCCGGGATAATCCCCCGCCCCGAAAGTAAGGGGCTGCAAAACTAGAATTTTCTCGGCAAGATGAACGAGGAGATTCTGAATGAAGACAAGCAGATACACTGAGGCGCAGATCATCGCGATCCTGCGGCAGGCCGAAGGCGGTGTGCCGGTGGCCGAGCTGTGTCGTGAGCATGGCATGAGCAATGCGTCGTTTTACATCTATGGACGTCTCTCCCGTTGCAAGTGTTCCGTCGAGCCGATCTGACCGTTTTTCCCAGGTTGCGAACATCTATCCGGCGTCACCGGATTTCGGTGCGCCCAAATGGGAATTCCGCGTGGTGAGCCTCGACAAGTGGTCGGCCTCAGAGTGGACCATTATAAAAGCCAGGTTCCTCACAAACCGGATCTTGCCGGTCGGTCACATTTCTTGGATCTCCTTGCAATCCTTATCCCTGAGGTGCGCCGAGCAACAGTAAGCTGCGCCCGAAAGCGCGTCGGAAGTTAGGGGCTAAGAGGCAAAAAAACCGCAGGCCGCGACATCCGAAATCATCGCGATGGGAGCCGTGGTTTCCGTTTTTCCCAGCTTTCCAATAATGGCGGGAAGAAGGGCAATAGTCGCACGAAGGCCGAACATGATGCCGACTAATATTTGGAGTAAAGCTTTAGCGACACTCACTGGGAACACTTCGCTCGCAGAATGCGGCCGTTGGTGTCTACAAGCCACCCGCTTGTTAAAGACTAAGGTCTAGGCTGTTCCAGTGAGCTCCGTGGCTTTCCTGAATCTATTGGGGGGATTTTTGGCGGGATGCACTTTGGTCGCAGCCAAAATACCTCGTAAAAACAATAGATTATGAAGTTATTATGGCGGATCGATAGGGATTCGAACCCTAGAGACGGTTCCCCGCCTACACACTTTCCAGGCGTGCGCCTTCGACCACTCGGCCACCGATCCGTTGCGCGGCTTTTAGCCTGCCATCGCAAGCCGATGCAAGGGGGAACCTGCACTTTTCGCAAGGGATGCCAACGCAATCCATCAACGGCAAAATCACCCGTCGCTCCTGCCCGCCCTCGTTCTCAATCCTGCCAACGTCAACACGACCATTGTCGCCAGTGCACATGAATTGACCGCAGCCGCAGAAACGCAGATCAACCGGCGGCAGCTTACAGCCGCTTACAATCACACCCTGCGATCAAAACCCCGCACCGCCGCGCTCCGGCGCAGTCAATCCCAACAAGATCAACCGCCGCCAGCCTCAATCCATCAACGACAAGATCACCCGCCGGTTCTGCCTGCCCTTGTTTTCGATCTTGCTGATCTCGACATGGCCGATCTCGGCGGTGCGCGCCACATGGGTGCCGCCGCAGGGCTGCAGGTCAACCGGGGCCTCTTCCGGCCCAATCCGCACCAGCCGCACGCGGCCCTGCCCCATCGGCGGCATCACCGACATGGTCTTGACCAAACCGGGGTTGGCCAGCAGATCGGCGTCGCTGATCCAACTGTCGGTCACCGCAAGGTCGCGCTGGATCATCAGGTTTAGCGCGTCATTCAGCGCCGCAATATCGGTCGGCGGCTCTGGCATGGCGAAATCAAGCCGGCCCTTGTCGGCGCCAATCTGCCCGCCCGTCACCGGCAAAGGAATAACCACCGATAGCAGGTGCAGTGCGGTATGCACCCGCATATAGCGATAGCGCCGCGCCCAATCGATGCGCTGCACAATCTCGGTGCCCACCGCAGGCAGGGCGACCGGCTCTGCCGGAACCAGCGCAATCAGCCCGCCTTCAACCTTGACGGCGGTGGCAATCGCCATCCGCCCGCCCGGCCAACTGATTTGGCCATTGTCACCCGGCTGCCCCCCGGCGGTGGCATAAAACACCGTGGCATCCACCACGATGCCGCCTTCCGGCGTGTGGGCCAGCACGGTTGCGGGCGCCTCGCGCAGATAGGCGTCTTCGCGAAACAACAGGCGGGTCGTCATGCTTTGGGCTCCTTTGGCGCTTTGCGGCGGGCGCTTGGCACCGATAGAAACGCCTCGACCGCGGCCAGATGCGCGGCCTCTTCGGCCAAAGCCTCGGCCTCGGCGGCGGCCTCGTCGGCCATGCGTTTCAAATAGTCGCGGTGCTGGTTGGAAAACACGATGCCGTCGGCCTTGAACCGCTCGGCAATCTGGTGATTGATCTCTGACCGCACCGGCACCTGAAAATAGATGTCACGGATCACCATGCGGATTTCAAACATCATCACTTCAGGGCCAAACCCCATCAGCGCCACCACCGGCGGCGGCGACAAAATTGCCAAGGGCTGCGCTTCGGCAATCTCACGCAAGATCTTTTCCACCAGTCGGCTGTCGCTGGTAAACGGCACCGCAACCGGCACAACGATCCGCCCCGACATGTTGAAACGGGTCCAGTTGGTCACCCGGCCCGCAATCAGGTCAGAGTTTGGAACGATAACGTCTGACTTATCAAAGGTCTGAATCCGCGTTGACCGCACCGAGATCGATTTCACCACGCCTTGGGTGGTGCCAACCTCAATCCAGTCACCCTCTGACACCGGGCGTTCGATCAGCAAGATGATGCCAGACACGAAATTCGACACGATGTTTTGCAAACCAAAACCGATACCAACCGACAGGGCACCGGCAACAATCGCAAGGCCGGATAAATCGATCCCCGCCGCGTTGATCCCGATCACCGCCGCCAGAAACACCCCCACATAGCCAACGCCAGAAACGATGGCATTCTGCCCGCCCTGATCAAGACTGGTGCGCGGCAAGATGGTGGTTCGCAGCGCGCCTTGAAACAGCCGCGTCAGGGTATAGCCAATGCCGAACACCACCGCGAAAAACAGGAAAACCGTCGGCGAAATCTTGGTATCGCCCAGTTGCACGCCCTCGCGGAACCGGGTCCACAGCTCTGTCATATCCGACATGCGGGCGCCCCAGATCAGCGCAAACAGCGGAATCGTTGCCAGAATCAGCGCAAAGCCAATCAGCACCGGCACCAAGGCATCCTTGTCTTCAGATTCCTCGCGGCGCATCACCAGCGCGTAAATATCGCTGATCAAATGCTGCAACACCGCCAGCAGCCCCACCAGCCCCAGCGACATCACCGCCGGAAACACCACCGCAGAGGCTGCCGCAACATAGCCCACCGCAGCCAACAGCGGCCCAATCAACCCGACCGCCATCGCCCCGCGCGCCAGAATGCTGATCAGCCGGGTCACATAGCTGCGCCCGTCCTCCTCGCGCTCTTCGCTGGCCACATGGCGCCGCATGAACTGCCCCATGCG
>Ga0255096_1000282_pt1 | contig 27150 bp, 25 predicted proteins | sample Colum_Atlam_RepA_2_FD_188563 | JGI IMG/M metagenome (GOLD analysis project Ga0255096, IMG submission 188563) | Freshwater microbial communities from Columbia River, Oregon, United States - Colum_Atlam_RepA_8d | ecosystem: Environmental > Aquatic > Freshwater > River | place: USA: Oregon... | reverse complement strand
ACTTTACTGCTTCAATCTTGAAATCTTCGGGATAGCGTTTTGCGGACATATTCAGACACCTCTTGATTGCGTTAGTGTAACGCTATCGAGTGTCTAGAATATCGGGGGCTTGCCAGCTGGCAGATGCACCGGATTGGCCTTAAAGGTCAGCATCAGCCATTATCTTTGAGACGCACCCTGAGGCTGAGCAAGACTAATTTGCTAATCTATTTATGCAGATGCCGAGAGTAATGTGGCAGTTTTCAAGGCCTTTATGTCGCTGCTGCCAGTCACGAAGCAGCATATTTTCAGTTGCTGGTGCCATTGTGAAATCAGCCCAGTGATGGCGTCGTTGCCCCGTCTTGCAGCATGCAGGAAAGGCACTGCCGCTGAGGCAAGCTGGGCGCCCATCCTGAGCGCCTTGGCCACATCAAGGCCAGATCTCAAGCCTCCTGACGCAATCACAAACATTGTCGAATTGAGTTGAGGGTCTGCGCTGAATGCGGCAAGCGCCTCCGTCAAGGTAATTCCGAAATTATGAAAGGGCGTGCCCAGTTTCATGGCCTCTGGCGAACCCAGTCTTTGCGTTTCAATGGCCGCCCAGCTCGTGCCCCCGGCTCCGGCGACATCTATGTAGCGAACCCCGATTTCTGCCAGCGCCCGTGCCGTGATCGGTCCGATGCCGTGCCCTACCTCTTTGATGATCACGGGCACAGGGCATTCCTGCACCAGCTGGCCAATCGCGCTCTTGATGCCAGTCCAGCGGGTATCTCCATCACGCTGCAGTGCCTCCTGCAGAGGGTTCAGATGCACGATGAGGGCATCAGCTCCGGCAATGTCGACACACTTCAACGCGCCGTTCAGCCCGCCGATCTCACGAAGTTGAGCGCCGCCAATATTGGCCAGTATTGGAATGTTCGGGGCGAATGATCTCAGTTCAAACGCAGCGCGCTGCGCAGGCTTCTCCAAGGCAATGCGCATGGACCCCAGCGCCAGAGCGATCCGGGAGGCTTGGGCAGCGATAGCTAGCTGTTCATTCAGTCGTTGTGACTCACTGGTGCCCCCGCTCATGGAGGCGATCATCAGTGGAAGCGCCAGTGTCTTGCCCAGAAATGTGCTGGAGGTATCAATCGCGTCGAGGTCCAGCTCCGGCAGCGCTAATGGCTCAAAGCGGATGGCATCCAGACCGTTTGACAGTGTCATTTGTACATCTGGCGAACCGGCCAGTGCGAGGTGGTCACGCTTGCGGCCGGTAATTTCGTCTGAGCTCATGATTTGATCCGCCAATGTGCCTGCCAACGTGGAAGGTAATAATCAATCAGAATCATATGGGGTACGGTCACCGCAAACAGCCCTACAAAGAACACTGTGAGTACTGCGGATTCAATCTCGACTTGCTGGAAAAAAAGCAGGTAGAGTGCTGCAGCGATACTCAGCGTGAGGGCAGTGAATGCAAGCATGTACCTGCTGGCCAGCTTTGCATCTTTCGAGCAGCTCAAGACCCTGGCCATGTGCCGTCGTGAATGCCACCCGCAGAAGTAAACACAGATGGCCCAGAGGGCGGGCAACAAAATGACTATCAGCAGCCCTGTAAGCCACTCAACACAAACGCGACGATGTCCGTGCCAAAGTTCCGTAGATAAATGTGCTATGGCGATCAGAACCCAAGGCACCATCGCAACAATGAGGACACCTTGGACGACCGCAGTATCTGTCTGTAAATAGGCAAACAATATTTCAGCAGACTGCCATTGAATTGTTGGCAAAGCGACAACCCAGAGTCCGCCGCGTGCAAAGATTGCTAACAGTGGCTTGGCGTACGCCTGCCTGCATACATCTGAGCGCCCGAAATGCACAATACTGATCATCAGAAAGCTGAGCATGGATGCAGTCGGATACACAACCCAGCTGCCGATACTGATCGCAGCCAGGAACACATAAGATGCAAAAAGTGCTAATGAATCCCATGTACCTCTGCTGACTGTCTTGATGACATAGCCATCCAGCGCACCATGAGGAACCCCCAGCAGCGTCATCAGCACCAACGGCGTTATCAGATAGATCAGATCCATGGTCATGCCCATGCAAGCCGGAAAGCTGCACGTATAAAAGTCAGCTTTGGAGCCACCATTATTGCCCGTAAACTAGGCATCCAGCCGCCAGTATCACTTAAAAAATGTGCAAATTCATCGCCACTCAAGCGCTGAGCCATGGCCATAAGCAGAATTTCAAGCTGAGCCGGGTGCTCTTTCGCCACGTGCAAAAAGACCTTGTCCATCCAGTCAGCTTTACGGGAAAAGGGTGATCTTGTCTCTGGCTGCTTACCTGCCGACAGCTGTGAAGCCATCAATGCCGCTTGCCGCTCAATCCCCTGAAAGGCATATCCGGTAGACGAACGCGCTGCACCACCGGCCATACCACATCGTGGGATGCCAGACTCTAGCGGTGTGACCGGGCCCATCGGCAATAAACCCGACTCACTTTTATCGTCGTCGATTGTTAACGGGTAATCGAAGTGCTGAAGAAGCCAATCACTGACGCAGCGTTGGTAATCAGACTCGGCCTGCAGACGGGTACTGAACGTAGTTGCCTCAACCAATAGCCGACTTGATGTCAGCGGTAAAACATAAACGAAGGTAACGCCATCTTTGGCGATTGGAGTCACCTGAAAATCCATCAAGATTGGCGCGGCCAAACCATGCGGACGCGGCAAGTCGACCACGCTACCCCAGAATTGTTGTTTCAGTGTCGTCTCCGGTATGCAGGGCGCCCGCGTGTCTATTACCGTTGCTGCCGTGATAGCCTCATCTCCCATGTACACAACATTGTTTGCGCGTTCAATATCAATACTGGTTACTGACGCAGATTGCAGGTGGCATCCAGTTGCAAACAATTGCTTACGCAAATTTTTCTTGTAAAGCTTAGCGTCCAGTGACACATAACTTTGATGGCACGCACGGTGACTCGCATGGCCTGAACGGCTGTGATTAAAACTCCAGGTGTGCCATTGATGTGTAATGAAAGGTTGGTAATTACCAGCATTGTTTTTGTCAATCCAAAAGCTCAGCCGCTGATTACGATTGTCTTCGGGGCCGATAACGGAGACCTTCAGACCAGCATCCTTTTGCATAATTCTGGATGCCAGTGTCAACCCTGCAATCCCAGCACCGATGATGGCGACATCTGTGCGCTCACGTGTCGGCATGGGGCAACCCAGCAAGATGTATGTGAAGCAGATGGTTGTGTTTGCAGCTGGCTGCAGGCCTGGCCTTAATCGGCAGCCAACAAAGAACTGGCAACGCCAGCAGAGTCATCAGCAACTTCTGTTTTTTTGATATCACCGTCCGCCCTTGCCACCAGTTGCACGTGTTTTTTCGGAGCTGACGACCAATCGCACGGTACAAAATAGCAGCAAGATAAATTGCGATCCGGCTGCCGCGTGGGAGGTAAGCCAGACCTGCGATACCTGACTCATAAAACAATTCAGCGCGCTGCAGTTGCAAATCTATCATCCGTGCGACCTGGTTTCGTGTGTCATCAGAGGAACACACAAGTGAATCAACAGCGATTTCTACCGGCAGGTATCGCCGCCCGCCGCCCGCATCCTCTAAAACATCTCGCGATACATTGGTCAACTGCATTGCTATGCCGAGATCGATTGCAAAAGGCAGTGCCTTGGTGTCACGCACACCAAGCACAGCGCACATCATGATGCCCACCGTTCCCGCCACCCGGTAGCAGTAACTGTCCAAGGCCTGCTGATCAGTGAATCGAACGGGGCGGGTATCCTGAATCATGCCATCAAGCAAACTGTTAACCGCACCAGCGTCCAGGCCATGCGCGTCTATCAAATACCGAAACAGCGCCGACGCCGAATGAATACCTGTCGCCCCTGCCTGTAAAATCTCACGCTGTATTGTTGTGAGCGTCAGTCGGATAGCATCTTTGTCACCGCTGTTGGTATCTGCGATATCATCAAGCTGACGGCAGCCTGAGTACAATAAAGCAGCCGATGATGCTTTTTGCCTGCCAAGAAAAAAACTCGCCCAGTAAAAGGTTTTACCGTTTGCAGACAGCGACACCATTGCCTGTTGTTTCAGTGTTTCTATAACAGCTTGTGTGGACACGGCTGCCATCCTTCAGGTGGTCGCACCATTTAACAGATTTTCCACCACTTTTGCCGAAGACAACACCCCCGGCAGACCAGCACCGGGATGTGTACCCGCGCCAGTAAAGTAGAGGTTGGGCACATCAGGATCGCGGTTGTGATAGCGGAAATAAGCAGATTGCGTCAGCGTGGGCGCGATAGAAAAACCAGCGCCATGCTCAGAACGATACCTGCTTTTGAAGTCCTCTGGGGTCATCCAGAAGTCAGCACAGATGGTGTCTCTGAGTCCCGGCAAAATTGTCCGATCCAGCGCCGTGACAATGCGCTCACGCAGCGCAGGCCCTTCAATTGACCAGTCTGTTCCAGATAACAGATTTGATACCGGGCATAACACATAGAAGCTGTCGCAATCTGGCGGCGCGAAACTTGGATCGGTGGCAGTTGGGCGGTGAAGATAGAGGGAAAAGTCGTCAGGAATAACGTGCCGGTCAAAAATGTCCGCCAATAACTCCTTATGCCTCGGACCTAACCAGATCGTATGATGGGCAATATCGGCATAGGTTCTTCTTGTGCCGAAGTACAAGACATAAAGTCCCATCGAGTACTGAGTAGCGAAATCCGGCCGGCGGACAGCCTGACGCTTCAGGTAGGCGGGTAGCAATGAGCGATAGGCGTGAGGTGCGTCACCATTAAAGATAACATTATCAGCCGACAGGGTATCGCCTTGGCTCAACTTCACGCCCGACGCGCGGGCGTTTTCGATTATGATCTGATCAACATCACTGTTCAAACGGATCTCAATCCCTTGCTCAATCATCAACCGCTTTAAAGCTGCCACCAAAGCCCCGGTGCCACCCATACAAAAATGGATACCCCATTTTCGCTCCAGGTAATGAATCAGGGTATAGATGGAGGTAGTTGTGTACGGATTTCCACCCACTAACAATGGGTGTACTGAAAACACCTTGCGCAAATGTTCATTTTTAATGAATTTGCTGACCAGACCATAAACCGTCAAGTAGCTCTTCAGGCGGATTAGTGCGGGCGCTTGGGCCATCATCGACGAAAAACGGGTAAATGGCTTGCTGGAAAGCTCATGAAATCCAACTTTAAATATTTTTTCAGACAATTTAAGTAAAGCTTTGTAACCTGCGACATCACCTTCGTCAAAGCGCGCGATCTCGCGAAACGTGTGCTCGATATCGCCTTTGTAGGTAAAACTTTTTTGATCATCAAAGTAGAATTCGTACCAGGTATCCAGCGGCACAAATGAGGCGTAGTCCTTCAATTGCTTACCAAACAACTCAAACAATTCTTCGAACATAAATGGGGCAGTGATGACCGTAGGACCCGCATCATGGCGAAAGCCTTCTTTTTCGAAAACCTGTGCGCGCCCGCCCAGCTTATCAAGCCGATCGAGCAAGGTGACATTGTGACCCATGGCGCGACAACGTAAAGCCACCGCAATACCACCAAAGCCCGCACCAACTACCAAGGTATCAGTCAACAGTTTGAGTCCTTATTGATTAATGCGCTGACATTAACTTTTGCCAGTTCGTAATCAAGCCATTGGTGAAACTTCGACAGCACACACTGCATCTCAGTCGGCAGCCGATTGAGCTCATTATTTGCCATATTGAAATGGAAATGCAGACGTTGCGCAGTATACGTAAGCGATTGAGATTGCCTGACAAACCGCCACCACTGTAAAGATTCTTGCGAATCGCATGACTCTTTTGCGACACGTATCCGATCGCTCCATTGGTCAAACCTTGATTGAACCGGCGCTTTTAAACTATCTCTGAAACAAGATATCAAAGCATTGGGTCGGCAATTAGCAAGGTCAGAGCAGAGTTCGTCGCTGCTTTGTGACGCAAAAAAGTTATTCAGATCATTGATAATCTGGAAGCAGGTTGCCGCATTGGCGAAATAGGACTCTACTCGTTGCTGATCAACTGGATAGTCGGCCAGCTTGGCAGCACCTGTGATCGGCAGACTCAGTAAAGGAGATGTCTTCTGCACCGCGATTTCGCAGTAGCGACTCCACGAGGGATAACCGGCCATATTGAACTCCGACGCTTGCCCACCGGTTGATTTCGTCACTGCGTCGCAGAGCATAATGACAGTGTCAGGGCTTGCTGATGCCGCCAGTCGAAATGCTGTAGAGATATAGTAATCCCCCAGACAGAGTGCCAGGGCCTCGCCGTATCGTTTGAATACTGTTTGTTGACCTCGACGTTCGACGTCACCATCACACAAATCGTCATGAACCAACGAGGCATCATGGATTAGCTCAACTGCAGCAGCCCAGGTGATTGCGGCATCAAAATCAGCTCCGAACAATGAGGCAGCTTGAAATGCCATATGCCCGCGAAGCCTTTTTCCTTCAATTGCCATATGCGCATCTGAAATTTCCCGCAAGGCGGCGGGGGCATCCGTTGTCGCTTCGCACAACCTGCTACTAATCCAGGAGCTGATTTCTGAAGATTTTTGCATCGTATGATCAATTCTGATGGTGTTTGCTAGTCTCATACAAAATCCGCGAATTATTTTTATTGGTTTAATAAAATATACGCAGCTCGGATGTGTTTTGGACTTCCCCCACTACGTTAGACAAATCCGAGCCTCAAAATGAGGCGGCCTCGAAGGCCTCCGGGCTTACGCCACCCAGGTGACTGTGACGGCGACTTCGATTGTAAAACACTTCGATGTAATCAAAGATATCCGCACGCGCCAGTTCTCGGGTTTTGTATATTCTTTTCTTGATTCTTTCCTTTTTCAGACTGCTGAAAAAAGACTCCGCAACAGCATTATCCCAACAATTGGCTCGACGACTCATGCTCGGATTCAGGTTGTGAGTTTTACAAAATCTTACCCAATCATCGCTGCCATATTGTGAGCCCTGATCTGAATGTATTATCACAGACCTTTTCGGCTTTCTTCGCCACACTGCCATCATCACAGCGTCAAGTACCAGATCGCGAAGCATAGAAGGCTTCATCGACCAACCGATAACTTTGCGAGAATAAAGATCCAGCACAACAGCCAAATAAAGCCAGCCCTGCCAGGTGCGTATGTAGGTTATGTCAGTCACCCATGCCACATCAGGCTCAGGCACACTGAACGCTCTGTTCAATGTGTTCGGGGCAACCAAGGAGGGCCTACCTTTGACTGCCCGCGGCGCTTTATAGCCGCGCAACGCTTTGATCTTGTTGTTGCTCATAATCTTTGCAACACGGTTTCTTCCGCAGCTCTCTCCCACTTCCCGAAGGTCCAGGAAAACTCTGGGGGCACCATACACACGTCCGCTGGCGTCGTAAGATTGCCTTATCAGGCCAAGCAAACGTTGGTCCTCAACTGCCCGGTCCGACAGCGGCTTGTGAAGCCACTGGTAGTAACCCGCTCTGGCGATGCCCAACACTCGGCACATCGTTTGTATACCGTACTCAGTGCGATGCTCAAACATGAACCGGTACTTTACACGAACTCCCTTGCAAAGTACCTTGCGGCCTTTTTTAGAATGTCACGCTCTTCTTCAGTTCTGCGCAGCTGTGATTTGAGTGTCAGAATTTCCGTCTTCGCTGCGAGCAGGTCCGCTGCATGCTGGGTAGTTTTGTCTGGCTTGACTGCCTTAACCCATTTGTAAAGGCTATGTGCGGACACCCCCAATCGCTCTGAGACTTCCGAAACAGAGTAACCTCTCTCCAGGATCTGGCGAACTGCTTCTTCTTTGAACTCCGGGGTAAATCTGGAACTATTCATACGACTCCTCCTATGCTGAAATCATAGCCCAGAAGTGTCTACTGTAGTGAGGGAAGTCCATTTCAGATCACCAAGTTCAACACATAATTAAAAATAAAGATTGTTTATCCTCAATCGCCTGTATCTGGGGATCAGAATATTTATTTACATTTCTTTACAAAATTGAATTGCCTAGTCTATGATTTTTTGGTATTCACGTATGAGTAGATCATGCAGACGAAAGAAAGCACGAAAATGCACAGTATTCCAAGAAAATAATCCGGAGATAATAAATGATAAGTGCAATCTTAAAGACTTGGCAAAAGGTGGCGATTGTAATTATGTTCGCGCTGGGGTCGAGTTCAGTGTTCGCGGCAGAAATGCTGCAGTCAGGAGATTTTGTAGGATATTCGTTTTGGCTGATTTCTATGGCGCTCGCTGCGGCAACGATATTCTTCCTTATGGAATCATTCCGTATCGGAGGTAAGTGGGGCACCAGCTTGACAGTATCAGCGTTAGTCACTTTCATTGCAGCGTTTCATTACATGTACATGAGAGAGGTTTGGGTCAGTACAGGGACCTCACCGACTGACTTCCGATACATCGATTGGCTATTGACCGTACCGCTGTTGATGATTGAGTTTTACCTGATTCTGGCTGCTATAACTAAAGTATCTGGCGGTATCTTCTGGCGCCTGCTGATTGGCACACTCGTGATGCTTGTTCCTGGCTACATGGGCGAAGCGGGTTACATCAATACCACCATCGGATTTGTAATCGGCATGCTCGGCTGGTTCTACATCTTGTACGAAATTTTTGCAGGCGAAGCGAGCAAGGTCGCTGCGACTGAGGCAACTCCATCTGTGAAAAAATCTTACAACATGATGAAGTGGACCGTCACATTGGGTTGGTCAATTTACCCGATTGGTTACTTCTTTGGCTACATGGCCGGCGGTACTGACGCAGCTACGTTGAATATCGTCTACAACCTTGCTGACGTTGTTAACAAGATCGCTTTCGGCCTGTTTATCTGGTACGCCGCAAACGAAGAAACTTCGGCTAAAGCGTAATATTGTTACAGAGCTAGACCAAAAGCCGCCGTCAGGCGGCTTTTGTATTTTAAAGGGCGGATTCAACTCCGAAGTGCATAACTCTCCTGACCTGTCGCATTCGAGAATTGTGAAGGGTGCTACCCCGTTCGGCCACTTTAGTATGTACACACAGGAGATCGTACCGCACTGGAAACATGGGTGTACCCCAGGGTGGGTCGGCCGAATACGTATTTTACGTACCAGTCCTACCCTCTCCCACTATCGCCTTGCGTTGCTAAATTTCTACCAATCCACATTTCTGCAAATATTCTACAGTGCCCTCATAGAATGACAGCAAACGAGTCGCATCCTCATCGCTACCCTCTGGCACATAAATCACCATGCCTTGCCTAGCGCGTGTCAGCAACGGTTCTGTCGTCAATCTGCTGTACAAGAACCAGATGGGAAGCCTCCCCGTAGCGGCAGAGTACAATCGATTAGTGGCACTGCTCGACAGCGGGGCGTTCACGCAATCGAGTTACGCGGTAGCAGCAGCAGAACACGAAGTCACCGCGGTAAATATCGCGCTTGTCGGACTGGCCAGCACAGGCCTCGAATATTTCGCGGCAGCTTAGTACCCAATTCGCTGTTTACACGCAGATGAACCAGACACGGAAAGACACTCGTACTAAAAAAGGTGGTTTCGCACATATTCGCGCCTGAGAGGCAAAATTGATCCCCACAAGTTTGAGCGAGGTTGGCGACCACAATACGCCGATGCGCCACAGCGCGGAATGGGTTTGCGTATGGGCCGCAAAGGCATGACGACATACTTTTGTCGCTCAGGATCGGTTTGTTAGGTTTCTTGCCCCTGATACTCTGTAAATGAATAATTTTGTGTAGGCCCAAACATTTCCTCGAAGCGCTCCTTGAGATCTGGCGATTCCTCAGCCATAGGGCAACGCCAGCCCTGCAAGCAGAACCCGTCGAAGTTTGTCGGGTATTTTTATGGGCTATTAATTTTATGGAAGGGCTTATGGCAGGTATGAAAATGTATCTGCCGCAACCTATTGATTTATAACGCTGTATGGTGCACCCGGAGAGATTCGAACTCCCGACCAAGTGGTTCGAAGCCACCTACTCTATCCAGCTGAGCTACGGATGCGTGCGGAACAGGAGTATATAGAAGTCACCCGGGACGGTCACCCCAAAATTTCCTCAAGTTTGGCCGAAAAATGCACCTGCCTTGCCATTTCTCCGGAAGTACACTTAACTTCAATTCAATGACGAAAACGCCTTTGGTTCATGAGGTCACAGAAATGCAGAAGCTGTTCACGGCTGTTTACCGACACGAGGGTGGCTGGTGGCTGGGCTGGGTCAAGGAAGTCGCAGGCGTCAACTGCCAGGAGCGTTCCCTGGAAGACTTGAAGTCCAGCCTGCAACAAACCTTGCGTGAAACACTTGCTCTCGACAGCCACTTCAAGAAATCAATCTCCACTTTCAAGGATGAAATGGTGATTTATGAAGAGGATCGATCTGCAGAGGCATCTGCGTAGACACGGCTGCCTCCTGCTTCGAGAAGGCCGGAATCATTCCTGGTGGCGCAATGCCCGCACGGACTCGCACTCGTCTGTTCCGCGACATGTTGAAATCAATGACCTGCTGGCACGCAAGATCTGCCGCGACCTGAGTGTTCCTCCCCTCTGACCCTCACTCCACCCCCGCCCCCCGCACCACCACGTTCACCTGATTGGCCGTAGGCAGCACGCCCTGCGGAAAGTTCAGGCCCGAGTCGAGTTCGCCGATCTGGCCGGGCGCCAGTCCCGGCACGACCAGCGTGCGGGTGGCGAGCTGGCCGGCGATGACAGCCTGGAACTCGATGCTGATGTCGCGCATGGCCACGGGCGAGCGGTTCTCGACGCGGGCCAGCAGGCGGCCGGCATTGTTGACCACTGGCTGCGCAGCGACATACTGGGTGGGGTTGTCCGGGATATCCAGGCGCATGAACGCGGCGCGGGACTGCTCGCCGACCAGCCCGGAGGCAGCACTGGCGGCCTGGAAATACTCTTTGGCGGATACGCGGTCATTGCTCTGCAGAGCCAGCTCGCCCAGCTCACTCATGGCGAGGGCTGTGGGCAGCAGGTCGACGCTGTGCTCCAGATCGTCCCGTGCGCGTTCACGCTCCCCCTGGCGGGCGAACGCAACGCCTCGGCCGAGGTAATAGTCGAAGTAGTCCGGGTCGCGGGAGATGGCATCATCGTAGCGGCGTGACGCCGCTTCATAACGGCGCTGATAGACCAGGATATCGGCGGCCAGACCATGGAAGCGGGCTTCGTCGGGCACCATGCTGAGGGCAGTCTCCAGGCGGCGATCGGCCTCTTCCAGCTTGTCTTCGGCAATCAGCTTTTCTGCTTCGTCGAAGGCTTCGTAGGCTGGCTGCGTCTCGCGCATGAAGGCAGTGGCTTCACGGTAGCGATCTTCCCCCAGCTCGCCGCCACTGATGCCTTCGGCACGCAGCTGGGCAACCAGCGCCCGGTTGTTCTCTACACGCTCCTGGGACGGCGGGTGACTGGCGAACAGGCCGTCAAGCCAGTTGCTGTCGCGGCCTTCCGAAAGCCGCACGAAGACTTCCTGAAGACTGATGGCAGCGGCCGGGTCATAGCCCGCGGCGGCCATGTAACGGATGCCGTAGGCATCGGACTCGCGCTCTGCGTCGCGGCCGTAACGCTGCGTCACCAGCTGGGCGCCCAGCATGGCGCCACCCACCACATAATCAGAATACTCGCTGCCCTGGGCCGCAATGGCGCCCACCACCAGCGCACCCTGCAGCAGCATGCCACGCTCCATGGCCTGGGCACCGTGACGGGCGGCGGCGTGCACGATCTCGTGGCCGAGTACGGCAGCCAGTTCGGCCTCGTTGTTGAGCTCTGTCAGCAGCCCGCGATTGACGGCGATCTTGCCGCCAGGCAGAGCCCAGGCATTAGGGACGGAGTTGTTGAGTACCACGAATTCGTATGGCAGCGGGCGGTCACTGACCTCGGCGAGCCGTTGTCCCACGCCCTGCACGTAAGCGCTCAGCTCTGGATCGACGCTGAACTGCCCACCCTGGGACTGCTGCGACGGGCTGTATTGTTCTGCACCGATGGTGAGCTCGCGCTGCTCGGAAATGAACCCCAGTTCGCGCTGGCCGGTGACCGGGTTGACGGCGCAGCTGCCCAGCAGGACGGCGGTCAGTGCCAGAGTGGTGGACTTGTGGAGACGGGTACGAACAGTGGTGAACATAGTGAACTCTCATGACAATGAAGCGACTTGACTGCTCTGATTCTATGCCGGTGCCAACCCCATCGGCCAGTGCGTATTTGTATACTCCAGGCAACGCGATTCCGGGCTATGCTTGGAGCACCTACCCATCTTATCAAGGATGAAAGTCATGACGACACGTTGCGCCTGGTGCGGCTCTGACCCGCTCTACGTTCATTACCACGACACGGAATGGGGTGTGCCGGTGCACGACGATCAGGCCCTGTTCGAGTTCCTGAGTCTGGAATGCCAGCAGGCCGGCCTTAGCTGGATCACAGTGCTGCGCAAGCGCGAGCACTACCGCACAGCCTTCTTCAACTTCGACCCGCAGCGAGTAGCCCGCATGACCGACGCGGAGATCGAAGAGCGTCTGCTGGACACTGGCCTGATCCGCAACCGTCTCAAACTCTATGCCATGCGCAGCAATGCCATCGCTTTTCTGGCGATACAGCAGGAGTTCGGCAGCTTCGACAAGTACATCTGGGGCTTCACCGGCGGCAATGTGCTGGATGGCAGGCGCGGCAGCATGGGCGATCTGCCGGCCACCTCGCCCGAGAGCGATGCGCTGTCGAAAGACCTGAAAAAGCGCGGCTTCAAGTTTGTGGGCTCCACCATCTGCTACGCCCACATGCAGGCCACCGGCATGGTCAACGACCATGTGCAGAGTTGCTTCCGCTACCACGAGGTGCAGGCGTTGGCAGTGTAGTGTCGGCTTGTGGAGGGAGCTGGCCCTGTTTGTGGGAGCTGGCCCTGCTTTTGGGAGCGGGCTTGCCCGCGAAATTTCGCTGGCACTCATCCAGGCCCCGGGCATCCGCCCTCCCGTGCAGCGGCATGAAAGACCCGCACCGAGTGAGCAAAATGACCTGAGGCATTTTGCGATGCGAGGGCACTCAGGATGAGTGCGGGTCAGCCGCAGCACGGGAGGGCGGGTGGCCGGGGTCGGCGCTACCTGCACGAAGTTCGCGGGCAGGCCCGCTCCCACCAAAGGCCCGCTCCCACCAAAAGCCCGCTCCCAAACTACAGCGCTCTCACGTTGAGCGTGTAACTGGAGCCGATGATCAGCACAAGGTTGAATACCAGCACCGCCAGGTGTACCCGGCGATTGCGCGTGAGAAACAGAGGGATGAATGACAGGGCGAGCAGGCCCGGACCAACCACTCGCGTGAACCAGGTTTCGCGGAAATCGGGCAACAGCGAATCAGCCAGCGCAGAGAGAACGAAAAACACCAGCACCAGGGGAAAGAACCAGTCCTTGATGCGGAAATAGTGCTCCTCAAGGTCCATGGACTGCCCTTCGCGCAGCTCGGGGGTGAGTACGAAGCTGAGCAGCACCAGCACAATGGGAGCACTGAGCCCCAGCAACATCTGACCGACGGAACGCAGATCCACGCCAGTCTGATACTCCCAGAAGCCGAGATAGTGGAAGGTCACGACCACCAGCAGCCAGAATGACCAGCCCAGCACAAACACAGGGCGCTGCACATGCTGCCAGCTGCGGATCAGACGCCCCCAGCCCATCATCAGTTCGGCCAGCGAGAACGCGACGACTACCGAGACGAACATCATGATGAATTCGAATTTCGACATGGGGGAGGGCCTGCCAGCGCCGGGTCAGTCGTGCTGTTCCTGCGCGAGGAAGTCGCGCAGTGACTCACGGTTGAGTTCGGCAGCACGCTTCTCGAAAACGATCTTGTTCAGCGTGTCGATCAGGGCGTCGCGGAAATTGTCCTTTTGCAGGTAGGCACACACACCCCCGTCGGCCGTTACCAGCGCGCGCTTCTTGAGGTCTTCACGATGGTCTTCCGTCACCATGATCACAGGAGTTGGGTGCCGCAAGGGGCTGCGCCTCTCCACCTCTCTGAGGTGGTACAGGAACTGGTCGCGGGGCTTCTTGTAGTTGTTCCAGCCGGTGATGACACAGGAGAGCTTGTTGGTCAGCAGACCAAAGCAGCGGTCGTACTGCTCCACCGCGTCCATGGCATTGGCTTCATTGTAGGTATTGATGCTGGTGTACTGCCCCGTCGCGCCGATCTCGGCGGCAATCTCGTCAACCAGTTTGTTGTCGAGATCGTAAATCAGGATTACGGGTTTGAAACTCATGCTGAGACCTCTTGTTGTTCTTCACTGCTGCGCTCAGCGCAGCAGTTGTCCGCCATCCACGTCGACGGTGGTGCCGGTAGCATAGCCATTCTGCATCAGGTAAAGCAACGCGCCGGCGACTTCCTCCGGGCGCCCCACGCGCTCGACCAGCTGTCCCTTCACCATGGCCGCCACACGCTCGGCACGGGCATCGCCCATCCAGTCAAACAGGGCTGTGTCGATGATGCCCGGGGATACGACATTGACGCGGATCGGCGCCATCTCGGAGGCAAGGCAGCGTACCAGGGTCTCTACGGAGGCTCCGACACAGCTGAGGGCCGAACTGTTGGCTTTGATCTTGCGCGCCGGAGCGCCGCTGACCAGGGTAATGGAGCCCGTCTTTGCCATGAAGGGAGCGCCGGTGCGCACCACTTTTGCATAGCCCCAGAGCTTGCCGAACGCGTCCTTGAACTGGTCTTCCGTCTGTTCGAGAAAGGGCTTGAGCGTGCGGGATCCTCCCGTGGCGGCCGAGACCAGGTGGTCGATCACACCCACTTCAGCAAACAAGGCCTTCAGCGCGGCTTCGTCATGAGTGTCCACGCTGACCACCCTGATGCGCCCTGCTCCAGCAGCAACAGCTTTTTCGATATGCGCGGCCGAGCGGCCGGCGGCCCAGACATTGGCGCCAAGTTGACTCGCACCAAGCGCTGTAGCCAGGCCGATGCCCGACGTACCGCCGATTACAACTACGTTCTTGCCCTGCAAAGCCCCTGTTGCCATGTCAGTCTCCCGATGAATTCCGCAAGTGACGTCGCGCACCGCACTACGTCTGTGATGGCGGGCGATGGTAGCACAGAATGTTCGGACGGCTTTTTTCAGCAGCGTTGGCGCCCTTCATTTTCACCGCACAGGCTTTACCCTCGCAGCCGAAGCTGGCATGGTAGACATGCATTCGCACATACAGGAGAAGCACATGCGCAAGATCATTCTGGCTTTTGGATTGGGCGCGACTCTCAGTGCCTGCGGCAACTGGGTCAACCTGACGGCGGCTGGCCGCCTGGTCACCGTCGCCACACCAACGGAAGTGACAAGCTGCCGACGTATTGGCACCAGCACGGCCAACGCACTGAGCGAGATCGCCTTCGTGGAGCGCGGTTCTTCGAAATTGCAGGCTGAACTGATCGACCTTGCCCGCAATGAAGCCGCCGACATGGGTGGCAACCGTATCGTCGTGGAGTCGCCCATTACTGACGGACGGCAGTCCTTCGGCGTTTACAGCTGCCTGAATTAGCCCCAATCGACCGCGCAGGATGCCGGCGAGCAACACTCGAATTCCGACAAGAAAAAAAAGCACTCCTGTGTTGTGAAGTCGCAGGAAGAATGGAATCTGGAAGCAGGATCAGATGGACAAGACACTACTCTCGCTGAGCAGATTCTTCGCGCTCATTCCTCTGTGGATACTCCGCGCCCGCTGGCCTGTGCTGATCATTCTGATCAGCTCCACAGTCTTCATGGGCTATGGCGCTGCCACACGCACCACGCTCGACATGACCATCGACAGCTTCATCGACCAGGATGACCCGGCGATTGCAGCGCTCAACGAATTCCGCGAACAGTTCGGCAGTGACGACTCCGTGTTTCTGGTTTACCGGGCTCTGGACGGCGACGTGTTTTCAGCGCAGTCCCTGCGCGCTGCGCAGGCCCTGACCCGGGAACTGGAAGACTGGCGGCAGCTCGACCCGGGCAACTATCCAGAGGAAATTGACGGCGAGCCGGTCATCCTCGAAGAACTGGACAATATCCGGCGCGTGCAATCGCTCACCACCGCCCGTGTGCAGAGTGTCGACGGCGACACGCTGCGTTCCGACCGCCTTGTTCCAGAACAATTGCCAGAGTCTGCCGAAGCCCTGCGTGCCATTCGCGAACGCGCACTGACAGAGGACGATTACCGTCTGCTCTTTTATTCCGCCGACGGTCGCTACGCCGGCATATTGATCCAGACGCTCTTCGGCGCGGAGCCCGTGGAGGGCTTCACCCCACTGATTGACGCCGCTGACGTATCCCTGGACCTGAGTTTCAGCGCATTCGATGCGGCAGATTCCTTTGCACTCGATTTCGACGAAGCTGCCGCCGTGCAGGACATCCCCTTCCAGACAGTGGACATGTTCCAATACAGCGCATTTTTCACGGCCGTTCGCGCCGTCTATACGCAGCACGCGAATGTCCTGGAGTTCTATCCTGTGGGCAATCCGCCCATGAACGAGTTCATTTACCGCATGCTGCAGCAGATGATGGTACTGGGCATTGCGATGATCGGCATCTTTGTGGGGCTGTTGTGGGTGCTGTTCCGATCCTTCAGCGCGGTAGTCTGGCCCATTCTCACCATCGGTCTGAGCCTGCTGTGGACCTGGGGAGCCACTGCATGGCTCGGAGTGCCCATGTCCACCATGATCGTACTGACGTGCCTGCTGATCTTCGCCTGTGGCATTGCCGACTGCGTGCATGTGATGAGCGCCTACTTCGGGTACCGGCGCGAGGGGCTGGATCACGACAAGGCTGTGTATGCGGCGTATGACAGTACCGGGCTGGCAATCTTCGTCACAACCATCACGACCATGGCCGGCGTGATGGCCCTGAGTCTGTCGGACCTTACCCCCATCCGCGTCTTCGCCGTGATGTCGGCGGGCGGCGTATTCATGGCGCTGTTCTTTACCATGGTGCTGCTCCCAATCCTTCTCAGTGTGTGGCATCCGGGCACGCCCCGTGAACGCGCACCTTCGTCCTGGCTGCGGCAGCGCTGGCAGGTCTTGTCAGGCTCTGCCAAAGCCGCGTGCTGCATGCTGTTGCTGGTGGCAGGCATGCCTGTTCTGGGCCCGCAGATCGGGGCCTATCTTGCGCTGGTCTGCGTGCTCACCGCCGCTGTTCTGCACTGGCAGGAGCCCATGCTGCGAGCAGTACCGCGCCTGGTGGCACGCAGCCCGGCCACGATTCTTGGTGTGTTCGGCGCCATTCTGGCGGTGTGCGTCTACGGCACCAGCCTGGTGCGCATCGACAGCAACATCTCGGAACTTTCCCGGGAAGGCAGTGAGATGCGGGTAGCCTATGCTGTCGTGGATGAGCACATGGCCGGCGCCCAGAGCATGGAAATCATGATTGACACGGGCATCAGCGACGGCCTGCTCAATCCTTCGATGCTGCATGCAGTAGATGCCCTGCAGATGCGCATCGAGAGCGAATACGCCGCGCAGATCTCGCGCACCTGGTCGCTGGCGGATATCGTGAAGGACACCAACCAGCTCATGAACAACAATGATGCGGCCTTCTACCGCGTGCCCGATACCGAGGCGATGATTTCCCAGCTGCTGTATCTGTTCAACAGCGCCAACCCGGATGACAGGCGCAGCCTGGTCTCCGATGACTACAGCCGTTCGCACATCACCTTGAATGCCTACAACGCCGGCTCCTATCAGTACCAGCAATTCTTCGACGAGATCGGACTGCTGATTGACGAAGTGTTCGAGCCCCTGCGGGAAGACTTCCCCGCATTGGAAGTGCGGATGACGGGATCCATTCCTCTGATGATGCGTGCGACCGACGAGATCGCGCAGTCGCAGTACAGCAGCTTCGGACTGGCACTGGGCGTGATCTGCGTCATCATGATGCTGACGCTTGGCTCCATTCAGGGTGGTTTGCTGTCGATCATTCCGAATCTGATCCCGGCCTTTCTCAGCTTCGGACTGATGGGGCTTCTGGGTATCCCGCTGGACACCGACACGCTCATGATCGCGCCAGTGATCATCGGCATTGCGGTGGATGACACGATTCATTTCATGACACACTACCGGCTGGAACTGATTCGCACACGCAGTATGGCACTGGCGCTCAAGAGCACCGTGGAAGACGTCGGCACGGCCGTGATCTTCACCACCATGGTGCTGGGAATGGGCTTCGCTATCATGGGCTTCTCGGACTACCTGGGCATTGCCAAGATCGGCATTTTCGGGTCACTGGCTATCTTTGTTGCGCTGCTTTGCGATCTGTTCCTGATTCCCGCTCTTTTGCACGTTTTCAAACCGGATTTCGGCGTCAAGGATGCGCAGCGTACCTTCGACGTCGATGACATCGCCACGCAGAGGACACCGGCATGATGCCAGCCACCACTTCGCGACACAGCCTCGCGCGTACCCTAGTTACAGGCATTCTTGCGCTGGGCCTGACCTTGGGCACTGCGCAGGCGGGCGCCCAGGAAAGCCCCCGCGAGATTCTCGAGAAAGTGGAGGACGCGCTGCGCAGCACGTCAGATTCCGCTTTCAATCGCATTCAGCTTTCCAGTTGCCAGTTCGGCATTCGCGACAATCAGATCACCTGCGCCGAGCGTGCCCGAATCAAGGCATTGGAATCGGTAGGCGTGAATTTCGGCATTGACAACAAGAACACCAAATCGGTCGCCATCGTGCTGGAGCCTCCTGCCGAGCGCGGCATCGGCATGCTGAGCATCGCCTATGACGACGCGACCCAGGACAATGAGACGTGGCTCTATCTGTCGGCCCTGGGGACCGTCAAGCGCATCGCCAGTGGCAATTCCGACGACGATACCGAGCCGGCTGCATTGTTTGGCTCAGAGTTCACCACGGAAGATCAGGACACCGGCAAGCTGGACGAATACACGCTGACCATGCTGGAAGAGACCACCGAAGGCGGCCGCGACGTGTGGAAGATCGAGTCCATCCCGAACGAGGAGCGCGCGCGCAAGACCCGCTATGCCCGCATCGTGCAGTACATCGACAAAGAGCGCTACGTGGCGCTGCGCGCCGACATGTATGACCAGCACGGCCGCGAGATCAAACGTTTGCTGGCGTCCCGCGTAGAACTGGTGAATGACGTCTGGGTGGCGCGCTCACTCACAATGATGAACCTGGTCAGCAATCGTTTGTCCAACATGGCCATTCTTGAGATCAATACCGGGATCGAGGTGCCTGAGGACTTTCTGAGCCAGCGCACGCTGATCGATGTGGCCTTCCGCGAAACCGAACTGCAAAAGTTGCGAGCGCAAATTGACTGAGGCGGCCGGGCGCACGCAGGAGTCGGTTGGAGCGGGCTTGCCCGCGAGCAAAGGCCTGCACTCCGCTGCCAGCCATCCATGTGGCCTGCTGCTCAGCGCTCTGCTCCTCTCCCTGTGCCACCCCACCCTCGCCCAGGATTTCTCCCTCGACAATCTGAGCTTCGATAGCGGTGCCTTGGACAGCGCCAGCGTGGGCGACGACCTCTTCGCTGAAGCTGTCGACCGCCGTCCTGCGTGGCTGCGCCCTTTCACGTTCCGGCTCAGCCAGCAGGTGATGGCCCAGATCAATCCGCACAGCGTGGACCTGCCTGGCGACGTTCACATTGAACGCAACGCCGCCACCGAAAACAGTCGCCTGAGCCTGCTGACCCGTTACCAGAATGCCTTCGCTCCCGGCTGGCTGCTGCAGGGCAGCGCCCAGGCCAAGCTCTACTGGCCTGGCGACTACGAGTACCGGGCCAATAACGAGAAGATAGACACCGAATTCCGGCTGAACGAGTTGTTCCTGCAACGCAGCGAAGGCTCACAGAGCATGAAGCTGGGGGCGCAGACAGTCGTCTGGGGCGAGAACGTGGGCAACTCGGTGCTCGACGTGATCAACACCAGCGAGTATCGCGACCTGAGCATCATCGACATCGAGGATGCCCGACTGAATCAGTGGCTGATGGTGTGGGATCGTTTCGGCAGCAATAGCCACCTGTCGAGTTTCGTGAATCTGTATCCCGAGTTCAATCCGCCGCCGGTGCGGGGCAGCCCGTTCTTTTTTGAGCCCGAGTTCAATCTCACCGACTTGCACCGCGACAAGCCGCTTTTCGAGATCGGTTCGAAGATGCGCTGGAGTTTCGCTGGCAGCGATGTCTCCCTCATGGCGGCCTATCTGCACGAGAATCAGTTGCGCTACAGCGCGCCTGCCTCAGGCATGGGTGACGCCGCAGCGCAGGCAAATGACTTCCTGTTGCTGGGTTTCAGCACCAACCGTGCGATCGGAAAATTGCTGCTGAATCTGGATATCGCTTTCAGCCACGATGTCCTGGGGGATTTCGTGGCCACGTCACCGCTCGGCATCAAACGACCTGTCGCCGGCAAGGCCGATCTGATCGCCGGTACGGCCGGCTTTGAATACGCCATCAGCAATGAGCAAAGTCTGATCGCAGGCGTCTCGGCACAAACAGTGCTGGATCAACGCCTACTGCTGCTCCCGGGGGAACGTCTGGTGGGGGGAGAGGTCACGGGGAATGTATTGCTGCGCTACTCGAACTCTCTGCGCAATGGCGATGCGGTTCTGGCGGTGACGGTGCAGAGCGCGCTGGACGCCGGCTCACTGCTGGCCAGCGTGGCTCTGAACTACACGCTCAGCAACCACCTGGCGCTGTTGACCCAGGTGATCGCCACCCGGGCAGACAAAGACGCGCTGGCCGCCTTTCTGGACGAAGACGTGCGCGCGGGCATGACACTGACATGGTCGTTCTGAAACGCTTGACGTCGTTCAGAATCCGTCAATAACGATTCGGTCCGTCAAACACTTCACGGTCAAATTCATTCTCCCAGTTGGCCACAACAGTCGCCACGGCCAGGTCGCCGGTCACGTTCAAACTGGTGCGCGCCATATCCAGTGGGCGGTCAAATGGCAGAATGAAGCCAATGACGACGGCAATCTGCTCAGGTGACAGCCCGACGGCACTCATCACTGCGGAAATCAGGAACAAGGACGCGCCCGGCACGGCTGCTGTGCCAATGGACACCATCGTCGTGGCCCCCACGATGACCAGATAATCGCTGAATGTCAGCGGCAGTCCGAATGCCTGTGCTGCAAATATCGTCACAATTCCCACATACAGCGCAGTGCCGTCCATGTTGATCGTGGCGCCCAGTGGTATGACAGTGGTCGCTACCACGGGGCGAATGCCCAGATTGCGTTCTGCCACTGACAAGGTGACAGGCATGGTGGCGGAACTCGACGATGTCGAAAACCCCACGAGCATTACGTCTCGCGCGCCGAGAAAAAAGTTCAAGGGACTCAGCCGGACCAGGAACTTCATCATGGAACCATACACCAGCACCGCGTGCAGCACACAGCCGACAAACACCGCCAGGGCGAGACGCACGACATCCAGCAAAGCAAGCACACCCTGCGTACCTGCCACCCAGGCGATCAGTGCGAAAACGCCGAAGGGGGCGACTTCCATGACCCAGCCCGTAATCTTGAGCATGATTTCAGAGGCGGCATCGACCAGATCGGCCACAGGCTTTGCCCGCTCGCCAATGACCAGTCCGGCAATACCCAGCAAGACGGCAAAGAAGATCACTGCAAGCACATCGCCTTCCGCAAGCGCTGCGATCGGATTGCGCGGAACGATATCCATCATTTGCTGTGACATCGACACCGCCTCTCGCACCGGAATGTCACCCGGCACGGCCGCAGAGAGATCCACCCCGACACCGGGTTGCAGCAACAGTGCCAGGGCGATCCCGATGCAGATGGCAATCAGGGTGGTAATCATGAAGAGTGCCAGCGTCTTGATGCCTAGAGACCCGAGCTTTTGCGGATCGCCCATCGCAATGACGCCGGACACCAGGGTAAAGAAGACCAGGGGCACCACCACCATGCTGATCAGGCGCACGAACAGATCGCCGATCCATTTGATGGAAACCGCACTCTCTCCCAGCAGACTGCCCACTATGACACCCGCCACCAATGCCAGCAGAATGCGTTTCCACAAAGCGATCTCGAACCACGCGCGAAGCATATTTTTCCCCTGGGGATCATCTTGTTGACCTGAACAACCGTATCAGGATTCTGGCTTCCGAGCCTACAGAAAAAGCAATCGCAGTGCCAACTGCTTTCCCGGGAATGTGCGACAATGCGCGCCCGATACTCACAGGTAACCAGGTCTCACGATGGTCGAGTCACACACACAGTGGATAGAAGGACTTGTTGCCAGCAACATCCACTGGACCCCGAATCTGTTTTCTTTGCGCATAGAAGCTGATGTGGCGCCTTTTGTGGCAGGCCAGTACACGTCGCTGGCACTGGATATCGAAGGCGTGCGCATCGCGCAGCCGTACTCCATTCTGAGCGTCCCGGACACCACACCCCTGGAGTTCTTCTTCTACACACAGCTCGACGGCCAGTTGTCGGCAGAGCTCGGGCGACTGCACCCCGGCGACCGGGTCTGGGTGAAGCAGATACCCGAGGGCCGATTCACGCTGGATCAGGTGCCCCCGGGGCGCGACTTGTGGCTGCTGGCCACCGGCACTGGCGTCTCCCCATTCCTGTCACTCCTGCGTACGCCCGAGCCATGGCAACGTTTCGAACACATTGTGCTGGTGTATGCCGTACGCCACTGGAGCGATGTGGCCTATGGGGACGTCGTCGCACAACTGCAGTCGCTGTACGGGGAGCGTTTCACGTTCGTGCCCTTCGTCAGTCGCGAGAAAGTCGAGAACACCGTGCATGGCCATATACCCGCCAGCATCAGCAATGGCACGCTGGAACGGGTTGCGGCCCGAGGGATGTCCACGCACAGCTCCCGTTTCATGCTCTGCGGCAATCCCGGCATGGTGCAGGATGCGCTCAGCGCACTGCAGCAACGAGGCTTTGTGCGCAGCGAGAAAGGCAGGACCGGACACATTACGCTCGAAGCTTACTGGTAGCCCGCCATTCAGTCCGTGAAATGCAGAAAGGCCGGTACATCACTGTGCCGGCCTTTTTGTTTGAGCAGCGGACGAAGAACCGCCCACTGCCATTCACACCCTCAAGCGCCTGGCGTCCACTCGATGGATGCCCAGAACTGCCGGCCCCACGGCGTCGACAACCGCGTCTCGAAGCCACCCTGCATCGGCATGCGCTGGGGGCGCTTGTCGAACAGGTTGGAGATGCCCAGGCTCAAGTTGAACTCGCTGTCGAAGTACTCATCCAGCACGATTGAGTAACGGGCATCGAACCGCAACTCGCCCTCGATGGTGCGTGGCGCAATCCAGCCGTCGTTGTAGGCATCCACAGTCACGTCGTCGTACTTCACCGTGTGCCAGTAGTTGGCAGACAACGAGGCAGACTGGTTGTCCATGAACCAGTTCAATCAATGGCATTCATTAGTGACTGTTCGATCTCCTGCTTTGCAGAGGAATAGCCGAAATCTGCGCATTGCAAGTCTCTGCTTGCTACCGAATGGCTCCCGGAAAATTGCGACAATTTGTAACTTTTCCTCTGCAGGCCGAGTGTACCCAGCTTGTTTTCACATTTTCAAATTCATGCCAGCCATATCTGGAACATGCCAATGGATATGGAACGCCGCTTTTGGGCTGAATTTTTTATTTTTTGAGTGAATACGAAACGTCTGTTCCGCATATTGTGAATGTCGGTAACAGAACCGATTGAGACGAAACGATAGGCTGGGGCGACGAATAGACAAGCAAAAAGGGCCGGCGCATACTTATGCGCCGGCCCTTTTACTTCAAACACTCAACCAAACTTCAGCTGTTCACACTCTATGCGCCGGGCTGCCAATCCAGTGACACCCAGACCTGCCTGCCCCACGGAGTGGACAGACGCGACTCGTAACCACCGATCATGGCAAAGCGCTGCGGTCTGATGTCGAACAGGTTGGTGACTCCTGCGCTCAAGGTGATCTCGCTGTCGAAGTACTGATCGAAGACATAGGCGTACTGAGCACTGGTAATGGTCTCCGCTTCGATGGTTCGGTCTGTCATGGCGATCCAGCCATCGTTGTAACGATCCACAGGACGGTCGTCGAAGAGCACACTGTGGCGATAGTTCGCCGACACCCCTGCACTGTGGTTGCCGTTGTACCAACCCAGGCGCAGGCTGCCCTTCACCTTCGGCAGGGGCGGCAGAATCGCAGTATCTGCATTCTGCTTGCCAAGCCCTTCGATCTCGATTCCCACGTTGTCCATGTAGGAATAGTTCATGAAATACGAGGCCTCAAACGTGGTTGTGAACGTCCCCCAGTCGCCAGCTTCGTAGGTATGACGCACCTTCGCATCGACCAGATCAATGAACACGGAGGCCACGTTCTGCGCTTGCCTGTAGATGGTGTCTACCGACATGTCCAGTGGATCTCTCACCACCGAACTCCCCGGGATGGAACGCAGGTAGGCAGTCGCTGCAGCCCGATCGGCTGCATTGGCAGGATTGTACGTGGCCGCAGTGCGGCCAGTGGCTGCCAGGAATATGCGGAACTGGTCGTACACCGTGTCCGTATCGTCCAGCGTACGGATTCTGTCGATGTACTTCACATTCTGGTAGTCCATGCTGATGCTGAGGTTCTCGATAGCCTCATAGGTGAATCCGATGTTGCGAATCGTAGAGGTCTCTGGCCGCAGATCGGGATTGCCGGCGGTACAGGTGGAGGAGCCGATCAAGGAGGCGTTGAAGAACGGATCATTGCCTGAGAAGGCCTCACCACACAGCTCATTGGGGATGAACGGACGACCCTGCACAGGGGTGGGAGCAAGGAAGCTCTCGCCCCACGAAGCGCGCACTGCCAGCCCGTCCATCGCTTCCCAACGCAGCGCCACTTTCGGCGTTGTGGCCTTCAACCCGAAGTCCTTGAACTCTTCATGGCGGACCGCCGTCTGCAATGTCAATGATTCCAGAATCGGCACCTCCACTTCCACGAATACTGCCCTGACCTCACTGACATACCTCGCGTCCTTGCGCACCGGAGTCGTGATATCAACGTTGTAATTGAGTCCGACGTTCGACAGCGGATTGGCAAACTCATCGTTGATCGTGTCTCGCCACTGATAGCCCGTTGCCATGGAGACGGCACCAGCCGGCAGATCGAACAACTCACCCGTGACGGTAAACTCCGCGATATCCAGGTAGTCCCGGCTGCCAGTCAGCTTGATCGGTTCGTACATCCAGTCCATCACCGCCCGCGTGTTGTTGGTGACGCCCTCTTTGTAAAAGGGTGAGCGCGGGTCGGAACTGCCGAAGGGGTTGAACCATTGATTGCCGTTGGGACCGCCCTTGCCCATCAAAGCAAGCTGCAGCTTCGACAGATGCAAAGTACCGACTTTTGTACGCGAGCGTGAGGCGCGTTCCTGCGTGGAGTAATACGCATAGCCCGACCAGGTATCACTCAGATCAAAGCTTGTTCCGAGCTTGATGCGGTTGGAGTCGACATAGGTACCCCCGGAGGTCTCTCCGAATTCGTTGATCCCGGGCGGGGTCACACCCAGACCGGACGAGGGGCGCCACAACCACGGCGTCACATCGTAGCCGAAGGTATTGGCGGGATGACTGGCGGGAATGAACAATACGTTGCGGTTGTTCGGATTCAAGGCGGTGACCACGCCCTTGGAACCCTCGTTCAGCAGATAGTTCAAATTGGCGGAGAGCTCGAACCGCAGCCAGTCTTGGGCTTCCCAGGTGAGATTCTGATACAGGTTGTACTCACTCATCCCTGTCGCATAGGGGTAGGTATGTGTGTAGTTGTACCAGCATGTTCTGTTGTTGCCAGTGCCAGTGATGATCCCGCTGGGGATGGAGCCTCGTTTGGTCCGATCTTCCAGCCCCTGATTGAAGGTTCCACAACTCGGGTCTGGCAGGTTGCCACCCAGTGAACGTCCACCGTGCAGCCCGCCCAGTTTCGGCGTCGCGCCTGTCACCCGTCGATAGGTGCCCGGGTTGCCGGAGCCGGACGAGCCGTCGGCCATCTCCCACTCCCGGGGACGTTCGTAGTAGCCCAGTCGCGTGCGCTTGCGGGCATCGAACGCGCCCACGTAATTGATGCCGTTGTCGAAACTTTTGCCCCAGAGAATGGCTAGATTGCCCTCCTCCATGCCGCCCTCTTCCGGCGTCTGATAATAAGCACGTGCGCGAACCCCATCGAACTGCTTGATCGGAATCATGTTCACCACACCAGCGACTGCATCTGATCCGTACAAGGCAGAGCCGCCATCGAGCACGATCTCGACGCGCGCAATGGCGATGTCTGGGATCATGGCGGTCACCGAGGTATCAATGGCGCGCAGTCCGTCCACCATGCTCAGTGTGCTGTTCTCGCCAAGGCCCCGCAGATTGAATGTTGTACCTGTACTGCTCTGGGCACCGTCATTGCCGCCAAGAACGTTCAGTACAACATTGGTGTTCTGCGTAAAGCTCAGGTCCCGGATGTAGTTCGCCATGCTGGGCGCGCCGGACTGATAGAGCTCATCCTGGTTGATAGTCGCAACGGGAGAGTTCTGCGCGAACGCAGAGTTGCGGATGTAGGAGCCTGTTACCACGACTTCTTCGACTTCAGGATCGGCCGCGGTCTGGGCCTGGGCCTGGACCAGTGCGGGAAAGGCCATGGAAGCAACAAGACAGGAATGAATCAGATGACGCAGCTGCCCGCGTCGGGTGAAGGTATGCATGCTTATCTCCAGATGTTGGCCATTGCCGAGTGGACGACAGAGGGCCTTGTAATTTTGATATCAACTGTTGCGCACTTGAAAAGGCACTACTTGATTATCACTGGATGACTGCTTGCAGGTTGCAAATCCGGTACGTCGATAAACTACTACTACACCTTTTATACAAGATCAAAGCAGGACTCGATTGCAAAAGCAAACTGTTAGCTGAAACTTTTGCTCAATTTTCTTCAGTTCATCAAAGAGAGGTACGCTTGTTCAATAATATGACCTGCCGGACCAAACAAAAGGGCGCCGCGTGCCTGCACACGGCGCCCTTTTGCTCTTTCAGTGCACGGCAGCGCTCAGCGCCGCCGTGCCTGATGCATTACGCCCCGGGCGTCCAGTCCAGCGACAGATAGAACTGACGTCCCCAGGGAGTGGAGAGGCGCGTTTCAGCCCCGCCGATGATCGCCAGGCGCTGCGGGCGCTTG
>Ga0255096_1000280_pt1 | contig 27277 bp, 19 predicted proteins | sample Colum_Atlam_RepA_2_FD_188563 | JGI IMG/M metagenome (GOLD analysis project Ga0255096, IMG submission 188563) | Freshwater microbial communities from Columbia River, Oregon, United States - Colum_Atlam_RepA_8d | ecosystem: Environmental > Aquatic > Freshwater > River | place: USA: Oregon... | reverse complement strand
GGTCTTTGCAGCCGAGCAGACCGATCCGGTCCGGCGTCGCGTGGCCATCAAGATTCTAAAGCCGGGCATGGACAGCCGCGATGTGATCGCCCGCTTCGAGGGCGAACGTCAGGCCATGGCCATGATGGATCATCCCGGTATCGCCAAAGTCCTAGACGCGGGCACCACCGAACGCGGCCGGCCTTACGTCGTGATGGAATTGGTGGCCGGCCAACCCATCACCGAGTACTGCGATCGTAACCGCTTGAGCGTCACCGCACGCCTCGAATTGGCGATCCGGGTTTGCCGTGCGGTGCAGCATGCGCATCAGAAGGGCGTGCTGCATCGCGACATCAAGCCGACCAACTTGCTGGTGATCGACGAAGACGGGACACCGGTCCCGAGGGTGATCGACTTCGGGATTGCCAAGGCGCTCGAGGGACGTCTCGGTGAGCAGACCACCGCGGGCACCCGACTGCACCCGTTCATCGGGACTCCGGCCTACATGAGTCCTGAGCAAGCCGACATGAGCGGGCTCGACATCGACACGCGAAGCGACCTCTACAGCCTGGGTGTACTCCTTTACGAGTTGGTGACCGGGTCGCCGCCGTTCGACGGACGCGCCTTGTGGGACGCGGGTTTGGAGGCCCTTCGGAAAACCCTCCGAGAAACCGAGCCGCAACGACCCAGCCAACGTCTGGCGGGCCTGCCGGTCGACGAGCGCGAGGTCATCGCCCGGGCCCGGTCCACCCAAGGTTCGGCTCTGTTGCGCGAGGTCCGGGGCGACATCGACTGGATTCTCCTGAAGTGCCTGGAAAAAGACCGCTCCCGTCGCTACGCCTCCGTGGACGCACTGGCGTCCGACTTGCGGCGGTTCTTGGCCCACGAGCCGATCCTCGCTCGACCACCGGGTGCGCAAGATCGGCTTCGCAAATGGGTCCGCCGCAATCGGGTCGCCAGCCTGTCCCTGATGGCGGTGACCGTGGGGCTGAGCCTGGGATTGGCCCTGGCCGTGGCCGCCTGGGTGCGCGGTCGCACCGCGGCCGCTCGCACTGAGGCGGTGACGGGTTTCGTCCACCAGTTCCTTTCCGATTCCTTACCACCGCTCACCCAACGCGGTGATTCCCGGGCCGCCCGAGAACTCATCGCGACGGCGGATCGACTGGTGGCGTCTTCATTGTCCAATGCGCCGATCGCCGAGTTGGTGGTCCGGGTCCATCTCTGGAAGACCTTCATCGAACAGTTGGGGGATTATCCGGCGGCATTAGGTCAGAGCGAGGCCATCGCCCGCATCGCTCCGCAGATCAGCGTGGTCGCCCCCCAGGTCCAGCGCGACCTGTTGGCGGTGTTTCTCGGAGGCACCCGGCTCTGGGCCTCCGGAGGGCCCGGGCCGGCGGCGGAGGCGGCGCTCGGTGAGTTGGACCGTCTGGCCGAATCGTTTCTCGCTCGCACGCCGCCGGAACGGACGATGGCCCGAGAAGTTCGAGCCACCCAGGGATCGTGGCTGCTGCTGGCAGGAAGGTTTCCCGAAGCAGAAGCCCGACTGCAGGAGGCTTGTCGCCTGGAGCCATCCCCGCCCGATCGGAGCATTCGACTCCATGGATGTGTTCCGGACTACGCTCGGGCGCTGTCGCTGCAGGGGCGTTTCGATCGCGCTGAAAAAATTCTCCGCGATAGGGCCCCGACTGCGGCCGATCTGGCTGGGGAAACTCCAGGACTGAGGGTCCGTTGGATCGCGGAGATGTCTCATGCGCTGTGCGGTCAGGCGCGCCATGCCGAGGCCGAACGCTGGTTGATGGATCAACGTCAGGGGTTTCGGGAACGGGGCGCTCCGGAAGTCGAGCAGCTGGCCCTGGAGGCCGAGCGAGCCGTGGTGATGGCCCGCGCGGGGAGGTTGCCCGAGGCGTTGCAGCAGATGGAGGCGGTGGCCACCAATCGACTGGCCGGGGTGCGCAACTGGCATCGGGCCATGGTGCTGGCGCTCAGCCTGGACGATACGGAGGCGATCCGTCGTTTAGGCCGTGCGGGCTTGCTGGGCTACGTGTCGTTGGCCGAGGGGGTCGATGCACTGCTCTTGGCCGACGGGTTGTTGGCCGCGAACGGGGATGCCACCGCAATGGCCGTGGCCGCGGCGATGGTCGAGCGGGTTGCGTTAGCTCAAGATTGGAGCCGCGACTTCGCCTTGTCGATGCAGGCTCGATTGGCCCACCGACGAGGCCGCTTCTCAGAAGCGCTGGAACTTTTGGACGCATCCATGGCCCAGCGGGGATTCGGAGTGGTCCGAGCTGGGGTGGAGTCTCATCCGGCCCATCGCGCCGAGCTGAGGTGTTTTCGCGCGGAGTTGTTGGCTCGTCTGGGGCGGGAGGCCGAGGCCCGCCAAGAATTGCAGGCCTCTCACGATATCCTGCAACCCGCCGATGGTGCCCCATCGGCAAGTGGGAGCCATGGTGAATTCTGGGAGGAGAATTTGCGGGCTGCCTTGAGCCGAAAAGCCGCCGAGAGAGTCCTCCAAACCTCTCCACACTAACAAAGGGGTCGGTCCCTCATATGAGTCATATGAGGGACCGACCCCGTAGCCTGACCCCGTAGCCCGCCAGAACAAGGTGGAGTCGGTTGGAGTGTTTCCGTTGGCGGTGGTTGCGACGGTTCGCTTCAATGGCCGGCATGTTCTCTCGACGGTGGTGTGTGGTGGTGGCGCTGTTGCTCGCTCTGGTTCCCGCCGGACGGGTGCGGGGTGCCACGACCACGGCGGTTCGACCCAACATCGTGTTCCTCTTTGCCGATGATCAACGGGCGGACACGATCGGCGCCTGGGGCAATGCCCACATCCGTACGCCGCATCTGGACCGTCTGGTGGCGCGGGGTTTCAGTTTTCGGGGCAACTACTGCTTCGGAGGCAACAGCGGAGCGGTGTGCATCCCGAGTCGGGCGATGCTCATGAGTGGGCGGACGTGGTTCAGTCTCCCGCACACGCTGCAAGGTGTGATGACTTTTCCGGAACATCTGCGCCGGCAGGGCTATGAAACCTTCGCTACCGGCAAGTGGCACAATGGCGAGGCGTCGTTCCTGCGCAGCTTCGAGCGAGGGCGATCCATTCATTTCGGAGGGATGGATGATCACACGCGGACCGCCGTCCAAGACCTCCAGCTCGACGGGAAGTTCACCCGCCGTCAGCCGGCTCCCAAGTTCTCCAGTGAGCAGTTTGCTGATGAGTTGATCGAATTCCTCCGACACCCCTCGGGCGATCGACCTTTCCTCGCCTATGCCGCCTTCACTGCACCTCATGATCCCCGCAATCCGCCGGAGGCGTGGCGGGTTACCGATCCGGCCAAGCGCCCGCCGCTGCCGCGCAATTACCTGCCGCAGCACCCCTTCGACAACGGCGAGTTGATTTTGCGCGACGAGAACTTGCTGCCGTGGCCTCGCTCACCGGAACAGGTGCGCGATCAATTGGGAGAATATTACGGACTCATCGAGCACTTGGATTCTCAAATCGGCCGGGTCCTGGATGCCCTCGCGAAATCCCCCCATGCGACCAACACGGTCATCGTTTATGCGGCCGATCACGGCCTCGCGATTGGCAGCCATGGGTTGCTGGGCAAGCAAAGCGTGTACGAGCACAGCATGCGATGCCCGCTCATCATTGCCGGACCCGGCATTCCGGCCGGCGGCACCACGGCGGCCTTCACCTACCTCTTCGACCTATTCCCGACGCTTTGCGGGCTCACTGGGGCTCCGGTGCCGTCCGGGTTGGCCGGATCGGACCTCCGCCCGCTGTGGACCGGCGAGGCGAAGCGCATCCGCGACTCAGTCTTCTTGCCTTATTTGGGACTCATGCGTTCCGTGCGCGATGAACGGTGGAAGCTCATTTGCTATCCGCCGGTGAATCATCGCCAGTTGTTCGATCTGATCCACGATCCCGACGAGCGGGTGGATGTGTCGGGCGATCCCGACAACGCTCCGGTCGTGGCCCGGCTCCTGGCCAAGATGGCTGAGTGGCAAACGCGGGTGGGGGACACCCAGCCGCTCACCGTGCCGAATCCCAAACCGCTCATCCGCGATCTCACCGGTCACCCTCGAAAGCCCGACGACTGGCAACCCCGTTGGATCGTCGAGAAATACTTCTGACCATCCGAAGAACCTCCACCGGCCAGCACGAGGGTGAGGTGAGGGTGAGGCTTGCCGATTGGGCGAGGGCTCAGCACCGTTGGGGGCGTGACTCTTGAAGATTCTCTGGGGGACATCCTCCGCAAGGCTCGAACATCCACCCAGATCGAGCCGGTGGCCGCAGCGCAGGCGGCTGGTGTGTCCGTGTCGGACTATGAGCGGATGGAAGATACCGGGAAGCCGGCTGTCGGTTGCCGTTTCGCCGAACTCGGCGCGAAGCTCTCGCTCGATGGAGCCAAACTCAAGCGGATCGCCGAGGGTTGGCTACCGAAGCCCGTGGCCACCAGCGGTTGGTGCGAATTGCGCGTGATCACCACCCAGGGCGAGGGCATGGCCGTTCATGCCTATCTGGTTTGGGACGAGGTCACCCGCGAGGCCGCTGTTTTCGACACGGGATTCGATGCGGCCCCCATTCTGTCGCTCGTCGACGAACACGGCCTCCAGCTCAAGCACATCTTCATCACCCATTCGCACGGGGATCATGTGGCCGGACTGGCCGGTCTTCGGGAACGCTTCCCCAAGGCCCGGATCCACACCAATTCGAAGAACGCCCCGGTGGAGCAGCGCATCCGTGCCAACGACTTCATCATGCTGGGCAGCCTGCGGGTCACCAATCGCGACACCCCCGGTCATGCCGAAGACGGTGTCACCTACATCGTGGGCAATTGGCCCGAAGACGCGCCGCACGTGGCCATCGTGGGAGATGCCCTCTTCGCCGGATCCATGGGCGGGGCTCGGGATCAGTTGGAGTTGGCTCGTTCGAAAGTCCGCGAACAAATTTTCTCACTGCCCGCAGCCACGCTAGTGTGTCCGGGTCACGGTCCGCTCACGACCGTGGAAGAGGAGAAAGCCAACAACCCCTGGTTCCCATGAATGCTTACAACGGTCGGATTTCAAAGCGTCTGCGGGTGATGATGCCTCTGGCGGCGTCCCTCATGGTGACCGTCGCTCAGGCTGCCGAAGACAAACCGACTGTTCCCGCGAATCCCTCGGGGCGTTCCGCCGCAGACACCGCGCCCGCGGGTTCTGCGCGGTCCGACCGACAAACTGTCCTGCTCGTGCGGGCCTCGGCGGTTCCCTTGGGCGATAACTCGGTGACTTCTGTCAGTTCTCAAGAGGCCCAGCAGGAATTGAAGGCCATCGAATCCGGTCTCTTCCGGCGGTCCCTAGTCGAGCCCAAGGTGCTCTCCGTCCCGGAGCAGGGCGGATGGGTGCGCGGTTTCTTCAAGGAACCGAAGGCCTCGAAACTCTGGTCCTTCTTCAATCCGAAGGCTCCCCTCGACAGTGAGACCGACTTGATGCGGTCAGCCCGGATCTTCGGGATCCGCGGCGATGCCCCCTTGTCTACCTCGATGCAAGATCCGATCCGTGTCGAGCCCGTTGGCATCCGATTCTGGCAGATGAGCAAGTGAGCGAGCCTTCGACTGAGTGCATTCCGAGGGTCATGGGTTGAGTGACGGCGTAGGTTGGAAGTTCGAGCACTTGTGATTGCAGTCGGTGACCGCAGTCGGTGACCGCAAGCCCTCGGAAAATCTTCGGTCGGTCCGTTGATTTCCCGCCGGGCTTCCCGACATTGGTCGCTCATGACACCCCTGTCTTCCGATACGGCCCCGCCGCTCTTGGCGGCCTTGACCGCGTGGTCGGAACGGCAGGCGATGGACTGGGGTTTGGCCCTGATCAGCCAAGGAATCCCTGCGGTCATCGACCGTGAAGAGGTTCCAGCTAGGCAATGCGATGGGGCTCCAGAAATAGCCTCTGAAAGAACCTCAGAACATTCAATCGAAGGCGACGTGGGTTATCCGTCAAATCCACCTCATCCAGATCCATCACCGCAGGGTGGTCGCCGCTACCGATGGCGTTTGCGGGTCGAGCCCGATGCACTGGACCGGGCGCGGGCCGTGGTTCTGGAATATCGCCGTGAGAACCGCCGCTTTGCCTGGCACCGCACCGCCGTCACGGCTCGTCCCTTGTCTTGGAATCCGACAGTGCTGTCCTGGATTTTGGTATTGATCGCGCTCCATGGCTTGCTGCCACTGGCGCTTCGTTCCGCAGGTTGGGTTGAAGTCGCGGCCATTCGTCAGCAGGGACAATGGTGGCGACTGTTCACGGCCACTTGGCTGCATGCCGATGAGGCCCATCTGGCATCGAATGTGGGCACCGCCTTTTTCACGATGGGATTTGCCATGGGCCGATATGGACCCGGGACCACGTTGTGCCTGAGCTTGTTGGCCGGTGCCGCGGCCAATATACCCGGAGTACTGTTGCGTGATCCCAGCGCACGGGCCCTTGGAGCCTCGGGAGTGTTGATGGCAGCCCTCGGACTTCTGGTCGGGCATGCGGTGGTCTGGTGGCGTGTCAGTCGCCATGCCTCCAAGCCGGTGTGGATCAGCCTGGGAGCCGGAGTGTTCCTTTTCCTCAGCTTGGGGGTGAACCCGGTCTCGGATGTGTTGGCCCATGCCGGGGGCTTTGTCGGCGGCATCTTGCTCGGAGCTCTGGCCGCCTGGTTTCGCTGGGGGCGTTTTGAGAAGCTCTGGGCCCTGGCCTATGCGGTGTTGGCTGCGGGGCCGTGGCTGTGTGCTTGGGCTGCTCGAGGTCGTTGATGGCCATTGATGACCGTTCAGGTTCCAAGGGCTCGTCCAACGGAATCGTTCCAGCTCACCCCTTCGATGGGGCCAATGGGGTCAATCGGCCTTCACGGTCCACCGAGTAGTCGATGCCTCGCCAATGGACGGTGTTGCCGAAGATGGCGGCCACCCAGACGGCGGCCCCCAGCAGGTCTTTGGCGGCGGCCATGCCGAACACGAAGGAATCCCCACGGCTGGGTCGACCCGGCACGGCCGCGAGCTGTTGGGCCAGGAGCTGCGCCATGAGCGAGCGGGCGATGATCAATCCCATGAAGAGTCCCAGCCAGGGTCCGCGTTCCCGGGAGGACAGTGCTGGATGCCACCACACCACGGCTGCCGCCCATGCGTTCCACAGGGTGCCATTGGCGAGGATGCTGGCGATGTAGGGGGCAGGCCGGCAGACGCGGATGGTTCGGTTCCAGCGCACTTGATGGGTCCAAATGGTCTTCCAGCCAGTGGGGGCATCGAGGCACTCGACGACCACCGGAGTCAGTTCAATGCGACCCCCGGCCGCGACAATCCGGTGACCCAGTTGGAAATCATCGGCGAGGTAATCGGCCAAAGCGCGGAAACCGCCGATGCCTTCCAGAGCGGAGCGACGGAGGAGCATGGCAGCACCGAGGGCGAAATCCATCGGGGCCAGCGTCCGCGACTGCAGTACCTGACTCCAGAAGTCGGCATTCATGGCGGTGGCCTCCCATTCCATGGCGGTGTTGGAGGGATTGGCCAACCGATAGAAACTGTGGACCAAGGACACTCCACCGTCTTGGAGCGGCAGCACCATCTGGGAGAGCAGGTCCGAAGGCGCTAAGACGTCGGCGTCGCTCACCAGCACCAAGTCATGGGTGATCAGACCCTCGGCCTGCGCCAGTTTGGAGACCTTGGCATTGGCCCCCACGAGTTCCGGAAAAACCAGCAACTGGGCGTCGCACTGGGGATGCCCTGCGATGAGGCGTTGTACCAGAGGCACCACGGGATCGTTTGCGTCGGCCACCACGAAGAGGAACTGCAGGGGACCCGCGTAGTCCTGCCTGAGCCAACTCGTCAGGCAACGTTCCGAGTGATCAGGATCGCAGCCCTTGAGGGGCTTGAGGAGGGTAATGCCTGGGGCGAATCCAGGATTGGGACTCCGCCGATGCAGTGGAAAACGCTGCGCCGCAATGAACTGCCAGGTGACGATGCCAAAGCTCAGGACGGCCAGAGCCGATGGGATCCCAACGGTCAGTGGCGGCATCGTGATGTCCTGGGTTGCATTGGAGGCATTTTCCGTGTCCGGGCTTTACCGGGCCGCGCTGCCGACGGCGTCGGTCCAGCGGGCACTGCCCAGGCGCTCAGTCAATCCTTCAACCAATTCGCGCACCAGACCGGGGCCCTCATACACCAGACCGGAGTACACTTGCACCAGTGAGGCTCCGGCCGTGACTTTTTCCCAGGCGTCGGCCGCCGTGAAAATCCCACCCACTCCGATGATGGGCACGGTGCCACGGGTTTGCCGGTAGAGATGACGCACCACTTCGGTGCTGCGCGCAGCCAACGGGCGCCCGCTCAATCCCCCGGTTTGTCGGTAGGTCCGCTGGGCCAGGTGATCCTGCTGTTCGGGACGTGCGAGCGTGGTGTTGGTGGCCACCAGTCCGGCGAGTTGGCGGGGCCCGACCAGGCTCACGATTTCATCGAGCGCTTCGAACGACAGGTCGGGAGCCACCTTGACCAGCACTGGCTTGGCGGGGCCGCCGCGGGACAGTTCCGTATTCACCGTTTGCATCGCCGCGAGGATGTCGTCCAACGCCGCCTTGTCCTGAAGTTGTCGCAAGTTGGGCGTGTTCGGCGAACTCACATTGACCACGAAGAAATCAGCCAAGTGCCACAAGGTGCGGAACGACTGGGCGTATTCGGCGGCGGCCTCATTTAGGGGCGTGATCTTAGACTTACCCAGATTGATACCCACCGGATGGGAAGGCCACAGTCCTTGAGTCCGCCAAGCCGCCAAGCGTTCAGCCAAGGCGGCCGCGCCGCCATTGTTGAATCCCATGCGGTTGACCAGGGCTCCATCGGGTACGTGCCGGAACATCCGGGGCTGGGGATTGCCCGGTTGGGCGTGGCCAGTCACACCGCCCAGTTCGCTGAAGCCGAATCCGAGGGCCTCCCACATCGGCACGGCGACGGCCTGCTTGTCCATGCCGGCGGCCAGTCCCACCGGGTTGGGGAAGCGCAGGCCCATGGCTTCCACCGGCAGAGGGGCTGTCTCAAAGAGCGCCTGGGCCAGCTTGCGCGCCCCGGTGACGTGACTCGCCTGGGCCAGCAGCCCGAGGGTCTGGTTGTGGACCGTTTCGGAGTCTTGGGCGAAGAGGAACGGGCGGGCGATGTTGCGATACAGCCAACTCATGTGGCCGCGAGACTGCCCGGAATGCAACCGTTCGGGCAAATGGGGTTTCTGCAGGCGGAGAGGGTGTGTGTGGAAACACTGGGACGCATGGATTCCGACAAAAAGCCGCTTCCTTGAAGGCCGGGGGATTGGCAGCATCGTTGAGCGCTTCGTTGGATGCGCTCCCACGATTTCAATGCCCTCAACAACCATGACCCAACCATCGCCCCGGCCTGTCCAAGGATCCGGACTGATCCGATCCTTGCCTCTGGGTCGGAAGTTCCACGCGCTGCTGGGCTGGATCAACGGGACTTCCGGTCTGGTGTCCGTGCCTTTTGGAGCGGGCCGATTGGCCCATCCGGCTTCGTGGACCAAGGCCGTCGCCACGCTGCTGGTGGCTGGAGAGCACTTGTTGCCCGAGTTTGGTCTCATTGCTCCGATCCTGCGTTCGCTCAAGAAAGGCACCGTGGTCGATGTCGGCGCCAACATCGGCTACTTCCCGCTGCTCATCCGTCGCGAGACGGCATTGCCCATTCTGGGATTCGAGCCCCAGCCCTTCCTTCATGAACTGGCTTCAACCAGCGTGGCCGATAGTGGGTTGAAGGACGTCGAGTTGCGCCGTCTGGCTTGCGGCGACGTCCCGGGCGAGGTGCTCTTCCAGAGCGGTCCCAATGGCAACATCGTCTCGGCCGAGGAAGCCGCCGCTGCTGCCGCGCCGGGTGAGGCCACGTCTGCCGATCTCGACGCCGCCGCGGAAACAACCCTCAAGCACCGGCCCATCATTCCGGTGCCGGTGGTCACGCTCGACACCGAGTTGGCCAAGACACCCGTGTCGCTCATGAAGATCGACTGCGAGGGCTATGAACTCAAAATCCTTCAGGGAGCCCGCGAAGTTCTACGTCGCGACCGCCCGGTGCTCCTCATTGAGGTTCATCCGCAGTTCCTGCCCCAGTTCGGTGGCAGTGTGCGTCAAGTGGTCGACTTTCTGTCTCCGATGTATGACCTCGAAGCTTGGGATTTCAGCCCGGATCGCGGTTCCTTGGGATTGTTCCGCAGCTTGACCCGGTATGCGCCGGATCGGGGGCGACGGTTCCCGGACATGGAAACCATGATCACTGCCGCGGCCACGCCGCCATTGCCCACCCAGCTTTATCTGCTTGGGCGGCCCAAGGGATAAGCCCAGTCCACCGCCTCCGAGTTCGAAACCCAAAACTGATACCTGCATGGGAGCCTTCCTTCGCCAGTTATGGCCATTCATCGCCCCCCATCGCGGGCGGTTGGTGGCGGGAGCCCTGTCGGGCCTGATCTACGCGCTGGGAGGCTCCCTGTTGTTGTTGGCGGTGAAGCTGGTCCTGGAGGCCATCTTCCCCACCGAAGGGGCTCGTGATTTGGTTCAATCGCTCGGGAAGCTGCCGGCGCTGCTCCGGGATCCGCTGCTGGCGGCCATGGAATCCCTGCACAGCCGTGTCGATACGGGGTCGCTGCCCTGGATCATCGCCAGCGTTCCAATGGCCATGGTTCTCCGCGGCGGGGGGGCCTACCTGAGCCTCTACTGCATGACTTGGGTGGGCACGGCGACGATCCATGACCTGAGGGTTCGGATCTTTGACCATCTGGAGCGGCTATCGCTGGATTACTTCACGACGGCCCGGACGGGGGATCTCCAGTCCCGGCTGATGAACGATACCCAGGCGATCCAGCAGTGCATCGCCCAGGGGTTCTCCACCATCGCCCGTGAACCGGCGACCGTGGTCGGTATCCTGATTTTCCTGTTCTCCATGCAGACCCGACTCACCCTGGTGGCCCTGGTCGTGTTTCCATTGGTGGTGGTTCCGGTGGTGGTCTACGGCCGAAAGGTGCGGCGTTCCTGGAAGGCGGCCCAGACCCACACGGCCGAATTGAGCGATCTCATGCAGGAGGCCTTCACGGGGATCCGTGTGGTCAAGGCCTTCAACCTGGAGGCCACCATGACCGAGCGCTTCAGCGCCACCTCACGGCGCATCACGGGTCAGTTCATGCGGTTCGTGCGCGGGAGCGAAATCCCGGGTCCGGTCATCGAGACGTTCGGGGCTGTTGGCGTCAGCCTCATGTTGTTCTACGTGTTGCGGTTGCCCGCCGGCGAGCGACCGAGCTCGGGCGACTTCACCTCCTTCGTTGGTTCGCTGTTCATGCTGTATCAACCCATCAAGAATCTCAGCCGCCTTTGGAGCCAACTAGAACAAGGCCGGGCCGCGGGTGAGCGGTTGTTCCCGATTCTGGCCACGTCGAGTTCGGTGGTGGAACCTTCCCAGCCTCTAGCCTTGAGGGCCCAGGGAGCGACCGTCTCCTTCGAGAATGTCTCGTTCCGATACACCGACCGGCCGGTTCTCGACGGCTTCTCCTTGTCCATCCCGACCGGGTCGCTGGTGGCTTTGGTGGGGGAGAGTGGTTCTGGCAAGACCACCGTGGCCAATTTGCTGCTGCGTTTTTACGACCCGCAGCTCGGTCATATCCGAATCGGTGGCGTCGATTTGCGGGAGGTCCGTTCTTCAGACCTCCACGATCAGATGGCGGTGGTGAGTCAGGATACGATGCTCTTCAACGACACGATCCGGGCCAACATCCGCATGGGGCGTCCTGGGGCCACCGACACCGAGATCGAGGCTGCGGCCCGGGCTGCCCATGCCGATGGCTTCATTCGCGAAAAGCCTCTGGGCTACGATACGGTGGTCGGAGAACGGGGTAATTCACTCTCCGGCGGACAGCGCCAGCGCATTGCCATTGCCAGGGCAATCTTGCGCAACTCGCCCATCCTCATTCTCGACGAGGCGACCAGCGCCCTCGATGCCGAGTCGGAGCGGGCCGTTCAAGCCGCCCTCGAAACGCTCATGGTCGGTCGTACCACCCTGTGCATCGCCCATCGGTTGTCCACCATTCAGCGGGCCGACATCATCGTGGCCATGGAGGCTGGACGCATTGTCGAGCAGGGGGCCCACACCGAACTGCTGGCGCGGGGTGGTTTGTATGCCCGTTTGCATGCCTTGCAGTCGGGCGGTTCGTGAATCGGGAGAAGAGGTGATCGGAGACCGACATTGAGCTGGGTCGTGTCAGGCGTTGTTTCGAGCCCTGCCAAAATCCAACCCAACGAACCCAATTGTACCGAACCCTCAGCGCCGCCACCAACTCCGGCCCGAGGTGGGGGCCGCGGCAGATTCGGGAGCGTCCGCCGTCGAGGTGGCGGCCGGTTCTGGATTACGCCCGGTGAGTTGACGGACCAACAGCTGACTGCGGGCTGCCGTCAGGGCCATGATGAATTCGTCGTAACTGCCGAAGCGGTCTCCCGGAGTCTTGGCCATGGCCTTGGACAACGCGTCGCTCGTGGCTCGGCTAATGGTCGAAAGGACCTCGCTGGCCGGCCGCAGCGGGATTGCGACGTGGGCCGCCACTACGTCTTCGACCGTGGGTGCCTCGAAGGGCACATGCCCCGTCAAGGCGTGGTACAAGGTTCCGGCGAGGCTGTAGATGTCGCACAGGAATGTATCCCCCTCCTGCCGTACCCGCTCCGGAGCGATGTAATAGGGCGTGCCGAAAATCGGGGCGTAGGCGTCGGTGTCGGCGTCGGCCTTCTTGGCGAGGCCGAAGTCCACCACCTTGGGTTCGCCGTCGGCACTGAAGAGGATGTTGCCCGGCTTGATGTCGAGGTGCAGCAAACCCCGCTTCAAGGCCGCCTGTAGGGCTCCAGCCACCTTGATCCCAACGTCCAGCACGTCGAGTTCTGGGAGGGTCTTCTCGGACTCGATCCGACTGTCGAGGCTCCCGGCATCCGCGATCTCCATCGCCAGAAAGCGAAGGCCTTCGTGGTAGTCGAAGGTGTAGATGTGGATGATGTTGGTGTGGTTGATCTGGGCGCAGGCACGAGCTTCCACGGCGAAGTTGTTCACGGCCGCCGGATCCTCGGCGAACTCCTGCTTCATCAGCTTCACGGCCACTTCGCGACCCAGAGCGGTATCCCAAGCCCGGTACACCGTGCCCATGCCGCCCGAGGCGATCTCCGAGCGTAGCTCATACTGGCGCAGCATCATGGGCATCATCACCGAGGCTTGGCACTTGGTGCAGGCCACCGTGCCCAACGGCGCGAGATCGCCGGGGATGAACTGCTTGGCCCCGCACGCCGGGCAGGAAACCATCTTCAGGGCCTTTTTCTGGGATGCCGTTTGCTCCATGAGTCGCGGGCAAAGTCTATGCCCCACCGGCCCCGGGACAAGGGCGGTGAAGATTTTTCGGTCAGGTGCCTGTCTGTTGGGTGCCAGCGGCGCTGGACGCAGCGAGTTCTACTTCTTGGGGTCCAGGTTGGCAGCGAGGTCGGCCTCGGTGATCGTGGATTCCACGCCGCCGGCCGGGACCTCCATTTGCGCCAGCCAGAGCAGGGCGTTGAGGAAAATCTTCCGTTGGTTCGGATCGCCCCAGTTCTTGTGGGTGTGCCCGCCGGTGAAGCCCATGCCGCGGCCGCCGTCGATACGCTCGTGCACCCACATCATGGCCTCGCGCCGACCGGAGGCGGCGACGATGTGCGCGTAGGGTCCTGGCGGGTAGACGTAGGGTCCTTTGCGGACGGCGTCGGACGGAGCGTCTTCGAGCAACCAGGTGACCGGGCGGCCGTTCTCTGACCAGCGCATGTTGACGTACCATTCGTCACGGGTGGAGAAGGGCTTCACGCCGCGGCTCACCGGGTGGTTCGGGAAGGTGGTGAACTTCGGGCTCCACATCGGGTTGATGCTGTATTGGTGCTCATAATGCCCGCCGATCCATCGGATCATGGCATCACCGGGGTCGCCGGCGGGCACCTCGACGCCGTAGTGAGCGAAGCCGAGTCCGGCTCCGCGCGAAGACAACCGATCGATGAAGGCCATGCGCTCCGGTTTGATGGCCGGATGTCCGCCACCGCCGTCGGCGTAGATGAGCAAGGCATCCACTCGTTCCAAGGCCGCGTTGTCATCGACCGTCTTGCCGCCTTCGACCTTGGTGGGCCAGCCATTGGAATACACCTGCACCTCCAAATTCGGCACACCGGCCAGCGCTTTCTGGAACAGCAGGCAACCAGCCCGGAACTCGTGCATGCCGGAGGGATGGCTGGGACGTCCGGCGATGAGTGCAATACGTCGGGTCTTGGCGGCGTCCTTGGCCAGCAGGGAGGGGGTTGGCGTCAGCAACAAGGCCACCAGCGCGGCGATGGCGGCAGGCAGGAATCGATTCATGAATGTGCGATCAGGGTTTTCGGTGAACTGAATCCGGTCAAGGCGTTGTCCACACCACGCGATAGAATTGCACGGCCGCGTTGGTTGGCAGGGCGATGTCGAGCGAGAGTTCGTGATTGAGGAAGCCGGGTTCGTTGCCGGGGGCGTCCACGGGGCGCCACTCGGGCGAATCCAGCGAAGCGCTTCCTTCCAATCGCAGGGAGACATTCGCCGGTCGGCGCAGCCGCAGATGCGGGCCCGCAGAGCCGGTTTCCCAGAGTGGACGCCACCGGTTCGCTGCCAGCGTCGGGTCGGTGTTCCCGAGGAATTCGAGATAATCCGAATTTCCGTCGCCATCCGAGTCGTTGTCTCGCGGCGGCTCGGAGGGATAGGGGATTCCCGTGTGTTTGCTCAACCAATCGCTGAACGACACCTTGCTGCTCAGGGCTTGGATCCATTGGGTCAGCAAGGCCGCACCCAAGGGGTCGGTTTCGTTGGAACCCAAGGGCGGCATGCGCAGGGCATCTTTGCGACTCATGCGGTGGAGGAGGACCGAACGGCCCACATCGCCCGGTGCGATCACCCGTGCTCCGGAGACTCCCGCCGAATTGAGGACCACGCCATCCACCAGGCCGGCCGCGTCGGTCGGTGTGGTGATCCGGGCGTCCCACAGGCCGCCGCCGAGTCCGCCAGGCTGGTGACAGAAAGCGCAGTTGACGTCGAGATAGCGTCGGACTTGCCACTCAAGACTCGTCGGCGATCGGGGGCCGGCCATGGGCGAATCCGGTTCGGAATAGCGGGGTAGGGTGCGCAGGACTTCGGGCGGATTGCTGAAATAACCGGCGGCCTTCCAGGCAGCGAGTTGTGACTCGGTGCTACCTGCCGCGGTCGTTCGATCTCGATGGAGTTGTCGGGTATTGAAGCTCAGAGATCCGCCCGCCTTAGGATTGTGGCAGGTCAGGCATTCGTTTTGGCTGGGGTAGTGCCAGATTTGGTTCCGAAGCACGTCTCCGTCCCGGATGGGGATCGACTCGTCCTCGCCCGCTTCCGCCACCAAGGTTGCAGTGGTGGGCGAAGTCCATCGGTAGGTCAGTCCGTAGACGCCATTGGTGGTGCGTACCAGGAATCGGGTCTCCAGACGACGGCGCGATTCAGGCACGCCGCGGGTGAGTTCGAGTTCGAAATGCTTCATCCACACCGTGCCGGCCGGGGTAAGCCACGGGGAGTCCTCGGAGAAGGACACGGTCTGTCGGGGCGGCAGCGAAAACCAACGCCGTTTGACGGCGAAGTCGGACCAGAACGGCAGATTCACCTCGTAGGCGTCGAAGGCGGGATGGGCCGTGAGACGCGCGGGATCCGTGAATGCGCCCGTCTCCGCAAGGGTCTTCGGGAAGGTCGGATCCCCAGACGGGGTGGTCGTCAGGCGCTGGATTTGCCCAGCATTGATGGCCGCGGCCAAGAGTTCTCCATCGCGCGGATCTTCACCGAAGGCGACTCCGACATTCAGGGCTGTCAATCGTTCGACCTGTGGGGGGCCGGAGGGCTGTCTCCGTAGCGACCACACATGCCCTCTTACCGAGTCGGCGAAGATGTAGGCTCCGTCGAGCGCCGGGATTCGTCGGCCTCGGTAGACTCGCCCGCCGATCACCGAGTTGCCCTGGAAGTTGCCGGTGCCGTGAGCGTAGTTGTAGAGGGCTGGTGTGTATCGGTGGGCGGCATTGTTCGTGAAATCGGCCGGTGCGCCGGTGCGTGGCCCGGCGACGGGACCCTCCCGGAACGGCCAGCCATGGTTGGCGCCGCGACCCGTGACGTGCACCATTTCCCAACGATCCTGGCCGACGTCGCCGACCCACAATTCCCCGGTGACCCGGTCGAAGGACATTCGCCACGGATTGCGCAGGCCCACCGCCCAGAACTCCGTGCGGACCTTCTTGGGATCGACCGCTTTGCCGAGGAAGTTCGTGGTGCCCACGAAGGGGTTATCGGCCGGGATGGCGTAGTTGGTGGTGATCATCCAGGCCTCGGCCGGATTGGTCTCATTGCGGTTGGGGAGCAGCGATCCGGGGCGGAAATCCACATCGAGCCGGAGGATGCCGGCGAAGAGTTCCCGGTCGATGCGCTGGCCGTTTTGGTAGCTGTCGTTGCCACCGCCCTCGTCTCCTAGAGACACATACAGGTAGCCATCGGGGCCGAAGTGCAAGTCGCCTCCGTTGTGGTTCGGGGCGTCGTCGTACTGAGCGAAGAGCCGGCGCTCCGAGGCGGGATCCGCCTTGTTTGGATCGGTCGCGGAAACCCGGAATTCACTGAGCACATCATGGGCTGCCAGTACCCCCGACGGTCCGGTACGCATCGTGCGAAAGACGAAGAACCGGCCGTTCTCGGCATACCGCGGATGGAAGGCCAAGCCCAAGACCCCTTGCTCGCTGCTGGTGAGCAGATTGGTGGTCAGCGCCAAGAACACGCTCCGCGTCGGCATGGCCAAGTTGGTGATGACGATGATTCGCCCCGTCTTCTCCACAATGAAGAGTCGGTTGGTTTCGCCCGGCGGATGGGTGATGGCCAGGGGTTGCTGGAAGGTCAGTCCCGGGAACGCATCGATAAACGTGTAGTTGCTGCGAGGGCGTTGTGCCGGAAGACCGGTGAAAGCGACCCGATCGCCCGCGGCTTGGGCTGCTTCGAAGCCCATCCATCCGCATGCCATCCCGAGGAGGTAGGCCCGCAGGAAAACAAACCATCCCGGGGAATTCATAACGCCAGATTCGGCCTTGGACCCCTCTGCCGCAAGCCTCCAGCAATCTTCCGCAACCCACCGGCAGCGCCATTCGGTGCCGCCTGACTAGGATTGGGCAGATGAAGTGGATGTTCCAACGTGGTCTGCTGCCGGGATTCGCGCTCTTGGCGTCGGTCCAGGCCATCGCTGCCGAGTTGTCTCCTGAGGCGGGGGGCACCCTGCCGAAAGTCACCGTGGTCGGAGAATCCGACGCGGACAATGTGGTCACCCATCCGTTCCCGGCCGAGGTCGAGGGCACCAAGGTGTATTCGGGTAAGAAGGTCACCGTCTTGGATTTCGATGCGCTCCCGCAAATTCAGAGCGACAACTACCGTCAGGCCTTTTCGCAGATTCCCGGACTGATGGTGAGCGAATTGCCCAATGCCAGCTTGTTGAGCCTGGGATACCGGGGCATCGGCGATCCGCATGAGTCGCAGAACCTGTTGGTGCTCAAGGATGGCATGCCCTTCGTGGTGGATCTCTACGGGTATCCCACGGTGTATTTCGCGCCCCCCTTCGAATCGGTGGACCGGCTGGAGTTCATCCGCGGCGGCGCGTCGCTCATGTACGGCCCGCAACCCTCGGGTGCATTGAATTATGTGACCCACCAGCCGCGCCGGGATCGGCCCTTCGCCCTGCGCACCCAGCACATCCTCGGCAGCTACGGGCTCTACACCACCCACACCCTCATCGATGGCACCGAGGGCAAGCTGGGGTATCTGGTCTCCTTCGACCACCGCCAGGGCGACAGCTTCCGTCGACAGAACGGCGACTTCGAGATCAACAGCGGCTCCATCCGCCTGGTGTACGACGCCACGGCCGAGACGCGTTGGACCTTGGACATGGATGCGACGGCCTCGGACAGCGGGGAGCCCGGCGGCCTCACGCTCAAGACGGGTGCGGGCTTGTTGAACTACTGGCATGACCGTCGGGCGACCCAGAACATCCACGACCGTCTGCGCATCGAACGCTACATCCCCAGTGTGGGTCTTGAGCACCGTTGGAGCGATGCGACGCTGATGACCGCGCGGGCCTGGGGTGGCACTTATGAACGTCAGTCGCTGCGTCAGCGCAATTCGGGTGGCAGCGCTTTTGGCAATACGGCGAACCTCATCGATTCCAACACGATCAACACCCACCGCTATGCCACGTTCGGGGCCGAGACGCGCGTGCGTCATGAGTGGCAGGCCTGGAACAACGACCACACGTTGGTGGGCGGCGTGTCCACCTATGCGTCGGATGCTCCGTACGAAGTGGATCGCGGCGCCAGCGCCGCGGCGGAGACCGGGACGCCCCGGCAGCGTTCCCGGCGCGAGACGGCCGCGGGCAGCATCTTCGTCGAGAATGTCTTCCGGTTCGGTCGCCTGAGCCTCACTCCGGGATTCCGCGTGGAGAACATCCACCAGTCCATCCGCGAGACGCTGAACCTCGACAAGACCACCTCGCCCCTCCTGCGCGACAGCGGGCTGGATACGGTGCCGTTGGGTGCGTTGGGCGCGGCTTACACCTTCAGCCCGGCCGCCGAGCTCTATGCCAACCTGAGCCAAGGCTACAAGGCCAAGAGCTACGGCGATGCTGTTCCGCTGGGCAACAACACTGCCGTGAGCAGCACCTTGGAGCCGGGACACACTTGGACGGCCGAGACCGGTGTGCGGGGGCGTCCGGGCGATTTCTGGAACTACGACCTGAGTGTCTTCCGCATCGATTACGACGACCGTTTCGGCGCCGTGACCGCGGCTGGGATTACGCGCTATGAAAATGTCGGTCGCTCGGTGAATCAGGGCGTCGACGCCGCCACCGAACTGGATCTCATCGGCTTGTCCGACCGCTTGCATGGCACCGAGGTTGGCAAATATTGGGGGGCCTTGAGCGTTTACGGCAACGTGTCGTGGTTGGATGCCGAATTCGTCTCCGGTCCGCTCCACGGGCTGACTCCGCAATACGCCCCGGACCACATCATTCGTACCGGGCTCATTTACCGCCTGGGTCGTCGGGTGAAGGTGGCGTGGTTGGGTACCTTCGTGGACAACCACTTCGCCAACGACAACAACACGGCCGACTTCCGTATCCCGGGCTACACCGTGTGGGATCTCACCGCCGAGTGGGAATTCTGGCCTGACCGGGCCCGCCTGTTCGGTGGCCTGAACAATGCCTTCGATCGGCAGTACTGGTCGCGCGTCCGAGCCAACGGCATCGATCCGGCGGTGGGTCGCAACGTGTACGCCGGCCTGTCGTTGCAGTTCTGAATCCAGTAGGGACGGTGCCTCACCGACTGCGTACTCCGGCTTAGGGTGTCATTGCCGCCAACTGGCCACAGCCGGCGGCGATGTCGATGCCGCGCCGTTGGCGCACCGTGCTGGGTAGGCCGTAGCCGAGCAGGATGTCCTGGAACGCCCGCGCGGCGGTGCCGCCGGTGGGCTGGCCCGCGTAGCCCTCGGTCGGATTGAGCGGGATGAGGTTCACCTGCGAGGGGATGTCCTGGAGCAACCGCCCAAGGGCATGGGCATGGTCCGGACCGTCATTGCGGCCTTCGATGAGGGTCCACTCGAAGAAGATCCGGCAGCCGAGGGTGGCGGTGTGTTCGCGGCAGGCGTCGATGAGTTCGTCGAGCGGCCACTTGCGGGCCACCGGGATGAGCGCGGCGCGTTCGGCTTGGGTGGCCCCGTGTAGCGAAACCGCCAGACGCACCGGTTGGCGTTCGGCCGTCAGCCGACGGATTCCCGGCACCACGCCCACGGTGGACACGGTGATCTTGTCGGCCCCGAGCGACAGCCCGGCCGAATCCCGCAAGATGGCGATGGCCTGCATCACCGCGTCGTAATTGTGAAGCGGCTCACCCATGCCCATGAAGACGACGTTCCGCAGCCGCTCGTGCCGGTGGAACACCGACGCGTGCCGTGGGTTGGCCAGGGCCGGGACTGTGGACTCCGGTTGGTCCGAGCGGGGAGCTGTCTCGCGCAACACCCGTTCCACATGGAGCAATTGGCCGACGATCTCTCCGGCGGTGAGGTGCCGGGTGTAGCCCCGTTGACCGGTGGCGCAGAACACGCACCCCATGGCGCAGCCCACCTGTGAACTCACGCAGGCGGTCGTCCGGCCGCTGTAGCGCATGAGCACCGTTTCGATCACTTCGCCATCGGGCAGCCCGAGCAGGTATTTGCGCGTGAAGCCGTCGGAGGAACGGGTCTCCCGGATCACCGGGGGAAAGTGCAGGCGATGATCGCGCAGCACCCGTTCCACGAAGCGCGGTGGCAGGCGATCCGACGTTTGGAACTCGCACAAGCCCGCTTGATAGAGCTGGTACCAGAGGGTGCTGGCATGCACCTCGGCGAACCCCCAGGCCTGTGCCTTGGCCTTCCACTCCGCGCGGGTGAGACCCAGTACCTCCGCCGGGGTGGCGGGCGCAGGAATCTCAGCGTTGATTGGAGCATCGGCCTCGGACATCGGCCCTGAGCCTAGGCCAATAGCGTGCGCGGCGGAAGGAAGGTTAGGCCACCCCATCGGTGAATCCTTCATCGGGCGGCAGGCTTCGGATTGGTCGGTCGAGGCAGCGTCGAATCGGAGCGAGGGGGCTGATGCGATTCAGTGGAGTGTCTCTGGAATCGTTCCTATGGTTTTCCAAGTTGGGAGCCTTGCAGGGTTTCCCACCGATACTTCAACCGTTCATCCATCGTTTATCATGGGACTCCTCAGCAACCTGCTCGGCAACGCGTCCGAGGTCGACATCGCCAAGATCCAGGCCGAACTCGAACCGGTGCTCGTGCCCGGCGAAACCATCGGCCGCGGCTTCAAGGTGTTCCGCGACCTGTTCATCTTCACCGACCACCGGCTCATCCTGATCGACCGGCAGGGGATCACCGGCTCGAAGGTGAGTTATCACAGTGTGCTCTATCGGAACATCACCCAGTTCAGCGTGGAGACCGCCGGGTCGTTCGACGCTGATTCCGAACTCAAGATTTGGGTGTCGGGGGGCGGCCTCCCGATCACCAAGGAATTCAAGCGCGGCACCGACGTGGTGGGCATTCAAAAGTATCTGGCCTACTGCGTGTTCGGCGGTGCCATCGAGCAGCGTTGACCGCAGTGCAGGTGGCCGCGCCGACCGTTGGCAGTGATGGGCAGTTTCGCCCTTGGATCGGTCGCCCTGGCTGCGTCTTCTTCCGCAAGAGCTTCGTTGGTCGCTCGGTCCGGGTCTCAACCATGGGCCGCAAGTACAGGCCTCAGCGTGGCTTGCGCCTCGCTCTCGCCTCGTCTTGTGAAAGAGTCCGCAATCCCTTGCTGCCGTGGGAGCCGGGTTGAAATCATCGGCGATGCCGGGCATATTAACAAAACCATGCGAAACCCGGGTGACGATACGGATCGGCCGTGGCGGAAATCCCGCCTTGCGGCGCGCATTCTGTTTCGCAAGGAGGCCGGCCGCATGACGGCCCGTGACCAGCGCATCGGTCGACGGCTCGCCCAAGATCCGGAAGTCACCAACCGCTTGATCCAACAGGGGATCTATTCCATCCGATATCAGGGACGCCGCATTGGAGACCGCAAACATGAGTTCGACCAAAACCTGGGACTGGTGGCGCGGTGACGTGGATTGGAGCACGCCGGCCGGGCGGTTGCTTCGCGCTTTCTTCGACGGACTGCCGACCGACCGGAAGTTCCACTTCATTCTGTTTGGCTCCGCACCGCTCCAACTCACGCTGAACCGCACATGGACCAGTGCGGATGTGAATTTTTTTCCGACGATGACGAAGACTATCACGAGCGAATCCGACGCTTCGGTCTCGGCAAAGGGCAGGCCGACTTGTACCTGGAACCCGGCTACCGCCTCAGCTTTCGAACCACTCCGTTGATGGCCGAGCGGGCGAAGATCGTATCTTTGGGCCAGGTCACGGTGACTATCCCGCACCCTCTCGACATCCTGATCGCCAAATTGGCTCGCCTCGATGCCAAGGACCTCCTGGCCTTTCGGCGAGTCATCGACCTGACCGGGCACCCCACCCGAGAAGAACTCCTGCAGGAATTGACGAACGCCGTGGATCTGTTCCGGCCGGCGTTCGACGACGAGTCTCCCAACTTGTATCCCGGCAATGCGGTGCGTCTGTGGCGTGAACTCTGGCAAGCACCTCTGGATGTCGGACAGGACATCGTGGCCCCGGCCTTGGCCCGCCGTCGCGCCGGGTATGGGGATCCGCCCCCGGACTACCGGCGGTCCTTGGTCGACGGACTGGGGACTTCGGAGCCTCGAAGTTGAGGCCGCGTCGGGAACCTGTTGTGATGGAAGCAAGCGGGTAGCCGGAATGCCGGCTCAATTCAGCGCATCCATTTCCGCTCCAGCGGCTGCGCCGGATGGGGGGACGGCCGGGTCGATGATCTGCCTTCGGGCTTGGCAAGTGACCACGTCTACGTCTGCGTTCGAACGTCGTTTTCCAGCTTGTCTTCAACGACCTTGATCTTGCTGGTAGCCAAGGGCTCATTGATGTCGTTTAAAAACGACAAATAAATTGACTGAGCGACAACTGTAGCGATACGGTGACGCGCATGATCACCAACGCCTCTCTGCCTGAACTCACGGAGTCCGAATGGGCCGTCATCAAGGCGGTCTGGAGTCTCGAGCCGTGTCCGGCGCCGACCGTGCAGGAGCACCTGGCCGGCCAGCGCGACTGGTCGGTTTCCACCGTCCGCACGGTGATGGAGCGCATGGCGGCCAAGGGTTTGCTTACCTCCGAGAAGCTCCGCAACCTGACCCTTTACCGCTCGGCGGTGTCGCGCCAACAGGCCCAACTGGGCGAACTGCGCTATGCCCTGAAGAACGCCTTCGATGGCGCGCTCACGCCCATGGTGCAGTGCCTGCTCGAATCCGAGCGCCTCGACTCGGGCCAGCTGGATCAGCTCGAGGCCCTCATCGCGGCCCGCCGCAAAACCGCCCGGGCGAAGAATTCCAAAACGCCGTCGCCCACTCCCAAGCCATGATACCGCGCACCGGATTTGGCTCACCGAGCGGACGTTCTCGGGTCCCGCTCCGGCTTAACCCTGCCGGTCTTTCCATTCTTTAAACTCCTCTCTCTTGTATGAACGCCTGGCCTGCTTCTTCCTTCGTTTCCTGGTTCAACGACGCCGGTGCGTCTGCCACCGCGGTGGCCGTAAGCATGTCCGTGCAGTTGGCCGTTTTGGTGAGTATCTTGTCCGGGCTAGATTGGCTCATTCGCGACCGGGCCCGGGCGGCCTTGCGGCATGGGTTGTGGATGCTGGTGGTTGTTAAACTACTGCTCCCCGTCGACCTGCTGTCGCCCACGGCCATCGCCTATTGGGCAGCGCCGTGGTTGGTGACTCCAGCGGTGCGAGTGCCCCGGGTTGCGGCGGGCTCAGTGACCGTGGTCTCTGAGGTTTCGCGAGTTGTCGGGCCGGTCGGACTGAAGACCGCGACGCCCGCACACCCGAAGCTCGAATTGGCCGGAGGGCTTCTATTGGTTTGGGTCGTCGGTTGCGGTGCCTGGGCAATCTGGGTGCTGGTGCGGAGCCGGGAGGTGGCCCGGCAGGTTCGGGGTTCGGACGAGGCTCCGGAGGCCTTGCAGGCATTGCTGGCCGAGACCGCGGCCGGGCTGGGGCTTCGGTCGAAGCTCCCGCGTCTGTGCCTTACCGATACGCCGCAGGGTCCTGCCCTGTGTGGGCTGCTCCGGCCGGTGATCTTGCTGCCCCGGGGGCTCAGCGAGCAGATCGATGCCGAGTCGCTCCGGCAGGTGCTTCGGCATGAACTCATCCATTTGCAGCGGTGGGACCTCGCCTGGAATTTGCTCCAAGTTTGCGTTCAGATCGCGTGGTGGTGGAATCCGCTGGTGTGGTTCGCCAACGCCCGCATCCGGTCCTTGCGCGAAGCCGCGGTCGATGAGGCGGTGATGCTTGAGTCGGGTTCCGACGAATACCCTGCCACGCTGGTCGCCGTGGCCCGCTACTGCGCAGTTCCCCCACGGATGCCCATGGCCTTCCTCGGAGTCCTTGAATCCGGCAGCCGGCTTGAGGTGCGAGTTCGACGGTTGTTGGAACGTCCATTACCCCGTAGTGCCCGATTGGGCTGGGTGGGCTGTGTGACGGTGCTCGTGGCCGGCGCGCTGTTCCTCCCGATGGGCTTCGCCCGGGTCGAGAACCCAGCTCCGCCCACGCCGGTAGCGAAGGTACCGACCGATCCGAAAACGCTCCCGGCGGGTGGTTCGACGGCGAGTTTGAAACCCATCCCGGCCGCCGCCGCGGAATTAAACTCCGCCTCGCAGTCTCAGTCGGCCGCGCCGACCAACCCGCGGGCCGTCGTCCCTCCAATCGATACGACTCCGCAGGTCTTGATTGAGGGGCGATTTATCGAGATCCGGGATTCATTGCCGCCAGAGTTGGTCGGCGTGCTTTCCACGAACCGCAGTGCCGTCCGGCTCACGGCGGCGAGGACCCGTGATCTGACGAAGGTCCTGGAGGGCCTCGATGGCACCGATATCCTGACGGCGCCGCGTGTGACCACTCACGTGAATTTTCAGGCTCAAATTTCGGTGTTAGAGGCCAGAGCGGTGAAGGTTCTGCAATCCCTGGTGAGCCCCTCGACCGACCCGGATCCCTCTACGGTTCGAAAGGTGAGTGTCGGCCCAACCTTGCGGGTCATGGCGAACATGTCTCCGGCCTCGTCGAACCTGATCGAACTCGTCGCAGATGCCTCCATCGTTCAAATGCTGGGATACGAGCCCGCTTCGAACGGAGCCTCCGAACCTCTGATCCGAACCAACCTTGCCTCGGGCCGGGAGCGGATCTGGGATGGGCAAAGTGTTCTCATGGATGCGGGAGCGCTCACCAACCGGGTGCACTTCGTCGACAAGGTGCCCTACCTAGGAGATCTCCCGCTCATCGGCCGGTTCTTCCGCAAGGAAGGCACCCAAGATCAGGTGAGCCGTTTGTTGGTCCTGGTGACCCCGACGCTCATCGACGCCACCGGCCGCCCCATCCACGATCCGGCGCATCCGCCCTTCGATCCCGCGACTTTCCCGTCGAACCCCTAAACCACAGCCCGCACAGGACTCACTTCCAGGTCCAGGTGGTCAATATGTAGGACTCCGGCTTCCGCCAGGCCTGCCCACTCATTCGTAGTGAGTCCACAATCGGAGGATCTTCACCGTTTTGATGACGGGGAACACCTGATAGACCACTCGGTGCTGGATGTTGATTCGCCGCGAGTAGGCTCCCACCAGATCCCCCACCAGTTTTTCAAACGGCGGAGGGTTGCGGAAAGGGTCCTCGGCGAGGATCTCCAAGAGTTGAATCGCCTGGGACTTGAGGCCGCTGGCGGAAAGCTTCTTCGCGTCCTTCTGGGCCTGTTTGGTGTAGACCAATTGCCAGATTACCATGGCAGGCGGGTGCCGCATCGGGCGACCGGCGTCTCCATGCCCGCTCGGATGGAGTCTCTCATGCCGGGGATCGATAGCAGGAACAATGTCTCCTGGATCGCGCTCCAGTCTTCTTCCGACATCAGGATCGCGTTCGTGCGCTTTCCGGTGATGTGGATGGGCTCATGCGACGCGGCCGCCTGATCCATGAGCGAATACAGGGAAGCCCGTGCTTCGGTGGCCGACAGACTCAACATGATTCAAGAACGTACGGAAAACCGTTCGCTGATCAAGGGGCAATCGACTCACGCGGTCTCGTTCGCCCGATCCTCCCCACTCTCCCCATCTTGCCCTCGGGGTGGCCAGAGTGGACTGGTCCTCGGTCGAATGGCGCCTAGCGCGGGATCGTCCCTTGGCCTAGCTTGTTTCACAGTCCTCATGAAGCCATCCCACAACGTCGCGCGTGTGCTCTTCGGGTCGGTCTCGACCCCAGCCTGGATTCTGGCCGCGCTCCTGTCTGGGGGCACGCTCGCCTCCGCTGCTCGCGCCGCCGAACCGGTGGGCTTCAATCGCGACATCCGGCCCATCCTGTCTGACGCCTGCTTCCATTGCCACGGCCCGGATCCCGGCACCCGCAAGGCCGGCCTGCGGCTCGATACGAAGGAGGGCTTCTTCGCCGCCACCGCCAAGCGCGGGCCGGCCGTGGTGGCGGGAGATCTCGGCAAGAGCCCTCTCTGGCAGCGCCTCATCACCACCGATGCCGATGAGGTCATGCCCCCGCCTGAGGCCCACAAGGATCTGACTCCCGCCCAAAAGGAGGTCGTGAAGCGGTGGATTCTCGAGGGAGCCCAATGGCAGCCGCACTGGTCGTTCCTGAAGCCCGAGAAGGTGGCCCTACCTCTGGTGAAAGACGCTGGCTGGGTTCGTGGTGGGTTGGATGCGTTCATTTTGGCCGGCCTCGAAGCCAAGGGGCTCCAGCCCAATCCCGAGGCCGACCGCCGCAGCCTGGCCCGGCGCTCCGCCCTCGACCTCACCGGTCTGCCGCCGCGGCCCGAATGGGTGGAGGAGTTCGTCCGCGATACGCGCTCCGACGCCTACGAGCGCTGGGTCGACCGCCTCATGGACACGCCGCAGTGGGGTGAGCACCGCGCTCGCTACTGGCTCGACGCGGCCCGTTACGCCGACACGCACGGCCTGCACTTCGACAACTACCGCGAGATGTGGCCCTACCGCGATTGGGTCATCGGGGCCTTCAACCGGAACCTGCCCTTCGACCGCTTCACCGTGGAGCAAATCGCCGGGGACCTGCTGCCCGGAGCCAGCGAAGACCAGCAAATCGCCACCGGGTTCCACCGGTGCAACATGACCACCAACGAGGGCGGTACTATTGAAGAGGAAAACCTCGCCAACTACGCCAACGACCGGGTGACCACCACCTCGTGGGTGTGGCTGGGTCTCACCGCCAACTGCGCGGCCTGCCACGATCACAAGTTCGACCCGGTCAGCCAGAAGGACTTCTACTCCATGGCGGCCTTCTTCCGAAACACCCAGCAAGGTGGGTTCGATGGCAACGTAAAGGATTCCAATCCCAGCATCGTCGTGGTGACCGACACTAAAGACCGTGCCCGGTGGGATGCCCTGGCCGGGGTCATCGAGGCTGCCAAGAAGACCGTTGAGACCCGCAAGAAGGACGCGGAAGGCGCCTTTGATCGATGGGCAGGTGGATTGAAGTTTCCGGAACTTGAGGCGGCGCTCGTGCGAGATCTCACCTTCAAGGCCCCATTGAACGAAGGCTCGGGCACCGCCGTGTC
>Ga0255096_1000277_pt1 | contig 27568 bp, 25 predicted proteins | sample Colum_Atlam_RepA_2_FD_188563 | JGI IMG/M metagenome (GOLD analysis project Ga0255096, IMG submission 188563) | Freshwater microbial communities from Columbia River, Oregon, United States - Colum_Atlam_RepA_8d | ecosystem: Environmental > Aquatic > Freshwater > River | place: USA: Oregon... | reverse complement strand
AAGGGGAACAGCATGGCCCGCACCAGCAAGACTTCAGCCGACAGAGGCCGGACCACCAGCACTGCACAACCCGCCAACAAAGCGCCCATCAATAGCCAGAAGACGGAATTCCGGTTCTACGACAACCGGCAGAACTATCTGTCGTTCATCAATACATGCAACGAGAAATCCGCCATAGCCAAACGTGCCAGTCGCGAATTCCAGTACCTGCGACCAATCCCGCCGGCGCTGCGGTTCTATGACGCCGGCATGGGCGACGCCACTGTTTTGTCTGACTGCCTGCGTGACCTGCACCACCGTTTCGCCACGGTACCGATGCTGGTAGTGGCCAAGGAAATCAGCATGGAGGATGTCCGCATCGGTCTCGACAAGATGGTGGACCGTTTCTGCGAACACCCTTCCACGGTGCTGGTGCTGACCAACCTCAACTACTCCGACTGCCGGCTGATGCCATACAACGTGGCCTCCGCCAATGCGATGAACTGGCAGGAGATCAAGCTGGAAGGCGCGATGTCCTATGGCTACAAACAGCAGCTGGAAAGCCTGCACCCGCTGTTTGCGCACGGCTGGGAAACCCAGACCAGCAAGACCAGCGGCAATCCGCTGTTCAAGCGGCCATCGGTGGTGGTGATCTACCGGCAGGACCACCAGATCCTGCTCGACGCCGTGATCCCACGGCCCGGCATGCAGAACTGGTATTTCGATTTCGTGCTGGCTTCGCAGCCGTGGCGGGCGCGCACCTCGGCCCGATTCAAGGCCGAGAAAATAGTGGCACCGCTGGCACGGGCACTGGCACCAGGCGGCCGCATGCTGGTGATTCAATCGTGCGGCAAGGACCCCGCCGAGGAAGTGATCCACGAATTCTGGCCAGAGGAACAACCGTTTCCGGTCAACCGCCACGCCATCATCGGCGAGCTGCGCAATGTGCTTGGGCGTGACACCCGCCACTTCAAGATCCGCGAAGAGCCGGATGAAAAGGCCATCTTCAGCTACCGCATGCACGCCCTGCCGTCGGAGCTCGGCGGTGTCAGCATCGGTACTTCAACCCTGTTTGCGGCATGGAATGCGTCGATCTATGTCAATCAGATCGAGGACCAGCGGCTGGAGGAAGTCATCCGCAATGGCACCTACCTGCAAGCCACTGAAAAGGTGCTCAACAAGTACGGCGGGCTGCACTTCAACGATGAAGCGTTTGTGATCTCGCGCTATCACGACTAGCGAGGCTTGAAAGGCAAACTTTGCCGGGGGCTTTGCTCATAGCCCGTCGCAGCATCAGGCCTCCAAAACACGCCGTAAACCCATCCCTGGGGGCTCCCCTCTTCGGCATCCATGCCTCAGATGGGTTTTGGAGGCCTGATGCTGCGACGGTCTCTCCATTTCAGTGTTGGCGGCAGGCTTTCCAAAAACCTGACTGCCTGCTGCTGTAACCAATCCTGAAAGACCGGGGCCGCTGCGTGCTACTGGGACCTGTCTGAGGCAGGGATGCCGAAGACAGAGCCTACAGGGACGTACTTGCGGCGTGTCCCAGTGGCACGCAGCGGCCCCGGGCTGTGGGTGACCCCCTCCGCAGCAGGCGCGCAAAAACCCCACCGAAAAGCATCCCCCCGACGAGGATGTTCCGGCTTCCGGGCTACAGGCTTCGGGTACAATGCCGCCCTCGTTTCAGGGAGCCTCGAAGTCCGATGACCCAGCGCAACATCCTCGTTACCAACGCCCTGCCCTACGCCAATGGCCCGATTCATCTCGGCCATCTGCTCGGCTACATACAGGCCGACATCTGGGTACGTTTCCAGCGTATGCAGGGCCACACGGCGCACTATGTGTGCGCCGACGACGCTCATGGCACCAGCATTATGTTGAGTGCAGAGAAAGCCGGCATCGCGCCGGAAGCATGGATTGAAGGCATCCGTCAGGAACACCATCGCGACTTCCAGCGCTTCCATGTCGACTTTGACATCTACCACTCGACGCACTCGGACGAGAACCGCGAACTGGCGTCGTACATCTATGGCCAGCTGCAACAGCAAGGCAAAATCGACACGCGCAAGATCACTCAGCTCTTCGATCCGGAAAAAGGTCTGTTCCTCGCGGACCGCTTCATCAAGGGCACCTGCCCGAAATGCAAGGCAGAAGACCAATACGGCGACAACTGCGAAGTGTGTTCATCGACTTACGCTGCCACCGACCTGATCAATCCTCGCTCAACGATTTCCGGCGCTACGCCGGTGCTGAAAGACTCTGAGCACTACTTCTTCAAACTGCCGGAGTTCGCCGACTTCCTGCGCGAGTGGACGCGCCGTGATGGTGTGTTGGCCAACTCTGTTGCCAACAAACTGGCCGAATGGATAGACGGGGGCCTGCAGCAGTGGGACATCAGCCGCGATGCGCCTTACTTCGGCTTTGAAATCCCCGGCGCGCCCGGCAAGTATTTCTACGTGTGGCTCGATGCACCCATCGGCTACATGGCCAGCTTCAAAAAGCTTTGCAACCAACAAGGCCTCAACTTTGACGCCTTCTGGAAAGGCGATGGCAACACCGAGCTGTTCCACTTCATCGGCAAGGATATCGTCAACTTCCACGCCCTGTTCTGGCCGGCGATGCTGACCACTGCCGGCTTCCGCTTGCCGACTGCCATCAGCGTCAACGGCTTCATCACCATCAATGGCCAGAAGATGTCGAAGTCACGTGGCACCTTCATCATGGCCGATACCTATTTCAAGTACCTGAATCCGGAATACCTGCGTTATTACTTTGCCGCCAAACTCGGCAGCGCACCGGATGATCTTGATCTGAACCTCGACGACTTTGCGCTGCGTGTGAATGCAGACGTAGTCGGCAAGGTGGTGAACATCGCCAGCCGCTGTGCCGGATTCATCAGCAAGAATTTCGGTGGTGTATTGTCGGCCGCTGACAGCGAAGCTGCCCTCACTTCCGAATTCCGTCAGGCCGCTGGCGAAATCTCAGCGCTGTACGACGCCCGTGACTTCGGCAAGGCCACCCGCATCATCATGGCGCTGGCCGACAAGGCCAATGCGTGGATCGCCGAAAAAGCGCCGTGGTCGCTGTCGAAAGCCGATCCTCATTCAAGGCAGGTACAGGACATCTGCAGTGTTGGTCTCAACCTCTTTCGTCTGCTGATGATCTATCTGAAGCCAGTATTGCCGGCGATGACGAAACAAGTGGAAGAGTTCCTGCAGATCGCCCCACTGCAATGGAACGATAGCAGCACACTGCTGCTCGGTCACAAAATCGGCACCTTCTCCCCGCTGATGACGCGCGTCGATCCTGCTGCCATCGCGGCAATGATCGAAGCCAGCAAAGACAGCCTTGCCACCGCTCCCGCGGAAGCACCAGCGGCAGCAGTCGATTCACCGCTGACAAAAGAAGCAGTCGCTGCCGAAATCGAATTCCCTGACTTCGCCAAAGTCGACATGCGCATTGCGCTCGTGTTGAACGCGCAACACGTTGAAGGCGCCGACAAACTGTTGCAGCTGACACTCAGCCTGGGGGCGGACGACAAGGGCGCGGATGTGAAGCGTAACGTGTTCTCTGGCATCAAGTCGGCCTATAAACCGGAAGACCTCATCGGCAAGCACGTGGTGCTGGTAGCGAACCTGAAAGCCCGAAAAATGAAATTCGGCTGGTCAGAAGGCATGATTCTGGCAGCAGGGGACGGCAAGGAAATCTTTCTGATTGCACCGCACGACGGCGCCAAGCCTGGCACACGGGTGACCTGAGTTTCCTGCGTCAGAGTTGGAGGACGTCCACGCTCTCCAACTCCAGTGCAGCAGTCGGGCTAGCCACTGCTACCGCAATGCGAAACGATTCCGCATAGGTCAGGGAGAAGCAGCTCCAACGTGTCACATCATCCACCTCCGCCCGCAGCAGTGACGGAGTCAGTGCTGCATCCATGCCAAAAGCGAAGCTGTCGAGACCCAACTGCAACCCAAGACCACGCGCCTTGACGTAGGCTTCTTTCAACGTCCACAGGCGGAAGAACAAGTCACGCATTTGCGATGGCACTGCTGCTCGCAAAAGCGCTGTTTCGGACTCGGCAAAAAAGCGTTCGGCCAATGCCAGCATTTCAGCGTCGCGGGTAACTGCTTCAACATCGACACCCACCTCATCAGCCATGGTCACCGCCAGTACGACCATGCCTTGCGTGTGGCTCACATTGAACTTAAGCCTCTGTTCAGGTGTTGCAGCACTCTGTACGAGCTCGGGTTTGCCGTGACTGTTGCGAATGAACTGCAGCGATTCGGGTTTTTGTTGCAGGCAGTTGGCAAGCACACTGCGTGTAAGTGCCCGGGCCAACAGGAAGCGCTGACGGTCGGCTTCGTGGCGAAAACGTTGCCAGCGTTCCTGCTCCTCTTCACTCAGCCATGGTGTAAAGCACTGCTCAGTGCTGGTAGTGAGCCAGGCAGGTTCAGCCAGCACATGCAGTCGCACCTGCCCGCGTGCGGGCAAGCCGGTTGCGACTGTGGTGGCGGCGCTCATCAAGGAAGTGTGAAGGACTGTAGCGTGAATTGCTGTGTAGCAGCGCTGGTTAATTTGAGTTTGACGTTGTAGAAGAAATTGGTGCCGGAACGCACGGACGGGATAGTCAGTTCAAGCGTGGCAGGATTGTAGGTGGCAGGACCATCAGCAAAGGCGGCAGCCAGCTTCAGCGACCCCGGCTTGATGGCAAACACCATCGCCGGCTTGCTGCTCTGCAACTGCAAAGTCACTTCATAGCTGCCCAGACCCTGTACATTCACGGGCATGCTCACTTCGCCGCCACAGAGTTCGGTCAGTGTTTCATTGGGAACAACCGCACTGCAGTGATACGGCGCAACTTTGAGCCCCGGCAATACATCAGTGGTGTAGGCGCGGCTGACGATCACCAGATCATCGCGGGCCACCGTTGTCGAAGTTGGCGCAATGTCCACAGGCACTTCGCCAAACTCGGTGCTGCCGAAAGTGGCCGAGAGGTTGCCCACCCGCATCGCAGCAATCCGGTCTATCACATCCATGCCGTAGGCGACTTCGGCAAATACAGTGAAGCCGCTGTTCTGCACGTCGAGGTTGGAGGCATTATCCGCCAGATTGATGAACCACTGGTTGCTGGCGCTGTTAGGGTCACTCCCTAACTTGGCCATCGCCACCGTGCCGCGCACATTGGAGCGGCTGAACTCATTATTGATGTTGCCGTAGGTGGGTACCCTTCCGATGAATCCCTGCTGGTCGATTTCAAAACCACCGCCCTGCACCACGAATCCCGGGATGCTGCGATGGAAGAACATATTGTTGTAGGCCCCGCTGGTGACGTAGCGCAGGAAATTATTGACGGTGTTGGGGGCGGCGCTGCGCAAAAGCTCCATGCACCATTGACCCTTGTTCGACTCCATGCACACATACTTCTGCGCAAGCACAGGCCGGGCTGCCAGCAGTGTGGTCAACGCCAACAGGCCTGAAAGGGAACGAAAAACGCTGCACTGCATCTGGACCACCTCCAAAAAAGGACGCGCAAGGCTACCACAATGATCCTGCTGCTACTCCGCGCCGTGCTCCTGTAGTTTAATTGGCGCTGAACACAGGCAACCAAACGGAGTTTCCCATGCGCATCCTGCACACCATGATCCGGGTCACCGACCTCGACAAATCAATAGACTTCTACACCAACATCTTTGGCATGCAACAGCTGAGCAGGAAGGATTATCCAGACGGCCGCTTCACGCTGGCTTTCGTCGGTTACGGCAGTGACGACACCAACACCGTGCTCGAATTGACGCATAACTGGGACACCAAGAGCTACGAGCTTGGCAACGCCTTCGGCCACATCGCCATCGCCGTGCAGGACGCCTACAAAGCCTGCGACGACATTACTGCCAAGGGTGGCAAAGTTGTACGCCCTGCCGGTCCAATGAAGTTCGGCGGCGGCGTGATTGCCTTCGCTGAAGACCCTGACGGTTACAAGATCGAGCTGATTCAGCGCACATGATGCAGACCACGGGGCCTGGTACAAGGTGCAGGTCCCGGCTCGTGCAGGCAGGCAAACGCGATGAATGAGATCCTGGTGTTGCTGGTCGGCGCGACACTCGTCAACTACTTCGTGCTGACCCAGTTGGGTCGACTGGCTATGTTGCCGCGCCTGAGTGGCAAGCCGGAAATTGCGATAGGCATCACCACCGGCTTAGCCCTGACGCTGTCTTCGGCCTGCGCATACCTGCTCTACCACTATCTCTTGGTGCCCCGGGATCTGGTCCTGCTGCGCACGCCGGCATACATGCTGTTGATCGTGACAGCTGTTGTGCTGGTCTGCGCTGTCATGCAGCAGTACGCGCCGCAGCAATATCATCTTGCCACGGCTTTCCAGCCGCTGGTGTTCATCAACTGTGCTGTCCTCAGCGCAACCCTGATCAATGACAATCGTGCCGACACCCTTGCCGATGCAGTGTTCTCAGGTCTCGTTATTGCAGCGGGCTTTTCTCTGATGCTGCTGCTGTTCTCGGCGATGCAGGAACGCGTCACTGTCGCCGATGTGCCGAAACCGTTTCGCGGTGCTGCGATCGCCTTGATAACCGCTGGACTCATGTCGCTGGCGCTCATGGGTGTTGCGTCGCTGGTGCCGTCATGACGCCCGACCTGCTGTTGACTGCAACACTGGTGCTGCTAGCGCTCGCGCTGGTCTGTGGCAGCGTGATTGCCATTGCGTCCATGCGCCGCCCTACTGGCAACATCCCTTTGGTTGACCGTATCAATCATTTGTTGCCGCAGACGCAATGCGGCCAATGTGGTCATCCCGGCTGCAAGCCTTATGCGGTGTCAATTGCAGCGGGTGGCGCCATCAACAAATGCCCCCCCGGTGGCAAGACCACCATCGCTGCGTTGGCTGGTTTGCTCGGTGTCGACACCCTGCCGCTTGATGCCTCTCACGGCGTCGAAGGCATCCGCAAGGTAGCGTATATCCGCGAACCCGAGTGCATCGGCTGTACCAAGTGCATACAGGCCTGTCCCGTCGATGCGATTCTGGGCAGCGCAAAGCATATGCATACCGTGATCATGAGCGAGTGCACCGGCTGTGACTTGTGTGTCGCGCCGTGCCCGGTCGACTGCATCGACATGATCCCGGCGCAAACACCACTGCAACGCTGGCACTGGTGGCAGCCGCATAACCAAGTGTTGATCGCCACTGATCGCTTGCCAAGAGTTCGTGTATGAGCAGTGCGTCGTCGCCAGTCTACGATTTTCCGGGTGGCATCTATCCGCCAGAGAACAAGTCGAAGTCTTTGCGCGGCCCGATCCGCACCACAGCACTGCCGCCGCAATTGTGGGTGGCGGTAACGCAGCCCGGTTTTGCCATGCCGCTCCTGTGTGTACAGGCCGGTGAGCATGTGGACAAAGGGCAGTTGCTGGCACGTGGTAGCGACAGCGCCGGCCTGTTGGTGCATGCACCCGCGGCTGGCCTGATCAGCTCCATCACTGAACATGCGATACCGAACGCATCCAACTTGCCAGAGTTGTGTGTCGTCATTGATACCGACGCTGCCGATAGCAATTGGCACAAGCTGTTGCCACTCGACTGGCGAGATGCCGCACCGGATTTGTTGGTTGAACGCATCGCTGCAGCCGGCATCTGTGGCCTGGGCGGCGGCGGCTTTCCCACGCACCAGAAACTGCACGCGGCACTGCAGCAAGTCGATACCGTCATCCTCAACGCTGCCGAATGTGAGCCTTTCATCACCGCAGACGAAGCACTGCTGCGTGAACATGCTGCTGATGTCGTTACCGGCTGCCTTATCCTGCTGCAGATCACTGGCGCCAACCAGTGCCTTATCGGCATCGAAGACAACAAACCGGCTGCAATCGCTGCATTGCGTCAGCATTGCACCGATGGGCGTTTGCGGGTGGTGATCATTCCGGCCAGATATCCGTCGGGTGCTGAAAGGCAGCTGATCCAGACCCTCACAGGCAAGGAGATCCCCAGCGGCTCACTGCCGGTGCACAGCGGCATCCTGTGCCATAACGCCGGCACCGCGCGCGCTATCGCGCGGGCAGTTGTATACGGTGAGCAATTGTTGTCGCGCATCACGACGCTTACCGGTGCCGCGCTGCTTGAACCGGGCAATGTAGAAGTCCTGATCGGCACGCCGGTGGACTTCCTGCTGCAACAAGCCGGAGTGGACCAGCAGCAGTTGTCGCGCCTTTTTTGCGGTGGACCGCTGATGGGTATCGAACTGCCGCATGCACAACTGCCGGTGACAAAGACCACCAATTGCATAATTGCCACCACACAGCGTGAACTGCCACGTCCACCGCCAATGCAGGCGTGTATCCGCTGTGGTTTGTGTGCCGATGTCTGCCCGGTGCAACTACTGCCGCAACAGCTGTACTGGTTCGCCCGCAGCAGTGAGTTGGAGAAGGCCGAGGCATACCACCTGCATGACTGCATCGAATGCGGGGCCTGTGCCTATGTGTGCCCGAGCCATATTCCGCTGGTGCAATACTACCGCAGCGCCAAGGCCGACATCAGGGATGCCCACGCCAGGCAACAGCGTGCCGACCACGCCAAGCAGCGTTTTGAGGTGCACCAACAGCGCGTTGCACTCGAGCACGCTCAAGAATCCCGGCGCCGCACTGAACGGGCAGCGCTGGCGCAGCCCGCCTTGCCAGCTGCCGGCAACAACACCAGTGCACAAGACGTGGTAGCCGCTGCACTCGCCCGTATCCAGGCGAAAAAAGCGGCTCAAGCATCAGCACCAACTGTCGGCAAGGACGAACCAGCATGAGCGCTGGCCCTCTAACCTCGTCACCGCATGGCCACCAGGGCCACAGCGTTCGCCAGTTGATGCTGCATGTGTTGCTGGCCTGCGTGCCCGGCACTGCTGCGCTGGTGTTCTTCTTCGGCCATGGAGTGCTATTCAATCTCGTGAGTCTGGTGCTGTTTGCACTGCTGTTCGAAGCACTGGTGTTGTGGATTCGGCAACGACCGGTGCTGCCTGCGCTGCACGATCTCAGCGCAATCGTTACCGCCGTATTGTTGGCACTGGCATTGCCACCGACAGCGCCGTGGTGGCTATGCATAATCGCGATTTTCTTCGCCGTCGTAATCGGCAAACATTTATACGGTGGTCTCGGCTATAACCCGTTCAATCCGGCGATGGTCGGCTACGCAGCGGTGCTGGTCGCATTTCCGGTGCAGATGACGCGCTGGTTACTGCCGCAGGGCGCCACAACCGCACTTCCCGGCCTCGGTGAGGCGATCACAATTTTCGCGGATGGAGAACTGCTGCAAGGCATCGATGCGTTCACCGGCGCCACTGCACTTGACAGTTTCCGTGAGCAACAGGGTGCGCAGCTGGTTAGTGAGTTCTTGCAAGCGTCGCCGCTGATGGGGCAGTGGTCAGGGCTCGGCTGGGAATGGATCAATGTCGGCTTCCTGTTCGGCGGTCTCTACCTGCTCTATAAGCGCATCATCAGCTGGCATATTCCGGCCGCGGTTTTGCTGGCGCTGGCAGTGTTCGCGTTGCTGTTCCACGATAGCGGCAGCTCGGCAAGCCATGGCTCGCCTCTGATGCATCTGTTTGGTGGTGCCACCATGATCGGCGCCTTCTTCATTGCAACCGATCCGGTAACAGCTGCCACCACCAAACACGGCAAGCTGTTATATGGCGCACTGATAGGCCTACTCATCTATGTGATCCGCGCCTTTGGCAGCTATCCAGATGGAGTGGCCTTTGCCGTATTACTCGGCAATATTGCCGCGCCGCTCATCGACACCTTCACCAGACCGCGTACGGTAGGCCACGCAAAATGATGCAGCCTGCCGATACCAGCGTCCGCACAATACGCCACCACAGCCTACGGCTCGGGGCTGTTGCCGCGGCCACCGCACTACTGACGACTCTGGTTTACACGCTAACCGACGCACGCATAGCCGATCAGCAACACGAAAGCGAACGCGCAGCACTGGCTGCAGTGCTGCCGAACACGCTGCATGACAACGATCTTCTGGCTGCTGCGTTCACGCTGCTACCCAATGACCCCGACTTTGCCCAGCCGCAGCTGCTGGGCCTCGGCAGTGCGCGCAGTGGTTACCGTGCGCTGCAGGATGGAATCGGCAGTGGCGTGATCCTGCCGCTGGAAACTGCTGACGGCTACAGTGGCACCATAGTGCTGATGATTGGCATTGATGCCGACAGCAGCATCACCGGAGTGCGGGTGGTGCAGCATGCTGAAACACCGGGTCTCGGCGACAAGATCGACATTACTCTATCGCCGTGGATACGCAGCTTCAACAACCGCTCGCTACCGAACACTCCTGCAGTGCTGTGGCAGGTAAAAAAGGACGGTGGCGATTTCGACCAGTTTGTTGGTGCCACCATCACACCACGCGCAGTAGTGGCAGCTGTGCACAATGCCCTGCTTTTTTTTGAAGCCAACCGAGAACTCCTCCTGACCGAGGCAGCACCATGAACCCTGACGACACTGATATCGACCGCAACGAACGGCGGCACAAGAATCAGGGTTATTTGCAGTTGCTGGCACTGTGCCCCTTGCTGCTCATCAGCAATTCGGTTGTCAGTGCACTCGGGCTCGGACTGACAGCACTGACGGTACTGACCTTATCCAACCTGTTGCTATCGCTGTGCCGCGTTCAGGTGTTGCCGGCACTACAGCTGCCCACCGTGATACTGCTGGTTGCCGCGCTTACGCGCTGCGCAGAACTCTTGATGCAGGCCTGGGCTTTTGAACTGCATCAGGCTTTAGGCATGTTCGTTCCACTGATCGTCGCCAGTTGTGTACTGCACAGCGATGCTGAAGGATTCGCCAGCAAACGTTCGCCACTTGCTGCCACCATCACCGGACTGCTGGACGCTAGCCACCTGCTGATGGCGCTGGTTGCCGTCGGCGCCACCCGCGAATTGCTCGGCACTGGCGCGCTGTTTGCCGATCTGCACCAGCTGCTGCCGGTTGCTACAAACTGGAAACTCCAGGTGTTCTCCACCGACACACCGTTTCTGCTCGCGATCCTGACGCCCGGCGCGTTACTGGTAACAGGATTGCTGCTGGCGCTGAAGAATGTGATCGTCCAAAAGCCGGCAAGTCCGGCTGCCATTGCCACAGACGTCGTGGCCGGCAGCAAACGTGTCAGGGTAACCGGACAGATTTGACGCCGCAGGGCACGAAACCAAAAAGCCATGAACAAGCAAAAACGCCAACAGATCTTCGAGCGACTGCGCGCTGCCAATCCGCAGCCCACCACCGAGCTCGTGTACCACTCGCCGTTCGAACTACTGATCGCGGTGATGCTCTCGGCACAGGCGACGGATGTCAGTGTCAACAAGGCCACAGCCAAGCTGTTCCCGGTGGCAAACACGCCTGAAGCAATTTATCGACTCGGCGTGACAAAGCTGAAGGGCTTTATCAAGACCATCGGTCTGTTCAACACCAAGGCCGAAAACGTCATCAAGACCTGCTGCATCCTGATCGATCAGCATGGCTCGCAAGTGCCGCAGGATCGCGAGGCTTTGCAAGCGTTGCCTGGTGTTGGCCGCAAGACCGCCAACGTCGTCCTCAATACTGCATTCGGACAACCGGCGATGGCAGTCGATACCCATATCTTCCGTGTGTCCAACCGCATTGGTCTGGCGCCCGGCAAGAATGTGCTGGAGGTTGAGAAGGGTCTGATGAAACACGTGCCGGCGGAGTTCCTGCTCGATGCCCACCATTGGCTGATCCTGCACGGCCGCTATACCTGTACTGCACGCAAACCATATTGTACCAACTGCGTTATCCGTGACCTGTGCGAGTACAAGGGCAAGGAGTGAGCACAGCGCGACTGCGCCAGCAAAGTGCCACTGTGCAACAAAGCACGTCTTTATCCTTCCTTTAACCGCGCCCGTTAGATTGCCAGCTGATTCCGCTGACAGCCCCTCCCATGAAGTTGTTGTTCCTGTGCACCCACAACCGCTGCCGCAGTATCCTCGCCGAAGCTATTGCTCGTCAGGTGTGCGGCAACCTGATTGAGGTGCGCAGCGCAGGATCTGAACCTGCCCGCAAGGTACACCCGTTGACGCTGGAACAACTGGCGCTGCATGACATTCCATTGCGTGGCCTGCGCTCCAAGGCATGGAGCCAGTTGGACTACCAACCCGATTTCATCATCACATTGTGCGATAGTGCTGCAGGCGAAAGTTGTCCACTCGGCGGCCCCACTGTAGTGCGCGTGCACTGGCCGCTGGCAGACCCCACACGGCTACAGGACGACTACGATGCCTGCTGGCAGTGCTTTGATGAAGTGATTGCCACTCTGACAACGCGTATGAAACGCTTGCGTGAACTCTTCCAGAGGCAAGCGCCACTGATTGAAGTGCGAGAAGCCCTGCAGGACGAAGCCTCGCGCTATGCAGTGCCAGCGGTTAAAACGCCGAAACGACAGCCGCTGGCGATACCACCCCAGTGGGGTGGCGTCTCAGCAGGTACAGGCTAGCAGGAGCGGCTAGACCAGTTGCGCGATCGGCACTACCGGATCAACGTCGACGTCGTAGTCAACACCGGGCACTTCAAAGCCGAACAGTTGCAGAAAGCCGGTCTTGTAGCCCGCGAAGTCTGTCATGACGCCGATGGTTTCCGTCGTCACTTGTGACCACAACTGTGCCACTTCCTGCTGTATTGCCGGTTCAAGCTCCTTGTAATCGGCACGCCAGCGGCCATCGGCATCAACGTGCGGGGCAAAACCGTACAGGGACTCCCTGAACAACCCATACACCTGCTCAATACAACCTTCGTGGGTGCCGTGCGCTTTCATCACCTTGAACAGCAACGCGAGATAGAGCGGCATTACGGGGATTGCCGAGCTGGCCTGCGTTACAACAGCTTTGAGTACAGCGACGCGCGCCTGGCCGCCGCGTGGTGCCAGCCTGGCGTTGATCGCCATCGCGCTGCGATCGAGGTCTTTCTTGGCGGCGCCGATGGTGCCATTCCAGTAGATGTCCCAGGTAAGCTCGGCGCCTAGATAGGTATAGGCCGTGGTCATTGCGTTCGGAGCCAACACGCCTGCATCATCGAGCGCATCGATCCACAGTTGCCAATCCTCACCGCCCATTACTGCCACAGTATTGGCGATTTCCTCGTCAGTGGCTGCTGCCACGCTCATTTCCTGGATCACTTCCTTGTCGGTGTTTATGCCGCGCATCACGATGTCCTTGCCGATGGGTTTCAGCGTGGAAGTATGCACGACGCCAGTCAGCGGATGCTGGCGCCGCGGTGACGCCAGACTGTAGATCACCAGATCAACCTGGCCGAGATCGGCCTTGATGGTGGCTATGGTCTTCTGCTTGATTTCGTTGGAGAACGCATCGCCATTGATGCTCTTGGCATACAGGCCGGCATGCTGTGCTTGTGTGTGAAATGCGGCAGTGTTGTACCAGCCGGCCGAAGCGGGCTTCTCTGCCGTGCCTTCCTTCTCGAAAAATACGCCAATCGTAGCCGCACCAGAACCGAAGGCAGCGGTAATGCGGGACGCCAGGCCGTAGCCAGTGGAAGCGCCGATCACCAACACTTTTTTCGGGCCAACAATGTCCCCCTGCTGTTTGACGTAATCAATCTGGTTGAGCACGTTGGCCGCACAGCCGGTCGGATGGGTGGTGATACACATAAAGCCGCGGACACGGGGTTTGATGATCAAGGGGAGGATTCCTTTGCAGTAAAGACGGCCGGCATTTTATCACGCCGTCAGCGGGGGCAAGCGGTGGCGTTATCCACCGCACAGCCTGGGGCGCGCCATGGTCGCAATGGTGGGCCCATTCGTGCATTCCGGCCGTGGCTTTCTACAGGGCTCGCGATCGGGGCCCGCATGGCTTCAGGGTCAGCGCCAATAAACGTGCTACAGCTGCTGTAACTGTGCCATCCGCGCGGCCGGCTCCATATCCGCCAACTGCTGGGCGCGTTGATAGAACTGCGCCATGTCTTCGCCACACTCCTGTAGCAAGCGCCGCAATGCCGGCACCCATTGGTTGTAGGTCGTCACCGCTCCAAGCTGGGCATTATTGAGAGGGCCATCGAACCAGTGGTCATAACCGTTGTAGCCGTTCCACTGCAATTTGAGGCTGGCATAGCGCTGCCGCAGTGACTGCTGCAGCACGCGCTTGCGCACACGACGCTCTTCATCCGGCAAGGATTGGGCATAAAGATCAGCCATTTCGGCACTACCACGCTGCACCAGGGCAACAAACTGCTGCTGGCGTTGGCGTGCCTGTTCCAGACTGGCGGTCAGTGCATCACGACGTAGCTCTGGCAATTGCTGCAGCCAGCGCTGCTGGCCTTCCTGTTCCACCAACGTGGCAAAGCTCTCGTTGAATTCGGTATCGCCGGCGGCGTAGACGCGCTGGTGAGCCAATTCATGGAAAAGTACTCCGGCCAGCTGCATCTCATCGCGCCGCAGCATGCTGCTGAGCACCGGGTCGTTGAACCAGCCCAGCGTCGAATAGGCGGTGACGCCGCCGACATAGGTCTCCCAGCCCTCGTTCTCCAGCTGTTCCGCCCGCCGGCGCGCAGCAGCTTCGGCGAAAAAACCGCGATAGCTGACGCAGCCAGCCACCGGATAGCACCACTGGTACAACTGCAGCGAAAACTCGGGCGCAGCAAACACGTTCCACACCACGAACTCACGACCGAGCTCGACATAGCTGTTGTAATTACCGTCAACTTCAAGCTGCAATTGCTGTTTGGCAAAAGCGCGCAGTTCCTGCACCAACTGCAACTGCGTACGGGTGGCCGCGGATAACTCCGGGTCCTGCAACACGCGCTCTATCGGCTGCCGCTGGCTCAGCAAGTGCAGCTGACCCGTCACAGCCTGGCGGTAATAGCCGATGCTGTCGCAGCCCGCCAGAAACAGTGTGAAAGCAGCGGCACCAAGCCGCAGCACTGAAGAACCAGGCGATGGGAATATCGGCTGTTTCGCCGTCATACGGCGGTCCTATTGCAGGACTTTGATCTCGTACAACGCATTCCAGAGCTTGCCGGTGACGAACAGTCGCTGGCCCGCTTCGTCCCACGCGATACCGTTGAGCACGTCGTCGGAGCCACGCTGCTGGTGCAAGCCACTGAGGTCAAGCTTGCCTGTGACCTTGCCGGTGGCCGGATCAATGCGGACGATTGAATCGGTGTACCACACGTTGGCCCATACTTCGCCGTTGATGAATTCAAGCTCGTTGAGACGATCGAGTGGCTTGCCGTCTTCGGTCACCGGTACGCGACCGGTTTCTTTCAGCGTGGCAGGATCGAAGAAGCGCAGGTTGGCAGTGCCGTCACTGACTATAAGGCGTGAGTCATCGTGGGTGATACCCCAACCTTCGCCGGGCAGGTAGAACGATTGCAGTTGGCGGAACCCTGCGAGGTCGTACACAAAGCCGACATGCGTCTGCCATGTGAGCTGATAAACCTTGCCGTTCAGCACCGTGATGCCTTCACCGAAATGCTGCGCCGGCAGTTTAAGTTGCTGCTGCACACTGCCGGTAGCGAGCTCGACTTTCCGCAACGACGATTCGCCGTTGCGACCGGTACCTTCGTACAGTGCACCATCGAGAAATACCAGGCCCTGCGTGAAGGCTGCCGGGTCATGCGGATAGCTCTTTACCACTTCCACCTTGTAGACCGGCACTTCCGCGCAGGCAAACGTGGCCATCTGCACCAACAGAACAGCAGCAACACAACGAAGCAGATTCATCTTGGCTTCCTAAAGCAACGACACCAGCACACCGCCAATGCAACCCAGCAGCATCAGCATGCTCGGCCCCACCGTCATCAAAAAGCCGACCGAGCGCGACAATGGTTCACGCACATAGGCACGCGCATACAAGCCCCGACCGATCAGCCATACCACACCGAGTGCAGCGGCTGTCTCATAGCCGTACCAGCCCAAATTGTCACCGATCCAGCCGTACATGAACTGAACGGGAATGAAAATGATCAGCTGTTCCTGGGTGTTTTCCTGCACTCGCAGGTGGCGTTCGAAGATTGCATGACCGGTCATCTGCGGTGCGCGGATGCCGTACTGACGACGGGCATTGCCTACGCTGACAGCGAAGTAGATGTACTGGATCAGTGCCAGCGTTGTGGTGAGGATGATCAGTTCCATGGTGCCTCCGCGTGGATTCGACGGAGGCAGAGCTTGCCCTTATTTGATCAAGGCTGCCAGCAAAAAATTGATGTGATCGAGCAACAGTCGCGGCGACTTGCCGGCACGCGCATTCAGCTTCGTGACTTCATACAAGTGCATAAGCTGTTCGGCTGCAAATTCGGCGGCAACTCCACTGGTAAGTCCGCGCGATTTTTCCAGTTCGCGGGCACGTGCCAGTAGCGGCTTGCGGATGGCCTGCAGCGAATCACGTATGAGTTTGCTGAGCTGATCGTCCCAGTTGATGCTTTCGCACAGCGAGTTGACGAGAAGGCAACCATAGTGGCGTTGAGCCATTGGCACGCCGGTAACCACCATCTGGAAGAAAGCACGCACAGCAGCACCTGCTTTGAGCTCGGTATTGCCGAGCGTCTCGGCGATATGCTCCTGCAGCCTGGCGTTGTAGTGTCCGACGCAGGTACGGAAAAATACTTCCTTCTCGCCGAACGAGTTATACATGGTTCCGCGGTTGATGCCGGTGGTATCCAGTAGTTTCTGTACCGAACTGGCAACAAAGCCATCCTTCCAGAATTGGTTGGTGGCACGGGCAATGACGTCGTCGTAAACGAATTCTATGGGTCTGGCCATGGGAGTGAAATTTCCTCGGAATAACAGCGCAGCAACCGCAATATCGGCGCGCAACGGGCCGGATTCTAGAGGAGCACTTTCAGAGGCTGCGTAACTTTCCTGTAATGGAATAACGCGGGCAGAAAAATGGAAAATTCAATACAAAAAGTGCTGCAGCAGCGCCACTACCGCTCCCATTAATGCCCCCACGACGCCGCCCCAAACCACAAGCCAGCCGAGATGATGTTCAATCATCTTCTGCATGATTTCCTTCACCATCTGCGGCGTCATCTGTTCCAGCCTTTGGTCGACGATGCTTTCGACCCGCACCAGCAAGGCCTCGGTACTGTGGCCGGCAATGTCTGCGATCACATTGCGATCTTCCGCCACCGATAGCAGGAACTCCTGCATGCGCCCCACAAACGGCTCACGCAAGGACTGCAAGGCCTTTGCACCACCGAACATCGACAGCGCAGTGCCGAACGATGACTGCATGATCACCTCTGTGAGCCCGTCGAAGGCCCGATTGAAGTCGACCCGCGGCAACAGGCGTTCAGCCAATGTATTGTCGTCAGTGGCCGCGCTCATCACCTTGCGGACATTGTCCGCATTGAAGAACTGCTCCATCACCATCGTGCGGATGCCGGCACGGAATCGGTGAAGCGCGCCGGGATCACCCCGGAACCATAGAAGCCGGGCACCTTTTCGAACAGCATGTATATCGCCATCCAGTTGGTGACTGCACCTGATACGGCATACAGCCCGGTGGTCAGCACCAGTTCACCAGCAAAGCCGGGCAACAACAGACCAACGCCACACAGCAGCACCGATACGACATTGGTCATTAAACTCTTGTCCACGACGATCTCCTCATGGCGGGGTAAGGGTGGTATTGGCGGCAGCGTCTTCCGGCGGTTCGAAACCAGCGGTGGGCTGTGCCCACGGCCCTTCGAGCCGGTAGATCACTGTCGTAAAGTCTTCCACCTGGTTCTGGAAAATCTTGCTTGCCACATAGGTACTGACGGCAATCGGCCATGCACCGAGCAGGCCGGCCACCATCGACAGGTTCTGGCCGAGCGGAATCTGCACCTGCATATCGGCGGCGATGGTTTCGTCGCGCAGGTTGATCTGACCGCGGATGGAAAGGTCGCTGGAGGGTCCGTCTATTGTCAGCGGTGTGTTGAGTGTGACTACACCGTTGCTGAAATCGAGCATGCCATTGATGCTGTCGAACGAATATCCCTTCGAGAAAATGTCAGAGAAATCGAGCTGTAGCCGGCGTATCAGCGCATCGAAGTTGAGGGCACCGAGCAAACGCGTCGAGCCGGAATTGATATCGACGAAACGACCGTCGTCGATATCGAGATCCACGTTGCCGCTGGAACGGCGCGGTGAGAAATACGCCGGGGACCCCACCCACTGCAGCGTGCTGTTGAAACGGGCTGCACGACTGACCACGTTGGCGTCATGACCCCACGCCGGCAATACCTTGGACAGATCACCTGCCACGAACAAGCCGGTGAAACCGCTCTGGTGCACACCATCAATGTAGCGCCATTCGATGTTGGCGCCGATAGTTCCGGTGGAATCGGTGATGCTGGCCTCGGGCGACTGCATGCGGAAATTGGTGATGCTGGCGCCGAATGCATTCGGACGGAACTGCAGCGAAAACGCACCAAGTGTCTGGTCTCCGACCTTGAGTTCATCGGTGCGGAAATCGAACGCATGCAGTTGTGAGGGATTCACATCCTGCAGTGGATCGGGTTCTTCCGGCGGCGGGCCATTGAGTGTCGGTTCAACCGGCGGTCTTGGTGGCAGGTGAAGATAAGTCAGCGAAACATCCCACGGTTTGCTGTCATCGTCGGCGATCACCAGGTTGCCCGATAACAGTTCATTGTGCGCACTGATCTGCCAGGCATCGGCTGGACGTTGCACCACGACATTGACCTGCTCCAGCGTGCGGCCCGGCAGCATCAACTCACCTACATTGACATCGACCAGCCGCAGGTAATCGGCAATCGACCGGCCGGCGGCTCCAGCCTTGTTCAGATCGCGCGCCACATCTTCCCACGCCAGCACGTCGAAACTCTCCATGTCGCCGCTGATCAGTACACCGGCAGCATTGTTGTCGGACTGGCGTACATTGAAGTTGCGATTGCGCTCGCCCACGCTGACCTGACCGCGCTGGATACCCTGTGCATCGAGTAGCAATGTGCCGGTAAGCCAGTCGCGATAACGGAAATCCAGCGAGCGGCTTTCGCCCGCAAAACCCAGCTCAAGTGCGAGCGGAGCAGACTGTTCAGGTGTTTTTGCCAGCGGCAACGGCAGGTTCATCGTCAATCCAAGCAGGTCGGTGTCGATCAGCAGTCGCGTCTGCTTACCTTCTGCTGGCAGCTGCGGTTCGACCAGCAGTGTAGCGTCATAATCGATTTCGCCCTGCATATAGTTGAACAACTGGCGTACAAACAACGGCTGGCCTGACCACTGTTGCAAGGCCGGAACCGATGCCCTACCGCTGCCGGTGATGGTGATGGTCTGCTGGGGCGTGGCTGCATCGCGCGTGGTGATGGAGGCAGTCAGCGGAAAGTCAAACAAACGTGCAGCCAGCCCATCGGCACTGAGACCCGCCTTACTGCTGTAATTGACGCTGCCCACGATATTCTCAATCTGAAGATCATAGTCACGCATATCGAGCGAGCTGTCGGTTGTCCTGGTATTCACCTGCACAAGAGGCTGGCCACGACTGCGCAGATCGATGCCAAGACCCACGTCCACCACCAGCGAACCGCTGGCCTGCCAGTTGTCCAAGAAACCCCCGAGCGTGTTGTGTACCGGGGTAGCGCGCAGGAAATCAAGGCCAGCGGCAGTACCAGTGGCCGCATTGGCCACCACACCCAACAATTGCCGCCCCTCGGCGTCAGAGCGGACCGTCGCGTGGGCGCTCGCGACGCTGATGCCCGCCAAACTGCCCTGCTGTGCCACGATGTCGACATCGTTATTGCGCTGCACCACACTGGCACTGAGACCCGTAAGCGCAGGCCAATCCGGCAGGAACTGCAAGATGCCGTCATTGACGCGGTACCAGGACAACACCTGTGTTGTATTCAACGGTGCAGCAGCCCCCGCAATAGCGTGCAGAAGAAACGCACTCTCGCCCAACTCACCGCCCTTGAGGGAATTACGTAGCCAGTCCATCGTGGTCTGTAGTTTCGGCAGCGTCGGCAGATAGAGCGGTGCCGCCGTGACATTCATCCGCTTCACCCCGATCTGCAACGTGAAATCGTTGTACCAGAGCCCTTCAGCGTTGCGGTTGTTGTGGAGAGCAAAACTGACTCGACCGCTGAGATCAGCATTTTCGAGATCAATGACTGAACTCTGCACGGTCACGTCATCGCGACTGGCGGTCCATTGCACCCTGGTGTTGACCCGGTCGTAATGCCAGGGGTTGGCGAACAGCAATGGCAACTGCAGTGTGAAATCACGCGAGTCCACTTCAGCAAAGCCACCACCGGCATCCGCCTCGAGATAGCCCTGCAATCCACTGGCGGAAGGTGCCTGCTGCCATGCGTTGACGGCCACAGCCTGCATGTTCGCGCGTAGTTTGAAACCTTGCGGATAGCTGCCGTCCAGTGCGGTTTCGAGCGCAAAGTTGGTGAGCTGTCCACGCGCATCAAGCGTTTGCAGTGCTTGCAGCGCAGCTGGCGGCATGGTCAGCGCGGTCGATGCCAACTGTGTCAGCATCGCGGCATCCAGCGCAGCAGCCTTTAGCCGCAGGCGCGGTTCTGGTGCCTGTACAACGGCCAGTTCGAGCTTGCTGATTTCCCACGGCGTGTCCTGCCAATCAAATGCCAACCGTTGCACGCGCAGGTTCCAGTCAGGTGGCAGCGCCGCGTCGTTGTAGCGTGGACGCAGCGCCAGCAGCGTACTGCCATTACTTACTGACACCGACCCACCGGCGGAGGCAGCGTCGATCGCTACGCCATCAAGCGCAGCGACCAGGTTCTGTATACCGTTGCTGTCGGCCTCCAACCACGCCTGCACGCGAGCGTCCAGTTGTTGCCAGCGCCAGCTTGCCGGCAACAGATCCTGTACCAGGGGCAGCCAGCTGATCTGTTCGGTGTTGAGCCAGCCGGATAACGCAAACGTGCGGCGCGGATCCCCGCGCAACTGCAATACTGCATGGGCCGGCAGCGGCTGGCCGTTGATACGCAGTTGCAATTGCGCATCATGCTGCGACAGCCGATTCTGCATATTGAGGATCAACGATCCCAACTCAATGCGCTCACCGCTGGAGCGCTGCAGCACCAACGTACCTTCGTTGACATGGAGTTCATTGGTTTGCAGCAGGAAATCCAGTAACGGATCGGTATAGTCGATGCCGCTACGCGATGTCACGCCGGCCAACGCCCACCGGCCATCGGCCTGCTCCTGCAGCGTAACAAACAAACCGGCGACACTGATGCGATCGATAACCGGCTGGCGCGCCATCAGAGTGGCCAACACATCCAGCGACAACTCGGCGCGTCGGATACGGTGTTGTGTTGTTGGCTGAGCGGGATCACCGATGCGTAGATCACTGATATCGATGCTTGGACTGAAACGGAACCAAGCCCCCCGAATATCCGCGATGCTCACTGGCACCCCTATCAGCGCCGACAAATTGCGCTCAATGACTTCCGACTGCGTGGCCAACAGCGGCATCAACAGGCGACCAGCCGTCAGCAATCCGGTGCACAACAGCAACAGCAACAGCGCGATGTGCTTGAATCGTCTCAGCACACGCAACGGCAGAGGTTTCACGACATCACCACGTCAAACTGCTCGTTGACGTAAAAGGCTTCAACCTTGAAGCTGATGCGCTTGCCGGTGAGGTGCTCGAGATCCAGCACGGTCGAGCTTTCTTCATCGAGCAGCCGGTCAACCACTCGCTGCGACGCAATTACCAGCAGCGCACGATTCTCGTAGTTGCGTGCCACCCGCATGATTTCGCGGAAGATGTCGTAGCACACTGTCTCGGCCGTCTTGATGCTGCCACGGCCCTGGCACACATGACATTCCTGACACAGCATCTGTCGCAGGCTTTCACGAGTGCGCTTGCGGGTCATCTCCACCAGTCCCAGTTCCGACATGGGCGAAATCCGCGTACGGGCCGGATCTTTTTCCAGCGCTTTCTGCAGCGTACGTATCACCTGGCGCTTGTGTTCTTCGTCCTGCATGTCGATGAAATCGATCATGATGATGCCGCCGATATTGCGCACCTTCAGCTGCCGCGCGATCGCCTTTGCCGCTTCGACGTTGGTTTTGTAGATGGTCTCTTCCTGGTTGTGGCTACCGAGGAAAGCACCGGTATTGACGTCGATCGTCGTCATTGCCTCGTTCTGGTCGATTACCAGGTTGCCGCCCGATTTCAGCTTGACGGTGCGGGCCAGCGCTTTCTGTATTTCGTCTTCGATGCCAAACACATCGAACAGCGGGCGTTCGCCCTGGTACCACTCGATGCGGTCCTCTATCTCGGGAATGAAGTCATGCGCAAACCGCATCACTTCATCGCGCACGCTGGAGTCATCGATACGGATGCGCTCAACCTGCGGCGTCATCAGATCACGCATCGCCCGCACGTAAAGCACAAGATCGTCGTAGATGATACGGATTTTGCCGGCAGCCTTGCTTTCGTCGATGCGCTGTTGCACTGCGCTCCACACCCGGCGCAGGAAACGGATATCAGCCTGCAATTCTGCTTCATGGACGCCTTCAGCTGCGGTGCGCAGGATAAAACCACCCTTATCAAGTACACCTTCGCCAGTGACTGCATTGGTGAGCGCTGCCAACAACCGCTCGCGCTCCTGCTCATTTTCGATGCGCTGCGAAATACCGAGATGACGGTTGTGCGGCATACAGACGAGATAGCGCGATGCCACCGACAGGAATGTAGTAAGGCGGGCCCCTTTACTCGCGATGGGCTCTTTCACCACCTGCACCACCAGCATTTGGCCCTCGCGCAACAGCGATTCGATGGTGCCGCCGGGCTGCGGTACGAGCTCGAAGCCGTCGGGGCCACGCACCATGATGTCGGCGGCATGGATAAAGCCAGCCTTATCTAGGCCGATATCCACGAATGCTGCCTGCATGCCTGGCATCACCCTTACCACCTTGCCGAGATAGATGTTTCCCACCGGACCGCGGCGGTTGTTGCGCTCGATGTAGATCTGCTGCAACAGCCCCTGCTCGATCAACGCAACACGGGTTTCACTCGGACTGGTGTTGATCAGGATTTCAACGCTCATTGCGGTACGCCCTCCAACAAGGCGATAGCGGAAATGCCGAACGACTCCAACAAGCGGGCGGTTTCGAACAAGGGCAATCCCACCACGTTGCTGTAACTACCACTGATACCGTCGACGAACAACGCCGCGCGCCCCTGGATGCCATAACCACCGGCTTTGTCCTGCGGTTCGCCGCTGCGCCAGTACGCTGCTATCTCGACGGCTGTCAGCTCACGAAAAGTGACTGAGGTCGATACCAGTCGGGCTGCACTGCGACCACCCTGTACAACGACTATCGCCGTCATGACCTCATGCGTGCGGCCGGACAGCAGTGTCAGCATTTCCTGCGCCTGCTCCAGCGAAGCCGGCTTGCCGAGCACGAGGTTGTTGCACACCACGCTGGTATCAGCCGCCAGTACCGGCAGCTCACGCTGGCGCCGCGGGTCGTGCCATCCGGCAGTGGCCTTTTCCAGCGCCACCCGTTGCACGTAGTCGATGGCCACTTCGCCAGGCCGGAGGCTCTCGTCGATCGACTGCGGCAGCGACTCAAAGGTCAGTCCTATCTGGGCCAGCAAGTCACGCCGCCGTGGCGACGCCGATGCCAGATAGAGCCGGGGGGACGGGGGTACGGACAAAACAGACCTCTCCTGCAACTGCATGGACTTGCTTGTAGACCATCATTATCGCCGATCGTTCCAGCCGGGACTACGCCGGCAGACGAAGACCAGACGAGCGGAATGAACGACTCCTGAACAGGGGGTGGGTATGGGTATACTTCGGCCCATGACGATCCTTACCCACCAGCAGCGGAAACTCGAACTCAAGCCCCATGAAACGGTGCTCGATTGCTTGTTGCGGCATGGCGTTGCGCTGCCTTATGCGTGCAAGGCCGGCATGTGCCAAGCCTGCATCGTACGCGCTGTGAACTGCAGCGCCAGCGAAGAATCACGCAAGTGGGTGCGTCCGCAGCTACAGGCACTGGGCTACACGCTGGCGTGCCAGTGGGTACCTGAGACCGATGTGTGCGCCGAACTGCCCAATCTCGCTGACTTCGCGGTGCAGGCAACAATACGCAGCCTGCAGCGACTGAACGCCGACGTGATGCAGGTATTGCTCGACATCCCTGACCCACGCCGCATGTTTGCCTATCGGCCGGGCCAGTACCTGACGGCCACCAATGCCCTTGGCATTACACGCGCCTATTCCATTGCCAACGATTTCAACGAAGACGGCTTTGTAGAGCTGCACGTAGCAGCCACTTTGCAAGGCGAGTTCAGTGGATGGCTGTTCAATAGGGCCCGGGCGGGCGATACGTTGCATATCAGTGGCCCAGCCGGCCAGTGCCACTACGATGTGCGGGACGATGCCGATGCCATGCTGGTGCTGGCTGGCACCGGTACCGGACTGGCACCTTTGTACGGCATTGTGATGGATGCCCTGCGCCAGCAGCACAGCGGTATCATCCACCTCTACCATGCTGGCCGTACCACGGAGCGACTCTATCTGGCGGAGACTCTGGATGCATTGGCCAGCAAACACGCCAATTTCCATTACCATCCATGCGTTGTCGATGACCGCGACGCTGCGTCGGGCAGCAATGGACGCCTCGAACAGCGACTGGCACAGGACTTTGCCGGTGCCAGGCTCGCACAGAGCCGTATCTACCTCAGCGGTGCACCGGCATTTGTGCATGCTGCCCGCAAGAAACTATACCTGCTCGGCGCCCGTTCCGAGCACACGCACTGCGATCCATTCACTGAACGTGTAGTCGGATAGATTGCCCAACGAATCCTGCGGAGAACAACCATGAAAAGCCTGGCCGAACTCAGCAACAGCTTCCTTGCCACCATGGCGTCCATCCTTGCCAATGCTTTCATCATTGCCATCGGAGTATTGTTCGCACTGGCAGTGTTCTACTACATCATCGACATAACCCAGACCCAGCACACGATCCGCCGCAACTATCCGCTGATCGGCCGTTTCCGCTATCTGTTCGAAAAGCTGGGAGAATTCTTCCGCCAGTATTTCTTTTCGATGGACCGTGAAGAACTGCCGTTCAACCGAGCGCAGCGTTCGTGGGTGTACCGCGCAGCCAAAAACCTCGACAACACACAGCCATTCGGCTCGACGCGAGACAACGACCGCGAAGGCCACATCATCTTCGTCAATGCCGGCTTTGCCGTGCTCGACGAAGAAGCCACCGAAGCCAACGAAATCGTGTTCGGCCCACAGTGTCGCCAACCCTATCGCAGCCGTTCGATCTTCAACATCTCCGGCATGAGCTATGGCGCTCTGTCAAAACCGGCCGTGCAGGCACTATCGCGTGGAGCGGCCATGGCGGGCTGCTGGATGTGCACCGGTGAAGGCGGACTGGCCGACTACCACCTCGAAGGCAATTGCGACATCGTGTTACAGATCGGTACCGCCAAGTATGGCGTACGCGACGAACACGGAAATTATTCGATGGAAAAGCTGAAAGCGGTTGCAGGCCTGTCGCAGGTGAAGATGATCGAACTGAAGCTAGCGCAGGGCGCCAAACCCGGCAAGGGCGGCATACTACCGGGCGTGAAGGTAACGCCCGAGATCGCGCGTATCCGCGGCATCCCGGCCGGCTACGACTCGATCAGCCCCAACCGCCACCTCGACATCAGCAACAACGACGAGCTGCTCGAACGCATCGAATGGTTGCGCGAGACCACCGGCAAGCCGATCGGCATCAAGACCGTGCTCGGCGACGACAGCTGGATCGAGGATTTTCTACAGACGATCAAGCGCAAGGGTCACAAGTACGCTCCCGACTTCATCACTCTCGATAGCGCCGATGGTGGCACCGGGGCCGCGCCGATGACCTTGATGGACGATGTCGGCCTCGGCATCCACGAATCGCTGCCAATGCTTGTCGACAAACTCATTGAACACGGGCTGCGCGACCGCATTCGCGTGATCTGCTCCGGCAAGCTGATCAACCCGGCCGATGTCGCGTGGGCTCTCTGCGTAGGCGCAGACGCTATCAACAATGCACGCGGCTTCATGTTCTCGCTAGGGTGTATCCAGGCCATGCAGTGCAACAAAAACACCTGCCCCACCGGCATCACTACCCATGATCCCAAACTTCAGCGCGGTCTCGTTACCAGCGACAAAGCCACTCGCGTCGCGTACTACCAGAAGAATATGGTCAAGGAAGTCAGCATCATTGCGCATTCGTGTGGCGTGCCCAACCCGCGTATGTTGCAACGCAAGCATGCGCGCCTGGTGCAGAGCAGCAGTGCAAGTATCAGCCTGACGGACTACTACACGCGCAAAGGCTGAACAAACCTCCTTGCAACGCACCCAATCATGATGAAAGGAGAGCACCCATGAATACTGCTGTAGCACTGACCGTCACCGCACTTGTCGCAGCGTTGACCGCTTGCTCGGAGCCCGCTCCAGGTCCGGCGGAAGCACCAATACCCACCGCGGCTATCACACCCGAAAACCAGGGTGTGCTCACAGACACCCAGCGTGAGGGGCTCAATGGCGCCAGTGAGGTCTCCGATGTGCTGAACAGGCAGATGAGGAACGCCGCAAACAGATGGAAGCGCAGGGACGTTGAGCAGCGATCTTATTGTCGCTGCTGCCACTCGATGACATCGGCAAATTTCACTGCGCCGCCGAAGATATCGAGCGCACTGCCAATGGTGAGATCAACCCGCCCGCTGCCTAGTTGTTCCACCAGGTCTAGATCAGCGATCTGGTGTACGCCTCCTGCATAGGTGACTGCACACGGGCTGTGGGTACCCAGCAAGGTAATCAAGGGCTCCTGGATGCCTTGCCGAAGCCCCTCTACATCAACGCCGTGCACCAGGAATTCGTCGCAGCTGTCGGCAAGCCGCTGCAATAGTGCAGCATTCACTTCTTCATTGGTGAATTTCTGCCAGCGATCAGTCACGACAAAGAATCTGCCATCGCGCGAACGACAGCTGAGATCAAGCACCAGGCGGCTCTTTCCGACTGATTTCACCAACGCCGTCAAGCGATCATGATTGATGTGCCCGTCGGCAAATACGTATGAAGTAACAATGACGTGGCTGGCGCCGGCATCGAGAAACACCCCGGCATTTTCCGGCGTCACACCGCCGCCGTACTGAATCCCGCCGGGCCACGCACGCAGTGCCTCGATTGCAGCATCTTCGTTGCCCTTGCCCAGCGCAATAACATGGCCGCCGTGCAAGCCTGCAGCACGATACAGCTCGGCATAATACGCAGGCGTCTTTTCGCTGGTGAAATTGGTCTGGAGGGCGGCGGTGTCGTGGTCGTTGATCGAGCCGCCGACGATCTGCACCACCTTGCCATGGTGCAGATCAATGCAGGGACGGAAACGCACTACTTCTTCGCACTCAACTCGGCAAAATAAACGGCAACCAGCGCATCGCCGGCAGTCGCCACACCACCGGACCACTGGGCATCGAATTCAGCCGTCGGTTTTTCGGCCTGGATCTGCTCCATCGTTTTGCCGGCGGTGATACCAGCCTGAATGCGGTCACGGATGGTCGTCAGCATTTTCAGCTGTGACTCAATATCGGCACGAGTGCTGAGCACG
>Ga0255096_1000276_pt1 | contig 27651 bp, 28 predicted proteins | sample Colum_Atlam_RepA_2_FD_188563 | JGI IMG/M metagenome (GOLD analysis project Ga0255096, IMG submission 188563) | Freshwater microbial communities from Columbia River, Oregon, United States - Colum_Atlam_RepA_8d | ecosystem: Environmental > Aquatic > Freshwater > River | place: USA: Oregon... | reverse complement strand
CAAACAGTTGGCGTTCCTCTACCAGCTTCTGCCTTCCAAAGCGTGTTTGGGTTCTCATCGTTCCATCCAGGAAGTAACTTTAGGCAGCCTGCAACAGCAACAACCCCGATACAAAACCAAAACGGGGTCATCTACTTCCCCGGATCATCAGGGATTTATGTTGGCGGCCAACTTATATCAGGGTTCGGGATTAGCGGCGACGGTGTGGATCAAGATGATGTGGTCACCTTCGGTGGTCAGGCTGGTTACAATGCACCAGATTCACTTCGGGCAGACTTCCAGTTTGTCAGAGGAGTGCGCCTGCCTTACCAAAAGTTCAACCGTCAACCAATTCTTCCCCAAGCTTAATCCAGCTTTTAAAACAAGAAAGCCTTCTTTACTTAAGGGTAAAGAAGGCTTTTCTATTGCTATGATAATGAGAGTTATTATTTCTTGATCATTACTTGGGATAAAGGACTGGGCAGGGATCTCGCATCGTTTTCAAATTGCTCGATCTTTTCGATGCGCCTAGAATGCCGGCCTTTCTCGAAGGGTGTTTCCAACCATATTCTTACCATGCGCTCAATCAATTCCTCGCCCAACAAATCTGCGCTAAGGCATAATACATTAGCGTCGTTATGGCGCCTGCTCATTTCTGCAGTGATACTATCATGGCAGGGTGCAGCACGAACACCAGCAACTTTATTTGCAGCGATGCACATTCCTATGCCAGTGCCACAGATTAAAATGCCGCGATGAGATTGTTTTTTGCTGACCGAGTTAGCTACATCGAAGGCAAAGTCAGGGTAATCAACGCAATCTTCGTTACCCGGGCCCATATCAAGAACTTCATGCCCCATGCCCGAAAGAAAGTTAAGGATGCGTTGTTTCACATTAAAACCACGATGGTCACTACCAATTGCGATTATCATGGTATGGTATCCTTGCTTTCCAAATAGATCTTGCTTAATCATTTTATCACCTTAGTGCACTAAGAAAGTATTTTAAAAACTAAATGTTTGAGGTTTTCCTGTATTTCGGACAAACATTGACTGTAAACTTTTTCGTCACCACCGAATGGGTCACTAATATCCGAACCTGAAAAGCTCAACATATGAACGGGTAGATTTTGGTCATGAAAACGATCTTGAAAAATATCCAAGTGGTTTTTCGTCATGACTAATACAGCATCTGAATGCTTAATTAAATCCATATCCACATATCTGCTCTGATGATCTTCCAAGCTAACCCCTAATTTTTGAACCACAATGGTTGCATTTGGGGAAGCCTTCATGCCATCATAAGCTGCCAACCCGCCCGAAAGAATTTCAAAACCTTTGTCAGGCAGTTCATGAATTTGACACCCGAGTTTTTCTGCAAGAAGCTTTTTGAACACAATTTCCGCCATTGGGCTTCTGCAAGTATTCCCGGTACAAACGAAGACAATTTTCATTCTTCGCTCGATCTTTTCCACAGTAACTCCATGATTAATCAGATAATCTGCTTCATGCTTTTTAGCACTAAAGCCTAAGACCCATGAAATATTGTTCGTAACCAAGTATGAAATATTTCTTCTAACAAAGTAAGTCTAGGGTTGTCGTTCTATCAAACAATCACGATTGTTGATTCTTAACAGATACTTAACACAGATGGGGTAGTTTAAACCAACTAAGTGTAATTTTACCCCTATCCTTGGGGAAAGCCTAAGTTAATTAGAATAAAATGGAGGAGATTTAGCAATAGGAGACTAAGGGGATTAGCCTAAATTACGGGAATTAGAGAGCTTCATCGATCCAACCGCCTCCCAAAACCCGATTTCCATCGTAAAAAACCACTGCCTGACCCGGAGTTACTGCACTTTGGCTCGTTTCAAATTCAACTTCTGCTGCTTCTTCACCCAAACGAATAACCTTGGCGGGGGCAGCTTTATGGCGATAGCGAATTTGAGCTTGGCAATTAATCTGAACATTCATCGGCATATTTGCCTGCCAATTAACCCCGGTTGATTTCAAACCCTTTGCCAGCAATCCTTCCATTTCGCCCACAACGACTTTATTTTCTTCTGCTACTATTTTAAGAACATACTTGCGCTGACCCGTCGCAAAACCCAACCCTTTTCGTTGACCAATTGTAAACCTCTCAATGCCATCATGCGTTGCCAGCGATTTCCCAGCCTCATCAACAATCATCCCAGGCCTGTTTAAATCGGGCATACGCTGCTTGATCATTTTGGCATGATCACCATCCGGTACGAAACAAATTTCAACACTATCGGGCTTATCTGCAACGCTAAGGTTGGCAGCAAATGCCAACTCCCGCACTTGCTCTTTCTTCATATCCCCAAGCGGAAACATGATCTTTTCCAGGATCTTTCTTTTCAAACCATGCAGCACATATGATTGATCTTTATCAGGATCTACGGCCCGGTGCAGCTCTGCCCCATCGGTGCCATGCACTATTTTTGCGTAGTGACCCGTCGCAATATGATCAACGCCCAGCATTTCACCATAGGACCAGAGTTGTCCAAATTTGAGCCAGTTATTACAAACAATACAAGGGTTTGGCGTACGCCCCGAAAGGTATTCATGGGCGAAATAATCCATGATCTTGCCAAATTCCGCTTCAAAGTCGAGGGCATAAAAAGGTATGTCAAATTTATCTGCTACCCGACGGGCATCGCCTGCATCAAGTGCGCTGCAGCAGCCTTTTTTTCTTTCCGCACGAGCATCTTCGGTGCCATGCACTCCTGTGCGCATGAATACCCCGATAACCTCATAGCCTTGATCTATAAGTAATTGTGCGCAAACCGAACTGTCAACTCCCCCCGACATGGCAAGGAGGACTTTATTTCCCATGGCAACCTCGTAATTGGATGGACATCTATGCTAAGAATATCTTAGCAACCAATGAGAAAAGGGCATGAATTATCTTAAATTTAGATTGGATAAAGGCAGGCGGAAGTAAGGAATCGATGGGGATATCGGCCGGCTGTAACGAAATTTCCGGATTAGCAGTTTACGTAAGAGGAAACCTGATTTCTTCATATAACAAATACTTCTGAAGCATCAAATAGAACCGTAAGCTTTACTACAGAGTACTATTAACAATACAAAAATGGTTTTGAGGCAATTATACAGGCCTTATGAAGGGTTAAAGCGATGCGGATCGCATTGGTATCATCAGAAGTGGTCGGATTTGCCAAGACTGGCGGCTTGGCCGATGTTGCGGGAGCCCTACCCCCAGCACTGGAAAGCCTTGGCGAAGAGGTTATTGTTTTTCTACCGATGTACCATTGCATCCGAAAAACAGGAAACTTTGAAAGCACCAATGTTCGATTTCAAATTCCGCTAGGCCCTAAACTAGTTCCAGGCTCGCTTGCAAAATCAAAAATACCAGGCTCCAATGTCACTGTTTATCTGGTAGAAAATCCTGATCTATTCGAACGCGACAACCCCGCTTATGGCAGAGGCTTCTACCAATTTGCAGGCTCTGAAGGCACGAAAAAAGATTACCCGGATAATTCCTCCCGATTCTATTTCTTCAATCAGGCTGTACTTGCCTCTTTCCCCCAACTAGGTTTCTGGCCCGATGTAGTTCATTGGAACGATTGGCAATCCGGTATCGGCCCTGTACTACTAAGAGAAAAGTACGACAAAAGCGAAGATCGGACCCTTGCAGATAAATACCAAAAAGTACGCAGTTTGATGACCATCCACAACATTGCATACCAAGGCAATTTCTGGAAAGAAGATATGAATATGGCCCATCTTAATTGGAGCCTATTTAATCTTAACCAACTCGAGTTCCACGATACCCTCAGCTTCCTCAAAGCGGGAATTGTTTTCTCCGATCGCATCAGCACTGTCAGCCCAACCTATGCCCGTGAAATCCAAACCCCCTATTATGGGTATGGCTTGCAGGGTTTGCTAACTGCTCTCGCCAGCAAATTAACCGGCATAGTCAATGGCATCGATTACAAAGTCTGGGACCCAGCAAACGACCCATTGATTGCAGGAAAATTTGACTCCCATAACATCCAACCCGGAAAAGCTCTCTGCAAAAAAGCTCTCCAGCACGAACTCGGACTCCAAATTGACCCGAATATACCCATCGTTGGACTTGTCGCAAGGCTTGTTCAACAAAAAGGCATTGATCTGGTGATCGAAAGCGCATGGCGCATGATGGATTTGGGAATTCAGTTTGTTGTTTTGGGCGAAGGCGATTCTTATTACCAAAATGCATTAGTTCAATTGCAAGCTACCTACCCAGGCAGAGTCGCACTCAACTTCGCTTTCAGCGAATCCATGGCACACAAAATTGAAGCTGGATCGGATTGCTTCCTTATGCCCAGCCTTTATGAACCCTCGGGCCTCAACCAGCTTTACAGCATGCGCTATGGCACTCTGCCCGTTGTACGCGCTACGGGCGGTCTTGCTGATACTGTCACCGATGCCAATGCCGATTCCCTTGCCAACAACTCCGCAACGGGATTCAGTTTCAATGCCTACAGTTCCGCTGCTCTTTATGATTGCCTTTACAGGGCCATTGATTGTTATCGAAATCATCCTCAAGATTGGGCTAAAATTCAACGCAATGCCATGACTCAAGATTGGTCTTGGAACCGCAGTGCCAAAAATTATCAACAACTTTATAATACAATAATATCTAGCCAAGCTTAGCGTTTCCATTACTGAGGCATGATCCACCATGGCGGATGTTTCCTTAGCTTTTTTATGGCATCAACATCAACCCTATTATCCTGATGATTTAACAGGGGAAAACCCCATGCCATGGGTTCGTCTTCATGGGGTCAAAGATTATTACGGAATGCTTTTACATCTCATGGAATTCCCCGCCATGCGTTGTTCCATCAATTTGGTTCCCAGCCTTATCGAACAAATTCTTCAATACACCGAAGAAGGCAGATCCGATCGATTCCTAGATGTTTCCAGAATCAACGCAGACAATCTCGAGGAAGCCGAGGCTGTTTTTTTGCTCGACAATTTCTTCATGGCAAATCCCCACCATATGATTCTAGCTTTTCCACGCTATGGCGAGTTATACCAGCGAAGGGGTTTGGGGCGGTGTTCGGGTCAAGAGGCGCTACGTCGTTTTAATTCCAGAGACCTTAGAGATTTGCAGGTATGGTTTAATCTTGCCTGGGTTCATCCCATTGCAGTTGCTCAAGATCCTTTTCTTTCCGGCCTTGTTACCAAGGGAAAACAATTTACCGAAGAAGAAAAACATCTTCTTTTAGACAAGCACCTAGAGATTCTAAAAAAGGTTCTGCCTCTTCATAAAAAATTGCAGGATGATGGACAGATTGAGATCACCACCACTCCCTATTTTCATCCCATAGTGCCTTTGTTGTTGGATAAGAAATTTGCCCGCGAGGCTCTCCCGCAAATTCAATTACCCTCATATCAGGCCAGCTATTTGGAAGATGCTAAAGTCCACTTCCAAAAAGCAATCGATCAATATAAGTCCATTTTTGGAATTGCCCCCACCGGAATGTGGCCTTCCGAAGGCAGTGTCTGCCAGCCTTTTATATCGCTTGCTGAAAGTTTTGGATTTCGCTGGATTGCAACCGATGAAGAAATACTTTCAGCATCAACCCATGGCGATGTAAGTAGAGATTCCCAAGGGTATGTTCGCAACCCCCATAAACTTTATTCAGCGTACAGGGTTCATGATTCAGGCAAAGGTATCAACATTGTTTTCCGTGATCATGCCCTTAGTGATTTAATTGGTTTTCGTTATCAACATAGCGACCCCGAGGCTGCTGCACAGGATTTTCTTCACACTCTTTCGGAAATTGGGAAGTCCATCAACTCGGATAAACCTGCATTGGTTACTGTCATTTTGGATGGGGAAAATTGCTGGGAACATTACCCAGGCGGTGGAGTCGACTTTATCCGGGCGCTTTATCGCAAGTGCACCTCAACGCCTAATGTTCATCCAGTTCGCATAGGTGATTACCTTGCGCATAATCCACCTACGAACAATCTAGATCATCTTTTTGCAGGGTCATGGATCAATCATAATTTTGCAATCTGGGTCGGGCATGAAGAAGATAACACCGCATGGGATCTACTCCATAAAGCACGCGAGTATCTCAAAACCAAGGATGCTTTCTCCCTTCCCGAATTATTACAAAAAGCCTGGCGCGAAATTTACATCGCTCAAGGAAGCGATTGGTTCTGGTGGTATGGGGACGACCATTCCTGCGCACAAGACGAACTCTTTGATGAACTCTTTCGCAGGCATCTGAAAAATGTTTATGCTTTTCTAGGTGATATCCCACCCATCGAGCTCGATAGGCCCATTCGCAAAAAAGGGGCACGCAATATACATACCCTGCCCCGCTCTTTCCTCGAAATTCGTATCGATGGCATGCCCCGATTTTTTGAATGGCTCACCGCAGGCCATTATGCCTGTCAGGGTGAACGAGGCACCATGGCAATGACAACCCGAGGCCCTCTTCGTGACATCTACTTTGGTTTTAATCTAAAAAAATTATTCATCCGCATTGATTGCACCGCAGATGCCAGGATATCTCTCAAACAGTTCCATCAGATAAAAATCGGGTTTCTAGAACCTGCAGGGCATCAAGTGATCATTGATATATCTAACCAAGAAAAACTTTCTTTTACTCATCTGCTTGCAGGAAAAGAAATACCTACATCCATCGAAATTGCATTGCAAAAAGTAGTGGAGTTTTCTATTCCTTTTGAAACACTTGATGTGAATGAAAATCAAATCGTTTCTTTTTATGTCGAGATTTTGGAAAATGGACTTGGTAGAGATCGGGCACCCAGAGAAGGATTGATTACCTTTAGCAGACCCACCCGAGATTTTGAACAAATCATGTGGGATGTTTGATTATGAAAACAAATTTGAACTTAAATAACACTAAGTCGGGGATTTAAAATAATGCCAGAGCTTCGTAAAGATCCGATTGTTGGCCGATGGGTGATTATTGCAACCGAAAGGGCTCGCAGGCCCATGCCCCAATCTGCGGAACCCCTGCTTGCACCAGGGGGGTACTGCCCTTTTTGCGAGGGTAACGAAGATAAAACCCCCAACGAAATTTATTCTTTCAGGGAACCAGGCACCCATGCAGATCAACCCGGCTGGCGGGTCAGGGTGGTGCCCAACAAATTTCCCGCTCTGCAAATCGAGGGCGATCTGCAAAAAAAAGGCGATGGCATTTACGATTGCATGAATGGTATCGGGGCCCACGAAGTCATCCTCGAATGCCCCTTCCACGAAACAAGCATGGCTCGACTTCCCGAAAGCTACATCCGCGAAATCCTCTGGACTTACCACGAAAGGCTTGCAGATCTGAAAATGGATTCCAGAATGGTCTATGGCATGATTTTCAAGAATGTAGGCGCCGCTGCTGGCGCTTCATTAGAGCATTCCCACAGCCAACTTATTGTTACACCCATTCTTCCCGTAAACGTTCTCGAAGAAATGAATGGCGCTCTCGAATTTTACAAGTACCGAGGGCGATGCATTTATTGCGATATCATCTCTCAAGAACTTGGTGCAGATAAAAGAATCATCTTTGATTCACCTAGTTTTTTAGTGATTGCTCCTTATGCCAGCAGATTTCCTTTTGAAACTTGGATCATCCCCAAGCAGCATAACAGCCATTATGAAAACGCCTCGAAGAGCGAACTGGATGAATTGGCAGGCGTTCTAAAAACAATATTGTTGAAGTTGGAAATCGCCTTGGATAACCCTGCCTACAACTACATGATCCATACAGGGGCCTTGAACACATCGCAGTTGCCACACTATCACTGGCATATAGAAATTATTCCAAGGTTAACCCGAGTTGCAGGATTTGAATGGGGCACTGGTTTTTACATTAACCATGTACCACCCGAGCAGGCTGCATTGGTTTTACGCAACACCGAAGTCGATACTCTTTAAAAATTAACGGGCACCAAAATAATACAGGCTTAAAAAGAGTGATGCGTGCCTCAGCCAGCTTGGCAACCCTTCTGGCCCATGGATAAAAAAGATTGCTGCAGTGCTTGCAACGGTAACCAAAACCAGCATGGCTTGCATATCTTGCCAGCGGGCTAGTAAAGAATTTACACCAGGCCGCATGACCCATTTCGCAAAATAGGCGATAAACATTCCTGAAATATAAGCGCCTACCGCGCCAAAAATAGGCAACACCTTAGGGTCAAACAACCGGCCTTGTTTTTGTAGAAAAAATCCAGCAACACCAAATGTCAGAAGAATCAGCGCCCGGATTACTCCTGTAGGCAAGTAAAGGGGTCTGGTTTCTGGTGGGAGTAAACCTTCTTTTTGCAATCGAGGAACTGCTTCGGGAGGGATGTTTAAAAATCTGCGCCTCGAAAAGTAATGCGCAAGTGCAATCAATAGAGTTTCGTTCCACAAAATATCTATCTCTCGGCCCGCCATCATTTCATTGATGACAACTCCTAAAATCAATAGGGTTAGCAACGCTCGAACACTGCCTTGCGGAAGCCCCAACGGTGGCCTGACAGGATTATCTGAATCGATTATTTGTGACATTTATTTCCAGAGTAATAATTTCGAGGATATCGTTTTGGAATCTTTCTACTATTCTTTTAGAAATCCAAAACTTCTCGGTAATTTCAACAGAGCAATAACCCTGAAGAATTAAACAAAACGCCTTCTTACTATTTTATCTTCAAGCCTGATCATTACTAAGTCAAGAGATTCCTCAAGTATTAATTTTTCGATGATTTATTGGCGCTTGTAATTGCATTTCCAGATGGTCATTTTGGCAAGCAGATAACAGATTCCCCCGAGCTCGCTGGCTTGAAGGTTCCTTTTTGCAACGCTTTTAAAAAGTTACAAAAAACCGATTGAACAATATCTTGTGGGTCTAAACTTGGGCACTAAAAGTTTGCCAATTTTAGTCAGGTCAAAGGGGACCAACCTCTCAAGAAGCGGAATAATTCCTTCTGAATTATTAAAATCAATAGGTCCGGAAGGGGGCGTGTCCGTATCCATCAATTTAATCCTGAATTTATTCTAAAGAAGGTAAGAGCTAATGTCTAAATCACCTTAATTGACATTCCCAGAAAATTTAAATTTTACTGAGAATTAATCACTAAACCTGTGCGTGCCCTTGATTCTCAATTAATCGCAGCAGCTCAATAGTTGCCAAGTTGTAAAAAATGGAACTCTAGGCAAGCAAAAGATCCCTTAAAACCGGGTGTCGAGCATAATTTTCTTTTAATTATTACAATCTTGATGAAATATTTTAGTTCGCATGACGAATAATAAAAAGTAAGGCTATTATGTAAATAGAGTGGGTTCCAATTAATAATTCTTTAAATTTGGTCTAGGAGTATAACTGAATCCTTGTTAATAAGCTTAATGCGCAGTTAATAGGGTAGTTTAACTAAATAGACATTTGAAGAAATAAACAGGTAGGAGTTTAACAATGACCCAAGTAGAGATTCCAAAAATAAAAGTTCAACCCGAAAGCAGTTTGCTTGCCAATCTTTTCGCCAAAGTTGGTGAACCAGTAGACCCATTGAAAATTTCGGTGATCAATGTGTATGCAAATAAATGGCGTGTCAATGTTTGGAAAAGCTCCAACAATAATTTCCTTCCCAGTGCTGGTTTCATCGAATCTAGCTACTTTGTTGAAGTTGGACCAGAAGACGAAATCAAAAGCGTCCGCTAATTAAGGCATTGGCTATTTTTAGCTAAGTGTGCTTTAAGCGAGTTAACTGATTTTGTAGATCATTCTAATGAGGTGTCTGGCCTTTTAGGCTTTCCGAGCAAAGCCAGACACCAATTACAATTACGAACACTGCGCTGATAATGGGCAGAAGTTTCGAAATTCTTTCAAGCCATATTCCTGATGGCCCATGTTTTTTGATTATGTCGCGGGTTTTAACTACTGCAATTCCCACTGCGACCAAAACTCCAGCCATTCCGGTGCTAAAAGCCAAAAGCAAAGGTACCGCAATACTTGCCAATCCTGCACTTAATGCAAAAAGAAGCATCGCAACTGCATCCCAGCAGGGAATAATCCCGCCTGCAATTCCAAGAATTACTATACCTTTCCATCCTGCATCCTGAGTATTGAGGGAAATAGAGCCATCGGCGTTATGTTGGTGGGAAGAACCAGGGCCATGAGAATGATCAGCTTGCCCCAGAATGCGACGAAGTAGCAACCAAGCACCAAGTGCAGCAATGGTAATGCCACCAAAGAAACCAAGCACAGTTTGCACATCTGCGGGGGCAGCATTGGGAAAAAAGCTAGGGAGCAATAGTGCGAGAAGAATTACACCGCCTGTATGAGAAATCGTGGTAACTGCACCAAGCAAAAAAGCATGGGCTAATGTGCCTTTTTCTCCAACGAGGTAAGCTGCTGCCAAAGTTTTGCCATGCCCGGGTGTTAATGCATGTGCAGCCCCAAAGAACAGAGCGAATAGAAAAAGTAACCAGCGGTTGCTCTTGTTATCAAGCAATAGATTAAGCATGGAATCGTTATCATGTTGGTTTTCGTTAGCGGGCGGAGTTAATACGCCATTGGTTGCATCCAAGGGATTAGTATTAGCTTCTAGAGAGAATTGAAAAGAAGCGAGTCGCAGTTTTTCTGCTTCGCCCGGACCGAGATCAAAGGGTGCTTTACCAATAAGCTCGGGGCTGGGAAGATTAAGATTGGTTAAGATCGAGTCATCGGTTGGTGCGGTCAGGATTTCCACTTTAGAAAAATCATCTTCTGCGTAATTACCCTCACGGAATTGAAAAGAGTGGTTGGGTAAGGGGGAAACTTCAAAAGGTGCTTCGAAACGAAAAAAACATTGCAGGTGGTTGCTGACCCTTATCGATTTTTGAGTGCAGACAAAGGTTAATGTTTTACCATCCACCTTTGCAATTAAATTAACTCCCAGCACCTCAGCCATATACGAAGAAAAAATAGCGTGAAGCTGTTCTCGTGTGCGGATTTTTAAACGCTGTTCTTCGGGAAGAGAAGCAATATCTCTTGCAGCGCGTAACTCATCAACCTCCAGCAAGTAATCCAGTTGCACCGTATTATTAAGAATGCGGATGATGATGGTACGGTCATGGTTTTCAGAAAGCAAAGGGTGCGCAATCAAAGGATCAGCTTTAATTAAAAAGCCAATCAGCAGCAACAGAACAAGGAAGACGTTATTTTTTAGGCTTGGCATGACTTAGGGCCATGAGTGCAAAACCTGTTACTAGGTTTGGATCGCCTTCCATCCAACGATCTTGGGGATTAGTCCAAGAACCATCGGGAGATTGTTTTTTAGCTAGAGTAAGAGCAAGTTCATCTTTCCACATGTGGGAAACGCCCTTGGAATCTTTTACTTCATTAATTTCAAGTGCTTCGAGGGCCTTTGCCATGGTGTTGTAATAATAAAAAATGCCCCATGCAGCGCGTTGAGGAGGCATGCCTGGGTTAGACTCCAAACTATAGTTGTTGCTAACCCATTCATAAGCTTTCTTAACCCTCGGATCATTTTTTGAAACTCCGCAATAAATCATGCTTTTTATACCCGCATAAGTCATGCTGGCATAACCGGGCATGGATCCATCTTTTTCTGGGCCATCCGCATTACGCACGCTACCACCCGCTGCAGCAGAATAAATAAAGCTGCCATCGTTTATCTTTCCAGCCCAAGGTTGATCGTTATTTTCGCTCTTAAGATTTTGGCACCTACTTACAAAGATCATTGCTTTTTTGAATGCAGGGTCATCTTTAGCAACGCCCGCTGCAACCAAGGCATCAAGGTAAAAAGCAGTATTGGAAAGATCTGGGCGGGATTTACTATCGTAACCTGCACCGCCGTAATAATCATCTTTTGGGTTTTTACCTTCCGATTCATCCCACTGAAGTTGCTTCAAAAACTTAGCAGCATTGCCAACCACAGCTTTGTAGGAATCTTTATTAGCGGCACTAAGCGCCATCACATTAACCGAGGTGACATAATTTTGAAGTTGAACGCGTGGGTCGAGGCCCGCAATGTGTCCGGATTTTGTATTGATAAGCCCTTCGATATAGTTAAGGCCTTTGGCAATCATAGGATCATCAGAGGGAAGTTTGCCCGTTTTTAGAAGGCCGGTAATAATAATACCTGTAATCCCTGGGCTAGCTTTAGAGCTCCAGGAACCATCTTCGGCTTGGTTCTTCCTGAGGTAGGAAATCGCTTTATCCACAGAAGAATTCCAAGAATCTGCTGGGGTAGGCTGTGCATTTGTAATGCTTAGGAAAAGTATTCCACCGATCAAAACCAGGCCAAAATACTTCGATTTCATGATTAAACCCCTTTAAGGCGTGACCGCTTAATATCACTGACAATATTATTGTAAACGAAAGTAAAGAAAGTGAAATAAAAAAGGGCACGGACTGTGATAAACAGTTCGTGCCCAGAATAATTTGGCCTGCATTCTTAGCCTACGATTGCAAGAATATCATCTTCGGTCATGATGAGGTATTCATTACCATCAACAGTAACTTCACTGCCTGCATAAGAGGTAAAGAGAACGCGATCGCCTTCCTTGATTTGGAAAGGGGCACGCTTGCCGTTATCCAAAACAGTACCTTCACCTACGGAAAGGACTTTGCCTTGTCTGGGTTTTTCCCGGGCACTATCAGGAAGAAGAATGCCACCAGAAGATTTATCTTCTGCTTCAAGTCGTTTAACAACAATTTTATCATTCAGGGGTTTCAAAGCCATTGCAACAACACTCCTCAAAATACCAACAACAAAAAAGGGAACAAAAAAGAAGGATCAGTCACCACTTTTTAACCGGCCATAAAACCGGGTCAATGCCTTCATTACTGTATATAACACCATGCCACGATTTACAGGCTTGGGTATGACACTGTAGACCGATGCTTGATGAGCCTGCCTCATCACGGTTTCTGTTGGATCACCGGTAACAAGGATCGCTGGTAACATTGTATGAATCTGACGAACAAGATGCAGAGTTTCCAAACCAGTAAGGTTCGGCATATGCATATCCAGCAGGACTAAATGAACTTGAACTTCTTGAATGAGATCAACCGCTTCTACGCCTGAAGAAGCTAGAATCGTGCGATATCCTTCTTGCTCGACGATGTCTCTCAGTGCCTCTCGGGCCGGAGTATCATCGTCTGCAATCAAGATCGAATAATTCTGGTTGGTGGCAAGCATGCCACTGACCTCATTAGAAAAGAAAATTGTAAGACCCCGTCTGAATAAAGACGGCAAGCCAGAAACCCAAGTTTCTAGCAGTCATTATGTGCAAATTATGTACCGCATACCAGAGGAACTTCACAGATAAATCATAACTCTATATATTGCAAAAGGATAGCCCAATTTAGATGGTTATGTTTAGAGTGATCATAAGTCTGCCAACGGTGGTAGTTTATGTCAGATTGGCAGTAAAAATGCTTAACAAAGGGGCAACAAAAAAGGCGCCCGAGAGAGCGCCTTTTGAGCAATAGAAGGGTTCGAATGCTTAAAGTTTCGAACCACTTGCCAATTTAGGCTTCGACCACAAGAAATCTGGATTAAAATCATTTTCATCCAAACGGGTCGGGAACTGGAAGCGATCGTATTTGTAATATTCAACTTCCTGGTTGTTTTCATCATAAGTAATGATGAGCATGGGCAGGGAAGATTGAGGATCAAAACAAACAACCCTTCGACCACCCTTGGGCAGTTCATTTTCAACACCAACTGGGATGAAGTGTTCTAAAGATTCAACAGGAAAGCCAAACTCTGGTCTTTTGTTCGCTGCTGTGTATTTGACCGTACCAAATCGCATATCGCCTTTGGATTGGCCAATGATTGCACGACCCAAACCTTCAACTAAAGGCACAAACCCTGCATCTTTAATATTATGTCTGCTGGCACTCCTTACCAAAATGCTATCGGGTGCAAATGCCATCCGTTTTCCTGCGGGCATGAAAGGCACATCCCCACCGGCCAAAAGTGTATGAATTTTATTTTCGTACATCCCTTCAACATAAACAACTTCTCGGCCAATTCCTTCGCTATCGAGCCATTTAAAATAAATACTTAAAGGCGCTTTACGATACTTAAGCAGCAAAGTTTCTTGTGGCTTCTTCTTGTTATTGATTACTTCCTTACGCACCAGTCTCACAACATAAGAGTCCAAAGTTGCAAGCCTAGCCATGGTTTTATGGTAAAGATTGCGAGTTGGATCCGCAGACATCTCGGTTGGTTTTGGGGTGGTATTATTGTTTTCAGATACGCCCAAAACACCAAAAGGTGATACCAAGTTATTAGCCTTCGCAATATTAGAAGAGCCAACTGCAACCTGATTAGTGTTGTTTATAGTGGGGTTTTCAGGAATGTTATTGGAGCTATTAGTATTAGCCACAGCATTACTGGTTCGCACCACATCTGCAGAATTTTGATTATACTTAGGAATCGGAGGAAGGGGAACTAAAGCAACCTCGGCTGGAGCAGGTGCAGCGGTGTTTTGATTAGGTGCTGCAGGAATGCGTAATTCAGGGCCGGGTTCTGCACTCACTGCTCTCATGCGCATTGCAGGCCGTTGCATTGCAACATTGCTGCCTGTGCCATTGCGCTGTGCCATCATCTGGCCGCAACCATTGATGAATAAAATACCGAGCATTGCTGAAGCGATTTGCCATTTGTTTCCAACAACCATACAGATTCCCTTCCGTTCACTAGCTCTTGGCTTTATGTGCCATTTAACAAGGAGCTTCCTGCACCTTGATGGGGCGGGACCATACCTTATAATATTCACAAAATACAGACGAACATTTCCAAATTTTTAGAAGTATAGGAAGCCTTGGAGGAATAGGGGGCCTCTTTTTAACTTCTTTTAGGAAAACTTTTCTTGTTTTCTTAAAAGAAACTAAAGTTTCCCCTATAGAACTCGTACCTAACTATAGCAGTTTTGCAATCCTATGGAAGTTCCTAAATCCCAAATTATTTGCAAAGAGTTTAAAAAGAAATGAGTAGAAGACGTGCCTTATTTAGCAGGAAAGGTGCAGCTCTGGCTCTCGAAGATTTTATAAATCAAAGTGAACCCCCTGTGCTAAGGGAAGTTGGTCGCCTCCATTAATGGTGCAAGTCTGCCTGCGCATATAAGCTTTCCAGCAATCACTGCCAGACTCTCTGCCACCGCCGGATAATTTTTCGACGCTTCTTGACAATTTGAAGTCTGACATCGGATCGCATTGCACGATTCAGGGCAATCGGTGTGAACCCGCTAAGCGAAAGAAAAGGCCCTTAAAGCCGCTTGAAAGCTATTTTATGGCATAATTCAGTCCGGCTGACGCAACTTTACATTTTGGAGGATGAGGCACAAATTAACGGGTCCCACAGCCCATTCGACCAGCTGGGTGTGCTACAATGAAACTTTGTTTCCCGGCGCACGCGCCTGAGAATTATAAGTTGGGCTTCATGAGAACATTCAGATGATTCCTCAGAGCTGCCTGCTCATCGAGAGCAAGAAATTCCCCATCCAACCCGGCGAGGACCAGGAGATCACGAACGAGCGTATGTACGGCAAGGCTCTTTGCACATACTTGCAAGAGCACCTGCCAAGGGCTGGGATCAATGTGCCGTTCTTCTGCAACGAAGATTGGGGGTGGTGGCTAGAGGTTGAACACGGCGACTTCAAAATGGCACTCTGCATCTACTCGGATCCTGACGCCGAGGGTAACCCTGAGAAATATGCGATCATGCCATCGATCGATAAAGAGACAAAATGGTCATGGACGCGTTTTAGGAAGGTTAATGTTTCAAAGGAAGTCTTGGCGGTTATCGATTGCGTTGAGCGCACATTCGCGAGCGATACGGATGTTTCGGCTGTCACGAGACACGATGATTTCCCTTTTTAGTGCGGTGCCGCAGTAGGCCCAACAAGCAGTTGCAGCCGACGGTCCTTGCTTCACTCGGCAAGGCCCGCGGCTGAACTGTGGCGTTCGTCGCTCACATGGTCCCTTATCTTGTCTTCAAGCATTGGAGTCCAAAATGAAAATTCTGACTGTCTCACGATCGATGCTCGCGTCACTGCTCGTTTGTGGAGCCATCGCCTTTGCGATGTTCATATTGGTTTCAAGCGGTCAACTCAATGTCGCGACTTTGCGATCGATTGATGGTCCACTTGATGCACAGCAACTTGCGTCGATTCAGTTGTGTAACCTGTTAAATGTCGCAGCGGGCTCTATGATTTGCGGGGCAATATTCGCTGCAATCGTGATGGTCGGAACTCGCGCTTGTAAACAGAGCCCTAGCATCACGGCTTGAGGTTAGTCTCCTGCTCACAAGGCTCACCGATGATACCTGTGGCGCGCGACGAACCATCGCATGCACGGGAGCGGCGGTGGCCAGTCGGTTTTCAAATCAACGTCAACTCCCGCCGCCCCGTGATGCGGGTCGTTACGGCTGCAACTTCTCCCGCTCCCAAGCGAAGCCGACTTGGTTCACACGGGTGCTTGGCCTGTCTCCTGCGTAAACACCAGAATGAGTGTGATGAATACCAAATTTTTCCAGGAGTTCTGTGATCATTAATTTATCCTTTTAACTCAGACAAAACTTCATCGAGAATTCTAACCGCAGTAGCTGCTTCATGATCTTTGATTATCAAAGGCGGACAGAAGCGAATGCCACTCAACCCGCATCCCAATAATAACAAACCTTTTTTAAAACAGGCCTGAACGATCGCATCTCTTTCAACGCCTGCTGGTTCTTTGCTTTCACGATTCTTGACCAGATCAATAGCAAGCATCAAGCCTTTGCCCCTTACATCTCCTATCAACGCATGTTTATCTTTAAGGGCAAGCAATAATTCAAATAAGAATTCTCCCACATGTTGAGCGTTATCCATTAACCCCTCTTCCAATAACGCAATAGTTTCCAACGCAGCAACGCATGCCACGGGGTTGCCTCCAAAAGTACTTGCATGCGAACCTTTGGGCCAATCCATGATTTCAGCTTTTGCAATCATCGCGCCCAAAGGCAAGCCCGAGGCTATCCCCTTCGCCAAGCAGATGATGTCTGGCTCGATCCCATAATGATCTATGGCAAACATTTTTCCCGTGCGACCCATCCCAGATTGCACCTCATCAGCGATGTAAAGTATGCCATGTTTCTCTGCAAGTGCCTTTAAATCACGATGAAACTCAAACGGAGGCACTACATAACCACCCTCACCCTGTATGGGTTCCACAATAAATGCTGCTACCTCATCAGGCGACACCGTGTGCCTGAATAATTGTTTTTCAATGCTCTCAACACAAGCAATTCCGCAAGTTCCAAAGGTCTTGTTCACCGGGCACCGGTAGCAATTCCCAAACGGTGCATGGCTTACACCGGGTATCAGGGGATCGAATCCTTTCCGTTGAATAGTCTTGCTAGCTGTCAGCGAGAGCGAGCCCATGGTTCTGCCATGGAATCCACCAAAGAACGAAATGATTTGTTTTCGTTTGGTGTGATAGCGAGCAAGTTTAAAAGCTGCTTCGACGCTTTCGGTTCCTGAGTTTGCGAAGAATACTTTTTTCGGGGAAGTTCCGGGAGCCAACAGAGCGAGCTTTTTCGCAAGATCTGCCTGGGGGGCATAATAAAAATCTGTCCCCGACATGTGTAAAAGAAGTTCTGATTGCTTTTTTATAGCATCCACAATTCGTGGATGACAATGGCCCGTAGAACAAACTGCAATTCCAGAGGTGAAATCAAGGAACAAGTTCCCATCCACATCTTCTATGATTGCGCCCTTTCCGCGCCTAACTACTAGCGGATAAAATCTTGTGTACGAAGGCGAGGTGTATTCCTCATCCTGCGCAATAATCCGGCTTGCAATAGGCCCTGGAAGCATGGTTTTTATCATCGGAATTTGAATCAACTCTTGGTAAGTCATGGCAGGGGTCTCCTTGAGGGACTTACATCAAGCACTAATTTGTCTAATTAATTCTATACTTCATTGCACCTTTTGAGCCTTCAAAGGTATAAAATAAATTAGAGCACTACAGCGACTTGATCAGTTCCTAAAATTTCAGGAGCATTACATGCATACCACCAACCTTGGCCCACACCATGCTTTGAATTCTAAAAATGCATCAGAACGATTTGTTTTAAACCTGTTCGATAGGTTGTGGGAAAAATTTCGATCCCGGGTCAGCTATGTGAATAACTACGAAACATTAATTCAAGAATCTGGCGCATCGTTCTTTAACGATCATATTGCCCTACGAACATTCTGCAGCCAAAACCCCCTAGCTGGCATCTCTTCCATCTCCCGCATTTTTGAAGCTTTGGGCTATCGTGCTGCTGATTGTTACAACTTTGAAGACAAACACCTAAACGCTATTTATTTCCAACACCCACAACCCAACTTCCCCAAAGTTTTCATCTCCGAATTGCGTACTTGGGAATTGAAACCCTCTTCCAAGCACATCATTCATGGCGCACTTAAAACGCACCGCACCAATCTTCCTGAATCTTTCCTCGCAGACCTTCATCACCTTGAAACAAAATCAGAATCCTCAAGAAAATCGCTTCTGGATGAGGCGGTCGAATTCTTCCTCGAACTTCCATGGCATCTACCCGAAAAATCCGACCTACTAGAACTTAACCTGGATTCCCAGTATGCTGCCTGGGTTTTAGTACATGGCTACAATGTGAACCACTTTACCTCGCTGATCAACTCGCATAAAGTGCCTGCATTGGATGACATCGAAAAAACGTCAAAGGCCTTGTTGAATTCGGGCGTGCCCATGAAAAAAGAAATAGAAGGTGCAAGGGGTAGCAAGCTTAGGCAGACTGCCACCGAAGCGGTAGTAATTGATGTGCCGGTGTTAGAAAACGGCAAGTTAACCACCATGCCTTGGACATACGCTTACTTCGAGTTGGCGCAACGAGACACATTCAAGGATTTAGGAACCGGAAAACTATTGCGCTACGAAGGATTCCTAGGGCCGCAAGCTACCAACCTTTTCGAAATGACGAAAATTGCGAACTAGGAACCCATTTTCTTGTACGCTTCTTCATTAAACCCAATGTAAAGGGTGCTACCTACCAAAAGGGTAGGGGCTCGAAGGTTGCCTGTTGGTCCCATGATTAGCGCAGCAATATCTTCATTGCTTGGCTTATCTTTTTTCAAATCCAGAGTAGTAATTTTACTGCCCTTAGCAGCTATGATTGTGCTGGCTTTTTGGGTGATGGCCAATGCTTCTTTCAAACCTATTTTGGTTTTAGAAGCATCAATAGTTTCAGTAATGGTATGGCTGATTGGCTCAAGAAACTCCTGAGCTTTTTTGCAGGTTGTTCACCCTACACTATAGACAATTATCTAAGGCTGCTTCCAACTAATTGCTTACTTTTTAGGCTGATTGTTTGCGGGGGTCTCTAGAAAAATCTCATCCTCCACCACAGACACATTGTAGCAACCAACTTTTAATCTTGGGTTATCGGCCCAAGCACCATCGCATAAGCGGAAACGCCAAGCATGCCAAGGGCAGGTAACCGTACCATCTTCTACATGGCCACCACTAAGGGAAGCGCCCATGTGTGGGCAAAAATCATCGATTGCAAAGTATTTTCCTTGCTGATGATAGACTCCCACAACCTTTTCTTCAACTTCGATGGTATGAACCTGGCCTTCGGGAAGTTCGCTGACTTTACACACCTTGTGAAGTTTCGACATAACTAGGACCCCTTATGAGTTACCCGGTTGCATAAAAATACACTTTTATTGTACAAAGGAAAGAGTGAAATAACTCAACAAGAAGGAAAATAAACCCATGCTTGAAATTGAACAAAAGTTTGAAGTTGCATCGTTTCAAGAACTTGAGAAAAAATTGGCCTCAAGAAATGTGCAATTGGCAAAAGAAGAGTACGAAGTGGATCATTATCTAAATGCTCCCGATCGAGATTTTGCAAAGACTGGCGAAGCGTTTCGAATACGAAGAATAGGTGATTCGAACTTTCTTACCTATAAGGGGCCAAAGCTAGATTCCAAAGTGAAAATGCGTGAAGAAATCGAAGTGCCCATCCCTGCGGGAGATATCGGGTTTCAGGATCACCTTAAAGTATTTCTAGCTTTGGGCTACAAGTTTGTTGCAAGGGTAAGCAAAAGAAGAAGAACCTATAGTTTAAACATTGAGGGCTTTGACATCGCATTCAGCTTTGATGAAGTGGAAACCCTCGGGCTACATGTAGAAGTTGAAATAGTAGCAGAAGAACAAGACTCTGCGCGAGCGATTGCAATAGTGCAAAAACTCTCAGAGGAATTGGGACTGAAACAAGTACAACCCAAATCCTACCTCAGGTTGGTTCTGGAGAAAATGAATGGCTGAGATGCAAACTGCAACTACGATTGAACAATTAAGAACGCTCGTGTCTTGCGCCAAGAAATCGGGTAGCAAAATTGGATTTGTTCCTACCATGGGGGCCCTGCATGAAGGGCATATCAGCTTGGTCCACGAAGCTCGGAAACACTGCGATTTTGTTGTGGTTTCAATCTTTGTAAACCCGATGCAATTCGGCCCTAACGAAGATTTTCACCGCTATCCAAGGCCTTTGCAGGATGACCTCAAACTATGCTCCGATGCCGGGGTGAATCTTGTCTTTAATCCTTCTGTCGAAGAAATGTATCCCACAGGTTTTGCAACGGTTGTAGAGGTGAATGGGCTTACTAACAACTTGTGTGGCAAAAGTAGACCGGGCCATTTTAAAGGTGTTACCACGGTGGTAATGAAATTATTCGGCCAGGTACAACCCGATGCTGCCTATCTGGGCCAAAAAGATGCACAGCAGGCATTGGTGATCAAAAGGATGGCTCGTGATCTTGATTTACCCATCGAAGTGGTAATTTGCCCAACACTAAGGGAACCCGATGGATTAGCGATGAGTTCGCGCAACCGCTATCTTTCAAACGAACAAAGATCGGTTGCACCTTTAATCTACAAAGGTTTGTGTTTATTAAAGGAAGAAGTAGCTTTAAAAAAACATGAATCAAGTGCACAATATCGCATTGATTTGTTAAAGCGACTTGAAGCCATACCAAATGGCGTGGTCGATTATGTAGAAATAGTGAATGCCGACTCGCTGGAAGTTCTAGAAAAAATGAACGGTATAGTTTTAATTGCCGTTGCATTAAAGTTGGGTAATACCAGATTGATTGATAACATAATTATAAATACCTTCGCCTGAAAAGGTCGCCATAATAAACGGGAATAGAATATGCCTCACCCCCTTTTTACTCCTGAAATCGAGCATTGCATCAGAAGCAATGATCCCGAAACCATGCGGGAATTTTCAGAAGCTTTGCACCCTGCTACGATTGCAGAGGCTTTAGATGGAAACTTCAAGGTTGAAGATACTTGGCGCTTCCTTCAAGAAACACCGATCGACAATCAAGCTGAGATCTTTTCCTACCTGCCCACCGAAGAACAAGTTCGACTGGTGAAGGGTGTGGGCAGGCCTCATATGGCAAAACTTATCGAACGCATGTCGCATGATGATCGCGCTGCTCTTCTTAGGCACTTAGATCCCACCGTAACCGAGGCGATTTTAAGGCTGATTGATGATGCAGAACGCAGGGATATTGCTTCTCTAGTAAATTTCCCCGAGGATACCGCAGGCGCTATTATGACCACAGATTATGCTTGGCTTCCCGCCAACATTACTGTGGAAGACGCTCTTGAGCGCTTAAGATTGCAGGCCCCTGATCGCGAGACGATTTATTATGTTTATCTCGTTGATGAAAATCGCAGGCTGCAAGGTGTGGTTTCTTTAAGAACCCTAATCCTCTCCCCAAGAAAAGATATTCTTGCTGATATCATGGAAACCCAGATCGTTACTGTTAAAGTAACCGATTCCAAGGACAGGGTTGCCCAATCGATGGCGCGCTATGACCTTCTTGCCATCCCCGTCGTCGACAAGGATGCCAAGCTTGTAGGTATTGTGACGCATGATGATGCAATGGATGCAGTGGTTTCTGCTGCAACTGAAGATGTTCATCGCATGGGTGGTATGGAACCCATGAAAGATAGCTACTTGGATGCGAGCTTCACTCTTGTTTGGAAAAAAAGATCTGTCTGGCTTTCATGCTTGTTCCTTGCAGAATTATTCACCTTTACGGCTTTGGCTTATTTTGAAGATGCCATTGCTCAAGTTGTGGTGTTGAGTTTATTTGTTCCTCTTTGCATTTCCACAGGAGGAAACTCTGGCTCGCAAGCAGCGACATTGATCACCCGAGCCATGGCGCTTAATGAAGTGAACCGTAAAAACTGGTTTCGCATTTTCAAACATGAACTTCTAATGGGCCTAGCATTGGGCCTAACCCTTGGGGGCATTGGTTTCATCAGGGCCGCACTAACCCCCGACCATATCCGAGGAAGTTCTCACCCTAGGCATGAATCCTTCAAGGTAAAGGTTGCACAAAGTACCCCTCTGGTTCCCAATCAAGATGGCGTCTATGAGATCATCCCAGATACGGAACAGGTAATTCATAGCCCGAAGTCCGAAAAAATCCGCCTGCCTGACGCTTCAAAATTAAAGGAGCCCTCCCTCCAAGATGGGCAGCTTGTTTACGAATTCCCCAAGGGTTGCTCGTTGATCACGCCTTCCGTTGATCGCTGGAAACTTGCAGCAGTGATTGGTTTTTCGGTGGCAGGAATTTGCTTGTGGGGCACCGTGGTTGGCTCCATGCTCCCACTTGTATTTGACCGCTTTGGCGTTGATCCGGGCATTGCATCAAGCCCTTTCGTTGCAACTTTTGTGGATGTTACAGGAATCGTTATTTACTTTTCCATAGCTGGAGTCTTCCTAGGCGACTTGTTACACTAACCTCACAAAATACCAAAAAAGCCTTTGCAAGGATCACCCTGCAAAGGCTTTTTGTTTGCGTCTTAGGCAGAGTCAAGTAGTGCCTTTATGCTTTGGCAATATGGCCCTGCGGGTATCTAGTGGATCGGATTGATAGCGCCATCCTACCACATGATCTTCATGATAAAGTTCCAAGATAAACCAAGCTAATTGTTCCTCCTCGATGAAAGGGATTGCAACCACTCCGTTTCCCGGCGAAGCCACAAACATGCCCATACTCTCGAGCTCTGCAACATCCTGATTGTATTTTGAGCTCGCAGTTTCAGAATCCATCTGAGCTTCTTGCTTTGCTATGAAGATAGATCGATCTGGTCGCCCTAGGCGCTGACCAATCTTGGTTAAACGGTGGTTGGCAAACTGCATTGCCAAGTAGTTTTCTCGCAACGATCGTATAACTTCAAGAAGGTAAGGCAGAGCTTTTATAGTTTGATCAAAAGACCAAACTTGAATTAGCTGCTGCTTCCGTTTTTTTCCTGGATTGCGCTTCATGACTAGGCCCTCCCTAATGTTAAAGGAAGAGAGAACGGCCAGAACTTCCCTTTTGGGTACCGCCTCCTAGAGGTTAAGCTTTAAGCTATTGATGTATCCCTGATAGCCACCTTATTAAGGTGATTTACCAGAAATAGAACTCGGCAGGGTTCCGGACCTGCACAAGTTTTGCATCTTTGCTTACACATAATCTTATTAGTCTGAGAGGGGAAAAAGTTCACATAAAATCTATATTTCTGATAGTTTTTTTAAAAATTATTCCGCCTGTACCCTCTAGTTTTGCAATAATAATATTATGTTTACAACTATCAAACTCGGATCCCCATTTGGCATAAGTGTTTACATCCATCCAGCCTTTTGGTTGTTACCTATTTTTTATCTCTTTTCGAATCTTAAAGAGGTATCTTTATTTCATAGTATTTTAGAAGTTCTGTTACTTTTTGCGGTTTTTTTCTGTGTCATCCTTCATGAATTTGGACATGCTTTTGCTGCCCGAATTTTTGGAATCCAAACCCGAGATATAACTATTTATCCCATGGGAGGAGTCGCACGCCTTGAAAGAATGAGCGAAGATCCTTTTGAAGAACTGGTAATCTCTCTCGCAGGGCCTGCGGTTAATTTGCTAATCTTTCTTCTACTATTACCTATCTGCTTTAATTTTTCTGCAGCTCCTTTTGATTTCGAAAATCTTACTCCCCCTAACTCTCTTTCAGGCAGCTTAAATCATTACTTGAAAATGCTCATGTTTTCTAACCTGGGACTCTTAATTTTTAATCTACTCCCCATTTTCCCCATGGATGGCGGGCGTGTGCTAAGGGCTTTGCTTAACCTTGCGGTAGGCTTTTCCAATGCTACGGTAATTTCTGTAACCCTAGGCAATTTGGGCGCCATCTTTCTCGTCTTGCTTGGGCTCTTTTCCTCGAACTACATACTCATTTTACTCGCATTCTTTGTCTTTATTGCAGGCAGGCAAGAACTGATGATGTTAAAGAATAAGCGCAACTTCGATGGAAACTTTACTTCCACTCCCTCCGGATCCTCCAACCCTGCTAACTTCTCCGGATTGGCCTGGGATCCACAACGAAAAATCTGGGTCCAGTTTGGCGCTGGCAATACACCCCCTTTTTCTAACAACCCAGAATAACCAGCATAACCCCTACAACCTTCACCTTCTTCGTCCTCCTTTTTCCTCTCCCTCTTTTTCTGCGCTTATACAAGGCCTGACTGTGCCGATCTTCTAGATACGATAGTATTTCGGCATGGATTGCCGGGGCTTTTGGGAGGCAGGATGTCTGAAGCTTTAAGAAAAGAATTTAAATCTGCTCTAAATAAAGTCTCACAGGCCTTTGCTGCCTTGGGAGATTTTACTACCTTTTCTGCCCTTTCCCTTGCAACGATTATTAAAATGCCCTCAGCCGGTACCATGATTCCCATTTGCTTTAGAGTTGGAGTGCAAAGCGTTCCCGTGGTTGCTATTACCGGTATGTTCATTGGTATGGTGATGGCAATCCAAGTTTATTCCCAGTTTCAAGCATTAGGCATGGCTACCCAAATCGGACAGATCATCAATGTTTCCGTGATTAAAGAACTTGGACCGGTGCTTGCAGCAACAATGCTTGCAGGAAGAATTGGCAGCTCGATGGCTGCGGAGTTAGCTACCATGCGAGTTACTGAACAAGTGGATGCTTTGATTTGCCTGGGCGTTAATCCATTGCATTATCTGGTTTTGCCCAGAGTCCTTGCGTGTGTATTATTAATTCCCATATTAACGGTGTTGGCAAATTTCATGGGGGTATTTGGTGGCAGCATGGTCTGCACTGAAATATTCAAGGTAGACCCCTATCACTACTGGCAAAACTCGCGCGGGCACATTCAAATTTGGGATCTCTCGGTTGGCTTGATTAAACCGATTTTCTTCGGGGCTGCAATCTCTCTTATTTCTTGCCATCGTGGCATGAATTCGCGAGCAGGTGCTGAAGGCGTGGGCAAGGCTGCAACATCGGCATTCGTCTGGTCGTTTATGTCGATATTGGTGCTCGACTTTTTCTTGGCGCTTTTCTTCAATAACTTACATCAAGCCATTTGGCCTGATAATTCCATTAAAACCTTTGGACCCAAATAAGGATCATGCTACGAATGGATTCTTCCTCCTCTAATCCGAATTTCCTCTCCTTGCAAAATGTAGGCATGGCATTTAATGGCGTGGATATTCTACGAAACATCAACTTTAATATTCCCAAAGGACAGACTCTTGTGGTGATTGGGGAAAGCGGTTGTGGCAAAACAGTGCTCCTCAAACTTTTAATTTCACTACTTCAGGCTTCAACCGGAAAAGTTCTTTTTGACGGCCAGGATTGGTGTACCCTTGATGAAAAACGAACAAATGAACAACGGCTTCGATTCGGGTTTTTATTCCAAGGAGCTGCCCTTTTCGACAGCCTTACTGTCTTTGATAATGTCGCTTTTGGTTTAAGGGCTCATTCCAAATGTGATGAAAAGGAAATCGAAAAGCTCGTGCTGATGAGGGTCAAGGAAGTTGGTATGAAGGAAAGTGTTCTAGGAAAAAAACCTGCAGAACTTTCAGGCGGTATGAAAAAAAGAATTGGCTTAGCAAGGGCTCTTATCCTTAAACCAGAAGTCATGCTTTATGATGAGCCTACTACAGGGCTAGATCCCATCATGACCGATGTTATCAATGATCTGATTCTGCAAACACGCAAAAATATGCCTGTTACTAGTATTGTGGTTACACATGAAATGCGTACCGTCCACAAAGTTGCAGACCGGGTCATCATGTTTTACCCACTCTCCAGGTTAAAACCTAATGAACCACAATTGATTTTTGATGGTACGACAGATGAACTGTTTAAGACCCCTGATCGCCGCGTGCAACAGTTCATTCATGGCGAAGCCAAGGAACGCACGCTAGAATCTGAAAACCATGAGCATAGGGATGAGCCATCATGAGCAACCAGACAATGAAAGTACAGATTGGGCTTTTGGTCCTGGGGGGATTCCTTTTGCTGGGAACCCTCGTCATTATGTTTGGCAGTATTCCTGGCTTATTTAAATCGGTAAATCAATATCAGGTTAGTTTCAATGATGCGCCCGGTATTTCTGCAGGGGCGCCCGTTAGAAGATCTGGGGTCCGCATTGGGCAAGTTTCGCACATCACACTCGATGATAAAAACGGCCAAGTTATTGTTAATCTCACCATCGAACGATCATACAAAATCCGCAAATATGAACAACCTACTTTGGTTACAGGGCTTTTGGGGAACGATAGCAGCATCGATTTAATTCCCAAAGATGATGACTTGATAGATCCTAATCGCGAGGAAGTCGCACTTGGAACAACGATTGAAGGGGTTCGAGCTGCGAATGTTGCAAGCCTTTTAAACCGGGCTTCCGATATCGTTCCTAGTACGCAAGAAACACTTAATGAGATGAGCAAATCCATTCAAAAGCTCGAAAAAATCGCCCCAAAAGTCGAGGAAGCCCTAAAGGAATTCACTAACACTGCAAAGAAAATTCAAGATGTGGTTCCCGAAGTCAAAAAAACTCTGGATGAGTATAGTGCTGTTGCTAGGCAGTATAACCGCATTGGCGAGCGTATCGACTTGTTGATTCAAGCGAACCAAGACAAAGTTGTGAAAATTATTGAAGTAGCTGCAGATGATTTAAACAAACTAGGAAACCTCTTAAATGATGAGAATCAAAAACAAGTAAGTGCAATTCTTAAGAATGTACGCAAAGGTACCGAAGATATTGATCAACTTGCCAAGAATACCGACGAGATGATGAAGGAATTGAAGTCTCTGGTGAAAAAGGTCAATGATCAATTCTCTGTAGTTGAAGAAATGATCAATGATATATCAGTATTGATCAAGCCATTTTCAAATAGAAGCGAATCGCTTGCAAAGAATCTTGATGAAATTCTCGAGAAAAGCGTTTTCACTATTTCAGATATAAGAGAACTTGTAAGAGTTATTGGCCAAGCAGATGGTACAATCAAAAGGTTTTTAACTGATCCAGGGATTTACAACAATCTTGATAACGCTATCGGCGCAGTGACTCGCATGACACCAAAGATTGAACGCGTTTTAAAGGATGTTGAAATTTTCACAGATAAGATTGCAAGGCATCCAGAATCAATCGGCCTGGGTGGAGTGGTCAGGCCTGGTAGTGGGTTGAAAGATAACCCTCCTAGTGCAAACCCCCTTATTCTTTCGCCCAACAGATAAACTACTTCCCTGGCTTTTTGAAAACGGAAGCATCAACCTTCTCTAGGATGGTATAGGTGATGTTTTTATTC
>Ga0255096_1000273_pt1 | contig 27779 bp, 29 predicted proteins | sample Colum_Atlam_RepA_2_FD_188563 | JGI IMG/M metagenome (GOLD analysis project Ga0255096, IMG submission 188563) | Freshwater microbial communities from Columbia River, Oregon, United States - Colum_Atlam_RepA_8d | ecosystem: Environmental > Aquatic > Freshwater > River | place: USA: Oregon... | reverse complement strand
ATGCTGCTCAGTGTCGATGGAATCAATGGTCTCGCGGACTACGCGGACGTATTGCACTACCTGGAAGGAGTGGCTGGTGTCAGTGGCTTGCAGGTACGTGAGGTCGATGGCGGCCGACTTGTGTTCAGCCTGAATGCTGCCGGCCAGGTGCGCCAGCTGGTGGAAAATCTCGCGCTGGGCCGCAAGCTACAGGCGCTGGCTGATCCGGCGATGGGCAGCGACGGCTATTTTCGTCTGCAGTACCGCTGGCAGCGGCTTTGAGTACAACCTTGCATCCCATGGCATCTACCTCGCCGCAACTTCCGTTGAGCTTTGCTTTTGCCGGCGAAGCGGGCTTTGACAACTTTCTGCTTCGCCAACCGAATGCTGCCTTACTCGCGCATCTGGAGCAGTTGTTGCAAAGTCCCGGTCGCTTGAGCTGGCTGTGGGGAGAAGCAGGCAGCGGCAAAAGCCACCTGCTGCAAGCCCTGTGTCAACAACATCCCGATGCCATTTACCTGCCGATGCACAAATTGCTGGCGTATGAGCCAGACTGTCTGGGGTCACTGCAGCAGAGCAACTTTGTAGTGATTGATGACATCGGTCTTGCCTGCGGCAGGCGCGAGTGGGAAGAGCAGCTTTTCGCGTTGTGTAATCATTTGCTGGCCAGCGATGGGCGGCTTGTCTGTACGGCGTCGGCGCCGCCAGCACTAATGCCATTTGTGTTGGCCGATCTGCAATCACGCCTGCAGTTGGCATTGGTCTATGAAGTGCATCTGCTGGATGAAGCCGGCAGGGCACAGGTCTTGGTGGAACGGGCTGCCGCGCGCGGCATTGAGCTGAAAGAAGAAGTGGTGAGCTACATCATGGCCCGGAATCCGCGCAGCCTGCACGATCTGATGGGACTGCTCGACCAGCTGGACATGCAGGCGCTGGCAGAGCAGCGCCGCATCACAATTCCGTTTGTCAAAGCCTGCCTGCTCTGGTGAGCCTGCTTTGCATCAAAGCCTGAGGCTGCCACATTCGAGGCAGCGGACGTAGGCATGCTGCGGATCGTTGGCTCTCAGCATCCAATCGAGTTCCTGTTCCATTTCCCGCAAAACCTGCTGTACCGGCGATGGCTGAAGTAGACCCTGCGCCAGAGGCTGCACCAGTGATTTCACGCCGGAATGCTCCATCAACTGTTTGAGGAACTGTTCATAGGGTGACATGAGCGGTTGTTCCCATTCGATACGATAGTCGTCAACGCCGGCGAGTGATGCGGCCGCATCTATTGCTCCCTGCAAGTTTCCAAGTTTATCCACCAGCCCGTTGTCGAAGGCCGCCTGGCCGGACCATACTTGGCCCTGTGCGATAGCATTGACTTGCGCCGGATCGAGATCGCGCGCTTCTGCAACCAGCGTGATGAAGCGCTCGTAGCCGTTTTCGATCTGCAGTTGCAGCGAGCGGCTGGCGACTTCGGGTAGCGCCCTGCCAAGCGCGGCGTAGCCGGACATTGCTGTGGTACCAACGCCATCAGCGCTGACCCCGAGTTTTGTGAAGCTTTCTTCCAGCGTGAACATCATGCCGAAGATGCCGATCGAGCCGGTAAGTGTGCCAGCGTTGGCCCAGATCTGGTCGGCGACGCTGGCAATCCAGTAGCCGCCGGATGCTGCAGTATCGCCCATCGACACGATCAGCGGGCGTCCGCTGGCCTTGAACGCTGCGAGTTCGGCACGCACAAGTTCTGATGCGAAGGCACTACCGCCCGGGCTGTTGATGCGAAGTACCAGCGCCTTGATGTCGTCATCGCTGGTAGTGTCACGAATCAATGCACTGAGCGTTTCGCCACCAATGGTACCCTGTGGTGCTTCGCCGTCGACGATTTCACCTTCGGCAACTATTACGGCAATGCGATCGATGGATTCCTGTATTGCAGGTGGATTCGCGTGCAGGTAGTCACTGAAATCCACGGTATTCAGTTCATCGTCGCGGTTAGTGCCGATTTCCTGTTTCAGGTATTCCAGCATGGCAGGACGACTGTCGATGCGATCGACGAGATTCAGCGCCAGCGCAAGATCGGCGGTATTGCCGCGATACTCGGCGAGATGGGCATCAAACTGATTGATATAGTCGTCGACAGTACCGGCAGCCAGCGATCGGTTCATCTCTATGCGGCTGACATAGTTGCGCCAGAGATCGCCAAGTAACCTGGTGTAGTTGGCGCGTGATTCCGACGACATGTCGTTGCGACTGTAGGGTTCCACTGCTGATTTGTAGTCACCTACGCGGAAAATGTGGACGTTGACTCCAAGTTTGGTCAGTGCGTTCTGGAAGTAGTTCTGCCACACGCCAAAGCCTTCAAGGCCGACCTGGCCGAAGTCGTGCATCAGCACTTGATCGGCCTGGCTTGCAAGCAGGTACTGGCCTTGGTCGAAGCCGCTGCCCAGTGCATAAACCTTTTTTCCGCTGGAGCGGAAGCTGTCAATCGCATCCCCGAGATCGAACAACTGAGTGAGCCCTGCACCCTGCATCCAGTCGGTCATCAGCAACATTGATGTAATACGCTCGTCGTCACGGGCAGCGTTGATTGCATCCAAAAGGTCCTGCAACAGTACTTCGCCGTTGTCACCGAGGCCGGCCGAACGATTGGTCAGTAGTGTGACCGGATCGGTGTAGGTTTCTTGTTCGACAATGATGCCGGCCGGATCGAGCAGCAGCGCCGAGCCGGGCTGCACCACCACTGACGGGGTGCCTATCAATGCGCCGAACACGATCAGAAGCACAAGTAGGAACACAAGGTTGAAAAGTACCGCACGAATGAACCGGTAGATGCCAAGTATGCCGCTGAAAAAGCGGGCCAATGCGCTCTGCGAGGTGGCCATGATCAGGACTCCGGGGAATTTCTGGACAATGAATGCATTGTCACTAACACAAGTACGAACAGGCCGAGCGCCAGCAGTGTGGTGACGATGCCGAGCATACGAAGGATGGGAAGGGGAGAAAATGTTTGCACGATGGCAGCGAGGAGATCAAACAGCAACAGAAACCCCAGCCATTGTCGCGCGCGGCGCACCTGTCGGAAGAGGCCGGGCAGAATCAGGAGCAACGGCAGCACCTGCATCCCCCACAGTGCAATACTGCCAGCGGGGCCGAACCACAGGCCGGCGCTGAACAACAGCATTAGCAGGCAGACACCCGCGACTATCAAGCGCGGTGCTGAATTCATGGGTCAGTTTCCGGGTTGCAGTTGCAGCGCCAGCGTGCCCAGTCGCTTACCGAGTGCCTGGCAAAGTTGCTTCTCGTCATCGGTCAGCGGCAGGTTGTCACCAGTGCCGGCATGATGGGAAGGGCCGTACGGCGTGCCTCCACTTTGTGTAAGGGTCAATGCGCTCTCGCTATAGGGCAAGCCGCAGAACAACATGCCATGGTGCAACAACGGCAACATCATGCTGAGCAGTGTGCTTTCTTGGCCTCCGTGCAGCGAAGCGGTAGAGGTGAAGACTCCGGCCGGTTTGTTGATCATGGTGCCGCTTAGCCACTGGGCGCCGGTCCCGTCCAGGAAGTACTTCATCGCTGCAGCCATGTTGCCGAAGCGGGTAGGGCTACCAACGGCTAGCGCATTGCATTGTGCAAAATCGTCTTCGGTGCAGTACACGGCCCCAGTGAGCGGCACAGGCGGGGCAGTGGCTTCGCTTACGGGCGATACCGGAGGCACTGTGCGCAAACGTGCCTCAATCCCTTTCACCTGGCCCACACCGCGGGCGATCTGCTGTGCCATGGCGGCGACAGATCCTCCGTGGCTGTAGTAGAGGATCAAAACATAGGGTTGTGTGGCGGACATGGTTTGCATCCTGTCTTTGGGTTGCGCGTCAGGATTGCGGGGCCACCAACTGACGCAGGAAACTCACGACATCGCCAAGCGGCAGTAAGCGCGCTTCCTGGTCGCTGCGTGCCTTGTACTCAATCTGTTCGCTTTCAAGACCGCGATCAGACACCACTAGTCGATGTGGAATCCCGATCAGCTCCATGTCGGCGAATTTCACGCCGGGGCTGGTCTTCTTGTCGCGGTCGTCGAGCAGCACTTCGATGCCAGCAGCAGTCAGCTCTTTGTAGAGTTGTTCACAGATTTCGAGTACCCGTGGCGTTTTGTGGGCGTTGAGTGGAATCAGCGCGACATGGAACGGAGCGATGTTGAGTGGCCACAGGATGCCCTTCTCGTCGTGGCACTGCTCGATGCACGCGGCCACTATGCGGGTTACGCCAATGCCATAGCAACCCATATCCATCATGCTGCTGCGGCCGTTTTCATCGAGCACAGTGGCGTTCATTGCCGTACTGTACTTGCGGCCCAACTGGAAGATGTGGCCAACCTCGATGCCGCGCTTGATCGACAGAGTGCCCATTCCATCCGGGCTGGCATCGCCTTCGACGACGTTGCGGAGGTCTTCCATGCGGGTGATATGTGCATCTCGGCTCCAGTTAACGCCGGTGAAATGTTCTCCGTTGCTGTTGGCGCCACAGATGAAATCGGCAAGCACGGCCGCATCGCGATCGACAATCACGGGAATACTGAGACCCACGGGGCCGATGGAGCCAGGCTCACAACCGAGAGTAGCAACTATTTCGGCGTCGCTGGCGAGACTTAACGGGCTTTGTACGTCGGTCAACTTTGCTGCCTTGATTTCGTTCAACTGATGATCCCCGCGCAGTACCAAGGCCATCAATGGAACCGGGCTGCCTTCATTGGCAATGCCCCGCACGATCAGTGTTTTCACGGTGCGGCTGGCGGCGACCTGTAATTGGGCCGCTACTTCATCGATCGTCTTGCTGTGTGGAGTTGCCACTGTTGCTTTTTGCATGGAGGGTGCCGGTGCGGAACCGGCGGGTGCGAGCGCGGACGCCATCTCGATATTGGCGGCATAGCTGCTCTGGTCGCTGAACACAATCAGGTCTTCGCCTGAGTCAGCCAGTACGTGGAATTCGTGGGAACTGTTGCCGCCAATATTGCCGGAATCTGCCATCACTGCACGGAAATCAAAGCCAAGGCGAGTGAATATGCGGCAGTAGGTGTCATACATGACATCATAGGTTTCCTGCAGCGACGCCTGGTTGATGTGGAACGAATACGCATCCTTCATGGTGAATTCGCGGGCACGCATCACGCCAAAGCGCGGGCGACGTTCATCGCGGAATTTGGTCTGGATCTGGTAGATGTTGATCGGCAGTTGCCTGTAGCTGGTAATCTCGTTGCGAACCAGGTCGGTGATCACTTCTTCATGGGTGGGGCCGAGGCAGAAATCGCGCTGGTGACGATCCTTGAAGCGCTGCAGTTCATCACCCATGATGTCCCAGCGGCCTGATTCCTGCCACAGCTCGGCCGGTTGTACGACCGGCATTGACACTTCGAGCGCGCCGGCTCGGTTCATTTCTTGTCGCACGATCTCCGTAACTTTCTGCAACACGCGTAACCCCATTGGCAGCCAGGTGTACATGCCTGCGGCCAGTTTGCGGATCAGGCCGGCTTTCAACATCAATTGGTGGCTGATCACCACGGCATCGGCCGGTGTTTCGCGGGTGGTGGCAAGCAGGTAGTGGGAAGTGCGCATCGGATTACCTTTCGGGATTTCTATAACAGAAAAGCAGCCGTGAGGCTGCTTTTCCGGGTCTTTCCTGGGAGGAGGCTGTCAGATCGCTGCAAGCGAGAGTCGCCCCGTATCCGCAGTAATAACTGCAATCAGAGTTCTGCAAACCCTTTCAGCTTTTTCAGCGGCAATACTTTGACGCGGATAGAAGCTGGTTTTTTAGGGATGTCCATCAGTTCTCCCGGCTTGAACGGGTTAGGAACACCTTTACGGGCAGGGCGGGCAGGACGTTTGACAGCCTTGATTTTCAGCAGGCCAGGCAGGGTGAACTCACCAGCGCCGCGTTTTTTGAGGTGACGCTCGACCAGGTCGGTCAGGCCATCGAGAACGGAGTTCACCTGTTTTTTGGAAAGACCGGTGTCATCAGCGATAGCAGTCAGGATCGCGGTCTTGGTGAATTTTTCACTGATCGCTGCAGCTTTCTTAGCGGAAGATTTGGTGCCAGCCATATTTGGATCTCGTGTGTTGTGTGGGTTGTTGTTGGTGACTACTGCTTTTTTGTATTGCTGTTTTTTTTGCTGACCTTCGATCCGTCGTCGATCCGTCGTCGATCCGTCGTCGATCCGTCGTGGATCCGTCGTGGATCCGTCGTTGATACGGATTTTCCGGCCTGCATCCAGTTTGCTTTGCAAACTGAGAATTCCCGTTCAGTCACAGCCAAGGAGATGCTTCATTCACTTCGGTGCAACACTGCGAGACATCGTATTGTCGTCTCGTTGCTGCAGTGAGAGAAACTCTGCACACTCCCAGAAATACAGGGTAAAGCCTGATTTCCCTGTGTATGCCGTTCTGATGCGTGACCCTATTTATAGCGGAATCACTATGGAGCGGCAAGGCCTTTCATGAAAGTTTTTGGGTGTTTTTTAAGTGGTTCAACTGCATTGCTTTGAGCTGTGAGTGATGCGCTATTTGCCGGTATTCACAGTGTTCGACAAGCGTGGGTGATGCTGCGTCATGGCTGCAAATTAAGTTACAATGCCGCGCTTTTTTGATGCGCGCGATTGAAGCTTGTCAATGTTGGTTGTGCAACCGCGGCATTCAACCGCAGATTCCGAATGGAGAAAAATGCCGTGCCAATTTACGAATACCGTTGTCAGGCCTGCGGTGCTGAACTCGAGAAACTGCAAAAGATCAGTGATCCGGTGCTGGTTGATTGTCCTGAATGCGGCAGGGAATCTTTGGTGAAGTTGGTATCAGCTAGCAGTTTTCGTCTAAAGGGTGGTGGCTGGTACGAGTCGGATTTCAAAACCGGCAACAAGAAGAATGGGCTCGGGCAGGCAGAAAGCAAGACCGAATCAGCGGGCAATACCGAAACGGCTGCCAGCGACTCCAAACCGGCTCCTGATGCCAGTACGACTGCGAAGCCGGCCGTCAGTACTGTCACCCCGGGCTCGGGCTGACGCAGGAGTCAGCGAAAAAAACAGCAATAAACAGCAGTACTTAGCAAGAACTCTTGATAAACGAAAATATTCCGGAACCAATTATGCGAACTCATTATTGCGGCGAACTGCAGACGACCCACATCGGTCAGTCAATCACTTTGTGCGGCTGGGTGCATCGCCGTCGCGACCACGGTGGTGTCATCTTCCTTGATCTGCGCGACCGCGAAGGCATAGCCCAGGTCGTCGTGGATCCCGACACCAAAGAAAGCTTTGCGCGCGCTGAGCAGGTACGCAGTGAGTTCGTAGTAAAACTGCAGGGAGTTGTACGGGCGCGCCCTACCGGTACCGAGAATGCCGACATGGCCTCGGGTCGGATCGAAGTACTGTGCAAGGATCTGGAAATCCTCAATGCGTCCGAAACGCCACCGTTCCAGCTCGACGAGCACGCCAACGTCAGTGAAGACGTGCGCCTTCGCAACCGTTACATCGATCTGCGCCGCCCTGAGATGCAGCGCCGTCTGCAGATGCGTTCGCGAGTCACCAGTTCCGTGCGTAACTTCCTTGATGAAAACGGCTTCCTCGACATCGAAACGCCCATCCTCGGGCGTGCCACGCCGGAAGGCGCCCGCGACTATTTGGTACCAAGTCGTACCCACCCGGGGCACTTCTTCGCACTTCCGCAATCGCCGCAGCAGTACAAACAGTTGTTGATGGTGGCCGGCTTTGATCGCTACTACCAGATTGCAAAATGCTTTCGTGACGAGGACTTGCGCGCTGATCGTCAGCCCGAGTTCACGCAGATAGACATCGAGACCTCGTTCATGGACGAGAATGAGATCATGCAGATCACCGAGCAGATGATCCGCCAGGTATTCAAAAAGCACATCAACGTCGAGCTGCCTGCCTGTCCGCGCATGACCTATCACGAAGCCATGCGCCGTTTTGGTATCGACCGCCCCGACCTGCGCATCCCGATGGAGATGGTCGACATTGCCGACCTGATGAAAGGCGTCGAATTCAAGGTGTTCAACGGCCCTGCCAATGATTCGAAGAGCCGGGTGGCGGTATTGAAAGTCCCGGGTGGTGGCGAAAAGCTGTCCCGCAAGCAGGTGGATTCCTATACTGACTTCGTAGCGCAGTATGGTGCCAAAGGCCTGGCCTGGATCAAGATCAATGATCTGAACGCCGGTCTGGAAGGCTTGCAGTCGCCGATCATCAAGTTCATGCCGGAAGCGGTAGTGAGAGCGGTGCTGGAACGTGTGGACGCCAAAACCGGCGACATTCTGTTCTTCGGTGCCGACAAGACCAAAGTGGTCAATGATGCGATCGGCGCGCTGCGACTGCGCATCGGCCATGACCTGAAAATGTACACCTGCGAGTGGGCGCCGCTGTGGGTGGTGGACTTCCCGATGTTCGAGGAAGACAAAGAGGGCAATCCCACGTCGGTACATCATCCATTTACGGCTCCATCCTGCTCTCCTGAAGAGCTTGAGGCGAATCCGCTGGGCGCCTTGTCGCGGGCATACGACCTTGTACTGAACGGTACCGAGTTAGGTGGTGGCTCCATCCGTATCAACAAGGCTGACATGCAGGCCACCGTATTCCGGCTGCTTGGCATTGGGCCAGAGGAGATTGAAGAGAAATTCGGTCACATGCTGAATGCGTTCAGGTACGGTGCTCCTCCGCACGGCGGGCTGGCGTTCGGTCTTGACCGGTTGGTGATGATCATGACCGGCTCACAATCGATCCGTGATGTGATCGCCTTTCCGAAAACCCAGTCGGCCAGTTGTCCGCTCACCGAGGCGCCCGGTGCGGTACCAGCGGCGCAGTTGCGCGAACTCAACATCAGACTGCGCGAAACGTTGACCGAGCAGAAGCCGGAACCGAAAGCGGAGCAGAAGTAGCGCATGGCTCTCATCCTCGGTATCGACCCGGGCTCGCGGAAGTGCGGCTACGGCCTGGTTAATGTCGCGGGTGCTGATTTGCAGTACGTAGCTTGTGGCGTGATAAGGGTCGAGGCGCTGGCGTTTCCTGATAGGCTGCAGGCGATTTTTTCGAACCTTTGCGACATCATCGAAGAGTACTCCCCACAGGTGGCAGCCATGGAGGGGGTGTTCGTTGGGAAGAGCATGTCGTCGGCGCTGAAGCTAGGGCATGCAAGGGGCGTGGCAATGGTGGCCTGTACCAGTCACAAGCTGGAAGTGCATGAGTATGCTGCCCGCAAGGTCAAGCAGGCGCTGGTCGGTAACGGTGTGGCAGACAAGTCCCAGATGCAGCACATGATCCGCAATGTTCTGAAGCTGTCGGCTCTGCCGAAAGAAGACGCAGCGGATGCACTTTCTGTGGCAGTGTGTCATGCTCACACCCAGCGCACGCTTTTACGTTTGGCAGGCGTTCGCAGTGGCAGGCGAGGTCGTCTGTTGGTCCTTCCGAAGTAGCTGAAACGCGGAGCCCAAAGGGCGGCGTGTCTAGTCAACCCTGAGTTTCAAGACGGCATGATAGGCAGATTGCAAGGCATACTGCTCGTCAGGGATGAGGCAGTGATACTGGTGGATGTGGGCGGAATCGCCTACGAGGTCGAGGTGTCGGCGCCCACTTTGTACCAGATGCCGGAGACCGGTAAGGAAATAGTGCTGTATACCCATTTCATCGTCCGTGAGGACGCCCATTTGTTGTTCGGCTTCCTTGAACTTGCCGAGCGCAACCTGTTCCGGTTGCTCATAAAAGCCAATGGCATTGGCCCCAAGCTGGCGCTGGCGATCCTTTCCGGGATGGATGTAGCGCGTTTGGTGGCTTCTGTGATCAATGGTGACGTCAATACTCTGGTCAAGTTGCCGGGTGTCGGCCGGAAAACCGCCGAGCGTCTGGTGCTGGAGTTGCGTGATCGCGTGCAGGAATGGCAGCTGCAGCATGGTAGTGCAGTCAATACAGTTCCGGTGAAACCAGCAGTCGCCAGGGCAGTCGATAGTTGGCAGGAAGCAGAGTCGGCTCTCATTTCGCTTGGCTACAAACCCCAGGAGGCTGCGCGCGCTGTGGCCTCGGCTGCCAGTCAACTGGAGAGCGACCGCAAGTCTGTCGATACCGCCACTTTGATCCGTCTGTCCCTGAAGAATCTGGGGCGCGCCGCACATGCCTGATTCGTGGAGAATTGCATGAGCATGCGGGATGAAGACCGGGTGATTTCAGCTGCAACTCGTGGGCAGGAGGAGTTGCAGGATAGGGCCATCCGTCCTGCTAAGCTCGTGGATTATATTGGGCAGGATGCCGTCAAGGCGCAGATGGAGATATTCATCAGTGCTGCGCGCAAGCGTGGCGAGCCGCTGGATCACACGCTCATCTTCGGCCCTCCTGGACTCGGTAAGACTACTCTGTCAAACATCATCGCCAACGAGATGGGGGTGTCGCTGAAGGCTACGTCCGGCCCTGTACTGGAAAAAGCGGGTGATCTGGCCGCTATGCTGACCAATCTCGAGGCCGGTGACGTCCTGTTTATCGACGAAATACATCGTCTCAATCCTGCCATCGAGGAAATCCTCTATCCGGCGATGGAGGATTACCAGCTTGATATCATGATTGGAGAAGGACCGTCGGCCCGATCGCTCAAGCTGGATTTGCCACCATTCACTTTGGTTGGTGCAACTACGAGGGCCGGGTTGTTGACTTCGCCTCTGCGTGATCGTTTCGGAATCGTGCAACGTTTGGAGTTTTACACTGTCGAACAGTTGACGCGCATCGTTGTAAGGGCTGCCGCCATCCTCAAGTCGCCCTGTGAACCAGGCGGAGCGGCAGAGATAGCGCGGCGCGCGCGAGGCACGCCACGCATTGCTAACCGGCTGTTGCGGCGCGTGCGTGATTTTTCAGAAGTAAAGGGAGACGGCGTCATTTCGCTCGACATGGCTACTCAGGCACTCGACATGCTGAGTGTCGACAAACACGGCTTCGATCATCTCGACCGCCGATTACTGATGACTATCATTGAGCGCTTCGATGGTGGCCCCGTGGGCGCCGACAGTCTTGCTGCTGCACTCAGCGAGGAGCGCGGCACCATTGAGGATGTCCTGGAACCCTATCTGATACAGCAGGGCTTTATTCAGCGTACCCCGAGAGGCAGAATAGCTACCCAGTTTGCCTACCGTCATTTCGGGCTGGGTCCGCCGCGGCAGCAGGGACGTGAAGTGGGTGGCAGTGATGCGGTAGTCGACATGTTTGATGGGTGAACGCCTCGTTTTATTTGCCGATGGCAGAGAAATGACGACAGCGGTCGGGTAGTCAGTCTTTGAGCGCCGGTAATTGATTGTCGGGATTTGTATATTTGTATAGTAGTTAAACAGTGGTCAGGTAGTGGACAGGCAAGAGGGTTGAATGGGCGAATCAATTGATATCTGGAGTCTAATCATCAATGCCACGTTTGTGGTGAAACTGGTGATGTTGGGGCTATTGTCGTTGTCTGTGCTGTCGTGGGTGGTCATCGTGCAGAAGTGGCTGGTGATCAGTGACGCTGACCAGGAAGTCGTCGGATTCGAAAAGCGCTTCTGGTCGGGTATGGACCTGAGCCAGTTGTTTCGCGAAGGAACCGGCAAGCAGAAGGGCAATACCGGCATCTTCGGCATGGAAAACCTGTTCCGCTCCGGCTTCAAGGAATTCACGCGGTTGCGCCAGCAACCTGGGATTGAATCTGACGCTGTAATGGAAGGTACGCAGCGCGCAATGCGCGTTGCGCTGGCAAGGGAAGAAAAGGTGCTTGAAAAGCATCTTTCCCTGTTGGCAACCGTATCCTCGGTTTCGCCTTATCTAGGTTTGTTTGGGACTGTTTGGGGCATCATGAGTGCCTTCATCGGCCTGGCTAACCAGAGTCAGGCCAGTATCCAGGTCGTGGCACAGCCAATTGCCGAGGCGTTGATCGCCACTGCAATGGGTTTGTTTGCCGCTATTCCTGCCGTGCTTGCGTATAACCGCTATGCCAGCAAGGTAGAGTCTGTGTTGCACAGCTATTACACGTTCCTTGATGAATTCACCAGCATTCTGCATCGCCAGGCCCACAGCAAGCGCGTGACGGAAAAAAGCTGATGCAAGTCCATTCCAACAATGGTCAGCGTGCAAGGCGCAAGCCCATGTCTGAGATCAATGTGGTGCCGATGATCGACGTCATGTTGGTACTGCTGATCGTATTCATGGTGACGACACCTCTTATCACCCAGGGTATCAAGGTGGATCTGCCGAAGGTCGATGCAGAGACCGTCGAGGAAAATGATGAGCCCACCCTGGTGGTCTCGATCAATGCTCAGGGCGAGTACTTCATCAGCTTGGGTGAGGCGGGTGAAGAAGACCCACCGGCTGTGCCGATCGACAAGATCGGTGAGAATGTAGGCAAGATTATGAGCCAAAACCCTGCAGTACCGGTGTTCGTAGAAGCCGATGGAACCGTCAATTATAGCGTTGTGATGAATCTGCTGGGGACACTTGAGAAAGCCGGTGCTAGCGGTGTACGTCTTATTACCCAGCCGCCTGGTGGTTCTGTTGCTGAAGATAACTGAGACAGATGACTGAAACGATCGTCCGGCCATGATGCATTGGTTGCTGAAAAATGAAGGTTATCCGCCGGCTGTAGTAGCAGCTATGGTGCTGCATGTCATTTTGCTGTGGATAATTTTTGATCGGAGTGAAGATCGCCCGAATCAAGTGCGCATAGAACGCCCGGCCATTGTGGCCGCCACTGTTCAGGCCAATCCGCAGCGCATGCGCAGGGTAGAACAGTTAGAACTACAGCGTCAGCAGCAGCGACAGCAGGCCGCTCGCGAGCAGGAACGGAAACGTGAGCAGACGCGTGAGCAAGAGCGTGCGCAGCAAGAAGTCAGGCAAAGAGAACAGAAAGAAGAAGCAGATCGTCAGCGAGTGGCACAGCAAAAACGCGAGCAGGAGCAGGACCGGACACGCAAGCAAGAGCAGGAAAGGCAGCAGCGTGCAGTCCGTGAGCAGGAACAACAGCGACAGCAGCAGGCTGCCCGTGAGCAGGCCCAGCGCGAAGCTGAGCTCGCGAGCCAACAGGCCGCAGCCCAGCAGGCGCTCACCGAAGAGCAGCAATTAGTGGCCCAGTATGCAGCCATCATTCACGACCTAATTACACAAAATTGGCAGCTGCCACCGAATGCCCGCAATGGCATCCTTGCCGTAGTAGAATTACGATTGACGCCAACGGGAGAAATTATCCAAAAGAACATCGTGCAAGGTAGTGGCGATGCACTATTTGACCGCTCTGTATTGCAGGCCGTTGAGAGGGTAGGCAGTTTTCCAGAGTTAAAGGAGCTGCCGATCGCCGTGTTTGAACGCAATTTCCGCCAGATTGCCCTGGAGTTTACTCCACAGGATTTACTACGATGATTAACAGGTTCAGTTTGATTGGTTTGCTGCTGTGTAGCCTGCTGGCCCAGTCTGGTTTTTCACAACAGCTCACTATCCAAATCACCCAAGGTGTCGACAACCCCATACCGATTGCAATTGTGCCTTTCGGGTGGGAGGGGTTCGGCGAACTGCCCGAAAACATTACTGATGTTGTCAACAGTGATCTGCGCAACAGCGGTGAGTTTTCGCCAATCGCCGAGCAGAACATGCTCAGTACTCCGCATGCCGAAGCAGATGTGTATTTTCGTGACTGGCGTTTCCTTGGTTCCGACTACCTGCTGATCGGCAAGATAAGTCGCTCAAATGACAGTGCGCTGATACAGGTTCAGTATGAGCTGTTCGATGTGCGAGGTGAGAAACGCATGATCGGTGAAGTAATCAGCGGCACTGAATCTCAATTACGCGATATCTCCCACCAAATCAGTGATGTGGTGTTCGAACAGGTAACCGGTGTGCGTGGCGCCTTTGCCACCAAGATACTGTACATCACCTCACAGCGTGTCACGCCGACTGTGACAAACTACCAGTTGAATCTGGCAGATGCTGATGGCGGCAGGCCGCAGGTATTGCTTGAAACCCAGGAACCAATTATGTCGCCAACCTGGTCGCCTGATGCCAGCCAGATCGCCTATGTGAGCTTCGAGTCCTCGCGTCCGCGTATATATGTCCAAAATCTGAGTACTGGTGCCCGCGAGCAGTTGACCGACTTTCCGGGTATCAATAGTGCGCCGACTTGGTCTCCCGATGGGACAAAGATGGCGATGGTATTGTCGAAAGATGGTAACCCAGACATCTTTGTGATGGATCTGCGTACGCGCGAGTTGCGGAAAGTCACAACGCACTTTGCCGTGGACACCGAGCCTAGTTGGATGCCGGACAGCAAGTCCATCCTCTATACCTCCGAACAGGGCGGTAACAATCGTCCACAGATTTACCAGGTAACGCTGGAGACGGGTTGGACCGAGCGCGTGACATTCGACGGAACCTACAATTCAAAGGCTGCGATGCTGCCGGATGGGAACAATATTGTGATGATCCACCGCTATGATGTGGGTGACGACTTCCATTTGGCTATTCTCAATCTTGACCGAGGCTCGATACGTATACTCACCGACACCTCGCTGGATGAATCTCCGACCATTGCTCCTAACGCTAGTATGGTGATGTATGCGTCAAAGAGTGGAGGACGTGGAATTTTGAATGCCGTTTCGATTGATGGCAGGGTAAAATACCAGCTTCCTGTGGCAGAAGGTGATGTCAGGGAGCCCGCTTGGTCGCCATTCTTGGACTGAATTGAGTGGCTGAGACAGTGAATATGCAAAAAAGTTCAAAATTTTATTGGCTTACCCTTGTAAGGCAGTAGGAAATTGAAGAAAATAGGTAAAGTTATTTGCCCCGGCTTAGTGAACATAGGAGTTTTTGTACATGCAAAATCATGGTTTTATCAAATTGGGTTTGGTTGCACTACTGTCGGTGACGATGGTCGCTTGCAAATCGAAAGATGATGGTGCGGCCGCTGCTGCTGCAACCACTGCTGCGCCCACTTCCAGTGGCGCAGGCAATGCAGGTGGTTTGTCTGCAGCTGAGATCGCCAAGCGCGATGCGGCACTGGCTAAAACTAAGTTCTACTTTGAGTTCGACAAGTCGGACCTGAGCCAGGAAGATCGCGACGCGCTCGTTTACCACGCTCAGCAACTTAAAGACAATCCGAATAGCCGTATCCGTCTTGAAGGCCATGCCGACGAGCGCGGCACGCGCGAATACAACTTGGCGCTGGGTGAGCGTCGTGCCCAAGCTGTAGAACGTTATTTGCAGGTTCAGGGCGTTGCTGCCGGCCAGATGGAAACCATCAGCTACGGTGAAGAGCGTCCGGCTGACAGCGGTACTACTGAAGCTGCTTACTCTCTCAACCGTCGCGTTGAAATGATCAAGTAAGCAACTGCTCGCAACCGATGTAAAATTAAGCCGGGTTCGCCCGGCTTAATTTTTTGTGGAGGAATCGTATGCAGATCCGTCAATTCGGCATTGTTGCCATACTGACACTAACTTCTGCTCTGTCGCTTGCCCAGGTTCAGGTGGGTCAGACAGGCGGTGGCAATCGGGCTGCCCAAGCTGCCGCGCCCCAGGCAGGCAGTAACGACTTGATGGTATCCCTCTACAACCAAGTGGAAGCGCTTCAGCAGGAAGTGCAAACACTGCGTGGCGTAGTGGAAGAGCAGGGTTACCAATTGAAGCGATTGCAGACTGAGCAACGGGATCGTTACATAGATATTGATCGTCGTCTCAGCTCGATGGCTCCGGCTGCGCCTGTTGCAACAACCCTGCTCAATGCAAATCTCGTTGCCACTTCTCCTGCGTCATTGGTGCCAACTGGCACTGCGCTTAATGGCAGCTCTGCAGCGTTGAATTCTGCGACGACGGTGGTGCGCTCGCCGCCTGCAACTCCAGTGGCGAACGTACCTGCATCCTCCGTGACCGGTTCGGCCGCGGTACAGGATGAACAAGAGCTATACCGAACTGCCCTCAACTTGTTGCTCGAAGAGGGCAAGTATGATGAATCAATTGGTATGTTTCAGACGTATATAGAAAATTTCCCGCAGGGCAGATTATTCACGAATGCGCTTTATTGGCAGGGTGAAGCTTTCTTGCTGGTTTCACGCTTTCCGCAGGCGCGTGACGTATTTGCTCGCTTACTAGATGAGTTTCCGCAGGATGCAAAAGCGGCTGGTGCGATGCTGAAGCTTGGTATGGCTTACAAGCAAATGGGCGAGGCCGCAATGGCTTCGGATATGTGGCGCAATCTGAAAACGCGGTTTCCCGAGAGTGCCAATGAAATCCGTCTGGCCGAGGAATACCTGAAGGCGTTGTGACGCGTTCTGGCTGAGGTCTGCTCACAGTCCCAGATTTCAAAAACCAAGTTATTCTCAAGCTCCTCTGCCCAATGACAGAAAAATTGCGCGTCACTGAAATTTTCCATTCCCTGCAGGGCGAGGCTAGAACCGTAGGTTGGCCTACTGTTTTCGTTCGCCTTACCGGTTGTCCGTTGCGCTGTGGTTACTGCGATACGTCCTATGCGTTTTCGGGTGGTATGCTGTTTTCGATTGATGAAATCCTTACTACCGTGGCCTCGTGGAATCCTCGCTTTGTCTGCGTTACCGGCGGTGAGCCTTTGGCTCAAAAGTCCTGCTGGCAATTGATGGTTGCTTTGTGTGATGCGGGGTATCAGGTGTCGCTGGAGACCAGTGGTGCTATCGACATGGCGGGGATTGATCCGCGCGTCAGCAAAGTGATGGACTTTAAAACCCCGGCCTCGGGCGAGGTTCATCGCAATCATTACGCCAATGTGCAACACCTGCTGCCTCATGATCAGGTCAAGTTTGTCATCTGCGATGAACTGGACTACCAATGGGCCAAAGAATGCATTGAGCAATATGCACTGGCCAGCAAGGTGGACGATTTACTGTTCTCCCCAAGTCATTCAACTCAGCAGCCGGTAGCACTTGCCGAATGGATACTGCGGGATAGGCTCAATGTGCGCATGCAGATCCAGTTGCACAAATATCTTTGGGCTGATGCGGCCGGACACTGAGCATGGGAATTAGGCGTAAGGCAATTGTCTTGTTGTCGGGTGGGGTGGATTCTGCAACCTGCCTCGCCCTTGCCGTGCAGCAGGGCTGCGACTGCTACGCACTTAGTTTCGACTATGGCCAGCGCCACATTGCCGAACTGGAGGCGGCGAGACGTGTTGCCCAACATGTTGGTGTGCGGGAGCACAAGATAATCAAGCTCGATTTGGGTGGACTGGGTGGCTCTGCACTCACTGACAACTCACTGCCGATACCAGAGTGCGAAAGTGATGGGATCCCGATCACCTATGTGCCCGCGCGGAACACTGTATTCCTCGCCTATGCACTTGCCTGGGCGGAAGTATTACAGGCGTCTTCAATATTCATCGGTGTCAACGCACTGGATTATTCCGGGTACCCGGATTGTCGGCCTGAATTCATAGCTGCCTTTCAGCATCTTGCCAATCTTGCGACCAAAACTGGTGTTGAAGGTTTGGTATTGAAGATCGAAACACCTCTGTTGCAAATGAGCAAAGCCGACATCATCCGTGCCGGTGCAACAGTCGGTGTTGATTACAGTCTTACCGTGTCTTGTTACCAGTTGAACAGCAACGGAGAAGCTTGCGGCAGATGCGACAGCTGTCGTTTCAGGCGGAAGGGTTTTGTCGAGGCTGGTATATCGGATCCGACACCATACCAACGAGGAGCGTGAAGGTTGTCGGGTCTCTTGCTGGTGACAGGTTGTGCCCAGTGCGGCATAAAGAAAAACAGAGAATCCGGCTTGAATTTTCTCCGGCATTGAGTACCATGTGCGCCTTTCGTCAAGGGTCGTTAGCTCAGTTGGTAGAGCAGTTGGCTTTTAACCAATTGGTCGATGGTTCGAGTCCATCACGACCCACCAATTTCAAAGGCTGCTTCGGCAGCCTTTATTTTTTTCACGGATTGGATCTGCTGCTTTGACAATCCGGAATCGAGGTTCCTGTTGGGGGACTTCGATTTTCAGGAGCACCACTGCAGCCGGACCGCTACGACTTGGTGCTCGGATTTGCGGAGTAATAGTATGTCTGCGAATGAAAATCCGTCCAAATTGTTGTCAGATACGGTGGCTGATAGAGCATTGGTGAGGTCGTGGCTAGACCGCGTGCCTGCCCGTGTTGAATCCTCTAGCGTCAGTGACGAAAACGACCGCAACGCCATCATCCAAATGCTGCGTCAGCACAATGCTGTAATGGTGGCGCATTATTACACCGACTCCTCGCTGCAGGAATTGGCGGAAGAAACCGGTGGTTTCGTTGCCGATTCGCTGGAGATGGCAAGATTCGGTAACACTACTACGGCCGATATGCTGGTGGTTGCCGGTGTCCGCTTTATGGGTGAAACCGCCAAGATTCTTAATCCCGAAAAAATAGTACTGATGCCCACACTGGAAGCGACTTGCTCCCTCGACATCGGCTGTCCTGCCGACCAGTTCGCCGCATTTTGTGGCGGTTACCCTGATCACGAAGTTGTCGTGTATGCCAATACTTCCGTGGCAGTGAAAGCATTGGCGGATTGGGTAGTGACATCCGCGATTGCAGTTGATGTAGTTGAGCATATTCTGGGGCAGGGCAAGAAGGTGATCTGGGCTCCTGACAAGCATCTAGGTCGCTATATCCAGCATAAGCTGGGCACGACCGACATGGTATTGTGGGATGGTGCCTGCATAGTGCATGAGGAGTTCAAGACGCGGGCGTTGCTCGACATGAAGCATCTTTACCCGCAAGCCGCAGTGCTGGCGCATCCTGAATCGCCGCTTGACGTCCTCCGGATTGCAGATGTGGTGGGTTCGACAACCCAGATCATCAAGGCTGCGCAGACAAGGAGCGAACAGCAATTCATTGTTGCGACGGATCACGGTATTTTCTACAAGCTTCAACAGCAGGCACCAAACAAGGAGTTCATTATGGCGCCGACATCCGGCGACGGTGCAACCTGTCGCAGTTGTGCCCAGTGCCCGTGGATGGGTATGAACACATTGGCTTCGTTGCGGCTTGCACTCGAGCAGCTAGGACATCCCGATCACGCGTCGAATCAGATAGTGGTAGATCCGTTACTTGGACGCAAAGCGTTGGTCCCGCTGCAAAGGATGCTTGATTTCCGTAGTCAGCGGTAGAAGCGGTTCTCGATATCCCTGATGTAGTCAAGACGCTGGCGCAGTCGTGCCAATGCTAGCCGGTCCTTTTCCTGCTCTATTGCAAAATTGAGGTGATCCTTGGCGCGAGCAAATTCGCCCACTGTGATGTAGTACTCGGCGCGTGCGGCGTGCACCAGGTTGATGTTGCCGGCCAGTCCGGCGACTTCGGCAAGGTCATACCAGAGTTGCATGTCATCGGGATAATTCACCGAATGCTTTTGAAGAACTGCAGCAGCATCAGCATAGCGGCGCGCCTTGGTGAGGGTTGTGGCGTAAGTCATAGTAAGCGGGTGGTTGTCAGGATTCAGCCGCAGTGCCGCTTCGAGTCCGGAGATTGCCCGCTGGTAATCTCCGGCCGCGATCGCGATCTCCGCATCCAGCATTACATAGCTGATCCGTGAAGGTTCCCGCGCCAGCAATGTAGAAAGACGTTCCGTAGCTGCGACAGTCTGTCCTGATTTCAATTGAGCCAAAGCAATGCCATAAGCAGCAGCATCTGCCTCTGCTCCATTTAACTGTGGCAAAGCCCGTTGGCGCTGTTCGATTTCAGCATCAGCATTGCGTGCATAGTGTATACGGACACGTTCGCGCATCAACAGAAATTCTGGATCCTGCACATGGTTGACGCCAGGGTAGCTGTTGGCACGATTGCGACTGTCAGCTACGCGATTCTCATCGAGCGGGTGGGTTGACATGAATTCTGGTGGACGCTCAGAAAAGCTCCGACTGCGCAACATCCCTTCGAACATCCCCGCCATATCACCGGGATCGAATCCGGAACTATATAGCGTGCGTATGCCGACGCTATCCGCTTCCTGTTCGTGGCTGCGACTGAAGCGCAATTGGTTGTCGATGCTTCGCGCCTGGTTGACCATCAGTGCAGCCTGCCCGGCCTCACCACCAGCCGTGGCAGCGATTGCAAGACCAGCCAGCAACCCCGCAATAGTCGGTAATGTGCTGTTACGACTTTGCTCAACATTGCGTGCATAGTGGCGCTGCGACAAATGCGCCAATTCATGCGCGAGCACCGAAGCGAACTGGCCTTCGTTCTGTGCGTAGAGAAAGAGGCCAGCATTCACACCCACAATACCGCCAGGCGCAGCGAAAGCATTGAGTACCTCGCTGTCGATCAATAGGAATTCCAGTCGGTGATCAGTCAGCTCGCTGTTGGCTGCCAGCTTGTAGGTGAGGCTGGAAATATAGCCTTCAATGAGTGGATCGTTGAAGTAAGGGCTCTGCTTGCGCACCGAGCGCAGGAACTCGCGACCGTACTCATATTCCTGCTGGGTAGAAATGGTGCCTGATACCGTGTCGCCCAACACCGGCAGATTGATCTGAGCCACAGTCTCCTGTCCGCACATCAGTAGGGTCAGAAAGACCAGGCTCAATCGTTTCAGTTGGTGTGGCATGACAGTCATGTAATCAGTCAGTCAACAGTGCAATCAATAAGGCAGGCATTTTGTCAAACAATGAGTTAAACGTGGCGACCGCGGGATAATGGCAGCATGATACAGAATATTGACAGGCCAAACTCGGTTTTTCCTGTGCGGCTTGCTAGAATGAAATGATGAATCAAGCCATTGCCCTCGAACTTGACGTGTCTGGTCTAACTTGTCCCATGCCGCTGCTGAAGACCAAGCAGGCTCTGAACAAACTGGCCAGCGGCGACGTAATTCGCGTTGTGGCAACGGATCCGGCGTCAGAGCGTGATTTCAAGGTTTTCGCCGACCAGAGTGGCAATACGCTGTTGAGTGCCGAGAGGGCAGGCAGCAACTTCATCTTCATGTTACGCAAGTCATGATGCCCCCTTCAGCCTGAATGGCCGCTTTATGATCAAAGTTCTGCGCACGCTCTATAAAAAGTACTTCTTCGAGGAAGAGGCCATCATCCTAACTGGACTGCTGATGGCGTTGTTTGCAGTGCTGATGACCATGGGTGGAGTACTGGCCCCGCTCTTGTGGAGCCTCATTCTGTCCTATCTGTTACAGGGTCTGGTCAACGCGCTGGATCGCCTGCAGTTGCCGCACAAGCTGGCAGTCTACTTAATATATTTCCTGTTCGTGGGTGCCTTGCTGCTGGTCATTCTGGTGTTGTTGCCATTCGTCTGGAACAGCGCCACTTCGTTGATCAACAATGTGCCACAGATGGTGGAGCGGTTGCGGGCACTGCTTCAGACACTGCCGCAGGAATACCCCGATGTATTCACCGATGCGCAGGTGGAACAGTGGCTGCAGTCCTTCCAGGCTGAAATAGCACGCATGGGGCAGGATTTGCTCAGCTATTCCTTCTCGAGTTTTACCCGCATCGTTACTTGGATGGTTTACACGATCCTGGTTCCGATTATGGTTTTCTTTATGTTGAAAGACTCATCAAAACTGCTTAACTGGCTCGAAAATTGGTTACCGGAGAACCGGCCGGTCATGTCGCAGATATGGCATGAGATGAACGATCAGCTGTCGAACTACGTGCGTGGCAAGGCGCTGGAGATTCTGTTAGTCAGCGGCTGTTGCTTTGTCGTGTTTACGTTGATTGGTCTGCGCTATCCGCTGCTGTTATCGCTGTTGGTCGGATTTTCCATAATCATCCCGTATATCGGAGCAAAGGTAGTGGCAATCCCTGTGTTTCTGGTCGGCTTTGTGCAGTGGGGATTTTCGCCGGAGTTCTACCATTTGATGATTGCCTACACGGTACTGCTGGTGCTCGATGGCTATGTGCTTGTCCCGGTGCTCTACTCGGAAGCGGTATTCCTGCATCCTATCGCCATCATTACGGCGGTGCTGGTATTCGGCGGCTTATGGGGATTCTGGGGGGTGTTCTTTGCAATACCCCTTGCCACCTTCATCAAGGCCACCATCAGGGCATGGCCGGTCAGTTTGCAACTGGCTCCACCCTGAGCCACACAGCCAAGACTACCGGTGCCAAGCCCCGGCGGTTGGGATAGAATCCGCACCGCCCGGAACCCACCGGTTCCATGCCCGCGCCGCGTACGCGCTCCAAGGCTGTTCCGGGTTTAGCACTCAATTCTCGAGGTTTGCATGATAGAAGGCAGTATCGTTGCCCTGGTCACTCCCATGGACCGTGACGGTGGCGTCGATTACCCCGCTTTGTCCGCTTTGGTGGAGTGGCACATCGCTAGCGGTACCAATGCCATCGTTGCAGTTGGCACTACCGGTGAATCAGCGACGTTGACCGTGGACGAACACTGCGAGGTCATCCGCCAGACTGTCAACGTCAGCGCTGGTCGAGTGCCCATAATTGCAGGTACCGGTGCGAACTCGACCAGTGAAGCCATTGAATTGACTCAGGCTGCCAAAGACGCCGGTGCCGATGCCTGCCTGTTGGTGACGCCTTATTACAATAAACCAAGCCAGCGTGGCCTGATTGCCCATCACACAAGCATTGCCGAAGCGGTCGCCATTCCGCAAATACTGTACAACGTCCCAGGCCGTACTGCCTGTGACATGCTGCCAGATACTATCGTTGCATTGTCTGCTGTTCCCAACATCATTGGCGTCAAGGAAGCCACAGGCAGTCTCGAACGCGGCCGTGAAGTCATTGCACGATGCCCTGCCGGCTTTGCCGTATATTCCGGCGATGATGCAACTGCGCTCGAGCTGATCCTGATGGGGGCCAGGGGCAACATTTCGGTAACTGCCAACGTAGCGCCGGCGGTGATGGCGGATATTTGCCGTCTTGGTTTGCTGGCAGCAGCCAGCAGCGGCCTTGAGGGTGAACGACTTGCTGCCGAAGCGAGAGCACTCAACGAAACCCTTGCGGCGCTGCACAGGGATCTTTTCCTTGAATCAAATCCGGTGCCGGTGAAATGGGCACTAGCCCGCATGGGACGCATGCGTGATACGCTGCGGCTGCCGTTGGTCCAGCTGGATTCCAGATTCCATGACACCCTGCGTGCAACCATGCAAAAGTGCGGAGTTATATGATCGTGCGTGAATACGGCCCCGTTGCAAGATTCTGTGCTGCTTCCTTGACCTTGATACTGCTCGGTGGTTGTTCGCTACTGCCGCGCGTCCCTGGCTGGGACAAGGTCGGTGGTGAAACCGGCATGTTCCGTGACCGCAAAGGCGACTACTTGAAAGCCGAAACCCTACCGCGCACTGAAGTGCCTGCAGGGATGGATAGTTTCATCATTGATGATCTGCTGGTGATCCCGGATTTGCCTGAAGGTACACAACAGCAAGCCTTTCTGGATCCGCCGCGTCCGCGTGATATCGAGGGGCGTTCCGATCGCGAAGTCGTAATCCAACGCATGGAGGACCGCAGCTGGGTCATTGTCGATGTGAGTCCGAGCCAGGTCTGGCCGCGAATCCGCGACTATTGGCGCCAAAACGAAGTCGAGATCACATTTGAAAACCCGTCTGCCGGCTTGATGGAAACCGGTTGGTTTACACTTGAAGGCAATGTGGCTACGCAGGAACGTTTCAGGGTCACCGTGGAGACGGGCTTCCAGGACAACAGCGCAGAAATTCGCCTCTTGCATATGGACTCAGCGCGCGGCACACCGGTAATTGCTCAGATGCCATTCCCGGCCAAGTCGATGAACCCGGAAACCGAGTACACCGTACTCAGTGCCATGTCGAGCTATCTCGCTGACGTCGCTGATTTGTACCAGGCGTCTTCCGTCTCGTTCCTTGCCGGCAGCATCAACAGTTCCGGCAAAGCATCGTTGACCACCACTGAAGGTGGTAATGAAATTCTGCAACTCAAGGCCGACTACAATCGCAGCTGGGCTGCCGTTGGTCGAGCATTACTGCGCAACAGTGCTGAGATCGTGTCGCAGGATGTAGGGCAGGGTACCTATGATGTGCTGTATACGCCCGGCCTCAAGACCGTCGGCAAAGAAGAGAAAGAAAGCTTCTTCCACAAGGTATGGACTCTGGGTGGTTTGTTCAGCGGTGACGACAAGCTGCCATCATACAACCTGCGTCTGCAATTGCTGAAAGCCGGTGACACGGTAGAAGTCTTATCAGCGCCTATTGCTCCGGTGGAAGATGAGGCTGCCCGTGCTGCAGCCAAGGGTCTGGTTGAATTGCTTCGCAATACAATCGCCTGAAGCAGCACGCCCTGTCAAAAATCCCTGGTAAAAGTCCGACCATAATCCGACAAAGAGTTGTTAGTCGGTACGGCATATCAATAGCGGAGTCAGCTATGGAAAAACGCGAAGAAATCTATAAAGGCAAGGCGAAGAGTGTCTATCGTACCGATGATCCCGATCTGTTCGTGATGCATTATCGTAACGATACCTCGGCCTTTGATGGCGCCAAGGTGGAAAAATTGACAGATAAGGGCCGTGTCAACAATCTGTTCAATGCCTTCATCATGCAGAAACTGGCCGCTGCTGGTATCAAGTCGCACTTCGTAAAAGTATTGAACGACAACGACTCATTGGTGAAGAAACTGCAGATGATCCCCGTGGAGTGTGTCGTCCGGAACTTGGCTGCTGGCAGCATATGCAAGCGCTACGGCATTGTTGAAGGCTCAGAGATCAACCCGCCGACTTTCGAGTTCTTTCTGAAGAATGACGCATTGCATGATCCCATGATCAATGACTACCACATCATTTCCTTTGGCTGGGCCACGGAGGCTCAGATTGTCGCCATGAAGGAGCTTACGTTCAGGGTTAACCAGGTATTGAAGGTCCTGTTTGCCGATGCCGGTATGTTGCTCGTCGATTACAAGCTGGAATTCGGCATGTGCAAAGGTGAATTGATGCTGGGTGACGAATTCAGCCCTGATGGCTGTCGTATCTGGGACAAAGAAACCCGCAAGAAAATGGACAAAGACCGGTTCCGCCAGGATCTGGGCAATGTCATTGAAGCCTACAAGGAAGTCGGTGAACGGCTCGGAATCGATTTCTCGCGCCTGCCCGACTGAGGACGCTGCAGATGGATGCCGGAGGGTTCATATTAGCGGGGCTCATACTGCTGGTCGTCTCGCTGATGATGAGCGTTTTCCTCAACTTACGACGTGCGTCCCGTATTGAGCAGCTCAACGCCGAAACGATGGATATTACTGCCGATCTTGCTGCCCGCAATGCTGAATACGGCCTGATCAACCAGCGTGCCATGCTGTTGCAGCAACAGGTAGAACAACAACTCGCCACCACCCAACAGTTACGTGAGCAGGTGGCAAGGCTGGAAAGTGGTTTCAGTGTCGAGCGTCAGCAACACGAAGAAAAAGTGCACCTGCTGATGCATGCGCGCGAACAGCTGACACTGGAATTCCGCCAGCTCGCCAACGATGTCCTCGAACAGAAGGGTAAGTTATTCGCCGAAGCCAGCAACGTGCAAATGCAACAGTTGTTGCAGCCGCTAGGCGATAGGCTCCGTACTTTCGAGCAGAAAGTCGATGAAACCTACGACAAGGAATCGAAGCAGCGTTTCTCGCTTGAACGCGAGATCAAATCGTTGCTTGAACTCAATACCCGTATCAGCGCTGATGCCAATCGTCTGACCAGTGCACTGAAAGGCGATAACAAGACCCAAGGTACGTGGGGTGAAGTGATCCTTGAACGAGTGCTGGAAAAGTCTGGCCTTGAGAAAGGTCGCGAATATGATGTGCAGGTCAGCCTGAAGGACGACGACGGGCGCCGGAGCCAGCCTGATGTAGTTGTTCATTTGCCTGAACAAAAGGATGTTGTCATCGATTCCAAGGTGGCGCTGACTGCTTACCAGGCATATTACAACGCCAGCGAAGACAGCCAGCGTGAGCAGTTTCTCAAACAGCACATTGCCTCCATTCGAAGTCACATCAGAAATCTGGCGGGCAAGAACTATCAGGAACTACCGGGTCTTCGGACACTCGATTATGTCTTGTTGTTCCTGCCAGTCGAGGCAGCCTTCACGCTGGCAGTTCAGCACGATGACAACCTGTTCACGGAGGCGTTTGAACGCAACATTATCCTCGTCGGGCCATCTACGCTGCTTGCAACCTTGCGGACTATCCAGAATATCTGGCGCTATGAATACCAGAACAAGCATGCGCTTGAGATCGCTCGTCAGGCAGGCCAGCTATATGACAAGTTTGCTGCTTTTGCCGGCGATCTGGAGAAGATAGGTGATCGCATCGGCCAGACCCAAAAAGCGTGGGACGATGCCCATAACAAGTTGCGTAGTGGCAAGGGCAATCTGATCAGTCGCGCAGAACGACTCAAGGCCTTGGGTGTGCGAGCTAGCAAGAGTCTCCCTGGTGAGTTGCCGGAATTGACGGATCGGGTGGACGAAGATGCAGACGAATGATTTGTCTGCAGTGCGTGGGTTCTTGCGCTGTGACACTCCAGAGGCCTGGGTGGATGTTGCGGTACGCGAAATTCCGACGCTATTGGTTGATCACGCCAACTGCGAGAAGAAGGCCGCTTCGACAGCAATGAACCTGATGTACCGCTATGTCGACAAACCTGATCTGTTGGAGAAAATGTCACAGCTGGCGCGGGAAGAGTTGTTGCATTTCGAACAAGTGGTCAGCTTCATGCGCAAGCGGGACATTGCCTACAAGCATCTCGGGCCTGCCCGGTATGCATCAGGCCTGCGCGATCACATCCGTACGAGCGAACCTGGCAGGCTGGTGGACGTGATGATCATCGGGGCATTCGTGGAAGCCCGCTCCTGCGAACGCTTTGCGGCAGTGGCGCCGCGGCTTGATGCCGAGCTGCAAAAATTCTATGTGTCGTTGCTCCGGTCAGAGTCTCGCCATTTTGGCGACTACCTGGCATTGGCACAGCAGTATGCCGCTGAGGACATTAATCCACGGATCGAATTCTTTGCCGATCTCGAAGCGAAGTTGATTGCCAGCGACGATGCACTGTTCCGTTTCCACAGCGGTAACCCTGTCGCCAACTATTCGGCGCAGTGAAGCGGAACAGTCACGGTGTTGCCGAGTTTTTTGCGTAACGATGCTACATCGTCACAGCGCAAATGGTCGTCCCCCAGTAGTGAGACAAACCGCAGTATTGGTAGTTCCAGCAGGGGCGTCACTGTAGTGACTGGGTTGCTGCGTATTCCCAATACCCGGAGGTTGCCCAACGAGATCAGTGGACGCAAGTCACTCACACGATTGTCGCTCAGCTCCAATTGTTCAAGCTTGGCCAAGACATCGATACCGGCCAGCGTTTCAACACCGATGCCGGGGCAGGCAAGCAGTTTTACCTGGTCCAGAGCAGTGAAGCCGCTCGCTTCCATGTACTGGTTCAGGCAGCCCTGGAGTGCTGGATCTTGCAGTGCAGCCGTACCGGTTGGGGAGGCCTCCTTGCCCGGTGAGAAGATAACGTTGTCATTGAACGTATAGGTATAGGCTCCGTGACAACCAGCGACCAAGATAAGTGCTGCGAGACAGGTAGTAGGCAACAAGGATTGCAGGCAAATAGTCATAATAGCCGGGGTGGCAGAACGTGCCGGAGGAGGCGCAGGACAGGGGGCTATGGTAGTAATTATCACTGTCACCCGGTAGTATGCGCGCCTTGTATTTACGTGCAGTACCGGTTTTTCCGGGATTTCATCCACTTTGGCGGCGGTTCGGGCCGGCTGCCTTCCCACAGGAATCCATTATGAAATTTGCAGCAAGCCGCGGCTTTACTGTTCTCGCACTGGCCGTCTCGTTTTCGTCCGTTGGGCTGGCGCAGGATCTCACGACCCCACAGCAG
>Ga0255096_1000272_pt1 | contig 27803 bp, 26 predicted proteins | sample Colum_Atlam_RepA_2_FD_188563 | JGI IMG/M metagenome (GOLD analysis project Ga0255096, IMG submission 188563) | Freshwater microbial communities from Columbia River, Oregon, United States - Colum_Atlam_RepA_8d | ecosystem: Environmental > Aquatic > Freshwater > River | place: USA: Oregon... | reverse complement strand
ACCGACGATCACCGCCGCTCCAAGCAGGGTGGCGGCGTCGGGGCGTTCACCAAACACCGTGATGCCAAGCACCATCGCAAAAAGCAGGCGGGTATAGCGAAACGGCGTGACAACCCCAACTTCACCCGTGCGCATGGCGGTGGTCAGCGCGGCATAGGCAGAAATACCGAACAAAGCGGCCCCTGCAACCAGCAGCAGGGTCAGCGCATCCGGGAGCAGCGCCCCGCCCGACACCGCAAGAATGATCACCCCCGACAGCGCCAACATGATAAAGCCGGTGACGCCAAGTTGTGCGTTTGACAGGGCAGGTGGTGCTGCGCGGGTGGCAAGATCGCGGCCAGCAAAGCCAGCCATCGCGATCAGCGCCAGCAACGACAAGGCGTCAAAACCCGACGGTCCGGGGCGCAAGATGATCAGCACCCCGACAAAACCCAGCAAGATCAAGACCCAACGTGACGGGCTTACTTTTTCGCGAAACATCACCGCCGCGCCCAAGACCACAACAAGCGGCGTGGCCTGCAGGATCGACGAGGCGACCGAAATCGGCGTCAGCGCAATCGCCAGCGCGTAGAACAGCCGACCAGTGATTTCAAAAGCCGAACGCGTCGCCATAGTGCCGGTGAAGGCCGCGCGCGGCAGCGGTGGTTGCTTTGCGCGCATGGCCAGCAGCGAAAAGGTGACAATTCCGATAAGGCCCATCAGCAAGATTGCCTCGCCCACCGGAATCTTTTGCGATGCGGCCTTCAGAAAGGCATCTTCCACCGCGAATCCGGCCATCGACGCCACCATCCAAAGGCTGCCTGCAAGATTACCGTCGGCCCCGCGTTTGGTCATGGCATCGCCTTTGGCTGTGCTTCATCTTGGCAAAAATATCCCCGCCGGAGGCATCTGCGGTTAGGTCGCGTGCCTCCGGCGGGGATATTTAAGACCAATGTGAATGCGGGCTTAGATCAGACCAGCGTGCTGCATCGCAGCTTTGATGCGGGCTTTGGTGGGGTCTGTCAGCGGCAGCAGCGGCAGGCGGACATCTTCGCTGCACAGGCCCAGCAGTGACAGGCCGTATTTGGCGCCAGCAAGGCCCGGTTCGATGAAGATGGCTTCGTGCAGCGGCATCAGGCGGTCTTGGTATTCCAGCGCCTTGGCATAGTCGCCCGCCAGCGTGGCGGCTTGGAATTCGGCGCAGAGCCGCGGGGCGACGTTGGCGGTGACCGAAATGCAGCCTACGCCGCCATGGGCGTTGAACCCCAGCGCGGTGGCGTCTTCGCCCGAAAGCTGGATGAAATCCTTGCCGCAGGATGCGCGCTGCATCGACACGCGTTCGATTTTGCCAGTGGCGTCTTTGACGCCGATGATGCGCGGCATTTTCGCCAGTTGGCCCATGGTGTCGGGCGTCATGTCAACGACCGAGCGGCCGGGGATGTTATAGATCACGATCGGCAGGGTGCAGCAGTCGTGCAGCGCGGTGTAATGCGCAATCATCCCGGCTTGGGTCGGCTTGTTGTAATAGGGGGTCACCACCAGCGCTGCATCGGCGCCGACTTTTTCGGCAAAGCGGATCAGCGAAATGCCTTCGACGGTGTTGTTCGACCCCGCACCTGCGATCACTGGCACGCGGCCAGCGGCGGTTTCGACGACGACTTCGATGACCTTTTGGTGTTCTTCATGGCTGAGCGTCGGGCTTTCGCCGGTGGTGCCGACCGGAACCAGACCGGTGGAGCCTTCGGAGATGTGCCATTCGACAAGTTTCTTCAGCGTCACCAGATCGAGTTCACCGTTCTTGAACGGCGTAACCAGTGCGGGAATGGACCCTTTGATCATGGTGCGCGTCTCCTATGTGAGGGCTGGATTGAGTCGCCCGATTGTAAACGCGACTTACCTAGCGGGGCACGCGGCGTTTGCCAAGCATGGGCGGTGAATTGCCGGGGGAATGGCAGGGTAACGCCCTTATGGGTTGTGCGGAATCGGGGCTTGAGGCACAATTTGGCGATGAGCAGCATAATCAAGATCGCAAAAGCGGTCGCCGTTTCGTTTCTTCTGATGGGACAAGGCATGGCACGCGCCGATGAGGCGGGGGCTTTGGCTATTGCATTGAAGGCGGCGGAGACCAAGGATTGGACCGAGGCGTTGACCGCAGCCCAAGGGGCGGGGGCGGTTGGTGGCGACATTATTCTTTGGCAATGGTTGCGCGACAGTCAGGGCAAGCTGGGCGATTACGAATCGTTTCTGGCGCGGCGGCCTGATTGGCCGGGCCTGCCGCTGCTGAAGGAAAAGGGCGAAGTCGCGGTGGCGCGGTCGACCGATCCAGCGCGGGTGGTGGCGTATTTTGGCAGCGATGCCCCAAAAACTGGCTTGGGCAGCGTGGCTTTGGTGCGGGCGCTGTTGGCGTTGGGCCGACAAAGCGATGCCGAGGCCGAAGCGTTTCGCGGTTGGACAGAACTGAAGTTCGACGCGGCAGACGAAGATGCGATGCTGGCGATGATGGGCGATGTGCTGTCGGTTGCGCATGAGGTTCGGCTGGATCGGATTTTGTGGGAGGGCGGCAGGCGAGCCGAGGCAGAGCGGATGCTGCCAAGGGTTTCGCCCGCGTGGAAGGCTTTGGCGCTGGCGCGGATGGCGTTGCAGGCGGATAGCAGCAAAGCGGTGGCCTTGGTGGACGCGGTGCCGAAGGCCGCGGTTGCCGATGCCGGGCTGGCCTTTGACCGGTTCAACTATCGGATGCGCGCTGACCGCTATGACGATGCGGCGGCGCTGATTTTGGAACGGAGTAAATCGGCGGCGAGTTTGGGCGACCCGGCGGCGTGGTCAAAGCGGCGGGCGGATCTGGCGCGGATCTTGTTGCGGCTAGGGCAGCCAAAGCTGGCTTTCCATGTGGCGGCAAGCCATCAGATGACCGAAGGCGATAGCTATGTTGATCTGGAGTTTTTGGCGGGCTTCATTGCGCTGCGCAAATTGGACGACCCGGACACGGCGCTAAAACATTTCAAGCACCTGAAAGAAGCGGTTGCGACGCCGATTTCGGTAGCACGGGCCGAATATTGGATGGGGCGGGCGCTAGAGGCCAAGGGCGACGGTGCTGCGGCGAACGCGGCCTATGCGCGGGCGGCGCGCAATCAGACGGCGTTTTATGGCATGCTGGCTTCGGAAAAGATTGGCCTGCCACTGGACCCGGCACTGGTGAATGTGGGGGAACCGGGGCCGGGGTGGAAGACCTCTGGCTTTGCGCAATCTTCAGTGTTGGCGGCGGGGCGCTTGCTGGCGCAGGCGGGCGACCGGACCTTGGCAAAGCGGTTCTTTTTGCATCTGGCGGAAAGCCTGAATGGCGCAGAGCTTGAACAGCTTGCCGATTTGGCCCTGCGGATGGAAGAGCCGCATATTGCGGTGTTGGTGGCCAAGGCGGCGGCAGAGCGCGGGCTGATTTTGCCGCGCGCCTATTATCCGGTGCCGGATTTCGTGCCAGACAACCTGCCGGTCAGCCGGGCGTTGGCGCTGTCGATCTCGCGGCGGGAAAGCGAGTTTGATCCGGCGGCGCAAAGCAAAGCGGGCGCGCGTGGGTTGATGCAGGTGATGCCCGATACCGCGCAGCATGTGGCGTTGAAGCTGGGTGAAAAAAGCTCTGCCTCGCGGTTGATTTCAGACCCTGCGTTCAATGTGCGGATGGGGTCGGCTTATTTGGGGCATATGGCGGAAGAATTCGGGCCTGCGGTGGCGCTGATTGCGGCGGGGTATAACGCCGGACCGGGGCGGCCGCGCAAATGGATCAAACAATTTGGCGATCCGCGCAGCGCATCGGTGGACGTGGTGGATTGGGTCGAGATGATTCCCTTCACCGAAACCCGCACCTATGTGATGCGGGTGGCCGAAGGCGTGGTGATTTATCGGGCCAAGTTGAAGGGCAAGGCGGGGCCGGTGCGGATTACAGCCGAACTGACGGGGCGGTAATATTGGTGCCCTTGGGGGGCAAAGCGCAGATCAAACGGCGGTGGCAGGTTCGCCTTTTACCCGTTGCCGCCACAGGGTGAACAAGCCAGCGGCAACCACCAAGATCGCCCCGACCGCCACGTTGGGGCGCAGGGTTTCGCCGAAGTAAAACAACCCAAGGCCCGAGATGAACACCAGTTGCAAATAGGCAAAGGGCTGCACAGCCGAAGCTTCGGCCACCGCAAGCGATTGTATCAGCAGCCAGTGGCCCAAGCAGGCAGTGCAGCACAGCGTTGCCATGAAAATCCAATCGCCTTGCGCCATGGGCTGCCAGTAATACAGCCCCACCGGTGTCATTGCGATGGCACCGGTAACACCTGTCCAGAAGAAGCTGACAGAGGCGGCGTCTTGGCGGGCCACAAAGCGGGTTAGCAGGCCGTAAAGGGCAAAGATGAATGCCGACACGAACGGAATGATCGCCCAAGGCGAGAATACTGTGACCCCCGGCTTCAGGATGATCAGAATACCGACAAAGCCGATGGCGATGGCGGTCCAACGCCGCCAGCCGACCTTTTCGCCCAGAACCGGACCGGACAGCGCCGCGACAAGCAAAGGGTAGCAGGTAAAGACAGCGTGGGTTTCGATCAGGCCAAGGTGAACGAAGGCGACGACCATGATTGCCACCTCGACCACCAAAATCAGCCCGCGCAGCGGTTGCAGCACCGGGTGTTTGGTGTGGATGGCAGCCCGGATGCCGCCCGGCGCGCGCGCGGCCAAGGCTATGACGAACAGCGCGAAGAACCAGAACCGGATCATCACCACCATCTGCACCGGATACGCGGCACCAAGGTGGCGCGACACCCCGTCTTGCAGCGCAAACACCACGCAAGACGCAGCCATCAGCCCGATGCCAAGCCGGGTATTCTGTCGGTTTTGCATGGCGTGTTTAGTCATGGGGGGCTTCCATCGGGGTCTTTTCATTCCACAGCGCCCAGATACCGGCGACAATGATCAGCGCGGTGCCAAGGATGACCGGGACAGCAAGGGTTTCCCCAAAAACCGTGATGCCGATCATCGAGGCAAACACGATATGCAGGTAGGCAAAGGGTTGCACAGCCGACGCCTCGGCGGTTTCATAGCATTTCTGCAGCAGCCAGTTCGACAAGATAGAGGTCGCAGCATAGCACGCCACAAAGCCCCAGTCTTGCGGGGTGATCGCCTGCCAATGCGGCAGGCCGATTGCGGTGATTAGCAGCGCGCCAATGACGGCGGGCCAAAAGAACGCCGGAAAGCTGGGCTCGTCGCGTGTGGTCAGGCGGGTCAGCACCGAATAGGTGCCAAACAGCACGGCAGAGCCGATGGGCAGCAGGGCGGGCCACGAAAACACGCCAAAGCCGGGGCGCAGGATGATCAAGACGCCCGCCATGCCGATGCCAACGGCGGCCCAGCGCTGCCAGCTTAGCTTTTCGCCCAAGATCGGGCCGGACAGCGCCACCACAACAAGCGGGCAGATGGTAAAGATGGCCAGCGCATTGATCAGGCCGATCATGGTATAGCCCCAGACCATCAGGCAGATTTCGACAACCAGCAGCACCGCGCGCATCAGATGCGCCCAAAGCCGCTTCGACTGCACCGCAGCGCGTGCGCCTTCGGGGCGGCGCAGCGCCAGCATGATGACAAATGCCGCAAACACCCAATAGCGCAGCATCACCACCATCAAGGTGTTGTAATTGCCTGCCAAGTGCCGCGAAAATCCGTCTTGCACCGCAAAAGCCGCGACGGCGGCGATCATCAACAGAATGCCCTTGCGATTTTGCGTCATAGCAACTGGCCCTTTGACATGTGGCGTTTGCGGCCATGACCTGGCGCGCGTTCAACGTGAAAACCCACATCTGCCAGTGATCTGCGCACATGGCCCGCTGCGGTATAGGTTGCAAAGGTGCCACCGGGGGCGGTGTGGCGGCCAACCTCGGCCAAGATTTCGGGCGACCAAAGCTCGGGGTTTTTGGCGGGCGAAAAGCCATCCAGAAACCAAGCGTCGGCCTGCAGTGTTGACGCGGCAAGGGTTTGGCGGGCATCGCCGATGATGATTTCTGCGGTGATCGGACCAAGCGTCAGCGTGGTCGCCCCTGCTGCCCATTGCGACAGGAACGGCGTCGCCACAGCCTCGGCCTCGGGGAAGTGGTTCAGGGCACGCGCGATTTCATCGGCGGTCAGCGGAAACGCCTCGAAGCTGGTGAACCGGATCGGCACCGACGGATTGGCAATCAGCAATGCCAGCAGGTTCAACCCGGTGCCAAAGCCCAGTTCCGCAACATGAAAACCGGGGGTCAGCCGCGCCGGAAGATCGTTGCCCGCCAGAAAGACGTGGCGGGTTTCCGACAAGCCATCGTTGAGCGAAAAATACGGGTCGTCAAACCGCGTCGACACCGGGATCACGCCGTCGCGCCAGTTCAGGGGGCTATGGTCTGGGGGGTTCATCTGTCATATGGCCTTGGTCGGGCGGACCATGAGAGAGGCGGCGCGGAATGGCAAGGGTGGAAGTGACGGTGCGCGGCGGCGGCATCTTCGGTCTTGCTGTGGCGTGGGAAATCGCGCGGCGCGGCACGAAGGTCCGGCTGATTGAAACGGTGCGGATCGGGGCCGGATCGTCAGGCGGGGTGGTTGGCGCCCTTAGCCCGCATGTGCCGGAAAGCTGGAACGAAAAGAAAGCCTTTCAACTGGCAAGCCTGCTGATGGCCGAAAGCTGGTGGGCGGCGGTCGAAGCCGCGTCGGGGCTGGCAACCGGCTACGGTCGCGTTGGCCGGTTGCAGCCCTTGGCGGACGCCGCAGCGGTTGACCTTGCGCGCGCGCGCAGCATTTCGGCGGGTGATTTGTGGCAGGGCCGCGCCGAATGGCGGGTGGTGCCCGCGACCGGTGCCGCGTGGGAGCCGGTTTCGCCCTCGGGGTGGTTGGTCGAAGACACGCTCAGCGCGAGGCTACATCCCCGACTGGCTGCGGCGGCCTTGGTTGCCGCGATCCGTGCAGTGGATGGCGAGGTGGTGGTTGGCGATGCGACTGATGAGGGGGCTGTGGTTTGGGCAACCGGGGTCGCGGGGCTAGAGGCTTTGACGGCCGATCTGGGCCGTCCGATTGGCGGCGGCGTCAAGGGGCAGGCGCTGTCGCTTGCCTATGACGCGCCGGACCTGCCGCAACTGTTTGTTGATGGGCTGCATGTGGTGCCGCATATCGACGGCACGGTGGCAATCGGTTCAACCTCGGAACTGCACTGGACCGATCTGGCGACAGACGCGCAGCTTGATGCTCTGCACGCCAAGGCCATCGCAGCGCTGCCGGTTCTGGCCTCGGCCAAGCTGGTTGACCGTTGGGCCGGGGTGCGGCCACGGGCGAAAACCCGTGCGCCGGTGCTGGGGGCTTGGCCAGGCCGGGCCGGGCATTTTGTGGCGAATGGCGGCTTCAAGATCGGCTTTGGCATGGCGCCGAAAGTGGCCGAGGTTATGGCAGATCTGGTCCTAACCGGCCAAGACGCCATCCCCGAAGGCTTCCGCCTTTAGCCGGGCGCGTAACGTCAAACCGCCGCGCTGCAAGCGGGTATTGCTCTTTCTGAAATACTCCCGCCGGAGGCGACTTGGCTGCAGCCAAGGCCACGTTTGACATGCAGCGCCTAAAGTCAGGCTTTCGGGCGGTTGTCGACGATGCGTACGGCCTTGCCGTCGAACCTTGGCACCGACCCCGGTGCGCCAGCGTTGACCTGCACGGTGATGCCCAAAATCTGCTTGATGCGCTTTTGCAATCGCGCGGCAAGTTGCAGGCGGTCTTCGGCAGAACCGGTGGCTTCGACGGCAATGGCCATGCTGTCCATCCGGCCCTCGCGGCGCAATTCGATCTGGAAATGCGGCGCAAGCCCCGGCTGTGCCAGCACTTGTTCTTCGATCTGGCTGGGAAATACATTGACGCCGCGCAGGATGATCATGTCGTCGCTGCGGCCGCGCAGCCTTTCGATACGGCGCATGCTGCGGGCAGTGCCGGGCAACAGCCGGGTCAGATCGCGGGTGCGATAGCGCACAATCGGCATGGCTTCTTTGGTTAGGGATGTCAGCACCAGTTCGCCCAATTGCCCGTCGGGCAGCACAGCGCCAGTGTCAGGGTCGATGATTTCGGCAAGGAAATGGTCTTCCCACAGATGCAGGCCATCTTTGGTTTCGACACATTCAATCGCCACGCCGGGGCCGATCACCTCTGACAGGCCATAGCAATCCAGCGCATGCATGTCGAAGGCCTGTTCGATTTCGGCGCGCATGGCGTTGGTCCAGGGTTCGCCGCCAAAGATGCCGACCCGCAGCGGGCTTTGCCGAGGGTCGCGGCCTTGGGCGCGGTATTCATCCAGTATCGACAGCATATAGGACGGGGTCGAGCCGATGGTGGTGGCGCCGAAATCTTCGATCAGCGTGACCTGCCGATGCGTCATGCCGCCTGATACCGGAACCACGGTGCAACCCATGCGTTCCGCGCCGTAGTGAAAGCCCAAGCCGCCAGTAAACAGGCCATAGCCAAAAGACAGATGCACCACATCGCCGCTGCGCGTGCCGCAAGCCCGCATCGACCGCACCATCAGATCGGCCCAAGTCGTCAGGTCTTGCGCGGTATAGCCAACGACGGTTGCCTTGCCGGTTGTGCCAGAAGAGGCATGCAGGCGAATGACCTTTTCACGCGGCACGGCAAACATGCCGAACGGATAATTCGCCCGCAGGTCCGCCTTTTGGGTGAACGGAAACCGCACAATATCATCCAAACTGCGCAGGTCGTCGGGATGCACGGCGGCGGCTTTGAAGGCGGCGGCGTAATGCGGGATGTTGTGATAGGCGTGGGCGAGCGACCATTTCAGCCGCGAAAGTTGCAGCGCCATGATCTGATCACGCGACGCTGTTTCGATCGGCTCCAAGCTGCGGCGGTCGGGGGCCAGATCGAGCATGCGGTTTCCTTTCGCCACGGCAACAAGCACTTGTCTTTCCGCAAGAATGGCGCGGGAAATTGGGCATTGTCGTGGCGACGGTGCGGAATTTAGCGGCTTTGTGCGCCGGCAAAGGCGCTGTCGGCCAAGGTAAAGATCACGCCGCCGGCAAATCTGGTGACTGTTCCGGTGCGGTTCGGTCACCACAAGCGCAAGACGGGCGCTATTTTGCCCGACTTGCAGCAGGTTGATGCCAAGGTTTTGGGTGGCGGCATCGCGCGCCTACATCTTTACGGCCTCGGCAGGCAGGTCTTTGACCTTAACCGTTCAACAGATCTTGCACCATCGGGATTACTTTTTCCCCGTAAAGCTGGATGCAGGTCAACTGGGCCTGATGCGGCACTGGGCCAGTGGTGTATTTCATGTCAAAACGCTGGATACCCAGATCGCGCATCGCGCTTGCGATTTTGCGCGCCACGGTTTCGGGCGAACCGACGTAAAGCGAGCCGTGCTGCACCTCTTCCAGATAGCGGTCTTTGGTTGTGGGCGGCCAACCGCGTTCGCGGCCCAAGCGGCCAAACATGGTTTGGTAATGCGGCCACAGGGTTTCTTGTGCCTCTTCATCCGTTGCCGCAACAAAGCCGGGGGAATGGATGCCAATCGGGCGCACCGGGCGTTCCAGTTGTGCGCAGGCGCGGTGGTACAGGTCGATGTAGGGAGCAAAGCGGCGCGGGTCGCCGCCGATGATCGCTAGCATCAATTGCAGGTCTTGCCGCACCACGCGCACCACCGATTCCGGGCTGCCGCCAACGCCAACCCAAGTGGTCAGCCCTTGCGGGCCAAGCGGCGGATAGACGATTTGATTGGTCAGCGGGGTGCGGGTTTGGCCAGACCAAGTCAGGCTGGGTTGGCGCACCAGCTTGGCGAAGATATCAAGCTTTTCCTCGAACAAAAGTTCGTAGTCTTCCAGCGAATAGCCAAACAGCGGATAGGATTCGGTGAACGAGCCGCGGCCCAAAATCACCTCGGCCCGGCCATTCGACAGCGCGTTCAGGGTGGAAAAACGTTGAAACACCCGGATCGGATCATCGGACGACAGCACGGTAACGGCGGTGCCCAGACGGATGTTTTGCGTGCGGCTGGCAATCGCGCCCAAAATCACTTCGGGCGACGATATTGCGAAATCGGGGCGATGATGTTCGCCAAGGCCGATGAAATGAATGCCGACCTGATCGGCCAGAACCGCTTGTTCTACCACATCGCGCAAAACCTGATCCATCGGCAGGTCTTTGCCGTCTGCGGTTTGGGTTACGTCACCGAAAGTATCAAGGCCAAGTTCGACGGTCATGTCTGATCCCCTTTGTTGGCATCAGACATAAAGGGCGGCGCGGCTTTCGGGAAGTGCGCGCCGCCGCACAGGGTTTGTTCACCTGCCCAGATAGTGGCGGATCGCGCCTTCGGCCCCTAGGTCACGCACGCGGCCAAGGGCTGCGGCGAAGGTGGCCGGAAAGCTGGGATGGTCGGCAAGATCGCCGTAGATGCTGCGCTGTTCCAGCCAAAGCTGCGGGTTGCCTTGCGCAGCAATCGCGTTGGCTTGCAAAATATCCCAGTTTGGATCGTTGGGCGCGATGTGGGTGCCGCGATCAGAGGTGCCGGTGCAATAGCGGCACCACAACGCCGACACCAAGGCCAGACCTTCGGCCTTGCTGCCCGAAGCCAGCGCGTCGCGCAGCGGCGGCACGATGAATTTCGGTTGCCGGTTTGATCCGTCAAGGCACAGACGCCGTTCGGTGTCGGCCACTTCGGGGTTGGAAAACCGTTCGACGATTTGGCGGTAATACGCCGCCAGATCGGTGTTCGGCACCGGGGCCACGGTGGGAATGATGTCTTCTTGTTCAACCTTGTTCAGCAGGCCAAGGATCAACGGATGCGCCATTGCCTCGTGGACATATTCAATGTCCATCAGGCCGCCCGGATAGGCGATGGTGGCGTGGCCGCCGTTCAGGATGCGAATTTTCATCGCCTCATAAGCGTGGACATGCGGGGTAAAGGTGACGCCCACCTGTTCCAGAGCCGGCCGGCCGGCGGGGAAGTTGTCTTCCAGCACCCATTGACGGAAAGGTTCGCAGGTGACTGGCACCGGGTCTTGCAGGCCAAAGGCTTCGGCCATGGCGCGTTCGCGCGGGCCGGTGGCCGGGGTGATGCGGTCGACCATGCCATTGGGGAAGGCGACATTGGCCTTGATCCAATCGGCAAGGCTTGGGTCCGACAGGCGCGCCAGGCCGCAGACGGCCGCTTCGGTGACATGGCCGTTGCCCGGGAGGTTGTCACAAGACATCACGGTGAAAGCGGCGATGCCTGCAGCACGGCGCGCTTTTAGGGCAGCGATAATCGCGCCAAAAGCGGTGCGATGCGGGTTTACGGCATCGGCGGCGATTTCGGGTGCGGTCGGGTCAAACTGACCTGTCGCCGGGTCGATGAAATAGCCGCCTTCGGTCACGGTCAGCGACACAATGCGGATTTCGGGGCGCGACATTGCGGCAATCAGCGCGGCATTGTCGGGCTGCACTTCGACAAAGCCGATCATAGAGCCGATGCGGCGGCAAGATTTGCCGTTGGGGTCCAACTCGATCACCGTCGACAGGCAATCTTGCGCCAAAAGCGCATCGCGCATGCGGGCGTCGCCTTCGCGAACACCGGCACCCAAGATTGCCCAATCATGGCCTTGGCCTGTGGCAAAAAGATCGTCCAGATACACCGCCATATGGGCGCGGTGAAAGTTGCCAAGGCCAATATGAACAATGCCCGCAGTCAGTTTGCTGCGATCATAGGCAGGCAATGACGTGGTGTGAGACGCAGTGTTCATGGTCATGCCATCCAGTTGCCGCCGTCTACGCCGAAGCACTGGGCAACGATGTAGTCGGCTTCTGGCGTTGCCAGAAAGATCGCCATGCCTGTCAGGTCTTGGGCGGTGCCCATGCGACCGAAGGGAACCGCCGCGCCAACTTCGCGCTTTTTCTGGCCCGGCTGTTTGTTTTCATATTTGGCGAAGAACGCGTCGACGCCATCCCAATGTTCACCGTCGACCACGCCGGGGGCGATGGCGTTCACGTTGATCTTGTCGGCGATCAGGTTCAGACCGGCAGACTGGGTCAGGCTGATTACTGCGGCTTTGGTTGCGCAATAGACCGCAACCAAACCTTCACCACGACGACCGGCTTGCGACGCCATGTTAATGATTTTGCCGCCTTTTCCGGCGGCGATCATGTGCTTGGCCGCAGCCTGCATGCAAAACAGCGTGCCGGTGACGTTCACGGCGAACAAACGGTCATAGTCGGCGCGGGTGATTTCAACGATGGGGGCTGCCGAAAACAGCGCGGCATTGTTCACCAGAATATCCAGCCCACCCATCGCGGTGGTTGCTGCCGCAAAGCCCGCGTCAATCGACGCTTGCGATGTCACATCCATCTTGATGCCGATGGCCTTTGGCCCCAAAGCCGCAGCCGCTTGCGCCACCGCTTCGGCATTGATGTCAGCCAGCGCGACCGTGGCACCTTCGGCAATATAAGCGCGGGCGAATTCATATCCGATACCGCGCGCGGCCCCGGTGATCAGGGCGGTTTTACCATTCAGTCTCATGCCAGTGCCTTTCCGTCTTGCCCAAAGCGGTGCAGTTTGCCCGCCTGCGGTGCCAGACCGATTTTGTCGCCGGGCCGCAGGTTCAAGTCGCCGCCCGCGCGAACGGTGATCGGCTCCATGCCTGCGACGGCAACTTTGAGGAAGGTGTCAGAGCCAAGATGCTCTGACAGACCAACGGTGCCGTGCCACGGACCATCGGCGGTGATGTCAAGATGTTCGGGGCGAACGCCAATCGTGGTGGCGTTGTGCTTTGCCGCCTCGGCCCCGGTGATCAGGTTCATCTTCGGGCTGCCGATGAAACCGGCAACGAAGGTGTTAGCCGGGTTGCGATACAGATCCAGCGGGCTGCCGACCTGTTCGATGCGGCCTGCGTTCAGCACAACGATCTTGTCGGCCATGGTCATGGCTTCGACCTGATCATGGGTCACATAGATCATCGTGGTTTTAAGCGACTGATGCAGTTCGGAAATTTCTTGACGCATGTTGACGCGCAACGCTGCATCAAGGTTCGACAGAGGTTCGTCGAACAAGAAGGCCGCCGGTTCACGCACGATGGCGCGGCCAATGGCCACGCGTTGGCGTTGACCGCCAGACAGTTGGCCGGGGCGGCGATCAAGGTAGCTGGTCAGGTTCAGCACCTTGGCGGCGTTGTTCACTTTCTGCTCGATCACCGCAGGGTCGATGCCTGCCATTTTCAGCGGGAAGGCGATGTTTTTGCGCACGCTCATATGCGGGTAAAGCGCATAAGACTGGAACACCATCGCAAGGCCGCGCTTGGCGGGCGGCAGGCTGGTGGCGTCGGCACCGTCGATTTCGATGGTGCCAGAGGTGGTGTCTTCCAACCCTGCAATCAGCCGCAGCAGGGTAGATTTGCCGCAGCCCGACGGGCCGACGAAAACCACGAACTCGCCGTCTTCGATACCAAGGTCGATCGAAGGGATGACATCAACGTCGCCAAAAGATTTACGGACGGATTTAAGCGTTATCTTGCCCATGTTGGCCTCATTTCCGGAGTTTCATTTCACGGCGCCGAACGTCAGGCCGCGGACAAGTTGTTTCTGGCTGAACCAGCCAAGGATCAGGATTGGCGCAATGGCCATGGTGCTGGCGGCCGACAGTTTGGCGTAGAACAGACCTTCGGGCGACGAGTAGCTGGCGATGAATTGCGTCAGCGGCGCGGCGTCAGAGGTGGTCAGTTGCAGCGTCCAGAAGGCTTCGTTCCAGGCCAGGATGATGTTCAGCAGCATGGTCGAAGCGATGCCGGGAATGGCCATCGGGGTCAGCACATACAGGATCTCGCTGCGCAGCGAGGCCCCATCCATGCGCGCGGCTTCAAGGATTTCGCCGGGGATTTCCTTGAAGTAGGTATACAGCATCCAGACGACGATCGGCAGGTTGATCAGCGTCAGCACCACCACAAGGCCAGACCGGCTGTCGAGCAGGCCAAGGTCGCGGAACATCAGATACATCGGCACCAGAACGCCCACGGCCGGCATCATCTTGGTCGACAGCATCCACATCAGCAGGTCTTTGGTGCGTTTTCCGGGCACGAAGGCCATCGCCCAAGCGGCGGGAATGGCGATCACCAAGGCCAGCAGGGTCGAGCCGAACGACAGGATAACCGAGTTCCAGAAGTGCAGCGCATAGTTTGACCGGGTCTGCACCTCGCCATAGCTTTCAAGGCTCCACGGGGCGGTAAGCATGTCGAGTGGGGCCTTGATGGCATCACCTTCTGACTTGAAGCTCATCAAGATGGTCCACAAGATCGGGAAGAAGATCAGGAAACCGATGGCCCAAGCCAAGGCGGTGACAACAGCCTTGCGGGTCTGGGTGGTTTTGCGGGCCATGGGTCATGCCTCCAGGTTCTTGCCAATCATCCGCATCAGGAAGAAGGCAACGATGTTTGCGAGGATGACGGCGATAATGCCGCCAGCAGAACCGCCACCGACGTCAAACGACAGCAAGGATTGCGCGTAAACGAGGTAGGGCAGGTTGGTTGACGCCGTGCCGGGGCCACCGTTGGTGGTGACCAGAATTTCAGCAAAGACCGACAACAAGAAGATGGTCTGGATCAGGATCACCACGGTGATCGAGCGGGTCAGGTGCGGAATGGTCAGATACCAAAAGCGCGCCAGCGGGCTTGCGCCATCCATTTCGGCGGCTTCTTGCTGTTCGCGGTCCAAGGATTGCAACGCGGTCAGCAGGATCAAGGTGGAAAACGGCAGCCAGCTCCACGCAACAATCAAGATGATTGATGCAAGCGGGGCTTGTGACAGAAAATCATAGGGTTGCAGCCCAAGACCCTTGGCGATGTGGGCAAACATGCCGTTCACCGGGTTCATGAACATGTTCTTCCACACCAGTGCCGAAACCGTAGGCATGACAAAGAACGGCGCGATGACCATGACGCGGACGATGCCTTGACCCCACATCGGCTGATCCAACAACAGCGCAAGGCCGATGCCGCCGAACACGGTGATCAGCAGCACGCCAACAACCAAGGTGATGGTGTTGCGCAATGCGTCCCAGAACGCGGCTTGGGTCAGGAAGTAGTAGTAGTTGTCAAAGCCAGCAAAGGATGTGCCGGGCGTCAGCAGGTTGTAGCGCAGGAATGAAAAGTAAATCGTCATCCCCAGCGGCACGATCATCCACAAAAACAACAGGATAACTGCAGGGGAAACCATCAACCGGGCGGCGGTGCGGGAGTGCGCGGTGGCCATGACAGGCTCCTTCCGGGGTGGGTCTTGAAAAAGGGAAAGGCGGGGCCGCCTTGGGAGATCGGCCCCGCCCTAGTGCGGTTACTTGATGTAACCGGCTTTGGTCATTTCAGTTTTCACCAGTTCTTGGCTTGCAGCCAAGGCATCGTCTGCCGAGGTGGTGCCAGCCAATGCTGCCGAGAACTGTTGGCCAACTGCGGTTGCAAAGCCCTGGAATTCCGGGATCGCAACAAACTGGACGCCGGTGTAGGGAACCGGATCAACCGTCGGATGGGTCGGATCAGCTGCGTTGATGCTGTCCAGCGTCATCTTGGCGAACGGAACCTTCGCGTATTCCGGGTTCGCATACAGCGACGAACGGGTTCCCGGAGGCACGTTTGCCCAGCCTTCTTTCGAAGCGACCAAGGCGGCGTAGTCTTTGTTGGTTGCCCAGTTGATGAAGGCTTTCGCCGCGTCAACCTTTGCCGAGCCTGCCGGAATGGCCAGCGACCATGCCCAGAGCCAGTTGCCGCGCTTGCCCAGACCATTGTCGGGGGCCAACGCGAAGCCGACCTTGTCAGCCACGGTGCTGTCTTTGCCGGTCACGAAAGACGCAGCAACGGTCGCGTCGATCCACATGCCGCAATGGCCTTGTTGGAACAGCGCAAGGTTTTCGTTGAAGCCGTTGTTCGAAGCGCCGGGCGGGCCGTAGTTGTTCATCAGATCAAGGTAGAAGTTCAGCGTGTCTTTCCACGGCTGCTGATCGAACTGCGGGTTCCAGTTTTCGTCGAACCACTTGGCGCCGAACGAGTTCGACATAGCGGTCAGGAACGCCATGTTTTCGCCCCAGCCTGCTTTGCCGCGCAGGCAGATGCCGTACTGTTCTTTCGACTTGTCGGTCATCTTTTCGGCAGCGGTCTTGATGTCGGCCCAAGTCGGTGCTTCCGGCATGGTCAGGCCAGCGGCGTCCATCAGGTCTTTGCGATACATGACCATCGAGGATTCGCCGTAGAACGGCGAAGCGTACAGGTTGCCGTCAACCGTCAGGCCACCGGCGATTGCGGGCAGCAGGTCTGCTGCATCATAATCTGCCGGAAGGTCGTTCAGCGACACCAGCCAGCCGGCTTTGCCCCAGATTGGAACTTCGTAGGTGCCGATGGTCAGCACGTCAAATTGGCCGCCCTTGGTAGCGATGTCGGTGGTGACTTTTTGGCGCAGGACGTTCTCTTCCAGCGTGACCCATTCGACCTTGATGTCGGGGTTCTTGGCATAGAAGTCGTCCATCAGGCCTTGCATACGGACCATGTCGCCGTTGTTCACGGTGGCAACGGTGATGGTGGTGGTTTCGGCCGATGCCATACCCGTCAGGGTAAGCAAAGCCGTCGCGCCAAGCAGCGCGCGAAGCGTCATTTTCATAGGTATCCTCCCTGGATAGCGAATGAGCAAATCATCGCATGGTGAGTAAATGCTCACAACAGGCCCAGAGTCGTCAAGCCCCTTTTTCCGCCGCAATTGCGAAGGTTAGCGGCGGGCCAAAAGCGCGCGGGCGGTGGGTTCGTCTGTTACCACGCCGTTGATAATGCGGGATTTAAGGGCGGCTGCCAGCGCTGCAACCTTGGATGCGCCTGCAGCAATTCCGATAGACGGGCGATCTAGCCCCGGTTCAACCCGAACGCCACCAGTGCGCCGGTTGGTGCCAACGTCAAGATACATGCCTGCCGAATCATAGACCCAACCGGCCACTTCGCCGACCGCACCGGCGGCCTGCATCTCGTCCAGTTCCTGCCTAGTGACGAAACCATCTTTCAGCAGCGGCGCGTCGTTCGACATTTGACCAACGCCGACGATCACGACATCAGCCGCGCGCGCCAGATCGACCACTTTCTTCACCGGCCCCAGCGCGTGGAATGCGGCGTTTTCGGCGGGCGTGGGCGAGATCACAGGCACCGGCATCGGGTAGTGCGGCGCACGCACCTTGTCGGCGATGCGCATGACGACATCGAAGAAAGACGCCGACCCATCGGGGGCAATATTGCCAATCAGCGACACCAGCCGGTGTTGTTCGGCATCCATTGGCGACATGGCATCCACCATGCTGCGCAGCGCGCGACCGGTGCCAAGCCCGATCACAGATGGCCCCGGCATGCGCAAAAACCGTTCGGTTTCGGCGGCAGCCGCGGGGGCAATGCTGCGCACCGGGTCTGCACCCTGCCCAAGGCTGGGTGCCACGCGGCAGCGGGTCAGGCCATAGCGGGCCGTCAGCGCGGCTTCCAGATCAAGGCAGGCACCGATGGGATGGTTAAGGCGGACATGGATCAGGCCTTCGGCCATTGCCCGGCTGACCAGACGTTGCGCACGTTGGCGCGAAACGCCCAGCTCTGCCGCGATTTGTTCCTGCGTTAGCCCACCAACGTAATACAGCCAGCCCGCGCGGGCGGCGTCATCGTTCAGCGTGGGTTCGGGATCAATGCGGCTCATGGCGCTCTCTGCAATTCGGGCGCAATGTCGTAGAAACTGGCGAAGGATGCAAACCGGAAGTCAGGTCGCGCGTCTTCGGGTTCGTCTAGGGCGCGGCCAGCAAGGTGGCTGCCACCGGTAAACCGCCACACCGTCATGCCCGCGGCGCGGGCGGCGCGAATGCCGGTCAGGCTGTCTTCGATCACCAGACAGCGCGCCGGGTCGGCGCCCATCTGCGCGGCAGCATGCAAGAACAGATCGGGCGCAGGCTTGCCCTTGCGCACCATGCTGGCGGTGAAAAGCTGCGGCCCTGCCAGATGGCCAAGCCCCACAAGCTGCAAGGATTTTGCCGCACGGATCGGGCTGGACGATGTGGCGATGCAGAACGGGACGTTCAGCCCCGCAACCACGCCTGCCACGTCTGGCATGATCTTCAGATCGCGTTCAAAACTTGCCAGCAGGCGGGCGCGGTATTGCTCTTCGAACTCTGGCGGCAAGGTTAGCTGAAACTCTTGCCGGATGGTTTCCATCACCGTCGGATAGCTGCGGCCCAAAAAGTGCCGCGCCACATAAGCAAGGTCGATGTTGACGCCAAGCAGCGCCAATTCATCGATCAGCATTTGCGCCGAGATGATTTCAGAATCAATCAGCACGCCATCGCAGTCGAAAATCACCAGATCAAACATCACCGAAACAAGGCCGCCAGTTTAAGGGTGTCGATGCCGGGAACAATTTGCCCCTGCGGTTTGAAGGTGGCCACATCTTCACCCGCGACGATGGCGTTGACCACGGCCTCTTCCACCGCTTCGACGGCGGCAAGATACAGCGGGTCAATCTGTTCGCTGTTGATTTCTGTTTTGGTCAGGGTTGCGGGGGCGTGTTGTGGCATTGGCCCGGGGTTGGCGGTGGACAGCGCCAGAAAGATATCGCCCGAAGAATTGCCGCCCGGAGTGCCGCCACGGCCAATGCCAAGTGCGGCACGTTTGGCGACTTGCTTCAACGACAGGCCCGAAAGCGGCGCATCGGTGATCAGCACCACGATGATTGATCCCATTTCCTTTTGCGGCAAACCCCGGTCGAAGGTGCCTTCCGGCAGCAGTTTGCCAACCGGTTTGCCCAGCACCTTAAAATCGGGGCGGCGACCGTGGTTGGCTTGCACCAAGCAGCCCATGGTATAGCTTTGCCCGCCAATGCTGAACAGCCGCGACGCGGTGCCGTTGCCCGCCTTGAACTGGTAGGAAATCATGCCATTGCCACCGCCGACAGACCCTTCGGCAACTGGCCCACTGCGGGCGGCTTGCAGCGCCGCAATGGTGTGGTCGGCGGTGACGTGGAACGCGTTGATGTCGTTCAGGATGCCGTCATAGGTTTCCGCCACAACGGGCATGGCCCAAGCGTGATCTGTGCCAAAGTAATCGGCGTAATGCTGCGTCATCCAGCGGCTTGCGCCATGATGCACCGCACCGATGCCGTGGGTGTTGGTGATGCAAACCGGGCCGATCATATAGCCCGCATCGTCAATCCAATGCGTGCCGGTCATTTCGCCGTTGCCATTCAACGCATAGTGCCCGGCCCAGACCGGAACCGGAATTCCGGCGTCTGACCGGGGGCGAATGGCGGTAACGCCGGTGCGCATATGGCGCGCGGGATCGGTCAGCGTGGTGGTGCCAACCAACACGCCGGGAACGTCGGTGATGGCGTTCAGCGGGCCGGGCGTGCCGGGGAAGGGAAGGCCAAGGTCTCTGGCGCGGGGTTTGGTCATGGTGGCCTGCGGGTTATTTTTGGGCGTCAAGAATGCGATAAAGCGTGTCGACCAGCAGCGCGCGCCGCGGGTCAACACCATCATCAAAGCCAAGCATTTGGTTGGTGGTATAGCCAATGCCAAAGCCTTCGGTCGGGTCGGCGAAGGCAAACGCGCCGCCCCAACCAGAATGCCCGAAAGCGCCCGCGCGGCCATTTGGCGGCAACAGGCTAAACCCGGCGGCAAAGGCAGAAGGCGTTTGCGACGCAGCATCAACGCCTTCGAATCGCGGCAGCGTGGCTTGCGTCAGCGCCTGTGGTGACAGCAGTTTTGATGCACCCGACACTAGATCGCCGTAAATCAGCGCCAGTGCTTTGGCGGTGGCATGGCCATTGGCACCTGGTATTTCGGCGGCACGCCAAGCGCGGGTGTTCGGTTCAGTCGGGCGGATGCTGGGGTTGCGCCATGCCTGCGGATAGGGGCTGGCCAATGTTTCCAGCACGCCATCGTTGGTTTTCGGGCCTTCGATCAGGTCGGCGACGCGCGGTTCTTCCGATTCTGGCAGGCCGACAAAGATGTCGGCCCCCAGTGGCGCAGCAATTTCGCGTGCTAAAAAGCTGCCAAGGCTTTCGCCGGTGATGCGGCGCAGCGGTTCGGCAATCAGGGTGCCAAGGCTGATGGAATGATAGACCGACCGGCTGCCCGGTGGCCACAGTGGGGCCATCGCCGCCAAAGCCTCGGCATAAGGGGTGCCGTCGTACAGACCGCGCAGATCCATCGGCACCGACAGCCCGTTGACGCCTGCCTGATGCGACAGGGCCTGCGCCAAGGTAATGCTCGCCTTGCCGTTCGCCGCAAACTCTGGCCAGTGTTTAGCAACTGGGTCGTCATAGGCGGCCAATCCACGATCCACCAGCATAGCCATGGCAATCGCCGCGATGCCCTTGGTGGTGGACCAGACGTTTACCAACGTATCTTGCCGCCAAGATTGGTCTTGCGCGGCATCTGAATAACCGCCCCACAGCTCTGCCACCAATTCGCCGCGATGCACCACCGCAACGGACCCGCCGTGTTGGCCCAAGGGAAAGCATGCCGCAAACGCATCCCGAAGGGGCGCGAAAGCCGGGGTGGTAAAGCCGTGAATGTCCACAGTCATCAAAGCGCCTTTGTGCAGAGCCAATCGCAGCATAGGCGGGGCAGGCAATGGCGCAACGTCAAATAGCCGCACCCTGCTATTTTCGATGTGCCTGGTATGGGGGCGCAAACCGCTTTTACCCCTGAAAACCAAAAGGCCCCAAGCACATCAGTGCTTAGGGCCTTTGGATGGGTGGTGAGCCGGACAGGATTCGAACCTGTGACCCGCTGATTAAAAGTCAGCTGCTCTACCAACTGAGCTACCGGCCCCCAACGAGGCGCTGATTAGGGTGCTGGCACGGTGGGGTCAAGGGGCAAAAAGCGGGGCTCTGGCAAAAACCTTCGATGCGGCCTATATGCGGGGCATGGAAAACGCGCAGAACCCAAGCAGCATTGGCTTCATGAAGATGCATGGAGCCGGAAATGATTTTGTCATAATCGACTCGCGTGGGCGCGGGGCGGTGGTTACGGCCGCGCTGGCGCAGGCTTTGGGCGACCGCAATCGCGGTGTAGGCTTTGATCAGCTTGCAGAGATTCGGGATTCGGACGCCGCCGACTTTGCGTTGGACTTCTGGAACAGCGATGGCAGCCGCGCTGGTGCCTGTGGCAATGCCACGCGCTGCGTTTGCGATTTTATGATGAAAGGCCTTGGCCGTGATGCCGTAACGCTGGTGACGGCGCGTGGCACATTGCGGGCGGTGCGTTTGGCGGATGGCCGGGTTTCGGTGAATATGGGGCAGCCGCAGCGCGATTGGGCCGAGGTGCCGCTATCGCATGCGGTGGATGTGCTGCATTTGCCATTGGCAGGCGATCCGGTGGCGATTGGCATGGGCAACCCGCATTGCGTGTTCTTTGTGCCAGATGCCGAAGCGGTTGATGTGGCGGGGCTTGGCGCGGTTTTAGAACATGACCCGCTGTATCCGCAGCGCACCAATGTGGAGTTTGCGTCGGTCGTGGCGCCCGACCATCTGCGCATGCGGGTGTGGGAACGGGGCGCAGGCATTACCTTGGCCTGTGGCTCTGGCACCTGTGCCACGGTGGTTGCGGCGCATCTACGTGGCCTGACCGGGCGGCGCGTGGTGGTAAATGTCGATGGTGGCGTGCTTGAGGTTGATTGGCGCGACGATGGTGTCTGGCTGACCGGGCCAGTCGCGCATGTGTTCGACGGCGTGCTGACCCCTGCATTTCTGGCTGCCCTATGAGCGCGCCAATCTTTGCAACGCTGGGCTGTCGTCTGAACGCCTACGAAACCGAAGCCATGAAAGAACTGGCGGCCGCCGCTGGGGTGGAAGGGGCGGTTGTGGTGAACACCTGCGCCGTCACCGCCGAAGCGGTCCGCAAGGCCAAACAGGAAATCCGCCGCCTGTCGCGTGAAAATCCGGGTGCGCAGATCATTGTCACCGGCTGCGCAGCGCAGACCGAACCCGAAACCTTTGCGGCGATGCCCGAAGTGTCGAAGGTCGTTGGCAACCACGAAAAGATGCAGGCCGAAACCTGGGCAGGCTTGAAGGCCCCCGATCTGATTGGCGTGACCGAACGGGTGCAGGTTGATGACATCATGTCGGTCAAGGAAACCGCCGGTCATTTGATTGACGGCTTTGGTCGGCACCGCGCCTATGTGCAGGTGCAAAATGGCTGCGATCACCGCTGCACGTTTTGCATCATTCCCTATGGCCGGGGCAATTCGCGGTCGGTTCCGGCGGGTGTTGTGGTCGAACAAATCAAGCGGCTTGTCGGTAAAGGGTTCAACGAGGTGGTGCTTACCGGGGTCGACCTGACCTCTTGGGGGGCAGACCTGCCGGCGCAACCGCGGTTGGGCGATCTGGTGATGCGGATTTTGCGGCTGGTGCCGGATTTGCCGCGCTTGCGGATTTCGTCGATTGATTCGATTGAAGCGGATGAGGCGCTGATGGGGGCGATTGCCACCGAACCGCGGTTGATGCCGCATTTGCACCTGTCGTTGCAGGCGGGTGATGACATGATCTTGAAGCGGATGAAGCGGCGGCATTTGCGGGACGATGCGATCCGCTTCTGCGAAGAGGCGCGGCGGTTGCGCCCCGATATGGTGTTTGGCGCCGATATCATTGCCGGATTTCCCACCGAAACCGACGCAATGTTCGAACAATCTTTGAAACTGGTGGAAGATTGCGGGCTAACCTTCCTGCATGTCTTTCCGTTCAGCCCGCGCAAAGGCACCCCTGCTGCGCGGATGCCGCAGGTAAAGGGACCCGAAATCAAGGCCCGCGCCGCACGGCTACGTGCTGCGGGCGATGTGGCTTTGGCCCGCCACTTGGCGGCGCAGGTTGGCACGACGCATCGGATCCTGTTGGAAAGCCCGCGCATGGGCCGCACCGAACAGTTCACCGAGGTTGAATTCACCGCAGATCAGCCTGAAGGTCAGATCATCTCTGCCATCATCCGGGGTGTTTCAGGCGAACGGCTGTTGGCCTGAAACGGTTGGCTTTGGCGGATAACGGGCGATTGCCCGACCGCTTTTGCCACCACGATTGCAATTCACCGCCCCTCCGACTATTTCGGGGGCCAGAAAAAGCTCACAAGGGCCGCAGCGCATGAACTGGATTTCAAACTACGTCCGCCCGAAGATCAACTCGCTGTTCTCGCGGCGGGAAGTGCCGGAGAATCTTTGGACCAAATGCAGCGAATGCGGCACCATGCTGTTTCACCGCGAATTGGCGGCGAATCTGAATGTTTGCACCTCTTGCGATCATCACATGGCGATCAGCCCGCGGGATCGGTTTAACGGGCTGTTTGACACCGGCGTTTTCGTAGAAGTGAAAGTGCCGGAGCCGGTGGTTGACCCGCTGCACTTCCGTGATCAGAAGAAATACCCCGACCGGCTGAAGTCGGCGCAGAAATCGACTGGCGAGCGTGAAGCGATGCTGGTGGCCGAAGGCGAGGTTGGCCGCACGCAGATCATCGCTGTGGCGCAGGATTTCAGCTTTATGGCTGGGTCGATGGGCATGTATGTCGGCAACGCGTTGATCGCGGCCGCCGAACGCGCGGTGAAAACCAAGCGCCCGTTGGTGCTGTTTTCGGCCGCTGGTGGCGCGCGGATGCAGGAAGGCATTCTTAGCCTGATGCAGATGCCGCGCACGACGGTTGCTGTGCAGATGCTGAAAGAGGCGGGGCTGCCCTATGTGGTGGTGCTGACCCATCCGACGACCGGCGGCGTGACCGCGTCTTATGCCATGCTGGGCGATGTGCAGATTGCCGAACCGAACGCGCTGATCTGCTTTGCTGGCCCGCGCGTGATCGAACAGACCATTCGGGAAAAGCTGCCCGAAGGTTTCCAGCGCGCCGAATATCTGCTGGACCACGGCATGCTGGACCGCGTGACCCATCGTAAAGCGCTGCGCGAAGAATTGGTGACGATTCTGCGCATGTTGATGAACCAATCGCCGGCGATCAAGGGCGACCTGCCGCCGCCGGGGGCTATTCCCGAGGCGATGGCGTGAGCGTCGGCGGATCTGACGCCGTTCTTGAACGGATGATGACGCTGCATCCGAAGATCATTGATCTGACGATGGAGCGGGTGGAACGGTTGTTGGCTGCACTTGGCCACCCAGAGCGGTCGCTGCCGCCGGTGATCCACATCGCGGGCACCAATGGCAAAGGTTCGACACAGGCGATGATTCGCGCCGGGCTAGAGGCCGAAGGTGCGCTGGTGCATGCCTATACCTCGCCGCATTTGGCGCGGTTTCACGAACGTATCCGGCTTGCGGGCGAATTGATTTCGGAAGAAGCGCTGACCGCGCTTTTGGACGAATGTGTTGTTGCCAACGGGCCGGACGAGATTACGTTTTTCGAAATCACCACCTGCGCTGCGTTCCTGGCGTTTGCGCGGGTGAAGGCGGATTACACCCTGCTTGAGGTCGGGCTTGGTGGCCGTCTGGATGCCACCAATGTGGTGGATCATCCGGTTTTGACGGTGATTACCCCGGTTTCGATCGACCATCAGCAGTATCTTGGCGAAACCTTGCCAGAGATCGCAGGCGAGAAAGCCGGTATCCTGAAGCGGCTGGTGCCGGTTGTTGTTGGCCCACAAGAACCTGAGGGCCTTGAGGTGATCGAGGCGAAAGCTGCCCGGCTTGGCGCGCCGGTTTTGGCCTTCGGTCAACAGTGGAGCGCGTGGGAAGAGCGCGGTCGGCTGATTTACCAAGATGAAAATGGTTTGCTTGACTTGCCGCTGCCGAACCTGCCGGGGCCGTTTCAGATTCAGAACGCGGGCGCCGCGATTGCTGCGCTGCGAGCGCTGGGTAAGGGCGCTGCGGCGTGTGAAGCTGCGGTGACCAAGGCGGTGTGGCCTGCGCGTATGCAGCGCCTGCGCTTTGGGCCGCTGGTAGCGTCGGCGCCGCAGGTCGAACTGTGGTTGGACGGCGGCCATAACCCTGCGGGTGGGGCGGCGGTTGCGGCGACTTTGGCGCGGATGCCTGACCGCGAGACGCATCTGATTTGCGGTATGCTGAACACCAAAGATGTGCGTGGATATATGGAGCCGCTGGCGCCGCATGTGACGCGCCTGCATGCGGTTTCGATTCCGGGTGAAAAGAACACGCTTCCTGCCGATGTCACGGCAGAGGCAGCGCGTTCTGTGGGGATTGACGCGGTTGAAGCACCGTCAGTTGCCGAAGCTTTGGCCGCGATTGCGGCGGTATCGCCGGACGCACGCGTGCTGATCTGTGGGTCACTGTATCTGGCCGGCGGCGTGCTGCGCGAAAACGGCTAAAGGGGGCTGTCTGCCCCCTTCGCAGCGGGGCTTTGCCCCCCCGCACCCCCGAGGATATTTTTGCCAAGAGGATGAAACTTTTCGATAAGTTTTAGCTTTTTGGCCGTCTTGGTGCCGCATTCTTGCAGGACTCAGGGGTTGAGTGAGTTCATGCGGTAGCAACTATGACGGATTTTTCGTCTTTGGCACGTAGCCTTGCCATCAAGGCGCGCGTGGCGGTTTTGGTCGATGGCGACAATTTCCCCTATTCCGAAGTCAATCGGCTTGAGACCAGCGCGGCGGCGCTTGGCGAGTTGGTGATCCGTCGTGTGTTTGGTGATGTGAAGGAGGTGGGCGGCTGACCCGAATCTGCCAGTTACCAAATGCTGCATTGCAGTGCGGGCGCTGGCAAAAAGAACCTTGCCGACATGCATTTGACCGTGGCCGCGATGGATATGGCGCAGCACGGTATGGCACATTGCTTTGTAATCGCATCGGATGATCGCGATTTTGAACCGCTTGTGCAGTTCTTGCTTGGTGGCGGTTTTTCTGTGTTGCGTGTGCGTAAGATGGTAGAATCTGCACCTACCCAGGCGCCGCCCGTGCGACCGACGCCGACGAAAGCGCTATCTGCTTTGGACCGTCGGCTGCGTGAGGTGCTGAAACCCGCCAAGTTAAATATGGTTCAACTTGGAAATGCCATGAAAGGGGCAACGGTGGCGCAACAGACCGGTAAAGCAACATGGCGGGGCTATTTGCAGAGCAGACAGGACTTGTATCGACTTGAGGGCGACAAGGCAGAAACTGTTGTGCTTTGGGTTGGCCCCTAGCGCGCTGCGCCGTAGCGGGCCATGAACATCCGCACCGCGCCGTCGACCACTTTGGCGGCATCGCCTGGGGTGCAGCAGGGGGCAGCCGAGAAGATCAGGCGGTCTTGCAGATCGGCCTTGCACAGTTGCGCGAACTGCGCGGCGGCGAAAGGGATATCGTCGATCACAAGTTCTTTACGCTCAACAGCGCTGCGCAGGGCATCAGCGATGCGGTCCTGCACCAGCTTTGGGCCGGAGTGATAGAACTCATGTGCCAAAGCGGGGAAGCTTTCCGACTCGGCTACGGCAATCCGATACATGCGTTGGCCAAATTCGCTGCACATGAAGGCAGTGATCTTTTCTGCCGCTAGCCGCAGAACTTGCGCGATGGGGGCATTGGGGTCGATGCGCTGTTCGGCCTCGTCGGCCTGACGGCGACATTCGGCGCTGGCGATTTCCATGAACAGCAGGCGTTTGTCGGGGAAATAGGCGTAGAGCGTGGCCTTTGAGACACCTGCCTCACGCGCAATATCGTCGACCGACGCGCGTTCAAAGCCATCGCGCATGAACACTGTTCGGGCGCCTTCCAGCACCTGATCAAATTTGCGGCCCTTGACGATAAGTTGCGGCTTGACGCTCATTTTTTCCCCCTGATGCCAGTCTAGACCGGCGGCAGGGGGGCGGGCAAGCGGATGGGTTACTTGCAAGCGGTGCCCGGCAGCTGGGCCGGGGCAACGCAAGACTGCGACGCAACGCCACTGTCGGTGGGTGGGAAGGTAAGATTGGGCAGGCTGATGCTGACAGAAAACGCCGAAGCAGAGGTGGCGATGCTGGCTGCGATCACGAGGGTAAGGGCGAAGCGTTTCATAACATGATCCTATTTTTGAACTTCTGAGTTCAAAATGTAATCTGAACTGATTCGTTCAAATTGGAAAGCAAAATTTGAACTCTTCGGTTCAGATTGAGATTCCGGGCTTTCCCTTCCCCCTGACTTCTGCTTATTTAGAATCATTCCAAAGTGGAGCTGACATGTTATCTGGCATCTCAAATCGTCGTCGGTTCGCGGACCTGACCGAACAAGAGGTTTTGGCGCTGGCGATTTCATCGGAAGAAGATGATGCGCGGATTTACCGGACGTTTGCGCAGGGGTTGCGGGCGGATTATCCGGCTTCGGCGGCGGTGTTTGATGACATGGCCAAGGAAGAAGACGGGCATCGGCAGCAGTTGATTGACCTGCATGTGGCGCGGTTTGGCGAGGTTATTCCGCTGATCCGGCGCGAGCATGTGGCGGGGTTTTATGCGCGGCGACCGATTTGGTTGACGGAAAACCTGGGGTTGGAGCGGATTCGCGAGGAAGCCCGGGCGATGGAGCATGGGGCGGCCGAGTTTTACAGCCGGGCGGCGGCGCGGACGCAGGATGCGGCGACGCGGAAGTTGCTGGGGGATCTGGCGGCGGCGGAAGAGGGGCATGAACGCCACGCGGAAGGGTTGGAGGCGCAGCATTTGGGCGCTGAGGCGCGCGATGGTGAGGATAAGGACGCGCATCGGCAGTTCATTCTGACTTGGGTGCAGCCGGGCTTGGCGGGGTTGATGGACGGGTCGGTTTCGACGCTGGCGCCGATCTTTGCGACCGCTTTTGCGACCCAGAATACCTGGACGACGTTTCTGGTCGGGTTGGCGGCGTCGGTGGGGGCGGGGATCTCGATGGGGTTCACGGAGGCGGCGCATGATG